>Ga0335076_10002968_pt1 | contig 16961 bp, 17 predicted proteins | sample Lox_Sample_25_FD_206717 | JGI IMG/M metagenome (GOLD analysis project Ga0335076, IMG submission 206717) | Soil microbial communities from Loxahatchee National Wildlife Refuge, Florida, United States - Lox_Sample_2.5 | ecosystem: Environmental > Terrestrial > Soil > Wetlands | place: USA... | reverse complement strand
CCACAGCTATGGGGGTTCAAGTCCCCTCGGACACGTTAAATGGCTCTGCCGCGAGTTTTGTGATCCGGTTACGCAGGGTACAAAATGGCGCGCTTGCGGAGCAGGCCGAAGCCAGCGCGGCCGTACATCTGACGCTTGATCGTCTTTTATGTTGACGGTGCCCTCGACCCTGCCGGAGTTCCAGTGCAGGGTAAGGCCGTTGATGACGGCCTGCTGGTCGTTGCGGATGCCGGCGGCGAGGGAGCGCAGCCCGGCCTGGTCGTCGGCTTCGACGGCGGCGAGCCAGGCTTCGAGGTCGCGGCTGCCGGTGCGGGCGGTCATCATCTCGGCGAAGGCGGTTACGTGCCCGGCGAGCGCGTCGATGTGCGGGCAGCGGGCGCAGATGGCCTGGAGCTGGGCTTGCTCGTCTTCTTGGAGGTGGTCGGGGCGGGTCAGCAGCCAGCGGGTGATCTGGCGGGTCTTGGGGACCGCCGGAGCCGGGTCCGGGGCGGCGAGCGCCTGCCGGAATGGCCGGACGTAGCGGCGGACGGTCTGCTCGCTGCCGGCCCAGCCCTGTTCTCGCAGTCCGGCGTGGAGCGCGGCGGCGTCGGTGACGCCGTCGTTCCACCGCTGGCGCAGGTACGGGGTGAAGTCATCCAGCTTCGATTCCCGGCTGGTGGCCGTCTTACCGGAGCCTCGTTGCCTGATCACGCCGGCACGCCGCAGCTATCCCAGATCGTCACATTCCCGGCACAAGCCGCAAGCGGCGCAGTCCTCCCAGGCATCTCACTATCCGTAACACGTCACAGAATTCGCGGCAAAGCCCGTTAAATCCCCATGAGTGCCTGTTCCCGGGCATGCTGGGACGTCACCCAGGCTGGCCTGCAACCGCGCTGGGTGCATGAGTTGCTTCTATCCTCCTTTCTGCCTGTTGTGCCGATAGTCAGCGAGCTTGGCCTACGGCGATCGTCGTTTTGCTGCCGATGACGGCTCTCCACCCCGTTCCCACGAGGGCGAAGCCGAGGCTGTGTCACCGTGCCCGGAAGCCCTTTCGTGTCAAAATGAGCTATGCGGCTTGCGGCGAATAGACAGCCTGCTGCGGGTGCCGCTCATCCCGGCGCGGGCGGTGTTGTTCCCCGACCGGCGCTTTGGGAGCGGCTCGCAGAGGCGCCACGGGTGACAGTGGTGTCGGCGCCGGCGGGGAGCGGCAAGACGGTGCTGCTGCGCTCGTGGATTGATCAGGCTGGCCTGGCTGAGCGGGCGGCGTGGGTGGCGGTGGGCCGCGATGAGCGAGACCCGCAGCGCTGGTGGCTGTCGGTACTGGGCGCGTTGCGGAGGACGCCGGCCGGCTCAGCGCTGATCCGGGATCTGACGGCGGCGCCTGAGCTGGACGGGTGGACGCTGGTGGAGCGGCTGCTGACAGACCTGGCGCGGCTGGCGGAGCGGCTGTGGCTGGTGCTCGACGACCTGCACGAGCTGGGCTCGGCCGATGCGCGGCGGCAGCTGGAGCTGCTCATGATGCGCGCCCCGCCTGAGCTCAGGTTCGTGCTGGCCACCCGCCACGACGTGCGGCTGGGCCTGCACCGGCTACGCCTGGAAGGCGAGCTGACAGAACTCCGCACGGACGACCTCCCGTTCAGCGTCGATGAGGCACGTGCCCTGTTTATTGCGGCCGGGGTGAAGCTGGCTGAGCCGACGCTGAGGCTGCTGCATGAGCGGACCGAGGGGTGGGTGGCCGGGTTGCGGCTGGCAGCGCTATCGCTGGCCGGGCACCCTGATCCGGATCGGTTCGTGGCGGAGTTCTCCGGCAGCGCGCGGACGGTCGCCGAATACCTGCTCGCCGAGGTGCTTGACCGGCAGCCCGAACAGGTGCGGCGGCTGCTGCTGCGCACAAGCGTGCTGGAGCGGGTCAACGGCGAACTGGCCGGCCTGCTGACCGGGAGCGGCGGCGGGGAGCGGATGCTGCAGGATCTGGAGGAGGCCAATGCGTTCGTGGTCTCGCTGGACACGGCGCGGTCCTGGTTCCGTTATCACCACCTGTTCGCCGAGCTGCTGCAGCTGGAGCTCCGCCGGACGCAGCCAGCAGAGGTCACGGCGCTGCACGAGCTGGCAGCCGAATGGCTCGCGGAGCATGGCTACCCGGTAGAAGGGATCCGGCATGCCCAGGCCGCGCGAGACTGGGGGCTGGCCACCCGGTTGCTGGCCGATCACTGGCTGGGCCTGTACCTGGGCGGGCAGGCAGCGACGGTGCATGCGCTGATCGCCGGGTTTCCGGCCGGGGCGCCCGCGGCCGATGCCGAGCTGGCGGCGGTCGCCGCGGCCAGCCAGCTGGATCAGGGGTCGCTGGAAACCGCGGAACAGTACCTGGCGCTGGCGGAGCGCGGGCCGATTCCGGACGACCGGCGCGGGCAGGCGCAGGTGCTGCTCGGGGTGGTCCGGCTCAGGACGGTCGCACAGGCAGGCGACCAGCGGGCACGGGCTGAGGAGGCGCAGCGGCTGCTGACTCTTGCGGCAGAGGTCTCGCACCCCGTGCCGGGGGCGGGAGAAGAGCTGCGCGCTTTCGCGCTGGACGAACTAGGCGATGCCGAGACCTGGACCGGGCGGCTCGACCAGGCTACGTCCCACCTGGAGCAGGCGATCGCGCTGGCGCGCCGGACCAGGCGGCCCTACCTCGAGTTCAGGGGTCTGGCCTACCTGGGGGAAATCGAGCTCAACCGGCGGTTCCCCCGGGCGGAGGACCTCAGCAGGCAAGCGCTCGGCCTAGCCGAGCGGCACGGGTGGACTCATGACCTATTCGCCGGCTTCGCGTCCATGACGCTTGGATCCGCGCTGACCTGGCAGGGTCGGCTGGACGAAGCGGAGACCTGGGTGCAGCGCGCCGAGCGGACCTTCAGTGCCGAAGCCAACCCTCCGGCGGCGATGGGAGGCCGCTACGTTCGCGGCCAGCTCGAACTAGGCCGCGGCCGGGCCGCCGACGCGCTGGCCGCGTTCCGGGCCGCTGAGCAACTGGCCGGGCCGCACTCCCTGGCCCGCCCGTTGCGCGCCTGGCTGGTGCACGCCCTGGCGTGCGTGGGCGACACCGATGGTGCCGAGCGCATGATCGCAGCCCTCGGCGAACGCGACCGCGACCGCGGCGAGATGCGAATCTCTGCCGCGGTACTGGATCTCGCCCGGGATGATCCGCGGGCGGCCACCGCGGCGCTGGCTCCGGTCCTAGACGGCACAGCTCGGGTGGGCTGGCGGTCATGGCTCGTGGACGCGTTCTTGCTGGAGGCGATCGCCCGAGACACATTGGGCGAGCCGACCGCCGCCGACCGGGCCGTGGGGCGAGCGCTTGATCTGGCCAGCCCGGATCGCGCGCTGTTGTGGTTCCTCGTGCACCGCGCGCCGGAGCTTATCCAGCGCCACGCCCGGCGAGACACCGCGCACGCCGTCCTGGCCGGCGAGATCCTACGCCTGCTGTCCGGGGCTGCGCCCGCGCCGCCGCCCGCTCGGCCGCGGCCGCCGCTCGAGCCGCTCAGCAAGAGCGAGCTCCGCGTGCTGCGCTACATGCCTACGCACCTGTCGGCGCCAGAAATCGCCGCCGAGCTATCGGTCTCTACGAGCACCGTCAAGACCCACCTGCGCAACCTCTACGCCAAGCTGGGAGTACATAGCCGGACCGAAGCGGTCGAAACCGCCCGCGCCCTGAGCCTGCTCGCGCCGTCAGCCCGCCTGAGCTGACTCATCAGGCGGGCTGCGCGGCAAGCGGGAATCATCCGGATCGTGCGTTGGCCGCTCATCCGGTCAGCGTCCAAGCTCACACCGTGAATACGCCACACCACGGTGAGCAGGCACGTTACGAGATCAGCGTACGAGGACACCTAGGCGAGATGATCCGCTCGGCGTTCCCGGCTTTGCGGGCTGAGCCACGCGGCGAGGACACGGTGCTGAGTGGGACGCTGCCGGATCGGGCCGCGCTGTACGGCGTGCTCGCCGAGCTCGAGGCTCTCGGGCTCGAGCTGCTTGAGGTACGGCGTCTGCCTCCGCGATGAGGCAGAAATCCACCGGATCGTGGGAGGCGCGCTCATCCTCCGGAGCGACAGGCTCGGCCTTAGCAGGCAGGAGGTCTGCCTCCTGCGTACTGAGCCGAGAGGAAGTGGCCGCATGACTACGGACTGGAACTGGCTCCGGAGCTCCCAGAGCCAGATGGGCAGCGGCGGGATGACACCGTTGCCTGTTTTCACCGGGCAGAAGCTGGTGGTCGTCGGGGGCAGCAGCGGGATGGGCAGGCAGACCGCTGCCGATGTCGTAGCCGCGGGCGGCAGCGCAGTGATCATCGGCCAGGAGCCAGAAAAGGTCGCCGAGACCGTCAAGGAACTGTCGGCGTCTGGTGCGGCCTTCGGGATCACGGCGGACCTGACGGACCGGATGGCGGCCGAGGCGGTCACCGCGCAGCTCGCGTCCGAACATCCGGACGCGACGCTGCTGGTGAACGCAGCCGGGGCGTTCCTACCCAAGCCGTTCCTTGACCACAGCGGCGCGGATTATGACCTCTACCAGGAACTGAACCGGGCGATCTTTTTCATCACCCAGACGGTAGCCCGCGGCATGATCGCCAGCGGCCAGGGCGGGTCGATCGTGAACATCGGCAGCCTGTGGGCGAATGAAGCCATCGGCGCGACCCCGTCGTCGGCCTACTCGCTGGCCAAGGGCGGCCTGCACGCCCTCACCCGCAACCTCGCGCTTGAGCTGGCGCCGTACATGATCCGGGTGAACGCGGTCGCGCCGGCCGTGGTCGCGACCCCGATCTACCAGAAGTTCGTGCCGGAAGACCAGCTCGAGGCGACACTGCACAGCTTCGACGCGTTTCACCCGCTGGGCCGGACCGGAACCACTCGCGACATGGCCAACGTCATCACCTTCCTGCTGTCGACGGCCACCAGCTGGGTGACCGGAGCCATCTGGAATGTCGACGGCGGCGTCACCGCCGGACGGAATTAGGAGAGCAGGGCTCATGGACAGAACTGCCTGGCTCGCCGCCGCCGGCGGCGCCGCGATCACCGTCTCGGCCCTCGTACCGGCAACCAGCTACGCCGCCACGCTGGCGGGCCACCCCCCGGCTAGCCCGACTAGGGCGGTGTTCGTGCCGACCGACGCGACCGCCGGGAACGCGGTGGCCGTCTACGACCGGGCCACCGACGGCACACTGCAAGCGGCGGGGACCTACCCAACCGGGGGCCTGGGCGGGATCCTGACCGGGTCGCAGGTCGACCACCTGGCCTCGCAGGGCTCGCTCGCGTACGACCGCGGGCACGGCTTGCTGTACGCGGTCAACGCCGGAAGCAACACCGTCACCGTATTCTCGGTGAACGGTGACCACCTCGTCCGGCGCCAGATCATCTCCTCCGGCGGGACCTTCCCGGTGAGCATCGCATTCCACGGGAACCTGGTCTACGTGCTGAACGCCAGGGACGGCGGAGCGGTCCAGGGCTTCCTGCGGATCGGGGCGGCCCTGGTGAAGATCCCGTCCTGGAACCGTTCGCTCGGCCTTGACCCCTCGGAGACCCCGGAGTTCACTCACACACCCGGGCAGATCGCGTTCACCCCGGACGGCTCCGGCCTGATCATCACCACCAAGGGAAATGGCAACGATATTGATGTATTCCGGGTCACCGGCCCCGGTGGCCTGGCGGCCGCGCCAGCCGTCACCGCGGACCCGGGCAACGTCCCGTTCGGCGTCACCTTCGACGCCGGCGGCCACCTGCTGATCGCCGAGGCGGGGGACGACGCGGTCGCCGCGTACACGGTCAACCGGAACGAGACCCTGACGCTGACCGGCCGTGTCTTCACCAGCCAGGCCGCCACCTGCTGGCTCGCCCCGGACGGCCCGGTGTTCTACGCCTCCAACGCCGGCAGCGACACGCTGTCCGGCTACCGCGACACCGGCAGCGGCCAGCTGCGGGCGCTGGGCACCACCAGTACCGACGCCGGAACGATCGACGCGTCGTCGTCCCCAGACGGCCGGTACCTGTACGTACGGGCCGGTGCGCAGGGCATCGTCGACGAATACCGTGCCGGGCCAGGAGGCGCGCTCACCCAGATCGGCTCTGTCACGGTTCCCGCCGCCGTCGGCGGCGAGGGCATCGCCGTCTCCTGAACCGAAGGACGCTGGCATGAACGGATCACTGAAGGACCAGACCGTGCTGGTCGTGGGACGCGGCAGCGGGCTCGCCCGCGCGATCGTCTTCGCCGCCCAGGAGCAAGGTGCGCGGGTCATCGCGGCCGGCCGCGCCGCCGAGGCCCTGGACGCGGCCTACGGCGGCGAGCCGGGCATCAGCATCGAACCCGTCGACCTGACCGACGAGGCCTCGATCGCCGCCCTCGGCGAGCGCCTTGGCCCGGTCGACCATGTGGTCTCCACCGCCTCGGCCCGGGCCCGCGGCCGCGTCGGCGACCTGGACCGGGATGCCATCCGGCTGTCCTTCGACACCAAGGTGATCGGCCCGCTCATGCTGGCCAAGCACCTGGCGCCACGCATGAACGCACCAGGCTCGTTCGTCATCTTCTCCGGCGTGGCCGCGGCCAAGATCGCCGTCGGCACGCTGGGCGTCGCCATCACCAACGCCGCCGCCGACACCCTGGCCCGCTCGCTGGCCCTGGAACTGGCCCCGATCCGCGTCAACGCGATCTCCCCGGGCGTGATCGACACCGGTGCCTGGGATGCGTTCGGCGAGCAGGGCAAGCAGGACTATTTCGCCCGGATCGGCGCGGCCAACCCCGCCCGCCGCATCGGCACCCCCCACGACATCGCCCAGGCCGTCATGTTCGCCCTGACCAACACGTTCCTGACCGGCCAGACCCTGCACGTCGACGGCGGCGAGCCGCTGACCTAAGAGGCACCCATGAATTCGGCTCCCATTTCGCGCGGCTTCCACCGGCGGCCGCGTCCCGCGGCCGGACAGGACGGCCGGGTGCCGCCGGGCCAGCACGTCGTCCAGGACTTCCCGGTGCTGTCGGCCGGTCCCACCCCCCATACGCCGCTGCCGGAATGGACGTTCTCGATCCGGCAGGGTGGCGAGACGCTCAGATCCTGGACCTGGCCGGAATTCCAGGACCTGCCAGCCGAGACCGTCACCGTGGACATTCACTGCGTGACGCGCTGGTCCAAGCTCGGCACCGTATGGCGCGGCGTGGCGCTGGACACGCTGCTAGCGCAGGTCAAGCAGGACGCGCCATACGTGCTGGCCTTCAGTGACGGCGGCTACACCACCAACGTCCCGGTCAAGGACCTCACCAGCGGCCAGGCGTGGGTGGCCTTCGGCTACGGCGGCCAGCCGCTCGACCCCGAGCACGGCGGCCCGGCCCGGCTGCTCGTCCCGCACCTGTACTTCTGGAAGAGCGCGAAGTGGGTCCGGGGGCTGGAACTGCTCGATCGCGACCAGCCCGGCTTCTGGGAAAGCTACGGCTACCACGTCTACGGAGACCCATAGCGGGAACAGCGGTACGCGGGCGACTGAGCTGGCAGACCGCCAGCGTGACCGCGGTGACGAGCGAGACGGACTCGGTCCGGACGATCGGCCTGGCGGTGCCCGGCTGGGCCGGCCACCAGGCCGGCCAGCACCTGGACATCCGGCTCACTGCCGAGGACGGCTATCAGGCCGAACGGTCCTACTCCATCGCCACCGCCGGCAGCGAGCCCGTGGCCATCACGGTGGAGCGCCTCGATGACGGCGAGGTATCGCCCTACCTGACGCAGGACCTGCGGCCCGGTGATCAGCTGGAACTGCGCGGCCCGATCGGCCGCTGGTTCGTCTGGGACGGCAGCGACCCCCGGCCGCTGCTGCTGGTCGCCGGCGGATCCGGGATCGTCCCGCTCCGGGCGATCCTGCGGCATCGCGAGCGCAGCGGCGGCGACGTCCCGGTCCGGCTGCTCTACTCCGCCCGCACCCTGGCCGATGTCATCTACCGGGCCGAGCTGGACCGGCTCGGGGACGGCGTCCAGGTCAGCTACGCGCTGACCCGCCGCCAGCCCCCGGGCTGGACCGGTTACGCGGGCCGGGTGGACGCGGCCATCCTGGCCGAGGTCGCCTGGCCCGCCGGCCAGCAGCCACTGGCGTTCATCTGCGGGCCCACCAGCTTCGTCGAGACGGTGGCCGGGAACCTGGTCGCCCTCGGCTACCCGTCAGCTGAGGTCAAGACCGAACGCTTCGGAGGACCCTGATGACGGCCCTGGACGGTAACGCGATCGGCGGCCTGCTGCACGACGTATTCGGCACCGACATGACTGACGCCGAAGCCATCTGCGCGACCTGCGGCGCCGTCGGCCCGGTGGCCGCCACCGTGGTCTACCTGCGCGGACCGGGCACCGTGGTCCGCTGCCGCACCTGCTCCGCCGTGCTCATGGTCATATCCCGGATCCGCGGCATGAACTGCGTCGACCTCACCGGCCTGGCCGCGCTGGCCCGATGATCGGAGGAGGACCGCGATGACGTAGTGCGCGCGATAAGGGAGTACGACGGGCTGGGGCCGGCGGCGTTCTTCTCCGCGCATGACTTCGGCCCGACCACGACCTACGACCTGCTTTGGCACGAACGTCCCGACCCGCCGAAGGCCATCCCGGGTACGACCTATGAATTCGCCACCGGCCAGCGTCTGGCGGCCTGCGATTTCGAGGGCGGCCGGGCGGGCGCCGTCAAGGTACTCACCCGGCTGATACGTGACCTGACGGCCACGACGAGCAAGACGCGCCGAGTCCTACCCGGCCAGGCGAGGCACGCACGGGGTGGTTGTGGTCATGGGCCTGGATTTGCCTGGTCAGAACGATTCGTAGACGTCCGGATCCGCACCCCACAGGCGGCGATGGTCGCCGAGGGACGACAGCGCCGTCATCTGGGCGTCGGACAGCGTGAAGCCGAAAATGTCAAGGTTCTGCCGCTGGCGGCCGCTGTCGCCGGAGCGTGGGATCGGCACCGCGCCGAGCTGGGTGTTCCAGCGCAGAGCGACCTGGGCCGGGGTCACTCCGTGGGTGCGGGCGACCTCGGCGATGGTGCGGTTACGGCCTAGATCGCGGCCTTCGACGAGCGGACTCCAGCTCTGGGTCACGATGCCACGGGCGGTGTTGTCGGCGCGCTGCGCGGCCTGCGGGAAGTACGGGTGGAGTTCGATCTGGTTGATCGCTGGGGTGACGCCCGTTTCGGCGGACAGCCGGGTGAGTTCTTCCGGGGTGAAGTTGCTGATCCCGATCGATCGGATGCGGCCCTGGTCGCGCAGCTGGATCATCGCTCGCCATGATTCGACGTACAGGTTCAAGCGTGGCAGCGGCCAGTGAATCAGGTAAAGGTCGACGTAGTCGAGGCCGAGGTTGCGCAGCGACACCTCGAAACCCTCGATCGTCTTGTCGAAGCCGTGATAGCGCCCAGGCAATTTCGTGGTCACCTGGATCTCGGCGCGGTCGATGCCTGAGTGGCGGACGGCGGTGCCAACCTCAGCTTCGTTGCCGTACTTAAGGGCGCTGTCGAGCAACCGGTATCCGGCTTCGAGGCCGCTGAGCACCTGCGCCGAACTCAATGCGTAGGTGCCCAGGCCGATCGGGGGTATCGTGTTGCCGTCGTTCAGGGTGATCATCGGTCACTTTCCGCCACGATCAGGGCTAGCTTGCCGCCGGCATGGCCGGACGCGAGTAGCTTCAACGCCGGCACGGCCTCGTCGAACGGGAACGTGCGGGCGATCGGGACAGTCAGCCGGCCGCGATGGGCCAGATCAATGAGGTGAGGCCGGACGCGGTCGCGAAACACCTCGCTGGCCCGGGTGCCACCAACGGCATGAAACCCTTCAGCGGACGCCCGGTCGTACGCCGCCGTGGTGACGATCCGGTCGCGGTCCCGGACCAGTTCGAGCGACACGTCGACGGCCTCACGGGTGCCAACGCAGTCGAGCGCGGCCGTGAGACCGGCACCAGCGAGTCGGCGTACCCGGTCGGCCAGTCCGGGACCATAGGAAATCGGAGTGGCGCCAAATTCGCGTACGGTGGCGAAGCCCGCCTCCGACGCAGTGCCGATCGCGTTCGCACCCAGGTCTCGAAGTTGTTGCAGCACGCTGACGCCGACTGCCCCGCCTGCACCGTGTACGAGGACGGTGTCACCGGCCCCGATGTGCGTCAGGTGCAGCATCTCCGCCGCCGCCGTACCCGCGAGCAGCAGGTTAGCGGCCTGCGGGAAGGTCAGCTCGGCCGGCTTGGTGAAAGCGTCGCGATCCGGCACGGTGAGCGCGGTCGCATAGCCGCCCTCGATCCGGAAGGCAAGCACCTCGTCGCCGAACTCATGCCGTGTTCCCGGGCCCGCGGCGATGATCACTCCGGCGACCTCGAAGCCGATCAGGCCGGGCAGGTTCTTGTAGTCGATAGGGTTCATGCCGCACGCGCGTACGGCGATAGTGACCTCCCCAGCCCGGGGCGCGGGCACCCGCACCGGGATCAGGCGCAGGGAGTCGATCCCGCCGTGTGTTTCCGCGATCCATCTCTCGTCGCTCATGCGAACACCTCCATGATGTCCTTTCGGTCGGCAGGGGGCGCCCCCCTGTGGCACCGGCTCGGGAGGGTCAGCTCTTGATGAAGTCGGGGAGTCCGGCGTTGAAGTCCTATCCGGAGCGGCCGACCGGGCCCTGCGGCGCGCCGTGGGGGCACTCGATCGGGGCGCCACCGGGGTCGTCCGCGGTAGCGAGCAGGTACGGGACGACCGCGCCGCCGGTCGAGTGGCCGGCCAGGACGGCGTCGGTGAAGTCAAAGGTGTTCAGCGTCGCCGCGAGCTCGTCGGCATACATATCCATAGTGCTGCCCCGACAGGTCTGGCTGGACCGGCCGCGACCGCGCCAGTCGCGGGCAATACCGTGGTAGCCGCGCGAGGCCATCGGCTGAAGCAGTGGCCAGCCGTGGCTGAAGACGACGGGCCGACGGGTGCCCCAGCCCACGTAGAAGATCTCGCCGTCGTCATGCGTGGTGATGAACGGCATAGTGGATCCTTCCCGATCGAGGACGTCAGAACTAAGTCCACTGGTTGCTGGGCTCACTGCTGGTGGATCCCCTCGGCCGCCTGAGGCTGCCCGGCGCGTGGTGCCGGCGGCCGCTGGAGTGAGGTGCCTTCGATGTCGAGGTCGGGCAGGATCTGGTCGAGCCAGCGGGGGATGTGCCAGGCGTGCTGGCCGGCCAGGGTGAGCACGGCCGGGACGATGGTCATCCGGACGATCAGGGCGTCGCAGGCGACTCCGGTGGCCAGGGCCAGGGCGAGGGATTTGATGGTGGTGTCGGCGGAGAGAGGAAACCGGTGGCGGCCTTGACCGGGACGATCAGGAACCGGAAGACCAGCATCAGCAGCAGGGACAGGCCGACGACGATGCCGGCGAACGGCAGCAGGGCGGCGGACAGCTTCGCGGAGACGTCGACGTCGATCGCGCTGGTGCCGGTGACGGCGATGGCGGCGCCAGCGCCGCCCTGATTGCCGCGGCGTTGGCCGCGCTGCTTATTGAGCTGCCGTCGCGGGCGGCGAAAACCAGCTGGGCGCTGGTCCCCGCGGCCACCGGGAAGTCCTTCTGCACCTGGTTCAGTGCGGTCTGTGACTGCGAGCCGGGAATGGTGAAGCTGTTATTGAGCTGGCCACCGCTGATCTTCACGCCGGCGGCCGAGGCAGGCCCGGCCGATTCGGTATAGCACTCCGGACATCCTGCACATCCCATCCGGCCATCCGGCCGTGACGCGGTTATCGAGTAAGCGCGGTTTCAACGCCACCAGTGCCGCCGACATCGCCGCCGCTGCGGGAGTGGCCGAGCGCATGCTGTTTCGGTGCTTCCCCATCAAGATCGCGCTCGTCTTCGACGAGTTCCAGGGAGACCTCGACATTCCCCTCGACGGAACGCAGCGCCCGCTGATCAGCTTCGAGGCAACCTCCGCCGAGGTCCTCAGTGAGCGCTACGCACGGTCGGCCGCAGACCAGATAACAACAGCGCTGTGGGCCCGCGCGAGCATCGGCGCCCTGCGCACGGCATCGTCGTCGCCACGCGCAACGGCCGCGCCGGGGCACCACCGGCAGGAGCATGGGCGGGCAGTCAGTCCGCCAACGACGTTGCCGCAGCGGCCGCCTCGATAAGTGCGGTAACTTCGGCGGGGTGCGAGACCATCGCCACGTGGCCCGACGGAACTTCGACGGTGGTCGCGCCCATGCGGTCGGCGAACTGACGCTCAGCGTCCGGCGGGATCGCCTGGTCGTCGGTGGCGACCAGGTACCAGGTGGGCAGCGGCTTCCAGGCCGGGACGCCCATCACGTCACCGAAGGCCGACAGGGCCAGGCCCTGTTGGACCGCGTACATCGCCTTAGCCCTGGCGGGTGCTACGTCTGCGGCGAAGTGGCTTACGAAATCGGCTTCCGATAGCCAGCCGAAGCCCTGCTTGTCGGTGAAGAGGTGCTCCAGGGCCGGGGTTACCGGTCCCTGGGACAGGAGCGCGCCGATCGACTCGCCTTCGTCGAGGCCGAACGCCGCGATGTAGATGAGTCCGACGACGTTCGGCGCGTCCGTGCCGAGAGCGGTCATGATCTGGCCGCCGTATGAGTGGCCGGCGACGATCGTGGGCCCGTCCTGGAAGTCCAGCACCTGGCGCAGCCTGGCTACGTCATCGGCGAGCGCGGTCATCGGAAACTGGGGCGCGGCCACGTGGTAGCCGGCATTCTGCAGGCGCTCGATGACGTCGCTCCATGAGGAGCCATCCGCCCACGCGCCATGAACGAGCACGATGTTGGGTCGAGAAGTCATTGTCCGTGAGTCCTTTCGTAGTTCAGCAGGTCGTTACCGACGCTCTTCCGCGGCACGCCACCCGATGCCTGTATGGAACCGCGTTAGGCTAGGCCGCAGATAGTGGTCATATGACGACACTCTGGCCGCGCGCCCCGGTAACAGTCGGCCCGCTAGGGCGAGACGCCCCGGCGGAGCGCCTCGCGAACAATGTCCACCCGGCTCCTCGCTTCGAGTTTGACCAGGATCCGGGAGATGTAGGTCTGCACCGTTCGCCGGGACAAGAACATGCCGCGGGCAATGTCCGCCGTCGAGTCGCCCCGGGCGACCAGGGCGGCGACCTTGACCTCGGAGGGGGTCAGCGCCTCCCAGCCGGAGGTGGCGCGCCGTCCGCGCTGGCTGCGCACGCCAAGCTTGATGCCGTGCGGGCGCAGCCGGCTTTCAGCCCGCCGGATGTCCCAGCGGGCCTGCATGTCCTCGTACAGGCCGACGGCCTCGTTCAGCGCGGCCCGGGCGTCCTCGCCGCTGCCGCGCTCGGCGAGCACGACGGCCAGGTCCTCAAGTGCGGCGGGCAGCTCGGCCGCCGGGCCGACCGTCCGGTAGTGGGCCACCGCCGCTTGGAGCCGGTCCGGGTCAGCCTCGAGCAGCCCGTGGCACCGGAGGCTGCCCGCGGCCGCCCGGGCCGGGCGGGTCTCGGCGGTGGCCTCTTGCTGGCAGGCCTGCGCCGCGGCCTCGGCCTGCTGCCGGTCGCCGACAGTGACCGCCAGCCGGACCAGGTCAGGCAGCCACTGATGGGTCAGGGTCATCTCACCGTCTCGCCGCGGCAGGAGCCCGGCCAGCCTCACCATGGCCTGGCGGGGTTCCCCGCCCTGCTCCAGGGAAAGCGCGTGCGCGGCGACCAGGAAGTCCCGGTTCTCCAGGTCGGTGAGGATCTCGACGGGCAGCGCCAGGCCCTCCCGGAGGTGCTGACCAGCGGTGGTGCGCTGTTCCCGGCGCCCGGCGATCAGCGCGGCCACCCCATGGAACAACAGTGCGGACCAGCGCTCGCGCCGGAAGGAGTACACCAGCCTGGGCGCGTCGGTGGCGTCAGAGCCCAGCTCGGCCAGCGCGTCGTCCCACTGGCCGAGCCAGTACCGCAGCACCGCCGCCGAGGACCATGTCGCGCGGTCCGCGTGCCCGCTCCGCTGGGCGAACTCGCGGGATTGCCTGAGCGCCAGCTCAGCCTGCTGCCACTCGTCGAGGTTCTGCAGCGTGAAAGTACGGGCTTCGAGGGTCGACGAGCGCAGATCGTCGTGGCCGGGATCGTCGCCCATGACGGATAGTGCTCGATCGACGGAGTCAAGCGCAGCAGCATGGTTGCGCTCGGCGGAATTGGTTAGCCAAAGGACGAACAAGGCCTGAGCTTTCGCTGTCGGGTCGCCGGCCTCCTCCGCGACGGTCAGGGCCTGATGGGCGAACGTGCGGCTGACGGCAATGCCCGCGGGTTCCCGTTCGACCATGCCCATCTCAGCGAGCAGCCGGGCCTCCCACACGCGGGGCAGGGCGCCCATATCGATGGCCTGTCTAATGGTGCTGGCCGCCTTGTCGTTGCCAAGCCCCGCGCTGACCTGTGCATGCGCCAGCATCCAGGACGTCTCACACCGCCGCGCGGGGTCGGTCATCACCGCCAGTGCCCTGCTGGCCTGCCCGACTGCCTCCGGGTAGGCGCCGATGGCGAGCAAGGCGCGGACCAGGCCGACGGCCAGAGCGTCCCAGCCCGCACCGCCTGACGTCTCCTCCAGCTCCCGCCGCAGCAACTCCACCGCCAGCTGCGGTGCCCGCATGACCAACGCGGGCGTGGCCTGGATGAGCCAGGCCCAGGCCCAGTCCTGACCCGGCCGTCGGGCGGCGGACAGCTGCTGCGCGACGGGCAGCGCATCCGCGCCGGCGGCCGCAAGATCACGCGCCGCCTCGGCGTGCAGCGCCGTGCGCAGCGCCTCCGGGATGCTCTCATAGAGCGCCTGCCGTATCAGGGGATGCCGGAACGCCAGTTCAGCACCCGAGCCGTCCAGGATGCCGGCCGCCACCGCCTCCTGCAGGCTCACCGCCAGGTCCGATACCAGCCGGCGGAGCACCACGGCCAAGTCGGTGACCGCGAACCTCCCGCCGAGCAGCGCGGCGGTGCGCAGCATCTGCGCTGTCTCGGCCGACACCGAGCCGAGCCGGTCGGTCAGCACGGCCGACAGCGAGAGCGGCAGGTGCCTCGCTTCCGGGACGACCTCGCCGACGGGGCTGATCCGCACTGCCTGCTCGCGCAGCAAGGTATCAACCAGTTCGCGCACGTACAGCGGATTGCCGACGGCCTGTGCCGTCAGCTGGCGCAGTCCTTCCCCCGGCGGCACTCCGACCATGGCCGCGACCAGCGCGGCCACGTCCGTTTCTGGCAGCGGCCCGAGCGTGATCACCGCACCGCCGCGGCGCACGACTGCCGTCCGTACCTGCTGGACCTCCAGCCGGTGCGGAGTCGGCCGGCAGGTCCCGATCAGCAGCAGCCGCACCTGGCTGATCGAGGCTGCGAGCTGGTGCCAGACGGCCAGCGACGCGTCATCGGCCCACTGCAGGTCATCGACGACCAGCACCGTGGGGGCGGCCGCGCACAGCTCGTCCGCCAGCGTAAGCAGCACCTCGATGCCGTTCACCGACGCGCCGCCGCCGGAGAGCGGTCCGAGCCGCCAGCTGCGCAGCAGACTGGCGGCATGCGCCCGTTGCGGATCCGGCGAACTGATGCGCACCCGAAGGCAATCTTGCATGACCCACAGCGGCAGCCGGGTGAGCTGGTCCGCTCCGCCCCACCCGACATCCCACCCCGGCTGTCCCGCTCTAGCCAGGGCCTCGGTTACCAGGGACGACTTGCCAATGCCAGGCTCGCCCTCAACCCAGACCACCGATCCTTCGCCACGGGCCAGGGCTTCCATGGCGGCACTGAGAACCGCAAGCTCATCATTTCGGCCAACCCAGTGCGGGGACCGAATCGGCCACATACTCGTAATTGTGCCATCACCTTTAGGAGGCGGGCCCGGTATCGGAATCACGATCAGGCCGCGGGCAACGCGGCGCGCCAGAGCCAGCCCTGGCCGACCCCTGGGCTGCGGTCCGAGGTCGGCGCGGCGCACCTGGCCGCCAGGAACGCGACCGTAGCCGTACTGGCATTGCTTCTGATCTGCTCTGGCGGCTAGCCGCCGGGACCGCCTTTATGGGGGTTCAACTCGGAAGGTCATCTGGGCCGGTTCGCGAGGCTGCAGCTGCGGTGCGGGAACTGCCGACAGCAGCGGGAGGCCGTCACCGTGCTTCCCTGATGATTAAGCGCACTGAGGCGGCCGCCGCAGTCCGGCCCGGTCCCGCGGCTCCAATCCGGCTGCCTGCCCACGTCGTTTCCGCAGCTCACATGCCTGGACCAGTCAGACGGGCCGGTGATGCCGCCTCTATCCGCTTGCGGATTGCGGGCCCGGCCGGCCCTTTCGTGTTAGCTTGGACTGGTGATAGATCCCCCGTTCGGGGATGTACCACCACGACCGGAGACCAAGTCCCCCCTCGGACACCAAACCAGGTGAAATCTCCCCGAAACGGGCACCGCTTGAACACGCGGCGGTGGTTTTCCCCAGTCTGGGGAAAACTTACCGTTTGCAGTGGTCAAGTCCCGCCTCGGACACTCGAAACGGTGGGGAATCCCCCACACGCACACCGCTTGAATACGCCTGCGGGCGCCCGCACCCCGGCAGCCGGTCCTGTTCTCCTCATTGCGGGGAGGCAGCCGTGACCGCACGCCCTCTGGCTCCCGTCATCCCCTCGTCCGGCATCTCGGCCCCCCGGCAGCGGGCCAGGTCCTCCGCTGGCAGGCCGCTGCCGCTGGCCCGCCCGGCGCCCGTTCCGTCAGCGCCCGCGGATGTGGTTTACGGGATCGGCCGCATCGACGCCTCCGGCCGGATCGCCGACCGGGCCGTCACCAGCGCGCTGGGCTGGCAAGGCGGTGACCGGCTGACCCTGACCGCGGATGCGGGCGTGGTGACCGCCCGCCGCGACCCGGGCGGCATGATCACCCTGCCGCACCGCGCGTACATCGCGATTCCCGCCGCGCTGCGCCGCCGCTGCGGCCTGCGGGCCGGCGACCGGGTGCTGCTGGCCGCGGCACCCGGCCAGGACATGCTCGCTGCTTACTCGTTCGCCGTGGTGGACCAGGCCATCCG
>Ga0335076_10002967_pt1 | contig 16963 bp, 20 predicted proteins | sample Lox_Sample_25_FD_206717 | JGI IMG/M metagenome (GOLD analysis project Ga0335076, IMG submission 206717) | Soil microbial communities from Loxahatchee National Wildlife Refuge, Florida, United States - Lox_Sample_2.5 | ecosystem: Environmental > Terrestrial > Soil > Wetlands | place: USA... | reverse complement strand
ACGGAACACCCATCTTCTGGACCGGGTATTTCTCCTTGATGCCTGAGCCGACCAGGTCAGGACGTAGCCCTTCGATGAACTTGTCGAGCTCGAAAGCGGTCACGTCGTCGTAAATCAGCGTGCCTTCTTTGAGGTAGTGGCCGCTCCGCTCGTAATCGTCGTTGTGACCAAACTCGTAGCCAGAGCCAACCACCTGCATACCGAGGTCTTCATACGCCGTCACGACGTGTCTCGGGCGCAGGCCGCCGACGTATAGCATGACCCGCTTGCCCTCGAGCCGGGGCCGGAAGCGCTTGATGATCGCGTCGACCAAGGGTTGATACTTCGCAATCACTCGCTCGGCACCCTCCTGGATCTTCTCGTCGAAGTGCTTGGCGATGTTGCGCAGGGCCCCGGCGATCTGTGTCGGGCCGAAGAAGTTGTACTCTACCCACGGCATGCCGTACTTCTCCTCCATGTGCCGGCAGATGTAATTCATCGACCGGTAGCAGTGGATGAGGTTCAGCTTGCCTTTCGGCGCGCGCTCGATCTCCGCCAGCGTCGCGTCACCGGACCAGTTGCCGACCACGCGTAGCCCCATCTCCTCGAGCAATATGCGCGAGGCCCAGGCGTCGCCGCCGATGTTGTAGTCGCCGATCACATTCACGTCGTAAGGCGTCGCCTCGAACTCCACGGGCCGCTTGTCGAAGACCCAGTCGCGGATGCTGTCGTTGGCGATGTGGTGGCCGAGCGACTGCGAAACGCCGCGGAATCCCTCGCAACGCACCGGCACGATGGTCTTGCCGGTCTCCTTGTTCTTCTTCTTCGCGACGGCCTCGATGTCGTCGCCGATGAGCCCGATCGGGCACTCCGACTGAATCGTGACGCCGCGGGCGAGCGGGAAGAGCTCGTTGATCTCGTCGATCGTTTTCTCGAGCTTCTTGTCGCCGCCGAAGACGATGTCTTTCTCCTGAAAGTCGGTCGTGAACTGCATCGTCACGAACGTGTCGACGCCCGTCGTGCCGATGTAGTAGTTCCGACGCTGAGACCACGAGTACTGGCCGCAACCGACGGGCCCGTGGCTGATGTGCACCATGTCCTTGACGGGACCCCACACGACGCCCTTGCTACCGGCGTAAGCACAACCGCGGACCGTCATCACCCCGGGCAGGGATTTGATGTTCGATTTGACGTCGCAGCTCGTGTGCGCCTCGCCTTCGCCGCCCTGGGCGGGTTCGCCGGGCTCGGCGGTCGCCAGGTGCTTCTGGCGCTTCTTGCGGGATTTCTCGGGGTAAGCCTTGAGCACCTCGGCGATGAGGGCTTTGTGGGCTGCTGAATCGTTCATGTACGTCATCGCTCAGTCCTTTGGATTCGACCTTCTGGCTTGCGCAGGGCGGGAGAAGAGCAGGGCGCGCCGATTCGGGCGCAACGCGCCCCGCTCGTTACGGCGAGTTTCAGACCGCGGCGCCCGCGGCAGCTGCTGTCTTGGCTTCCTTGGCGGCGAGATCCGCGAGCTGCTGCTCCTCGGTCTTCATGATGCCGAAATCGAGCAGCATGCCCTCGAGCTCCTCCATCGTGATCGGGGTCGGGATGATGCCCTTGCCCGCGTTCGCGTGGATCTTGCTCGCGAGCTGGCGATACTCGTCGGCTTGCTTGCAGTCCGGGGCGTACTCGATGACCGTCATCCGGCGGAGCTCGGCGTGCTGCACGATGTTGTCGCGCGGCACGAAGTGAATGAGCTGCGTGCCGAGCTTCTTGGCGAGGGCGTCGGCGAGGTCGATCTCGCGATCCGTCTGGCGCTCGTTGCAGACCAGGCCGCCGAGACGGACGCCCCCGGAGTGAGCGTACTTGAGAATGCCCTTCGAGATGTTGTTCGCCGCATAGAGCGCCATCATCTCGCCGGACATCACGATGTAGATCTCCTGCGCCTTGTTCTCGCGGATGGGCATGGCGAAGCCGCCGCACACCACGTCACCGAGCACGTCGTAGGAGACGTAGTCGACGTCGTCATACGCGCCATTCTCTTCCAGGAAGTTGATGGAGGTGATGACGCCGCGCCCTGCACACCCCACGCCCGGCTCCGGGCCGCCCGATTCGACGCAGCGGATCCCCTTGAAGCCGACCTTCATCACGTCCTCGATCTCGAGGTCCTCGACCGAGCCCGCCGCGGCGGCGAGGCTCAGCACCGTGTCCTGTGCCTTCGCGTGCAGGATCAGGCGTGTCGAGTCGGCCTTGGGGTCGCAGCCGACGATGAGGATGCGCTGGCCCATGTCGACGAGGGCAGCGAGTGTGTTCTGAGAGGTGGTCGACTTGCCGATGCCACCCTTGCCGTAGAACGCGATTTGGCGAAGTTTGCTCATGAGTATTCCCTTGGTTTGTGCCTCTGGTGTTCGGTCCGCGACACCAACCGGTACTAGGGGGGTCGCATCGAGGAGTAATGCAGACGTCGTGCCATGCAGACATCGCTGCGAAGTTGGGGGATCCATGGTGCGTTGGACTGCACTTCGGCGCTCCGGCGACGGCCGTTGTTGAATGTCCGACAAAACGAACATGTCTGAACGAGGTGATCCGCGGGAACGGGAGAACTCGAAAGAGCACGACGCCCGGCGCGAACGCCGAACAAAAGCAATCAGCGCCCGCGAGCAGGACGCTCGGGGGCGCTGAGGTGGGGCTTCCGCACTCCGAGCCCTCAATCCGTCATCAGCCTCTCCACCGCTTCGGGCAACGGACAAATCGCTATGTCGAGCCCGATTTCGGCGGCGAAGCGGCGCTCCATCCGCGTGAGCTCGGCGTGCTCGAATACGGCGTAGTTGGGTCCGCGTGACCGCTTCTGAATCTGACGCGCGTAGGTGCGCAACATCTGGTCGTTGAAATGACAACCGAGAAACAAGAAGCCCAAACCCGCGCGCCGCTCACGCACACACTCCGGGATCGGGTTCTGAATGTCGATCTCGGTCAGAACTTCGACGTAATCCGCATCGCTGATGAGGAAGTTCGACGCAGGCCTCACGCCGCCATGCGGCTTGTAAACCAGGGTCTTCGCCGCGCTCGCCGCCTCGATGGGCACGCTTTCACCTGCCGCATCGTAGGCGCGGAACCACCGCGCCTCGCCGATGCCGGCGCGCGTGATCCCCTGGACTTCGACGAAACCCGCTCTGTCAGCGAACGCCTGGCGCAGCGCGCCGTCGTACCAGCTGTCGACGATGAGCGGTGGCGCAAGATCCACGAGAAATCGATGGAGCGGGAGCGGAGCCACGTCGCCCGAGAAGGCTTGCGCCATCAGCGCCGTGACCGAAGATCGGTGCTGCCGGCTCTCGATGAATTGCGCGGCTGCCCAGGCATTGCCACGCGCCCGCCTTGGGAGCGACACCTTCGTACCGAGAAATTCGGCGAGCGTTTCATAGCTCGCCGGGACCGGCGCTCTCGGGGCGAGGGAGAGCAATCCGGGCCCGAGATACGGCGCCAAGCGCCTCGCGCGCAGCTCACCGCGCGCGCGCTCGAACCAGGCGTCGCGCCCCATCGCTGGATCCGACATCAGGACTTCGGCCGTGGCGATCATAACTCGTCCTCTCCACGCTTCTTCGCATTGACCGTGATGGGTAACGCCGTCCCGGGTGCCATTTCAGGCAGCTCGAGCACCCATCCATTCTTCAGTCGGACCCAACCCCCCCACAGCGAGGCGTATTCGAACGCGACGATCGGCTCCTCCAGATCCTTCTTGGGTACGTACGCGGAGAGCCCTGTAGGCGATCGCCGAATCATGACTTTCATGGTTGAGTCCTCGCCGGCGTGTCCTCGATCTTTTGGAGCTCGCGCGCCCGCATGCCGACCACCGTTCCGAGCTCGATGAACTCTACGGCATAGATATAATAGATCTGCAGGTACTGGCCGATGTCGCGTACGTAACCGATCGCTCCCTTCGTGACCAGCACCTCGCCGACCTCCTTGCCCGCGTACGTCCCGTCGTTCTTGACGTATTTGGTCGACCGCACCTTGGTCCCCGGAAGAAACTTCGGTGGCGCGTACACCTCGATCTCTTCTTCTTTGCCGAGTCCCATCTTCCTGGCTCCGTGTCAGCCGGGAGCGGCTGGAATGCACGTCTTCGGCACCGGGCAGACGGCCGCGCATTGCGGGGTCTCGAAGTGCCCTTCGCATTCGGTGCATTTCTTCGGGTCGATGATGTACATCTCGTTCTTCAGCGAGATCGCGGCGTTCGGACACTCGAATTCACACGCGCCGCAGACGGTGCACTGTGAGGCGACGATCTTGTAAGCCATTGGTCATTGCTCCTTGGAGAATTCGCGCTCACGCGACCGCGGCGGCCGCCTGTGCTTGTCCGACATTGCCCAGCGCGGCGGCGTGCCGCGCCTGGTACCAGGACGTGATCCCGGCTTCGATCCATTCATGCGCGAATTCGTCGCTGGCCTGAATGCCAGCCGCCTTGAGGGCGTCCTTCGGGCAATCGCCGATCTTGGCACAGAGGACGATCGTGACGCCCTCGAGCGCCTGGATCACGCCGTCGAGCGAAGCATCCTCGCCCCAGCCGCCCTGGCAATATTGGTCGACCTTCCGATGGCCGATGAATTCGACGCCCTTGGCCGTTACCTCGTAGACCTGGAACTCCTTCGCGTGACCGAAGTGCTGGTTGATGCGGCCACCGCCCTTGGTGGCGATGGCGACGATGATCGACTTCTCGACGCCGATCTCGGCGAATTGTTCGTTCGCCGCCTGACGCGCAGCGACGTGCTCGCCTCTCTCCTCGGCCACGATCGCCCGGTAGGTCTCGCGCTTTTCCGGGTTGTAGCTCACGTCTGCCGCGACCTGCTCCATCGTGAACTCTTGCCCGCGATCCTCGCCGAGCAGGCCGACGGCGTCGGCGCGGCACTGGCGGCAGTGACGCATGAGCTTGGTGCCGTGCGAGAGCTTGTCCTGCAGCGCCTTGAGCTCCGCGGCGCGCGGCCCGCGCTGGCCATTGAGGCCGTAGTATGTGCCGTGCGCTGGATCGGAGATGAGCGGCATTATGTTGTGGAGGAAGGCACCCTTTTCCTTCACGACCTTGTTGACCTCGACCAGGTGCTCGTCGTTCACACCGGGGATCATCACGGAGTTGACCTTGACCAGGATCTTGCGCTCCTTGAGCATCTCGAGGCCCTCCATCTGGCGCTCGTGCAAGATCTTGGCGGCGTCGAGCCCGGTCCAACGCTTGTTCTTGTAGAACACCCAGGGATAAATCTTCGCGCCCACCTCGGGATCGACCATGTTGATCGTCATCGTGACGTGGTCGATGTTCATGTTCTTGATTTCGTCGACGTGCTCCGGGAGGGCGAGCCCGTTCGTCGAGAGACAGAGCTTGATGTCGGGGATCTCTTTGGCGACGAGATCGAAGGTTGCCCTGGTCTTCTTCCAGTCGTAACAGGAGTCGCCCGGGCCGGCGATGCCGAGCACGGACATCTGCGGCACCTCGCTCGCGACGGCCATGACCTTCCGCAGCGCCTGCTCGGGGGTCAGCTTTTCGGAAACGACGCCGGGACGGCTCTCGTTCGAACAATCGTACTTTCTATTGCAGTAGTGGCATTGGATGTTGCAGGCAGGAGCCACCGCCACGTGCATGCGAGCGAAATAGTGATGTGCCTCCTCCGAGTAGCAGGGATGATCTTTGATCTTTTCCCAGACGTCTTGGGGTAGTTCGTCAGCGGTTTCGGAGGTGCCGCAGCTCGAAGACGAGCAGCCACCCGAGTTGAGGGCCTTTTGCATGGCGTCGCTCGAGACGGGCCCGTTGAGAGCTTCGAGGGAGATTAGCTTGCCCATTCGCGGAGTCCAAGCAACCGACATGCCATGCGGCCAGAGCTCAGAAGGCCTGGGAATGCAGAGAAGACACGTCAATATCCAATGTCGAGTCCTCGACAGCCTGTAGGACGTCGGACAAAGGAAACGGAGACTCCCCCCTCGGAGAGCGGTCGGGGTGACGGCCTCGAGCGCGAGTGACGAGCCGCCCGCGGAAGCGCGCTACTCCGCCTTTCCCTATCGCGGAGAGTTTGTTCCAGCCTCGCACGCTTTGTCGCGAAGGCGACAGGTTGTCGGAAGCCAGTCGCCGCACATACGGCGCATGTCGAGCCGCTGCGTTCGAACGGGCGTGATTGGCCGGGAAAACCGTGCTCTCCGCGGGGCCGGCAATGTGGCACGACTTTGGCTCGGCCGGCACGCGACCCGGCGGGGTCCGAGAAAATTCGAGGCCACCGCCTTCCGCGACGAGGAGATGTTCGGGATGTCAGCAAACGCAAACGCTTCAACGACGACGCCGAGCCCGCTGTCGATGACCCCCACCGCCTTGAGATTCATCCAACGCATGGTGCGCTTCGGCGGAGCCGGCCCGCGAGCTGGGTTCCGGCTCGAGGTGAGCCCGGGCGGCTGCTCCGGCATGTCCTCTGCGTTCAGCGTCGAAGCGGATCCGAAGGCGGGGGACCAAGTCGTCGTGCTCGAAAGCGGCATACGTCTGTTCCTGCCGGCGGCGAGCTTTGCGTTGCTCGATGGGGTCACTATCGACTTTCTCGAGTCGGCCACCGAATCCCGTTTCGCGTTCATCGATCCCAAGGCCAAAAGCTGCGGCTGCGGCACGAGCGGTGCCTCACTGCCGAGCTGACCCATGCAGAGCCGATCTCTCCCGCGGAACGCAAGCAACGCGTCGACGAGACTCCGTCATCGACTCGAGGGAGGCGCATCGCCATGAGCGTCGCGCTGCCTATGCTCCACGAGGAGGGCCCGCTCGCCGTCGATTGGCAGGGTGAGCCCATTCGTTGTGACAGCTGCCCTTGCTCGCGCGCGGAGAATGCGGCGCGCTGCGAGCCCGGGCGTGCCTGCGTCCAGGACCGCTATTCGTTGCGCATCACACGCTTCTTCGGGTGGAATCCGCGTCACGCGGACCAGTTTCTCACGCACCCTTACTTCGAGGTACGCGCAATCGCGGCGCGCCATGCAAACCTGTTCCGACTATCCTCGCTGTTGAGCGATCCCGATGAGACGGTGCGGGGCTCGGTCGCAACGCGCGTTCCGCAGGGCCTGCTGAGGCGGCTCGTCAACGACCCGCACCGCGAGGTGCGGGTGCGCGTTGCCCAGCGGCTGATGCCGCCTTCGCTCGTCGCGATGCTGAAGGACCCGGACTACTATGTGCGGGTCTGGGTCGCGCGCCGCATCCCTCACACGTTTCTGCCACGAATGGCAGAGGACGCGGAATCCGAAGTACGGGCCGAAGTGGCGGAGCGCTTGAGCCCGGGCGCGCTCGGCTTGCTATCGCGGGACCCCGACCCGCGGATTCGCCGCGTCGTTGCCCGCCGAGCGCCGGCGACCCTACTCGGGGCGCTGGCCCTCGACCCGGCCTGGGAAGTCCGCTGGGAGATCGCCCGACGGGGCAGCGAACGGCTGTGCGAGCAACTGAGCCTCGATCCCGAAGTCGAAGTGCGGGCCGCAGCCGAGGAACGACTGGCCGAGCTGCGCGCACCCGCGACGCCCGAGCGCCCCATGCAGTGAGGGGAACGCGTGGCGGCTCCGACCGCTCACCAGTAGCCCTGGCCGGCGCGGCTACACAGGTGAACGTAATCGTAGAGGTCGCTCAACATGAAATGGCGCATCTCGGGCGCGCGCATGTGCGCCACGGTCTGCGATTCCTGCGCGAGATACCGGCGCGCGGTTCGGCGGAACTCCTGCGGCATGGTGTGATTGAACGCGGACGGCTTCACGAGCAACCGGCAGATTTGCTCGAAGAGCAACCGATACCGCTCGTCGTCGGGCTCGAGGTAGGCCTTGCCGAAGTCGCGATCGCCCGCGCCGTCATGGTAGTTGGCGAACAAATTCAGGTAATCACGCGCATCCGGAAACATCGCGCCGGGCATTCACCGAACGAGCAGCGATGCGCCGGTCATGTCCGACGGCAGCGGGATCTGCATCAGCTCGAGCACCGTCGGAGCGAGATCGGACGCACGCGCGCCATCGCGGACGCGGGCTCCGACCTGCGCGCCATCGAGGTACACGAACGGGACCGAATCCGTCGCGTCACGGCTCCCCAGGATCAAGAGCGCGCCACCCACGTCGCGGGCGGCCTCGGCGATCTGCCCGATGGCGCTCTCCATCGCTTCGCTGCGGCTGCGAGCAGCGTTGTCGGGGCTCGCCAAGTCCGCGAGGACGAATGCATACCTGCCGCTCCGAATGGCGTCGGCCGTGGTGCGCGCAATCTCGGGCGCAGCGCCTTCGGTGCGGGTTAGCGCGACGTGACCGGCGGCACCGAGCAGATCCAACGGCAGCTCCGCGGGATCGGGGGCTCGCGGAAACAGGGTCGGCAATCCCAGCGACGCATCGTAGGGGGTCATGCAGGCGAAGCGGCCGGCGAAGGGAGCGCGGCCGCCCTTGCGCGCGAAGTGCGTGAAATCCCGACCGGCGAGGGCCTGGGTCAGCTCGCGCGCCCCGTCAGGCGCGAAGTTCACGTGGAGCCCCGTGTCGACGAGGCTCACACCCGGGTAGTCGAATACGATGAAAGGCGCGAGAAACTGCTCGGGAACGCCGAACATGCATCCTCGCTCGATCCCGAGGGACGCCGTGTCGACGCGCTCGACGTTGTCCGCCATCAGGGCACGATAGAGCTTCTCGATGCGATCCCAGCGACCTTCGGGCGCCATGCCGAAGGTGCGGCCGCTCACGGTGCCGATGCGACCGACCCCGCCTTCGAGCTTCGATTCGAGTTCTGCGATGTACCCTGGCGCCGTGCCCGTCGCAACGTCGATACCGTCCAGAAACGCGTGCACGACGACGCGAACACCCGCACTCTTGGCCGCCTCGATGATCGCGAAGAGATGAGTGAGGGACGAATGAACCCCGCCATCACTCACGAGTCCGAACAGATGCAGGCGACCTCCGCTCTCCTTCGTCTTCCGCAGGAAGGTCCGAAGCACCTGGTTCGAGCTGATGGCAGCCGTGCTGATGCTGTCGTGCTGTTCGAGCCTGAGCCGTCCGCGGGTGGCGCTCGCTTCCAGGTTCTGGGGCAAGGGCGCGTTGTTACCATCCGCAGCGACCAGGACGACCAGTCGGGATGAGGGCCGATTCGGAGTCATGTCTTCAGTTCTCGTCGTCCGTGCCCGCCCGCGCGATGACTTGGAGGAGGACGCGCGTCTTGGTGTTGTCGCTCGCGTCGAGCAAGGTAACCTTCTCGAGCACGGCGATGCCCCGTGCCTGGTCGCCGAGTCTGAGGAGCACGTAGCCGTACGCCTGCATGGCGAAGAGCCAAAAACGGACGAGCGGGTTCTCGCCGGTAAAATCTGCGTGATCGCGGTTCACGGCGTCGAATTCACCCGGGATCCCGAGCTCGGCCGCGACGCGATCCAGGCACTGCCGAGCGAAGTGCTCGGCGCGGTCGTAGTGATGCTTGTAGAAATGGTAACGATAGTGGGCGACCAGGACCACGAGGTGTCCTGGCGCAAGCTCCGCCGCGCGGGCGAGGTGCGCCTCCGCTTCTTCCTCGCGATGCCACGCGAGCCCGGCCAGCCTCAGCGCTCGCTCCGCTTCACTCGGCAGGTCGGGATGTGAGTGCTGGTCGAGCCAACGAGGCCCGCTCTCTGCCTGGGCAAACACGTCCAACATGACGAATGCGACCGCAAGCAATTCCAGGACCAGGCGCCTCGGTCCGACGACGTCACGGCGCAGGCGCCCGTGGCGAAGGTCGTTCCGCTTCGGCGATGGACTGCGATAGCGGTCGATCGCCGAGCTGGATCACGATGCTGCCCGAAAGCACGAGAGCGAGACCGAACCAGAGACTCGGGGTCAGGCGACTGTCGAAGAACAAGCGCCCGACGACGATGCTGACGACGGCAAACCAACCCACGTACGCCCCGAGCAAGCGGCTGAAATCGAGACCGACCAAGTTGACGAGCACACCGTAAGTCCCGAGCACCAAGAAGCCGATCGCGACGTAGAGCGTCGTTCCAGTGCTGAGGCCTTTGCGAATGATGGCGTCGCCGCCAACCTCGAATATCGCCGCCAAAAACAGCATCAGCCAAGTCAGAACTGCCGTCATTTGTTTCAGCTCGGTTTAGAGTTGTTACGGTTGCTCAGCCAACGTTAGCAACTACGGGGCCGCTTCATTCGCCATCGAGCCGTTGCCCGCTCGCACAGGATTTCTGCCTTCTCGGACCATCCCGTGCCCCGCTTCTTGTCGTGAAGCGAACGCTTTGTCTCAAACGCGACGCTGCCCAGCACGAACCCTCACCAATCGGAAGCTCTGCCCCGCGACCAGCGCGGTGGCATGGCCGTTGCTCGGATGTCGGTTAGCACCATGAGTGAAGCACCGAAGAAGGCCGGTTCGCGAGCAGCGCAGAAGAAAGAGCTGCCAGCGCATCTCAAGGCGTACAAACACATCTGGGTCTTCATCGAGTACGAGCACGGGCTCATTCACCCGGTGTCGCTCGAGCTGCTCGGCGAAGGCCGAAAGCTCGCGGAAAAGCTCGGGGTGGAGCTCGCCGGCGTGCTCCTCGGGGGCGAGCGCGGCGCCCTCTCACAAGCCGCCCGGGAATGCTTCGAGCGCGGCGCCGATTTGGTCTACCTCGCGGCGAGCCCGCTGCTCGCCGACTATCGCAACGAGCCGTACACGAAGGTGATGACCGAGCTCGTCGACAAGCATCAGCCCGAAATCCTGTTGCTCGGCGCGACGACGCTCGGACGCGACCTCGCGGGCGCGGTCGCCACGACCCTGCTCACGGGCCTGACGGCGGACTGCACAGCGCTCGCCATCGACGAGGAACGTTCGCTCGCAGCGACGCGACCGACCTTCGGCGGATCGCTCCTTTGTACGATTCTCACGTTGAACTACCGCCCGCAAATGGCCACCGTGCGGCCGCGCGTATTCGCGATGCCGGAGCGCACCCCTGGTCGCAAAGGCAGGATCGTCGAGCACCCCGTGACGCTGCTCGAAGAGAGCATCCTCACGAAGGTCCTCGAGTACATTCCCGATCGTCGTTCGGACAAATCGCAGCTCGCTTACGCCGACATCGTCGTCGCCGGCGGGCTCGGTCTGAAATCGCCCGAGAACTATCGGCTGGTGCGCGAGCTCGCCGAGGTGCTCGGTGGAGACTACGGCGGAACCCGCCCGCTCGTTCAGAAAGGCTGGCTCCCCCACGATCGTCAAATCGGTCAAACGGGCAAGACCATTCGGCCGAAGCTCTACATCGCCGCGGGCATCTCTGGGGCGATTCAACACCGCGTCGGAGTCGAAGGAGCGGACTTGATCGTGGCTATCAACACCGATCCGAACGCGCCGATCTTCGATTTCGCCCACCTCGGCATCGTTGCCGACGCGGTCGATCTCTTGCCTGCGCTCACCGCGGCCTTCCACGCGCGCTTGCGCGTGAACCGCATGGCGGGTTGAAGGAGAAACCACGATGAGTGAGGAACACTTCGACGCAATTGTGGTGGGCGCGGGCCCCGCGGGCAGCGCCGCCGCCTACACCATGGCCAAGGCCGGCCTCAGCGTGCTCCAGCTCGAGCGCGGCGAATACCCGGGCGCCAAGAACGTTCAGGGCGCGATCCTCTACGCCGAGCCAGTCGAAAAACTCATCCCCGATTTTCGCGAGGATGCGCCGCTCGAGCGCCACATCATCGAACAGCGCCTGTGGATGCTCGACGACACGTCGTACGTGGGGATGCACCACCGCTCCGAGGACTTCAACGAGGAGCGTCCGAACCGCTATACCATCATCCGCACTCAATTCGACAAGTGGTTTGCGCGGCGGGTGCGCGAGGCCGGCGCGCTCCTGCTCTGCGAAACGACGGTCACGGACCTGGTGCGTGACCAGAGTGGGCGGGTCATCGGCGTGCGCACGGACCGCGAGGGCGACCCGGTTTACGCCGATGTCGTCGTGCTCGGCGAAGGGGTGAACGGCCTCCTGGGTCAGCGCGCTGGCTTGCGCAAAGAGCTGAAACCCGATTCCGTCGCGCTCGCGGTGAAGGAGATGCACTTCTTGCCCCAGGAAGTAGTCGATAGCCGCTTCAATCTGAAGGGCACCGAGGGAGTCGTCGTCGAAGCAATGGGCACGGTGACCGCCGGGATGGTCGGGACCGGGTTCATCTACACGAACAAGGAATCGCTCTCGATCGGCATCGGCTGCCTCGTCTCGGACTTCGTCGCCTCGGGCGACACTCCGGCGGCGCTGCTCGAGCGCTTCAAAAACCATCCAGCGATCCGCCCGTTGCTCGCCGGTTCGGAGTGCAAGGAGTACTCGGGCCACCTGATCCCCGAAGGCGGGTACAAGGCGGTTCCCGAGCTCTTCGGCGACGGCTGGCTAGTCGTCGGCGATGCCGGTCACTTCGTGAACGGCGTGCATCGCGAAGGCTCGAACCTGGCGATGACCACCGGGCGCATCGCCGGGGAGACGATCGCGGATCTCAAGCACAAGGGTCTGACTCTCTCTCAGAAGAACCTCGCCGAGTACAAGAAACGCCTCGACGCGACCTTCGTGATGAAGGACCTCAAGAAGTACAAGGATCTCCCGTCGTTCATGCACAACAACCGGCACATGTTCGATGTGTATCCGCGGCTCCTCAATCAGGCGAGCAAGACCTGGTTCCGCGTGGACGGCGTCGACAAGCTCACCAAAGAACGCGAGATCGTAGATTCCTTCCGCAAGAGCCGCAGCATCACCGGCCTACTCGGTGATGCATTCAAGATGATGAGGGTTTGGCGATGAACACCAGCAATCCAGTCGTGAAGGTCGAGCAGAAGCTCTTTCAGAACCGATACTTGGTGGACGGCGGGCGGCCCCACATCGTGGTGAAGCCCCACACGACACCCTCCAAGAATCTCTTGGCCATGACCACGGCGTGCCCGATGGGCTGTTACACGAAGAACGACTCGGGTCAAGTCGAGATCTCCGTCGATGGCTGCGTCGAGTGTGGCACGTGCCGCATCGTGTGCGCCGCGACCGGCGAGATCGAATGGAACTACCCGCGTGGTGGTTTCGGCGTCGCCTACAAGTTCGGGTGAGGGCGCCGTCATGAACCGAACACTCGTTGCGAACCCGACGTTTCGGCAGCTTTCTCACGTTGGATCGCCGACGATGCGGCGTGGCACGACCGTTGCTGGCGATCACGGATACATGATGTCGCGCGACATTCGCCCCCGAGAGGAGTCATCCAATGATTGAGGTCACCGATACCGCCGTGAACGCCATCAAGAACGCCATCTCCGGCTCGAAGGAGCCGGTGGAAGGACTTCGGATCATGGTTCAAGCGGGAGGATGCTCGGGCTACAAATACATGATGGGGCTCGTTCAAGTCGCCGAGCCCGGCGACGTCATCGTCGAGCGCGATGGCGTCAAGGTGTTCGTCGACGAAAAGAGCGTGCCGCTACTCACCGGAGTGGTCCTCGACTTTTCCGTGAGCATGGATGGTGCTGGATTCACGTTCAACAACCCCAACGCGGAGTCGAGCTGCTCCTGCGGCAAGTCGTTCAGCTGAGGAGCATTAGAGCCATGTGGGACTACTCAGAGAAGGTCAAGGAGTACTTCTTCAACCCCAAGAACGCGGGCGCGCTCGAAGACGCCAACGGCGTCGGCGACGTGGGCGCCATCTCGTGCGGTGACGCCCTGCGCCTCATGATCAAGGTCGCGCCGGAGACCGACGTCATCACCGACGCTCGCTTTCAAACGTTCGGTTGCGGGTCCGCCATCGCATCCTCGTCTGCGCTCACCGAGCTCATCATCGGCAAGACCATCGAGGAGGCCCTCAAGATCACCAATCAGGACATCGCCGATTTTCTCGGCGGCTTGCCGGCCGAAAAGATGCACTGCTCGGTGATGGGGTACGAGGCGCTGCGCGCGGCCGTCGCCAACTACAAGGGCGAGGCCTGGGTCGACGATCACGAGGAAGGCGCACTGCTCTGCAAGTGCTTCGGCATCGACGAAGGCATGGTCGAACGTGCCGTACGCATGAACGCCCTGACGACGCTCGAGCAGGTGACCCACTTCACCAAGGCGAGCGGCGGCTGCGGCACGTGCGCCGAGGGGATCGAAGGCGTGCTCTTTCGGGTGAATTCGGCGATGGTCGCGGAAGGGGTGTTGTCAGCCGACGTCGCTTTCGATCCGAGCCGCGCGGCAAACGTGAAGAAGCCGAAGAACAAGGTGTCTCCGCTCGCCCCGAAGAAGCCCGCAGCACCCGCCGGCGGCAAGCTCACGACGTTGCAGAGGATCCGATTGATCGAGCAGTCGATCGAGGAGCTTCGCCCGATCTTCAAACGCGACGGCGGCGACTGCGAGCTCGTAGACGTCGAAGAAGACCGTGTGTTCGTCCGCTTCTCGGGCGCCTGTCGCGGCTGCCAGCTCGAGAGCGTCACCCTGCAGGGCGTTCAGGAGCGGCTGATGGAGCGCCTCGGCCAACCACTGCGAGTGATCCCGGTGCAGGCCGCGCATTAGCGCCGTTTTACCAGCGAACCCCGAACGGAGGAGATCGTCATGAAGTCCGTCTATCTCGACAATAACGCGACGACGCGCTGTGACCCTCGCGTGGTCGAGGCGATGCTGCCGTATTTCACCGATGACTACGGCAACGCGTCCTCCATGCATTCCTTCGGCTCCGCCGTAGGGGGGGCGCTCAAGGCAGCGCGTCAGAGCTTGCAGCGCCTGCTCGGCGCGGAGCACGATCACGAAATCGTGTTCACTTCGGGCGGTACGGAAGCCGACAACACCGCGCTGCTCTCGGCGCTGGAAACCCAGGGCGGTCGCAACGAGATCGTCACCTCCAAGGTCGAGCACCCGGCGATTCTCTCACTCTGCAAGCACCTCAGTGACACGCGCGGCGTCAAGGTGCACTACGTGCCCGTGGACTCGGTCGGGCGGCTGGACATCGACGCCTATCGCGCGGCGCTCGGACCGCGAACGGCAATCGCGTCGGTCATGTGGGCCAACAACGAGACCGGGACGCTCTTCCCGGTGGAGCGCTTGGCCGAGCTCGCCCACGAAGCAGGCGCGCTGTTCCACACGGATGCGGTCCAGGCCGTGGGCAAGATTCCGATCAACCTGAAGAGCACGGAGATCGACATGCTCTCGCTCTCGAGCCACAAGCTGCACGGACCGAAGGGAATGGGAGCTCTCTACGTGCGGCGCGGGGTGCGCATGCGTCCACTCGTCCGCGGCGGGCACCAGGAGCGCGGGCGTCGCGCCGGTACCGAAAATGCTCCCGGCGTCATCGGCCTCGGCAGAGCAGCGGAGCTTGCGCTCGAGCACTTCGGTGAGGAAGAAAGGCGCGTCCGCGCGCTGCGCGATCGGCTGGAGCGCGGCATTCTGCAGACGGTCGAGCGATCGCTCCTCATGGGCGACCCCGACGCGCGCCTGCCCAACACGTCGAACATCGCCTTCGAGTTCATCGAGGGTGAAGCGATCCTGCTCTTGCTCAATCGCGCTGGGATCGCTGCTTCGTCCGGCTCGGCGTGCACCTCTGGCTCGCTCGAGCCGTCGCACGTGTTGCGCGCCATGAACGTGCCCTACACGTGCGCCCACGGCGCAATCCGATTCTCTTTCTCGCGCGAGAACTCCGATGCCGACGTGGATCGCGTGCTCGAAGAGCTGCCGGGCGTCATCGCCAACCTGCGCTCGATCTCGCCCTTCTGGAAGGACGGCAAGGACGAGAACGGTGCCTCGCACCTGCCGCAGGAGTTCAAGCCAACCTACGCCTGAACGGGAAGGAGCCTCACGATGAGCGTCCTCGACGATTTGCGAAAGCTCTCCGCAGCCGAGGAGTTTTTCGGATACCTCGGCGTCGAAAGTGACGAGACCGTAATCCGTGTCGCGCGGCTCCATATCTTGCGGCGGATGGGCGAATATCTGAGGAGCGAGCCGCTCGCGGGCTTGGATGACGAAGTCGTCCGCGAGCGGTGCCGGCACCATCTTCAGACCGCCTACGACGACTTCATCGCCAGCTCGCCGCTCAAGGAGCGCGTCTTCAAAGTCCTGAAGGACGCCGTCCGGCCCAAGAAGCAGGCCTTCGTGCCGCTCGCCGCGCTCGGACGTCTGGAAAAAGAGTCTCCGGAATAGCTCTCCACGCCCTTCTCGAACGAGTGCCAAGGATTCCACGCATGCACATCGTCGTTTGCATCAAGCAGGTTCCCGACAGCGCCCAGATCCGTGTCCACCCGGTGACCAACACGATCATGCGGCAGGGCGTGCCGAGCATCATCAATCCCTACGATCTCTTCGCGCTCGAAGAGGCGCTACGCCTTCGAGATCGCCACGGCGGCGAAGTCACTGTACTCACCATGGGCCCGCCCATGGCCGAGGACGCCCTCCGCAAGGCACTCACGTTCGGGGCCGACCGCGCGGTCCTCCTCACGGATCGCTTCTTCGCCGGCGCCGACACACTCGCCACGACCTACGCTCTGGCCACCGCCATTTCGCGCATCGGAAGGGAATGGGGCGTACCGAACATCGTCTTCACAGGCAAGCAAACCATCGACGGCGACACGGCGCAGGTCGGTCCGGGCATCGCCAAACGGCTCGGGCTCACCCAGCTCACCTATGTGTCGGAGATCGAGAGTCTGGACCTCGAGAGCGCAGCCATCGTCGTGGCGCGCCGAGCGGAGGGCGGCGTGCAGCGGCTTTCGAGCCGGCTGCCCGTATTGCTCACCGTGATTGAGGGTATCAACGAGATACGCCGCGGGACCATAGAGGACGCCTTGTGCGCCGCACGCGCGAAGATCGTACGCTGGAGCGCCGCCGAGGCCGGGGTAGAGGACATCGCGAAGTGCGGCCTCAAAGGATCGCCGACGATCGTCAAGCAGGTTTACGCTCCGAGCCCGCGCGCCGAGAAGGCGGAGGTCGTTCCGACCGAAGGGCAGAGCTTCACCGAGCTCGCCGACGCGGTCATCGCCCAGATCTTCCAGAAGAAGCCTGGGATCGAAACCGACCTCACGAGGTTCGTGCAGGAGCGCTGAATCGGCGCAAAGGCAGGTTTTTGCACG
>Ga0335076_10002964_pt1 | contig 16974 bp, 28 predicted proteins | sample Lox_Sample_25_FD_206717 | JGI IMG/M metagenome (GOLD analysis project Ga0335076, IMG submission 206717) | Soil microbial communities from Loxahatchee National Wildlife Refuge, Florida, United States - Lox_Sample_2.5 | ecosystem: Environmental > Terrestrial > Soil > Wetlands | place: USA... | reverse complement strand
CCTCCATGAATCGGTCCTCTTCGATCGTCTACCATTTCGTCCTCGCTTTCGCGTTGCTGTTTGCAGCCCCCTGCGCACCAGCAGCCGAACCCGGCAGGCTGCTCAGCATTCTGCTGCTGGACGCCAAAACAGCGAAACCTATCTCCAGGGTCACCATTCTGCTGCTTTTTCGGGATTCCAAAGGCGCCACACGCAAGCTCGGCCAGCTAACGACCAGCAAGGATGGGACCGCGGCTTTGTCTCTTCCAGAGCCTCTACCCGAACGAATTGACATTTCCTACCAACCCGATGAAGTAAAGAGCTGCACGGACGTCGAGTTTGCAACAAGAGAAATACTTAGTGTCGGTGTTGTCGCCAAAAATACCTGCGATGTTGCACGCTCCACAATCGAAGTTCATCCAAAAGCAGGGCAGCTCGTCTTGTTCGCCACTAGAATGACCCTTTCTGAACGAGTGCACCATGAACTCCCGTAACCGCGATGCGTGGGCCACGCTTTACCCGTTGGAATTTCAATAGAGTCCCCCCGGACGTTTGCGCTGTACCACTGAGGCAATCCCTTTACGCGGATGAAGAGTCGCCCACGCGCCAAACGGCACGCGATAATCCATGACCAGACTGCCTCCTGCGCATTCGTTCGCATCGGTCTTGCACCTGTTTTTTGGGGTTTAGAGCCGAGAGGCTGGGAGATGGCAGCTTGGGGATGTGCTTTCACCGGAACGAGGCAGGTGTTCCGGTTCTCAGTCGGTATGGGTTGAAAGGGATTGTGGGAACGAAAGTTCGCTCAGGGAATGTTCACGAGGGTGCCAACGCCGGCGTAGATGTAGTGGTCGCCGAAAGTCTTTTGCAGCGAGGCAAATGCTGGCTCGCCCGTGCAGTGGCCGACAGCGATGTAGTCCAGCTTCCACTGGTCGTGCAGTGCGGCAGATATCCTTTGAACGTCCGCGTCCGATGCCGCCAAGAGATGGAGCCCTCCAAAGAGAACTCGGACATGTTGGTCGACCTTGGTCGCCGCTTCGAGGACCTTCTCGACGCCCGCGTGAGAACATCCGTCAACGAGTATCAGGCCCTGCGGGCCGCGAATCGCCAGCGAAATCTCACGGAGTTCGAGCGTGCCAGGGACCTGCGATACGGTCGGTACGAGGAATATACCCGGCGCAATCTCCGTCGTCGAATCCACTCGCACGAAATTCGCTTGAGGCCACGGTGCGCTTGCTGAGAGCGTCGCCGGAAGATCTCCATCGAAATAGCGCATGTTCGACGGCAGGGATTGATCTTTGCGATACAAACTGTTCGGCACATCCCATCCAAACGGTCCCCAGGGGTCCGCTGGGGCGTAAATTCGCACTGTCGGATTGATACGCAGCAGGTAATTGAGACCGCTGATGTGATCGCTGTGCCGGTGCGACAGCACCACGAAATCCAGCTTGGTGAGATCTACGCCCAGCGCTTTGACGTTGTGCTCGAAGATCTCGGCATTCCCGCCCGTATCGAAGAGGATGCGCTTGCCGCCGTACTCCACGAGCGCGGAGAAGCCCCAAGCCTTGGTCATCGATGGGGTTTTGCCAAATGCGTCGTATAGAATCGTGACGCGACGGGCCGTGTCCTCTCCGGGTAAACTAGTCAAAGAAAAGAGGCCAAGAATCGCCGCAAGCACCAAACTACCCGATTGTCGGATTATCATGGCATCGCCTCCGCGCGCGGGGCAGAACCCGCGATTTTGCAGCCAAATGTATGCCCGGGCGCTTGGTCGCGCAAGTTATTCTTCTGGACTCCTGTTTCGCTCCCGCAGACTTGGGTGATGCTCCTTGGTTCTGGTTATCCAGCGTATCTTGGGCAATGAATCCGAGTCAGAGAGGCTTTCGTCTCTCTGACTCGGCGACGTGGATGCGGCAGCAGGTCATTCGGCAGCTTTGGGCAAGAACTCTTCGATGTTCTTGTGTGCGCTGTCACTAAGTGACACGACGCAGCTTGCTGGGTACCCATCGTTTGTGATTTTCAAGGCATGGGCCGCTCTTCTGCCCTAACTCTTTCCAGCCCAACAACTTCCCGCGCGTCGCCCGAAGGGTACTACGATATCTATTGACACGGGTGTTATAATAGTGTATGTTGATCGAGTCCGGTCTCCGCCTCCCTCGCCCTCGAACTCATTATCCTCTCCCTCTTTCTCGCGCACTTTTCGTCAGCCCGCCGGAAGCCCCGCGAAGGAGCTTCACTCTCCAATCCCAACCACACCCAGACAACTCCTTTCTTTCCACAGACTTCCGCACTCTTGCAAAATGGAATTTCCCCTCAAGCGCTTTCCTTTCAATCGCTTGCGCACTCTTGCCCAAAAACACCGGGGGTAGGGGGTCAGTCCAGCCGTGCTCCAACTTCCCAAAACGGAACGCCCGCCCCGGTTTCCCGGAACGGGCGCCTCTGAATTTCACGGTGACGTCACTACTTGGCTCTGAGATGTTTCCTGGGGACTGTAAACTATTGACTCTTGACCGCTTCCCGTCAGCTGGCGGCTTCTGCCGGCTCTTCCTTCCTGGTCTTCTCTTTCCTTTCCTTCTTCTTGAATTCGTAGCCGATCAGTTCGAGAATCGCGACTTTCGCTCCATCGCCCACGCGCACTCCGGAAGCGATGATGCGCGTGTACCCGCCCTGCCGGTCCGTGAACTTCGGAGCGATCTCGCTGAACAGCTTTTGCGTCACGGCAGGCGTCATGATGTACGCCGCCGCCTGCCGCCGCGATTGCAGCGTGTCGCGCTTTCCGAGGGTGATCATCTTTTCCGCCACCGGCCGCGTCGCCTTCGCGCGCGTCAGCGTCGTGGTGATCCGCCCGTGCTCGAAAAGATTGGTGACCAGATTCCGCAGCGTCGCGCGGCGATGCGCTGGATTCCGTCCCAGTTTCGATCCCGATTTCAGATGTCGCATGTCGTCTCAGTTTCCTTTTTGCGCGGCCTTGGATTACAACCCGACGGAATCTTCCGAAGCCGGCGGCGCCGTCTGGCTCGCCAGCGGCGGCCAGATGATCCGGCCGTGCTCGTCGAATTTCATCCCGAGGCTAAGCCCCATTTTCACCAGGATGTCCTTGATCTCGTTCAACGACTTCCTGCCGAAGTTTTTCGTCTTCAGCATTTCGTTCTCGCTTTTCTGCACGAGTTCGCGGATCGTCTGGATGTTGGCGTTCTTCAGGCAGTTGTAGGAGCGCACGGAAAGCTCCAGCTCTTCGACCGAGCGGTCCAGGTGCTCGAGGCGCGGATCGTTCGTCGTTTCCACCGGCGCTTCGGGCGTTTCCACCGCTTCCTCGAAATTGATGAAGATGCTCATGTGATCCTTCACCAGTTTCGCGGCGAGGCCGATGGCGTCCTGCGGAGTGAGCGCGCCGTTGGTCCACACTTCCAGCATCAGCTTTTCGTAATCGGTCATCTGGCCAAGGCGCGCCGCTTCCACGGAATAATTCACCTTGCGAACGGGCGAATGCACGCTGTCCACGGGAATGTAGCCGATCGGCAGATCCTCGTCGTAGTTGCGGTCCGCGGCCACGTAGCCGCGGCCGTTCTTCACGCGCATTTCGATCTGCAGCTTCCCGCCTTCGCTGACCGTGGCGATGTACACGCCCTTGTCCAGCACCGCGAAATCCGCATCCTCTTCAATCTGCGCGGAGGTCACCGGGCCGGGCTGCTCGACGTTCACATAAATCGTCTTCGGCAGGTCCGTGTTCAGCTTGATGGGCACCTGCTTCAGGTTGAGGATGATGTCGGTGGCGTCCTCAACTACGCCGGGAATCGAGGAAAATTCGTGCAGCACGCCCTCGATCTTCACGGCGGTGATGGCCGCGCCTTCAATCGAGCTGAGCAGCGCGCGCCGCAGCGCGTTTCCGACGGTCGTTCCCCAGCCCCGCTCGAACGGCTGCGCGGAAAAACGTCCGTACTTCTCCGTCAACGATTCGAGTTCCGAGGCAAGTCTCTTCGGCTTCTGAAAACCCTTCCACATCGTGTTCCTTCCTTCCGGGCAGCGGCTTGCCGCCGCCCCAAAACCGTTCCGGCGCCTTCGCGCCGCAATTCATTCGGCGTGCCCGCGCACGCGGAGAGCGTTCCCTACTTGGAATACAACTCCACGATCAGTTGTTCGTTGATCGGCGGCGTCTGCACGTCTTCTCTCTTCGGCAGCGCCACCACTTTGGCCTTGAAGTTTTCGCGGTCCTGTTCGAGCCAGTTCACGGAGCTCTGGCTCTGCGCAACGTTGCGCGCTTCCAGCACCATGGCGTTCTGCTGCATCTTTTCCTTGATGGCAATCTCCTCGCCGACCGTCACCTGGTACGAAGGGATGTTCACCTTGCGGCCGCTCACGCGAACGTGCCCGTGAAGCACGAGCTGTCGCGCCTGCGAGCGCGAAGATGCCAGGCCGGCGCGCCACACCACGTTGTCGAGGCGGCGCTCCAGCATGATGATCAGGTTTTCGCCCGTGGGCCCTTTGACCCGCACGGCTTTCTCGAAATAGTTGCGGAACTGCCGTTCCAGCAGCCCGTACGTGCGCTTCACTTTCTGCTTTTCGCGCAACTGCAGGCCGTATCCCGCAACCTTGGGACGCCGCGACTGCCCGTGCTGCCCCGGAACGAAGTTGCGCTTTTCGATGGCGCATTTCTCCGTGAAGCACCGCAGCCCCTTTAGAAACAGCTTCTGCCCTTCCCGGCGGCACAGGCGGCAGACTGCATCTCGATGTCTTGCCAACTTCTATTCTCCCTTCCCAGAACTCTTCGATCGAAAATCGTTTTCAGCCGGGCTCATACGCGGCGGCGCTTGGGCGGCCGACAGCCGTTGTGCGGAATCGGCGTAACGTCGCGGATCACCACGATGTGCAGCCCCGCGGCGGCCAGCGCGCGGACGGCGGATTCGCGTCCCGAACCCGGCCCCTTGACTTTTACTTCCACGCTCTTCACGCCGTACTGGTCGCGCGCGGTGTTTGCGGCGCTGAGTGAAGCCTGCTGGGCGGCATACGGCGTGCCTTTGCGCGAGCCCTTGAAGCCGATGGCTCCCGCGGAAGACCAGCACATCACGCGGCCGTCCGGATCGGTGATGGTGATCTGAGTATTGTTGAAAGTGGCGGCGATGTGCACCACGCCATGCGGCACGATGCGCTTCTCGCGCTTCTTCTTGAATTCTTTTTTGCGCTTGGCCGCCGCTTTTGCGGGAGCCGCTGTCTCCGGCGCCGCGTTTTGCTGCTCTTTAGCCACGTGTCACTCCATTCTTTCTCTGCGCGGCAGCTGTACGCTGCCGGAAAATTCCTTAGCCCTTCTTACCCTTCACAGCTTTTTTAGCCGCAACCGCGCCGCGCCGCGGACCTTTCCGCGTGCGCGCGTTGGTGTGAGTGCGCTGTCCATGCACAGGAAGATTGCGGCGGTGGCGGATTCCGCGGTAGGCCTGGATTTCGATCAGCCGCCGGATGTTCATCTGGATCTCCTTGCGGAGATCGCCTTCGACGCGGCCTTCCTGCTCGATCACCTGGCGGATGTGATTGATCTCGTCTTCCGTCAAGTCGCGGATCTTCTTCGAGAAATCCACATCGGCTTTCCCGGCGATACTTTTCGCGCGCTCCTGCCCGATGCCGTAGATGGCGGTCAAGCCGATCCACAGCCTTTTCTGCGGCGGAAGGTCAACACCTGCAATGCGTGCCATAAATTAACTTCTCCTGTGCTCAGAAACTTTCGACTAATAGACCAAAACTACCCCTGGCGCTGCTTGTGCTTAGGGTTGACGCAAATCACGCGCACCACCCCGCGCCTGTGGATCACCTTGCACTTGTCACAAATCTTTTTGACGCTTGCCCGCACTTTCATGATGCCATGCTCCTGTTCTTACTTATAGCGATAAACGATGCGTCCCCGGGTCAGATCGTAGGGAGAAAGCTCGACAGCGACTTTGTCGCCCGCGAGAATCCGGATGAAGTTCTTGCGCATCTTGCCGGAAACGTGGGCCAGAACCTGGTGCTTGTTTTCCAGCTCGACGCGGAACATCGCGTTCGGAAGCGGCTCGATGACCGTGGCCATCACCTCGATGGCGTCTTCCTTGGGATTTCCGGAATCGCCCTTCTTTTTTTCGCTTTCGTGTCTCGCCATAAGCTCCTATTAACTGTCGCCCGTGCTTACCAGGACGGCCCGGTCATTTCCTTCGGCCGAGTCAGAATCCTGGGGCCGTTGGCGGTGACCGCAACGGTGTGCTCGAAATGCGCCGAAGGACTGCCATCGGCGGTTTCCGCCACCCACTCGTCCCGCATGCGCACATCGGGGCGCCCAGCGTTCACCATGGGCTCGACCGCAATGACCATGCCCTCCTGCAACCGCGCGCCGTGGCCGGGTTCGCCATAGTTCGGCAGATTCGGCTCGTCGTGCATCTTGGTGCCGATGCCGTGCCCGACGAATTCCCGGACCACCGAAAAGCCGTTCTCTTCGACCAAGCTCTGCACCGCGTGTCCAACATCCCCGAGCCGGTTGCCCGCGCGCATCTTCTCAATGGCCCGGTCCAGCGAATCGCGGGTCACCTCCAGGAGCTTTTGCAACTCCGGAGTGACTTCGCCGACGGGCACGGTGACCGCGGAATCCGCGAAGTACCCGTCCACCTCCATCCCAAAATCAATGGAGACGATATCGCCGTCCTTCAGCTTGCGCTTCGGGGACGGGATGCCGTGAACAATCTCGCTGTTCACGGAGGTGCACAACACGCAGGGATAACCGCGATATCCCTTGAACGCCGCGTGCCCCGGCTTCGCCGCGATTTTTTCCTCGGCAAACTTCTCGAGGTCCATCGTGGTGATGCCGGAGCGCACCATTCCGCGCAGCGCGGTGAGCACTTCATGCACGATCAAGCCCGCCCGCTGCATCTTCTCGAGTTCGTCCTCACTGCGCAGATGAATCGCCATCTTCTTTCGTGCCCTAGCGCGCCTCGCGAACGATCTCCAGAACCTGCCGCTTCACTTCCTCGACGCTTTGCGCCGCATCCACGGTGCGCAAGCGACCAAGCCTGCGGTAATACGCGACCAGCGGGGCGGTCAGCTTTTCATACGCCGCCAGCCGGGGACCGACGATCTCTTCGCGGTCGTCCGGCCGCTGCTCGAGTTCGCCGCCGTCGTTGTCGCAGCGTCCTTCCGCTTTCGGCGGGCGCTCGTAAATGTTGTAAATCTCCCCGCCGATCTTGCACATCCGCCGCCCGGTAATGCGCCGCAAAAGAAGCTGCGGATCAATCGCAAAGTGAATCACGATTGCGGGCTTGTATCCGTGCTGCCGGAGGAGCACTCCCAGATACTGGGCTTGCGCCACCGTGCGCGGAAAACCGTCAAACACAAAACCGTGCGCGCAATCTCTCCGCTCGATGCGGTCCGCGACCATCTGCAGCACAAGCGAATCCGGAACCAGCTCGCCGCGCGCCATCAAGGGCTGCGCTTGCTGGCCGAGCGAAGTTCCCTGGGCAACGTGCTCCCGGAGCATGTCACCCGTCGAAAGATGGGGCACCTGAAAGTGGCGCGCCAACTCCTTCGCCTGGGTCCCTTTTCCGGCACCCGGAGGCCCCAGAAAAATCACCGCGCGGTCAAGGCTTTCGTGCGGCCGCACGTCCGGCACCACTCGGCTGATCTCCATCCGTCACTTACCGCCGGCGCAACCGGCCCTTCCGCGCAAAACCTTCGTAGTTGCGCATCACGAGTTGCGCTTCCAACTGCTGCACCGTGTCCATGGCGACGCCGACCACGATGAGCAGCGAGGTGCCGCCGAAATAAAACTGCACGCCCAAACCCTGCAGGAACCACACGGGAAGATGCGAATCGAACCAGGTACCGATAGGGCCATACAGGTGGTTCAAGTGAATACCGGCAATCATCCATTCCGGCAGCAAGCAAACCAGGGCGAGATAGACGCCACCGATGAACGTGAGGCGCTTCAAGATCTTGCTGACATATTCGCTGGTGTTTCTTCCCGGGCGGATACCGGGAATAAAGCCGCCGTTCTTGCGCATGTTGTCGGCGAGCTCGGTGGGATTGAAGACGATGCCCACATAGAAGAAGGAAAACAGCATGATCAGGACGACGTAGACCAAGGTGTACAGCGGCTCGCCCCAGGACAGCACGTCTTTAATTTTGGTGATGAAAGCGTACTTGTTCTGGAAAAAGAGCGCGGCAGTGGCCGGGAATGCCAGCAACGAGCTGGCGAAAATCGGCGGAATGACGCCGCCCGAATTGACGCGCAGGGGTAGATAGGAGGATTGGCCTCCCATGACACGGCGGCCAACGACGCGCTTGGCATACTGCACCGGGATGCGGCGCGCTCCGCCTTCCATGAACACGATGAAGGCCACCACGGCAATCATCAAAACGAGGAGAAGAATCAGCATCAAGGGCGTGAACGGGCCCCAATAGCGCGTGCTGGCCTTTTCAACCAAATCGGCAATGGCCCGCGGCAGACCAACGACGATGCCCACAAAAATGATGAGGGACATGCCGTTGCCGATGCCGCGTTCGCTGATCTGCTCTCCCAGCCACATGATGAAGGCCGAACCGGTAGTGAGTGTGAGGACGGTCATGAGCGTGAAGCTCCAACCGGGGTGGTACACAAGCGAATGGCCGCCAATGCTTTGCGCCTGCAAGGTTCCAGCGATGGAAAGGGACTGAATGATGCTCAGCAGGATGGTGAGATATCGGGTGTACTGGGTAATTTTCTGGCGGCCCAGTTCGCCTTCCTTCTGCAAACGTTCGAGGTAGGGGAAGACGACCTGCATGAGCTGAAGGATGATCGAGGCGGTGATGTACGGCATGATGCCGAGAGCAAAAATCGTCAAGCGGCGCAGGTTGCCGCCGCTGAAAAGGTCGAAGAGGCCGAGAGCGGTGCCCTGCGCCTGGCTGAAGAGCTGGGTGAGGACGGAGACATTGATGCCGGGAGTGGGGATATATGCACCGATGCGATACACCCCCAGCAAAGCCAGCGTGAAAAAGACACGCTTGCGAAGATCTTCCACCCGGAAGAGGTTTGCTACGGCTTCGAAAAAGCTCCTCATGCATCCATCCTGAAAATCACTATCCTGAAAATCACTATCGCGCCAAAACTTCGAACGTGCCACCGGCCTTGGCGATCTTGTCCTTCGCCGAAGCGCTGAAGGCGTGGGCGTGGACGGCCAGTTTATTCTTCAGCTCGCCGTCACCAAGAATTTTTACCGGTTCGCTGGTGCGGACAAAACCGTGCGCGCGCAGCAGATCCGGAGTGACGGTTTCACCCGCCGGGAAAGCGTTCAGCTCCTCCACGTTGATGACGGCGTAGGAGAAGCCAAAAGGATTGTGAAATCCGCGCTTGGGAATGCGGCGATGAAGCGGCATCTGGCCGCCTTCAAAGCCGCGGCGGCGCGAATAGCCGCGGCGGGATTGCTGGCCCTTGTTGCCGGCGCCCGCAGTTTTGCCGAGCTTCGAACCCATGCCGCGGCCGACACGCACCTTGCGGTGGCGTGAGCCGCGTGGAGGCTTCAAGCCGGAGAGGCCAGTCAGTTTCGGCTGTTCCTTTTCTTTCGCTTTCTTGGCCATCAGTTTACTCCACCACTTCCACGAGATGGCGCACCTTGTGAATCATCCCGCGAACCGCGGGAGTATCCTGGCGCTCGACCACCTGATGCAATCTGCGCAAGCCGAGTCCGCGGACGGTTTGCCGCATGTCCCGGGTGCAGGAGATAAAACTCTTGACCCACTTGATTTTGACCGTGCCCTTGGCAGCGGTCTTCTTTTCTGCCGCCATCAGTTTTCACCCGCCGCTTTTTCCACATTTTCCTGCTTTGCCCTGCCAGTGATTTCCTCGACGGTTTTGGTGCGCGTTTCGGCCACCTGCGCGGCGTCCTTCAAGCCGAGCAGAGCGGCAAAGGTGGCTTTTACGACATTGTGCGGATTGGAAGTGCCAATGGACTTCGTCAGCACATTGTGAATTCCCGCAACCTGCATCACTTTGCGAACCGGGCCTCCGGCAATGACGCCGGTGCCTTCGGGAGCGGGCTTCAAAAGAACCTGCGCCGAGCCATAACGGCCCACGACCTGATGAGGAATCGTTGAACCTTTCATATTGAGCTGGATCAAGTTTTTCTTAGCCTGCTCAATGCCCTTTTTGATGGCCATGGGCACTTCACGCGCCTTGCCCATGCCGAAACCCGCATGACCGTGATTGTCGCCGACAACGACGAGGGCCGAGAAGCTCAGGTTCTTGCCTCCCTTGACGACTTTCGTGACGCGGTTGATGGCGATGACGTCGTCCTTCAAATCCGAGAGATTCACGTCCAGCACGCGCCGCACGGCGAGACTTTCGCGAAGAATTTGCTTCGACATAGGCTTAGAACTGTAACCCCGCTTCCCGCGCCGCATCCGCGAGCGCCTTGACGCGGCCGTGGTACTTGTACCCGCCGCGGTCGAACACGACTTTCGCCACTCCAGCAGCCTTGGCGCGATCGGCGATGATTTTGCCGACGACTTTGGCCGCCGCGATGTTTCCCCCGCCCTTCAAACTTTTTTTCGTTTCCTTGTCCGCGGAACTCGCGGAAGCCAAGGTGCGCCCGGCGCGGTCGTCAATGACCTGCGCATAGATGTGGTCAATGGAGCGGTAGACGCACAGGCGCGGGCGCTCGGAAGTGCCTTCCACGCGGGTGCGCACGCGGTCATGAATCCAGCGCCGATGGGCGCTGCGGGACATCCTGCGAACTGGAACCGTTGCCACTTTCGTTTCTCCTTCAGAAGTTTCCCATGCCGATTACGCGGCGGCTCCGGCCTTGGCGCCCGCCTTGCCGGCCTTCTTCTTCAAGCGCTCGCCGGTAATGCGAATGCCTTTCTGCTTGTACGGATCGGGCGGACGAAGCGAACGAATATCCGCAGCGACCTGGCCGACTCTGCCCTTGTCCGCGCCGCTAACGACGATGTGCGTCTGCTTGTCCACGGAGATCTGGATGCCTTCGGGAATCGGAAATTCGATGGGATGCGATTTGCCGAGAGCGAAAGCAACGGCCTTGCCTTTAACTTCCGCGCGGTAGCCGACGCCGACGATGTCCAATTCCTTCTTGAAGCCGTCGGTGACGCCCTTGACGGCGTTGGCGACGAGCGCGCGTGCCAGCCCGTGGACGGCGCGGAAGCCATCGCCTTCGCGCTTGGCCGAGAGAATTCCGTCCTTCTGTTCGAAGCGTATGCCGCGCGGGAGAGGAACGGTGAGTTTGCCCTTGGGGCCCTGCACGTCCACTTTATCCGGCGCGAGGGCGATTTTGACGCCCGAGGGCACGGTAATGATTTTGTTTCCGATCCTAGACATGGTTCTCGCTCAATCCTTGGTCAAAACTTTTTCCTGCACCGGCGGGTTTGAAGCGCCGGCTACCAAACCTCGCACAAAACTTCGCCGCCGACTTTGGCCTTGCGCGCAGCGCGGCCGGTCATCAAGCCGCGCGGGGTGGTCAGAATGCTGATACCCAAGCCGCCGACAACGGGCTTGACGTCCAGCGCGCCCGCATAACGGCGCTGGCCGGGCCGGGAAATGCGCTTGATGCCAGTGATGACGCTGCGGCGATCGGGCGTGTACTTGAGGAAAACGCGCAGCATTTTCCGGGTTTTGTTTTCGTCCACCATCTTGAAGGTGGAGATATAGCCCTCTTCCTTCAAGATGCGCGCAATCTCGGTCTTGAGCCGGGATGCGGGAACATCCACGCGCTGGTGCTTCGAAGACGTGGCGTTGCGGATGCTCGTCAGAAAGTCGGCGATGGGATCCGTTTGCATAACTCTCCTGTAAGTGCGCCGCTTGCCGCGGCGACTACCAACTCGCTTTCACGACGCCGGGGATTTCCCCCTTGAGCGCCATACCGCGAAAACAGATGCGGCACATTTCGAACTTGCGGATATAGCCGCGGGCGCGTCCGCAAACGCGGCAGCGGTTGCGCGAGCGCACCTTGAACTTGGGCTTCTTGAGTTCCTTGACGATTTTGGCGGTGCGTGCCATCAGTTGGCTCCTTCCCGGGGACCCCGCAAAGGAACGCCGAGGCCTTTGAGAAGTTCGCGGCCCTGCTCGTCGTTCGTTGCAGTGGTGGTGAGGGTAATGTTCATGCCCTTGATCTTGTCCACCCGGGTGTAATCAATTTCCGGAAAGACGAGCTGGTCTTTCAGACCAAGGGTGTAATTGCCGCGGCCATCAAAGGCATTCGAAGGCAAACCGCGAAAATCGCGGACGCGCGGCAGAACGACGTTGCAGAGACGGTCCAGAAATTCGTACATGCGTTCGCCACGCAGCGTGACGGCGCAGCCGATGGGCATGCCCTTGCGAATCTTGAAATTCGCGATGGACTTTTTAGCGCGCGTGATCATGGCTTTCTGACCGGTGATCAAGCCGAGTTCCAGAGCGGCGGTATCCAGCAGCTTGACATTCTGGCTGGCTTCACCGAGGCCGATGTTGACGGTGATCTTCGCGAGCTTGGGGACGGCCATGACGTTCTGCCAGCCGAAATGCTTCATCAGCGAAGGAACCGTCTCTTTCTTGTATTTTTCCTGCAACCTGCTCTTCATCTCTTCTCTTCTTCCTCTGCTCTGTCCCCGAAGGGAGAATTACTTGTCCAAAGCCGTTCCACAGCGCTTGCAGACGCGGGAATCGGCGCCGTCAGGCAATTCGTCGCGGCCAATGCGGGTGTGCTTGCCGCAGCCGGAGCAAACGATCATGACGTTCGAAACGTTGATCGGGCCTTCCTTCTCGACGATGCCGCCCTTGATGTTCTTCGAAGGGTTGGGCCGCGTATGCCGCTTGATGATGTTGGTGTGCTCGACGATCACGGTGTTCTTGCGCGGGTTCACGGAAAGCACGCGGCCGGTCTTGCCGGCGTCACGCCCGGCCATGACTTTCACCTGATCGCCCTTGCGCAGGAGAATCTTGAATATTTTGGCTTTTTGTATGCTCATCGCTTTACCAGACTTCCGGAGCCAGCGAGACGATCTTGGTGAACTTCTTCTCGCGGAGCTCTCTGGCCACGGGGCCAAAAACGCGCGTCCCGACAGGCTCGTTCGCGTCGTTGATCAGCACAGCGGCGTTATCGTCAAAACGGATGTACGTGCCGTCCTTGCGCCGCTGCTCCTTGCGCATGCGGACGATCACGCACTTCACCACCTTGCCTTCCTTGACCTGACTTTCCGGGGTGGCTTCCTTGACGGAAGCAGTCACCACGTCGCCGAGCCCTGCTTTCAAGCCGGCGTCGCCGCCGAGCGGAAGAATGCACATGAGCTTGCGCGCGCCCGAATTGTCGGCCACCGTCAGCCAGGTTCGCATCTGAATCATGGCTCTAGTCCTCGATCCCGTTTACTCGGCGGACGCTTTACGCGTCAGCACTTTTTCCAGCCGCCAGCGCTTCAAGCGGGATAGCGGCCGAGAAGCCGCAATCCGCACCGTATCGCCCTGTTTGGCTTCGCGCTTTTCATCATGCGCGTAAAACTTTTTCGAAATGCGCACCACGCGGCGGTACTTGGGATGCTGCACCAGCCGGGTGACTTCGACGACGATGGTCTTTTCCATCTTCGCGCTCGTGACTTTGCCGACAAGCTGGGTGCGTTCCCCGCGAGCGGCTTGCGGCGCGGTTTGAGTTTCCACGGTCATTACGCCTTCCTCGTGGCAGCCGGCTGAGGAGCAGCCGGCGCCTGGGCCGCTTTCGCAGCCGTAAGTTCATGCGCGCGCAAAAGCGTTTTCACGCGCGCCAAATCCTTTTTCGCTTCGCGCAGGCGCTTGAGCGCTTCGGCCTGGCCGGTGCCGAGCTGAAAGCGCAGGCGGAAGATCTGTTCTGTCAGATCCTTTTGCTGGGCTTCGAGTTCATTGACGCCCGCTTCGCGAATCTTGTCTATCCGGCGAGGCATACTCAGAATCCTCCCGCGCGTGAAACAAACTTGGTGGGAATGGGCAGCTTGTGCGCGGCGAGATCCAACGCTTCGCGCGCGACGGTTTCATCAATCCCCGCCATCTCAAACATGATGCGGCCGGGCTTCACCACCGCGACCCAGCGTTCCGGAGCGCCTTTGCCCTTGCCCATGCGCGTTTCCGCGGGCTTCTTGGTGAAGGGCTTGTCCGGAAAAATCCGGATCCACAGCTTGCCGCCACGCTTGATAAAGCGGGTGATGGCCACACGGGAGGCTTCGATCTGGCGGTCGGTGATCCAGGCGTTCTCCATGGCCTTGAGGCCGTACTCACCGAATGCCAAATCGCCGCCGCGCCAGGCTTTGCCTTTGCGCCGGCCGCGCATCTGCTTTCTGTACTTCACTTTCTTGGGCATCAACATCGCTGTCTTCTCGCTCTCTCAATCCTTGGAAATTCGTTTACGCCGCGCCAACGCCAATCGCTTCGCGCTTTTCGTCGAGCGATTTGCGGCGGGGAACATTTTCGCCCTGATAGATCCAGCACTTCACGCCGATCACGCCGTAAGTGGTATAGGCTTGGGCAAAACCGAAATCAATGTCCGCGCGGAGGGTCTGCAGCGGCAAACGGCCCTGCAGGTACCACTCCTTGCGGGCGATTTCCGCGCCGTTCAGGCGGCCAGCGACGCGGACTTTGATGCCTTTGCAGCCGAAACGCAGCGCCGAATCCACCGCTTTGCGCATCGCGCGGCGGAACGCCACGCGCTTTTCGAGTTGCAGCGCGATGGATTCCGCGACGAGCTGGGCATCGAGTTCCGGGCGATGCACTTCCTGAATATCAATGTGCACTTCGCGTTTGGTGCGCTTCTGGACTTCCTGCTTGAGCTTGTCAATTTCCGCGCCCTTGCGACCGATGATGATTCCGGGACGAGCGGTGTAAATGCGCACGACAAGCTTGTTGGCGGCGCGCTCGATATCAATGGAGCTGATGCCGGCACTCTTCAGGCGTTCTTTCAGCTCGCGGCGGAGTTTCACGTCCTCGTGAAGCAAGTCGGCGTAGTCGCGATCGGCGTACCAGCGCGACTTCCAAGGCTTGTTGTAGCCGAGGCGGAATCCGTAAGGGTGCGTTTTTTGTCCCATCGTCTTACTTCTTTCCCTTCTTCTTGGCCGGAGCATTTTTCCCAGTCAAAGCCTTGCGAACACGGCGCATGGTACCGCGAGCGCCCTTGTTGGCTTCCGCTTCCGCAACGTTGGCGGCATGGCGTTCGGCGGCCGCGACGTGATGCTCGGCGACACCGACCCAGAGGTGCGCGGTGCGCTTCTGGTAGCGGAACGCGCGGCCCATCGGCGCTGGACGCAAACGCTTCCAGCGCGGACCTTCGTTGACGAAGCACTGCGAAACGAAGAGCTCATCCACATCGAGCGGCGAACCGGCGTCCTCCGCTTTGCGCTCGGCGTTGGCGATGGCGCTGCGCAACACTTTTTCGATGTGCTTGGCGGCGCGTTTCGGAGTGTACTGAAGCGTTTGCAGCGCTTCCTGAACGCGGCGGCCACGAATGAGATCAATCACGAGGCGCGCCTTCTGCGGCGACATGCGAACATGGCGCGCGAGGGCGTGCGCTTCAATCGAACGTGCCTGCGTAAGTGCTTCCGCCATAAATTATGCCTTGGGCGCCGCAGGTGCTGCTGCCGGCGCCGCTCCTCCCGCGGGAGCCACGCCCGCCGCCCTCTCAAGCGCCGCTTTCACGGCATGGCCCTTGAAAGTGCGAGTGGGAGCGAATTCCCCGAGCTTGTGACCAATCATCTGTTCGGTCACGTAGACGGGAATAAATTTCTTTCCGTTGTGCACGGCAATGGTGTGACCGATCATCTCCGGCACGATGGTGGAGCGCCGGGACCAAGTCTTGACCACTTTCTTTTCGTTGCGCGAGTTCAAGCCTTCGACTTTGTCGCGCAAGTGGCCGTCAACAAACGGGCCTTTTTTGAGTGAGCGTGCCATCTTTTTTCCTTACTCCTCCACGCGGCGCAAACGGCCCCACTGGGCGTGCCGCAACTTCTTGAAACCCCGCACCGGTCCGGGAACGCGATGCGATTTCGGGCAAAACGGGCAAACGAAGCGCGTACCCAGAGCATTGGGAATGCGCTCGACGATCACCGCCCAGCCCGGCTTGCAGAGCTTGTAAAGCACCGGCTCAAGCGGAACCTGCTGCGCTTTGCGCACCGGGGCAACGACTTTCGCCGCCGGTTTCAGCGCCGCGTGCTTCACCCGCTTTACCGGCCGGTGACTCCGGCGTCCTGCCGAACGGCTTGTGCGTGTCACTCTCATTGCTTCTGCTCTCATCCCGCGGCTTTCATTCGGCCGCGAGCTTCTCGCCTCAGTGACTGCAGCTTCTCCACGCTACTTGCGGCGCTCGACAATGAACTTGTCGGTGCGCTTGTTGTGGCGCGTTTTCTTGCCAAGTGTCGGGAAAGCCCAGGGCGTCTGCGGATGATTGCCCTTGACGCGGCCTTCTCCTCCACCGTGCGGATGGTCCACAGGATTCATGGCCACACCGCGAACCGTGGGACGAACACCGCGCCAGCGCGTGCGTCCCGCCTTACCGACGGTTTCGTTTTCATGGTCGAGGTTGCCGACTTGGCCAACCGTGGCCATGCAATCCACGGGAAACTTGCGCACTTCTCCAGAAGGAAGTTTTACCAGCGCGGAATCGCCTTCCTTGCTGAGAAGCTGCGCGGAAGCGCCCGCGGTGCGAACCAGCTGCCCGCCACGGCCCGGGTAAAGCTCCAGGTTATGCACCATCGTGCCGGGAGGAATGTGCCGGAACGTCAGCGCATTTCCCGGAAGAATGTCCGCGTCGTCACCGGTCGAAACCGTCGCGCCAACTTCCAGCCCGACAGGGTGAAGGATGTAGCGCTTCTCGCCGTCGGCGTAATGCAGCAGCGCAATATTCGCCGAGCGGTTGGGATCGTATTCGATCGAAGCAACCTTGGCCGAGATTCCGGTCTTATCCCGGCGGAAGTCCACCTTGCGGTACTGCTTCTTGTGGCCGCCGCCGCGATGCCACAGGGAGATTTCGCCGTGGTTGTTACGCCCGCCCGAACGCTTTTTCGGTTCGAGCA
>Ga0335076_10002963_pt1 | contig 16978 bp, 21 predicted proteins | sample Lox_Sample_25_FD_206717 | JGI IMG/M metagenome (GOLD analysis project Ga0335076, IMG submission 206717) | Soil microbial communities from Loxahatchee National Wildlife Refuge, Florida, United States - Lox_Sample_2.5 | ecosystem: Environmental > Terrestrial > Soil > Wetlands | place: USA... | reverse complement strand
GATATAGACCGTGTCGGCGCCGGCCCCCTGGATGTCGTCGATCGTCGCGTCGTAGCGGCCGCCCTCGCTGAAGTGCTTGACGGCGCTGGCGGCGCCGGCGCCCGCGGCCTTCGGCCAGGGGTAGCCGTAGAAATCGATGGTCGGCTCCTGAAACCGGGCGCTCTTCAGCCAGGCGTCGATATCGAGCTGACTGGCATGGTAGCCGCCGAAAAAGAAAACCGCGTCGCTCATCGTTGATCCTCCTTAGCGGCAGGCCGGGGTCTCGCCTGTGCCCTCACCGAGGGGCCGAGACCGATCCATCGTCAACCGGGATGATGACCCGATTCCGGCCGGCGTTCGATGACGCGCGTCACAAGAACGCGCCGGATCGGCGGCGTGCGGCGAGGCCGTTGGCGCCGGCCCGAATCAGCGGCAGGCTTCGCGGCATGGAGACGTCGCTCTATCTGCCGGTGAAGCGGTTCCTGGAGGCGCGCGGATTCGCGGTGAAGGGGGAGATCTGCGGCTGCGACCTGGTGGCGGTGCCGGCGGCGGGGGCGAACGGGGCCGGCGAGGGGAACGGAGAGGCGGGCGATCCGCCGATCGTGGTCATCGGCGAGCTGAAGCAGAGCTTCACCCTCGAGCTGCTGCTGCAGGGCGTGGACCGGATGGCGGCCGGCGACGAGATCTGGCTGGCGGTGCGGGCCTCGGCGAAACGCGGGCGCGAGCGCGACCCGCGGGTGCGCAAATGCTGCCGCCTGCTCGGCTTCGGCCTGCTCGGCGTTTCGGCGAAGGGGCAGGTGGAGGTGATCGTGGAGCCGCAGCCCTGGCGGCCGCGCAAGGTGGCGCGGCGGCGCCGGCGCCTCGTCGACGAGCACCGGCGCCGGCGCGGCGACCCGGCCGTGGGCGGCGCCACGCGCCAACCGATCATGACCGCCTACCGGCAGCAGGCGCTGGCGGTGGCGGCGGCGCTCGCGGCCGGCGCCGCCAACGGCACCAGCGTGCCGCGCCCGCGCGACCTTAAGGCCGTGGCCCCGGACGCGCCGAAGATCCTGCTGCACAACGTCTACGGCTGGTTCACCCGCGTGGAGCGCGGGGTGTACGCGTTGACGGAGGCGGGACGGGCGGCGCTGGTAAGGTGGGAGGGGGTGCCGTAGACGGGTCGCTGACACATGCAACCAAAACGGGAAATGAAGCAGCCTCACTGCACCGAAGGTCGTATATGTCTCTTGACATGATATTCCATTTGTTCTTGAGTTGTTTCTACATATGCAGCATCTCGGGATCGAGACATGACGACGAATGATCCGCTAATGCGCGTGCTGGCCCGCCAGCGTCGCTCCACCGCCGAGATACAAGCTATTGTGCCTACTGCCACAGACGAGTACGATTTGTTGAGGTCGGCCAAGCATCAGACATCCCGCGTGGCTCCGAGTAAGGGCGAGGTCATGACTCCATCCGCCGCCGCTGATCTGCTGGGATTTGTGGGAACGCGTCGGTTCCGGACAATTCTAGCGGATCCTCCGTGGCGCTTCACCAACCGGACCGGAAAGATGGCACCGGAGCATAAGCGTCTGTCGCGATATGGGACGATGACCACGGACCACGTCGCCGCCATGCCAATCTCGCGAGTCGTCGATCAGACGGCTCATCTATATCTGTGGGTGCCGAACGCCCTGCTGCCGGAAGGGCTGACGGTCATGAGGGCATGGGGCTTCGAGTACAAGACCAACGTCGTGTGGCACAAGCTGCGGAAGGACGGCGGCTCCGACGGCCGGGGGGTCGGCTTCTACTTCCGGAATGTGACCGAACTCCTTCTTTTCGGCATTCGCGGCAAGAACGCACGCACACTCGCGCCTGGGCGTCGGCAAGTGAACTACATGGGCACGCGAAAGCGGGAGCATTCGAGGAAGCCCGACGAGCAATACCAGATCATCGAGGCGTGCTCTCCTGGGCCGTTCCTGGAGTTATTTGCCCGCGGCACGCGAGTGAACTGGACGACTTGGGGGAATCAGGCTGACGACGACTATCGGCCGACGTGGAAGACCTACGCCCACCATTCGCGCGCGGAACAGGCGCTGGAACTGTTCGACTAAGCAGCAGGAGGATCAGTGGCTGCCTCCTCCGCGGCCTCCTTCATGAGGTTCTCTACGACCGCGGCCGGTTCTCCAAAGGTTACGATCCCCGCTGGCAAACCGATAAGGAGTAGCGGGCATGGGTTGCCGACGCCCCTACGAACCCGATCGTCCAGTTTCCGCCAATGGGTCGTCGCCGCGCCATACTTGTCTTGCGTGAAGCTAGATGACCATGCTTCTGGGAACAGCACACCAGGGCGTTCCATGCGCCGGGCATAGTCTTCGCGTTGGCGCCTCGTTGGGCTCAGGTTCAGAGCTGCAAGGTCATTAACTGATGCAAGCCCTTTCTCATCTGCGAAGCGCCGCACAAGGGCCCGCATCTGATCCTGCATTGACGTGCCTCGCGTGACAATGATGCCGACACTAATTGCGCCCTCTGCGTGTAGGCGCTTGAAGTTTTCCAAGTCGCGATCAAAGAAGGGATCTTTATTGTTCCATTCGATCTCCAGAGCGACCACGCCGCGTCCGTCGATCGTACGAACATGGTCAACTTCATGTGACTGCGATTCCCGCTCCACATTGTTGATCATCTTCTTGATCTCGAATACGACCTTATTCCAGCCTGCACGTGCCAACGCTCGGCGGAGTCTCTGAGTCCCCTTTGTCTCGCCGCCACCAGACCCTACGATTTCCTCAATTGGTATCGTCAGCGCATCAAGCGCTTCGGCTAACTCGCCAAGCACCTGCGGGAAATCGACCTCTAGAATGGCCTGGGCGTGAGAAAGGAATTCAATCTGAAATCCCTTCTCGCGGAGTCGCTCAATTGGCATTAGGCAAGACTACCCCATCGGGTGCGAAGAAGGCTACTATTTCAGAGTGATCTACCTCTCCGTCGCTTGACGTTCCGATATAGGAGGGTCGTCATGACGAGGCAGTTTTTCATAGGAAGCAACGGGGACGCGCTTCATACGCGCGCAAAATCGTGGGGGTTCCATGAATCAAGAAAATGGTGAAAACGGCGCTGCGGTGCCAGAACCTATTCAAAAGCAGCCCAATCGCGCCTTTGCGTTTGTCCAAGCACTAATTCGCCGTCTTCCGATCGTCAGTGGGTTCGCAGATTGCAACACTCAGAACCATAGGGAGGCATGTAAAGAATTTGCGGTGAACCTAGTTCTGTCGACAAGTCCGCTGTGGCTTGGGAGCCTCATCGTATTCAGTCTCGATCCGCGCGCCGAGAATACTCTGGCTTCGTACGGGAGGTTCCTTCTTGGCTCTATGTCGGATGGAGAACTGCTGATATACGCAACGGCAGCAATCACTCCGCTCTTTTATTTCTCACTCACGCCTGCAATTTCAAAGGATCGGGACTATCCGAGTCGTCTCTCACACATTGTCTCCGGGCTATTGATCTTCATGATCTGTAGCGCGCTCTTTGGGGCGCAGCGTGCCGGAGGCAAGATGCAACCGACCCTGATTTTTCCGATGTCGGTGTGTCTCTACCTATTCGCTCTCGTCATCATCTATATCGCGACCGTGTATAGAAACTACCGAGACTATAGGGAAGCTGTCGGTGAGCAATATGCGGCGTCCTTTGACCCGGGGCAGAGCGAAGAGGAATTCCTGAAGCGAGTAAGAAAGCACCGCGGTGAATAGCATGGAGAACCTGCCGAGAGAGGACTCCCGATCAATCGTATTTCCCTGTTTGCAACTCAAGCAGCCCGTAGGAGAGTTCTACGTTGGCTGCATACGATGGAGAGATTTGTGCGACATCGCGCAATTTGATGTTCGTCGCCTAGTTCGAAGCGAGAGGGAGGTCGAAACATATCTAGGTGTACAGCGCCCGCTGAGCGCGAGGCGCGTAGACGATCTACAGAGATACGTCAACCTTTTGGACGCTACTTTTCCTACCGGCATAATCATTGCTGTCAAGCAAGAGTGCGCCGCGTTCGACACGGAGAATGGCCAGATGACGCTTTCGAACTACGTGCCAGAGAATGGAGGAGAAGAGCCAGTTCTTTTTAAAGATATCGCACGAGTGATTGATGGGCAGCACCGTATAAAAGGTCTTGAGGCATTCAACGGGGGAGAAAGGGATTTCGATGTCATTGTTACCATATTCGTAGGGATGGACATCGCCGATCAAGCTTACATTTTCTCGACTGTAAATTTGCTGCAGACAAAAGTGAATCGGAGCCTCGCCTACGACCTATTCGAACTTGAGAAGGCTAGGAGCCCTCAAAAAACCTGCCACAATATTGCCGTGGCGCTAGATCGCGAGAGCGATAGTCCATTCTATCGAAGGATCAAACGCTTGGGTGTGGCGACCGAAGAGCGACGGAACGAAACGCTTACCCAGGCGCAAGTCGTTGAGTGCTTGCTCTGGTACATTTCCAAGGATCCAATCAAGGACCGCGACTTGCAGCTCCGAAAGCAGACGCCCAAGAAGGTGAGCGGGGTTGAATCCCATCAGCTGTTCCTTCGAAACTGGTTTATCGAAGGTGATGACCTGAAGATCTTGGATGTTGTCTGGAACTATTTCGATGCTGTCAGGTCGCGTTGGCCCGATGCATGGCATGTCGTCGAGCGTGGCAATATTTTGAATCGAACGAATGGCTTTAGAGCACTGATGCGGTTCCTGCGCCCTGTCTACCAACGGGTTGCGGCTCCAGCGGCCGTACCGAAGGCGGCTGACTATGAGGCCATTCTTGGTACTGTGGAATTACGAGATCAAGACTTCACGGCAGAGACGTTTAAGCCGGGGACGAGTGGTGAGGTGCTGCTCTTTAGGACGCTATGTGAACAGAGTGGCATAGAAGTGTAACTCGTCGGACTCGATCTGCTGCCCTCGTAGCCACCGTTCATGCAAAGGATCTATGAAAGGCGACTTCTCCCGCGACAGCTTCGATCCGGCGAAGCATTTCGACCGCTTGCTGCTGCAGCAGGGGCGCGTGCTCACGAATGCGGATTTCAACGAGCAGGGGGCGATCCAGCGAGAGCTGCTGCGGGCGTTCGTCGTCGATCTCGTGGGGCGGCGGTGGCGCGTAGGCGAGGGGTTCGCCATCGGCACTGCCACGGCGGACGACTTCACGATCGGCGCCGGGCGCTGCTGGCTCGGCGGGCTGCCGTTCGACAACGACGCGGCGTGCCGCTATCGCGCGCAGCCGGCCGGGCCGGCCCCGGGCGACGGTGACGGCGGTCCCGGGCGGGCGTTCGTCGTCTATCTCGAAGGCTGGGAGCGGACGGTTTCGGCGGCCGAGGATCCGTCGTTGCTCGATCCCGCGCTCGGCGGCGTCGACACGTCCGTGCGCGGGCAGCTCGTCTGGCGGGTGCGGCGGCTGGGCGCCGCGGCGGCGCAGGCGCTGGCCGCGCCGGTGGCGGCGGCGCTGGGGGCGCGGGCGGCGGCCGGCGATGGCGCGGGCCGGGCGGCGCTGCGCGCGCTCACGGCAGCGGCCGATGGCTTCGCGGCCGATCCCGCCAACTGCCGGCGCGCCGATGCGCTGTTCGACCTGCTCGAGAGCGCGACGCCGGCGCTGACGGTGCGCGCCGCGCCGCCCGGCAGCGGCAGCGATGGCGCGGGCGGCTATGGGGGGCTGGAGAACCGGCTCTATCGGGTCGAGATCGACACGCCTGGAACGGCCGGCGCCGCCACCTTCAGCTGGTCGCGGGATAATGGCGCGACTGTGCCGGCCGCGAACAGGGCACCGGTGGTCGAACGCACGGCGGCGGCCGAGCGCTGGATCGCGCTGGAGGACGGGATCGAGATCCAGTTCGCGACGAACGGCTGCTACAACAGCGGCGACTATTGGACCGCGCCGGCGCGGCCGGCGATCCACGGCGTGCTCTGGCCGACCGAGGCCGACGGCGTGACGCCGCGGGCGCTGCCGCCGCGCGGCCTCTGCCGCCAGCGCGCCGCGCTGGCCTCGGTGCGCAAGAGCGGGCGGGCGTGGCGGGTGACGAACTATCGGCCGCGGCGTGGGTAGGCTGTTTCGGCCTTACGCTGCCGATCGCGTCTCATACGGCTGCACCAGCACTTCGGTCGGGATTTCCAGCAGCGTGCTCAGCGCCCGCACCATGGGCAGCGTCAGCGGGCGCTTGCGGGTGAGGACTTCGGAGACGCGGCCGCGGCTGCCGATGGCGGGCTCGAGGTCGCGGCGGGTCAGGCCCTTCTGCTCCATCATGAACTCGATGGCGGCGATCGGATCGGGCGCGAGGATCGGGTAGTGCTTCGCCTCGTAGGCCTCGATGAGCGTGACCAGCACGTCGACGCGGTCGCCCTCCGGCGTACCGGGATCGGCCTCCCACAGGCGGTCCACTTCCTTGAGCGCCGCGCGATAGTCGGCCTTGGTCCGAATGGGGCGGATCTCCATGGTCTCTGTCCTTACACCAAGGCCCATGGAAACTGAAATGACGTGAATTGTTCCCGCGCTGCGCGCGCCGCCGCAAGAGGGCTCGGACGTCATGTCGACCGGCACTGCGATTGACTCGACGGGTGGCGAGGGCGAGATTGGCCGGCGCTGGGGGAGACTATCCTGTGAGCCGCGAAGCAGGACGGGGCGGGGTCACGACGGTGCAGGCCGGCGCCATCGCCATGGTGCTCGTCTCCAGCGTTCTCGTTTCCATCGGGCCGAATTTCTCGAAGCTGGCGTATCAGTCCGGCGCCTCCGTGCCGCTGGTCGTTGCCGGCCGCTTCCTCGTCACCGTGCTGTTGCTGGGCGCGCTGCTCATGGGTCGGCGGCGCCGCATCGTCGCGTCCGGCCGCGTGCTGCGCCTTTGCCTCCTCGGCGGCATCGCCAACGCCTTCACGAGCTTCGGCGTGCTGAGCGCCATCACGCGCATCGATCTGTCGCTGGTCATCCTGATCTTCTATCTGCACCCGATCTTCATCGCGTGGCTCGGGCACATGCGGGGCACCTATGACCTGAACCGGTTCCGGCTGTTCTGCTGCGCGGTCATCCTGGTCGGCCTGGCGCTCGCGTTGTCCGTCAGTTTTTCGCGGCTCGATGCCGTGGGCGTGGCGCTGGCGGTGATCGGGGCCGCCGGCGCCGCCGGCCTGATCGTCGCCAACGGCGACGCGGCGCGCGAGGCCGGCGTCGTGCTCGTGAACTTCTACAGCGCCATCGTCGCGCTGATCCCCGCCTGCGCGATCGCCCTCGCCATCGGGTCCCTGGATCTTCCGGGAACGGGCACGGGCTGGCTCGGCCTCTTCGGCACGGGCACGGCCATGTGCCTGGGGCTCGCGCTCTTCTTCGCGGCGATGCCGCCCATCGGCATGGTGCGCGCCACGATGATCACCGTGGTCGAGCCTGTCATCACCATCCTCCTGGCGATGGCGCTGTTCGGCGAACGCCTCTCGGCCGTCCAGTGGTGCGGCGTCGCCATCGTGGTCGCCGGACTTCTCCTGCTGGAGACGCCGGTCGAGGCGGCCAACCGCGTCCTCGGCACCTTGCGCGGCGATCGGCCGGCGTGAGCGGCGTCACGTGAGTCTTTCGGCGCGCTGCCGCGCGCGGGCCCTCACCCATCCTCTCCCGCGAGCAAGCGGGAGAGGAGGAGCGGTTGCGAGGCCCCGGCACGCTGTCGGAAAAATCCGTCGCGGCCCTGTCGATTCCACAGCCGGGCGTTCGACCATTCCGGTAGATGCAGATCGGCGGCGGCCGGCGGAGCCGGCCGGCGAGGGTCGCATGCGGCGCAAATTCGCCGCGCGGCAAATCGTTCGGGACAAGGGAGATCGAGGACATGGGCAGATATGTCGACGGGTACATTCTTCCGCTGCCGAAGCAGAACATCGAGGCCTATCGCGCGCAGGCGACGCTGGCGGGCAAGGTGTGGAAGGAGCACGGCGCGCTCGACTATGTCGAGTGCATCGCCGAGGATGTGAAGCCGGGCAAGGTGACCTCGTTCCCGCAGGCGGTGAAGCTCGAGCCGGACGAGACGGTCGTGTTCGGCTGGATCGTCTTCGAATCGCGCGCGGAGCGCGACCGCATCAACGGCCTGGTGATGAAGGATCCACGCCTGGCCGGGATGAATCCGAAGTCGCTGCCCTTCGATGGCATGCGCATGTTCTGGGGCGGCTTCGAGAAGTTCGTGGAAGCGTGAAGGCATTGGGCATGAGAGGAGCGGCGCATCCATGAGCAAGGTACGCGTGCAGGCCTTCGGCGTCTCGCTCGACGGGTTCGGCGCCGGGCCGGACCAGAGCCGGGAGAATCCGCTCGGCGTCGGCGGGCCGGGGCTGTTCGGCTGGTTCTTCCCGACCCGCACCTTCAAGACGATGTTCGGACAGGAGGGCGGCACGACCGGCATCGACGACGAGTTCGCCCGGCGCAGCTTCGCCAACGTCGGCGCCTGGATCCTCGGCCGCAACATGTTCGGGCCGGTGCGGGGGCCGTGGCCCGACGACAGCTGGAAGGGCTGGTGGGGCGACACGCCGCCCTACCACTGCCCGGTGTTCGTGCTGACGCACCATGCGCGGGCGCCGCTTCCGATGCAGGGCGGCACGACCTTCCATTTCGTGACCGACGGCATCGCGGCGGCCCTCAAGCGCGCCCGGGACGCGGCGGCGGGCAAGGACGTGCGCATCGGCGGCGGCCCGGCGACGATCCGGCAGTACCTGCAGGCCGGGCTCGTCGACGAGATGCACCTGGCGGTCTCGCCGGTGCTGCTGGGGCGCGGCGAACCGCTGCTGGCCGGGATCGACCTGGCGCAGCAGGGCTTCGCCTGCACGGAGCATGCGGCGAGCGAGGCGGCGATGCATGTGGTGCTGACGCGGCGCGGCTAGCCTCGCCCACATTCGCGCAGCGGCAGGGGCTGGCCGGTCTCGAGCAGGCTCTTGAGGCTCGAGAGGATGCCGGGCCAGCCGCCGGAGACGGCCGCGATGAACTTCGATCCGGTGCGGTCGATCTCGTGGGTGACCGTGAGCTTGACGATCTCGCCTTGCGGCTCGAGTTCGAGGGTGGCGCGCGAATAGCCCTCGGCCTTGAGCTCGGGGCGGAACTCGTTGCGCCATTTGAGGACGAGGCGGCGCGGGCGGTCGACCTCCACCACCTCGCCGGTGTCGCCGACGCGGCCGTCGGCGAACATCAGCCGCCAGGGCGCGCCCGCCTGCCAGCTGCAGTCGTGCACGACGCCGCCCCAATAGGCGCGCGTGAATTCCGGCTGCGTCAGCGCCTCCCACAGCTTCTCCGGCGTCGTGCGGATGTAGGTGACGTAGATGAAGGTGTCATTCGGCATCGGGCTCTCCTTCCAGCGCTTTCTTGAGGGCGGCCAGCGCGCGCAGGCGGTGGCGCTCGTACTTGCCGATCCAGCGGTCGGCGATCTCGTTGATGGGGACGGGGTTGAGGTAGTGGAGCTTCTCGCGGCCGCGCCGCCGCGCGACCACGAGGCTGGCGTCCTCGAGCAGGACGAGGTGCTTGGCGACGGCCTGTCGCGTCATGTCGAGCTGTCCGCAGAGTTCGTTCAGGGTCTGGCCGTTGCGGGCATGGAGGCTGTCCAGCAGCTGCCGGCGGCTGGCATCGGCCAGCGCCTTGAAGACCGCGTCCATGCTCATGCGGCTAATATGCAACCATTTGGTTGCATGTCAAGGGAGCGCCGCCGCGGCGGCGAAAAAAGAGTCGCGGCCCTGTCGATCTCACAGCCGGCCGTTCGACCAATCGGATAGACCCCAACCAACGACAGCCGGAAGCGGCTGCCGATGTTTTCGTGCGGAGGGACAATGACGCAGAAGATCGCGCCCTGCCTGTGGTTCGACGGCCAGGCCGAAGAGGCGATGAATTTCTACATGTCCGTGTTCAAGGATTCGAAGGTCGTCAACGTCATGCGCTGGGGCGACGTCGGGCCGGGCAAGAAGGGGGCGTTCCTGGCCGGCAGCTTCGTGCTCGACGGCGCCGAGATCATGGTGCTGAACGGCGGCCCGGAATACCAGATCACGCCGGGCGTCTCGCTGTTCGTCAAATGCACGAGCCAGGCGGAGATCGACGACTACTGGGAGAAGCTCACCGCCGATGGCGGCGCGCCGGTGCAATGCGGCTGGCTCACCGACAAGTTCGGCGTCTCCTGGCAGATCGTGCCGACCGTGCTGCCGGAGATGCTGCAGGACAAGGATCCCGCGAAGGCCAACCGCGCCATGCAGGCGATGATGCAGATGGTGAAGCTCGACATCGCCGCGCTGCAAAAGGCGCATGCGGGCGGGTGACGGGCCGCCACCCTCTCCCGCGGCGGGAGAGGGTGGCGTGGCGGGTCGTCAGGTCACGCGCGGGAAGGTGGCGTCGCCCTGCTCGTGGAGCAGGCGATCCAGCGTCTTCCAGGCCAGATAGAAGGTGCCGTTCCTGCGGCCGCCCCAGGTCGGGCCCCAGGAGTTGTAGCACCAGACCCGCTTCTTGGACGCGTCGAGGCCGAAGAGCTGCACCTCGTGGCCGCCGCGAATCCGGGCGCCGGCGGTGAGCCGGCATTCGCCGTCCGGCCGCGGATCGTCGAAGGAGTCGTACCAGTTGATGCCGAGGATGCCCGGCCGCAGCGACAAGCTGCCCAGCAGCTGCGCGAGGCTGAAGGTATGGGCGTACCCGGTGATGTACTTCGCCTTCACGGCCGCCTTCATGACGCCGATGCCGGAACTGCCGGTGTCCTCGGGCGGGTACTGGCCCTTGATGTTGTCGAGCCGCGTCGCCGCCTTGTAGAGGGCGACGGCGTCGGTCTCGCCGAGGTTGCGGCCCGTGACCCAGAAGGGATCCGTCATCAGCACGCCGGCCATCGCGTTCCCCGTGCAGGACCCGAGATCGCCCTGGTCGAACGGCTTGCCGTGCCGCTTGTAGGTGACCGTCTTGATGGCGCCGGTACCGGCCTGATACGCCCGGCTGCGCGGATCGTGCTCGACATGGCGGCCGAGGCGACCGGCGCCTTCCTTCTCTCTGATGATCTTCGTGAACGTCTTCATGCGGGGCTCCCCTTCGATCGTTGCGCTCGCAAGCGCGAGCTACCCAAGCCACCACCGACGCGTCGATTTTTCGGCAGTCTAGCACCGAAGGCGCGATGTCGGATAGCGGTCGGCGCGACGTCCGCCGCGATGAGAAAACGTGCCCAATCGCGCGTCTTGCGGCACCTGCCTTGACAGGGCCGGGGCGGCGACTATCAATGCGCCCCTCTCCATCGGCACGCATCGATCTGCAAGGGACGTTCGTTCATGAGCATGGCCTTCGTGTTTCCGGGCCAGGGGTCGCAGGCCGTCGGCATGGGACGCGCGCTCGCCGAGTCGTTCGCGACCGCGCGCGACGTCTTCGAGGAGATCGACGAGGCGCTGAAGCAGCGGCTGACGCGGCTCATGTTCGAGGGGCCGGAGTCGGAGCTGACGCTGACCGAGAACGCGCAGCCGGCGCTGATGGCGGTGAGCCTCGCGGTGGCGCGCATCGTCGAGCGCGACGGCGGCATCAAGCTGCCCGGCAAGGTCGCGTTCGTGGCAGGTCACTCGCTCGGCGAATATTCGGCGCTGGCGGCGGCGGGCGCGCTCTCGCTCGGCGACGCGGCACGGCTGCTGAAGCGGCGCGGCAAGGCCATGCAGGAGGCGGTGCCGGTGGGCAAGGGCGCCATGGCCGCGCTCCTCGGCGCCGATCTCGAGGCGGCGAGCGGCATCGCCGCGGCGGCGGCCAAGGAGACCGGCGAGGTCTGCAGTACCGCCAACGACAATGCGCCGGGGCAGGTGGTCATCAGCGGCAGCAAGATTGCGGTCGAGCGCGCCGTCGCCGTCGCGGCCGAGCGCGGCGTCAAGCGCAGCGTGATGCTGCCGGTGTCGGCACCCTTCCACTGCGCGCTCATGCAACCGGCGGCCGACGTCATGGCGGAGGCGCTCGCCGAGACGGCGCTCGCGGATCCGGCGGTGCCGCTCGTCGCCAACGTGACGGCACGCGCGGTCAGCGACGCCAAGACCATTCGCGTGCTGCTGGTCGAGCAGGTCACGGGCATGGTGCGCTGGCGCGAGAGCGTCATGTTCATGAAGGAGCAGGGCGTCGACAGGATCGCCGAGCTCGGCGCCGGCAAGGTGCTGGCGGGCCTCGTCAAGCGCATCGACCGCGAGATCGCGCCGATCTTGGCCGGCGAGCCGGCGGAGATCGAGGCGCTGTTGAAGGTGCTGTGACGTATTCCACCAACGTCATCGCCGGGCTTGACCCGGCGATCCCGTGGCATCCGACAAGTTCGGCTGTTGAGAGATGGATGCCCGGGTCAAGCCCGGGCATGACGATCCAAAATGGAGACGGGTAGACTCATGTTCGATCTCACGGGGAAGACGGCGCTGGTGACGGGGGCGTCGGGTGGCATCGGCGGGGCGATCGCGCGGGCGCTGCATGGGCAGGGCGCCACGGTCGCGCTGTCGGGCACGCGGGCGGAGGCGCTGCAGGGGCTGGCGCAGGAGCTGGGCGAGCGGGCGCAGGTGCTGCCGGCGAACCTGGGCGACGCCGAGGCGACGGAGAAGCTGGTCGGCGACGCCGAGGCCGCCTTGGGGAAGCTCGACATCCTCGTCAACAATGCCGGGTTGACGCGCGACGGACTCGCTGTCCGCATGAAGGACGTCGACTGGCAGACCGTGCTCGACGTCGACCTGACGGCCGGGTTCCGGCTGGCGCGGGCGGCGCTCCGGGGCATGATGAAGCGGCGCTTCGGGCGCATCATCGGCATCACCTCGATCGTCGGCGTCACCGGCAATCCCGGGCAGGCCAACTACGCGGCCGCCAAGGCCGGCATGATCGGCATGTCGAAGGCGCTGGCGGCGGAGGTGGCGACCCGCGGCATCACCGTCAACTGCGTCGCCCCCGGATTCATCCAGACGCCGATGACCGACGCCCTCAACGACCAGCAAAAGGAACGGCTGCTCGGCGCCATTCCGGCCGCCCGGCTGGGAGCGGCGGGCGACGTGGCGGCGGCCGTGGTCTACCTCGCCAGCGACGAGGCCGCCTACGTCACCGGGCAGACCTTGCATGTCAATGGCGGGATGGCCATGATATGAGCGGTTTAGCCGGTGGTCGCGAGGCTCTGGCCACGGCCGGCTGTTCGTGTTAAGGCACCGCCCGCATCGCTGGCCGCCGACCGGGCGGCCGCCTCGCCAGGGGGCATGCGCGTCTCGGAACTGCCCGAGTGGGAACCGCCCAGCTCGGAATATCGTCGTGAGGGTCAAGGACTATGAGCGATATCGCTTCGCGGGTTAAGAAGATCGTCGTCGAACACCTCGGCGTCGACGAATCGAAGGTATCGGAGGGGGCGAGTTTCATCGACGATCTCGGGGCGGACAGTCTCGACACGGTCGAGCTCGTCATGGCCTTCGAGGAGGAGTTCGGCTGCGAGATCCCCGACGACGCCGCCGAAAAGATCCTGACGGTGAAGGACGCCATCGCCTTCATCGAGCAGCATGCGTGAATTCGCGGGCCGGCGCCCGCCGGCCATGGGCGTCGCGCTGATGGCTTCCCGGCCGATGGTCTGATGCGCCGCGTCGTCGTCACCGGCATCGGGCTGGTCACGCCCCTGGGCTCCGGCACGAAGGTCACCTGGGACCGGCTGATCGCCGGCCAATCGGGCATCCGCTCGATCCAGTCGTTCGACGTCTCCGACCTGCCGTGCAAGATCGGGGGACAGGTGCCGGTCGGCGATTCGGAGTCGGGCGGCTTCAATGCCGACGAGTTCATCTCGCCCAAGGACCAGCGCAAGATGGACCCGTTCATCGTCTATGCGATGGGCGCGGCCAGCCTGGCGGTCGAGGATTCCGGGTGGAAGCCCGCGGATGACGAGGAGCGCGCACGCACCGGCGTCATGATCGGCTCCGGCATCGGCGGCCTGCAGTCGATCTACGAGGGCTCGGTCCTCGTGCACGAGAAGGGGCCGCGCAAGCTGTCGCCCTTCTTCATCCCGTCGTCGCTGATCAACCTCGCGGCCGGCCAGGTGTCGATCAAGTTCGGCTTCAAGGGGCCGTGCCACGCGGTCGTGACCGCCTGCTCGACGGGGGCGCACGCCATCGGCGACGCCGCCCGCATGATCGAGCTGGAGGATGCCGACGTCATGGTGGCGGGCGGCGCCGAGGCCGGCATCTGCCGCATCGGCATGGCCGGGTTCTCGGCGGCGCGCGCGCTCTCGACCAAGTACAACGACACGCCGGAGAAGGCGTCGCGCCCGTGGGACAAGGACCGCGACGGCTTCGTCATGGGCGACGGTTCCGGCATCGTGGTGCTCGAAGAGCTGGAGCATGCCAAGAAGCGCGGCGCCAAGATCTATGCCGAGCTGATCGGCTACGGCATGTCCGGCGACGCCTATCACATCACCGCGCCGGCCGAGGATGGCAACGGGGCCACGCGGGCCATGCAGGCGGCCCTCAAGCGCGCCAAGCTCAACCCCGAGGACATCGACTACATCAACGCCCACGGCACCTCGACGCAGCTCGGCGACGAGATCGAGCTCAACGCCGTCAAGCACGTCTTCAACGACCATGCCTACAAGCTGTCGATGTCGTCGACGAAATCGGCGATCGGCCACCTGCTGGGCGCGGCGGGAAGCGTCGAGGCGATCTTCTGCATCCTGGCGATCCGCGACCGCGTGCTGCCGCCGACGCTGAACCTGGAAAACCCATCGCCCGGCTGCGATCTCGACCTCGTGCCGAAGCAGGCGAAGTCTCGCGAGATCCGAGCGGCGCTCTCCAACTCCTTCGGCTTCGGCGGGACCAACGCGAGCCTGATCTTCACCGGGCCGCCCTGAGGCCGCCCGGGCGCGCGAGCGAATGCAGTTGGTTCTGCGCCTTTTCGGTTTCGTTCTTCTGCTCGTGGCGGCGCTGCTCGGGGGCGCGGCCTACTGGGCCTACCAGGAATTCGACGCGCCGGGGCCGGCCCCGGCCGACACCACCGTCCTCATCGAGCGCGGCGGCGGCGTGCGCGAGGTCGCGGCGACGCTCCACGATGCCGGCGTCATCGGCGAGCCGCTGGTCTTTCTGGCGGGCGTGGAGGTCTTCGCCAAGGGGCGGCCGCTCAAGGCCGGCGAGTACCTGTTCCCGGCGCGGCTCAGCATGCGCCAGGCCATGCAGGAGATGATCGACGGCACCACGATCGTGCACCGCCTGACGGTGGCGGAGGGGCTGACCGCGGCGGAGATCGTGCAGCTCGTCCGGGATGCCGACGGCCTCGTCGGCGACCTGCCGAAGGACCTGCCGTCCGACGGGTCGCTGCTGCCGGAGACGTATTTCTATTCGCGCGGCGACGCTCGCCAGGACGTGCTTGCCCGCATGGCGAAGGGCATGGACGAGAAGCTCGCGGAACTCTGGCAGGCGCGCGATCCAGCGGTGCCGCTGAAGACGCCGGCCGAAGCGGTGACTCTGGCCTCGATCGTCGAGAAGGAGACGGGTGTGGCGGCCGAGCGGCCGCACGTCGCCGCCGTGTTCTACAACCGGCTCGCCCAGGGCATGCCGCTGCAGTCCGACCCGACCGTGATCTACGCGCTCACGGCCGGGAAGGGACCGCTGAACCGCGCCCTCAGCCATGCCGACCTGCAGACGGCGAGCCCCTACAATACCTACGTCAACACCGGGCTGCCGCCGGGGCCGATCGCCAATCCCGGCCGCGCCTCGCTCGAGGCCGTGCTGCATCCGGCCGCCAGCAAGGACCTCTACTTCGTCGCCGACGGCACCGGCGGCCACGTCTTCGCCGAGACCCTCGACGAGCACAACAAAAACGTCGCCCGCTGGCGCCAGCTGCAGAAGCAGCAGGCCGGCGACGCCGCGAAGGGGCAGACGGCGGATTGAGGGCGCTATCACCTTCGGCCGGCTCAATCCGCGAATAAGCTTCGAACCGTCTCGATCGGGATGAGCATGACGCGTTCGCCGAGGGGCGAGATGAGGAAACCGCGCCGGCGGTAGAAGCCGACGGCCTCATCATCGATCGCGTGGGCGACGACACCGCGAACACCCGCAATCTCCGAAGCCGCAAGGCAGCGTCGCAAGGCATCCGCCAGCAGGTCGGTCCCGAGGCCGCGCCCTTGGAAGGCGCGGTCGACAGCAAGACGACCGATGAGCAGCAAAGGCACCTGCTCGGGCATGCCCCGCCGCATCTTCGCGCTCGGCAAAGCGGCGCGCTGCTCCATTGCCGTCGAAATCGCATAGTAGGCGACGACTCGCGCCGATGCAGCTGCCGCACAGACCACATAGGTTCTGGACGAGAGTCCTTCGCTTACCAGCGCACGCTCGCGAAGCCAGTCATCGAGGACGGCGTGCCTGCCATTGTTGAACGCCGACCGGTCATGGCGTGTAGCGAGACGTTCAGGCGGCCGCACGTCTGCGGCCGACATAAATCGGCCGGACTCGTCCGACACTACCGCTCCCAGGCAGGTTTCCGTCGCATGAGATCGCGCAATGCCTTGTCGGGCTTGGCAGGGTTGTCGAGCATCGCCAGGAACTTCTCGTGCGCCGCGGGGTCGAGGAAGAAGCTGCGCTGATCGAGGATCGTGTCCTCGGCCTGCCGTCGGGCGCTCTCCAGCATGAACTCGGAGAGCTTTTGCCCCCGCAGGCTCGCCGCGCGGTTCAGCAGCGCCTTGGTCGCAGCGGACGCGCGGATCTGGATTAGATCATCCTTGCGGGCCGCCGCGCGCGATGGCTGTCCCTTGGCGCGAGCCGATCGCTTCATTGTACCCTCCAATGTCTGCACCTACGCTAATCAGTCTGTAATGACATTGTCAATACAAGTAAGTTACCTGCTGCGACACTACTGGCGCCGCTTGTCCGCTCTTTTCGGAGGTGGAGGAATGTCGGGGGGGCTTGAGCGAACGTCCGCGGCCGGCGGGCGGCAAAGCGTGTATTTTCTGGAGCTGTTCGCACGGCAGCCGATTCTGTTCGATAACGCCGGCTTCCTCCAGCGACTCCAGGAATCTCTGGGATCTGTGACCGTGCAATCCTACGACAGCGTCCGTCATCATTTCCTGAA
>Ga0335076_10002962_pt1 | contig 16979 bp, 15 predicted proteins | sample Lox_Sample_25_FD_206717 | JGI IMG/M metagenome (GOLD analysis project Ga0335076, IMG submission 206717) | Soil microbial communities from Loxahatchee National Wildlife Refuge, Florida, United States - Lox_Sample_2.5 | ecosystem: Environmental > Terrestrial > Soil > Wetlands | place: USA... | reverse complement strand
CGACTTTTCCGCGCAGCGACTCCACGCTCTGCCAAAAGTACATCACCTGCTTCAGCAAGGATTCCTCCTGTCCTTTGGGAAGCAGCGCCAGATACAGCTCCGAAGTGCCGCACACAATTTGCACGCTCGGGATCCACGAGGACGCCACAAAGCTTCGCAGCGCGCGCAAGAGCGTGGTGGTTTCCGCAGGCAGTCCGCTGAAGCGGAATAGAACCGACTGCGGAGAATGCTGCGATAGCAAAGCGACCGCTTCCCGCATGCGCTCGGCGAGTCCCGTGTACTGCGCCTCCCGCAAGACGAGGGCGTCATGCGCGCCGGATTCCTGTGCCAGCCGCTGCAGCTCTCTCACATAACGATCGCAGACCTTCTGGGTTCCTTCGAAGCCCGCGAAGAGGTGCCAGGAACTCTCTCCGGCCAAAAGCGAGGCGATCGGCGTCTCCGTGCCAAAGAGGATGCGCGTCGCCTCGGGCGAGCTGATTTCCAGTACCACCGGAGAAAGCGGCGAAGTGATGATTTTCTGTCGAAGGTTGACGGCTTCCCGCTCGTTATCAAACGCGGCAAGAAATCCGCGTTTTGCTTCGAGCAGAGGAAACGTCCGGAAATTCAACCGCGTAATCACGGACAGAGTTCCGAGAGATCCTATGAGCAATTTGTGAAGGTCGTAGCCGGAGACGTTTTTCACCACTCGCCCGCCGCTTTTGTTCAGCGCTCCGGATCCGTTGATGAACTCCGCCCCGATCAGAAAGTCGCGCGCCGTTCCATAGCCGGGCCGTAGAAGGGAATCCGCCCCGGATGCTATCGCGCCTCCCACGGTGCATTTTTCAAAAAACGGCGGCATCAGAGGTAGAAACTGATTTCTCTTGGCCAGCGTTTCCCCCAGCGTGGCAATGCTCATGCCCGCCTCCACGCCGAGGGTCAGGTCGTCCGGGTCGTAGTGAACGACTCTGTTCAGCCGAGTCATATCCATCGCGATGTCATATCGCGAAGGCGGCATCCCTATCCCGAGCTTGGTGCGCGCACCGCAGGAAATCAGCGCAAGTTTTTCCATCCCGGCATAGCGCACAATTTCCGCGGCTTCCTCCGCGGTCTCCGGCCGCACGACTGCTGCAGGAGTCTTTCCATCTACCGTGTACTTCGCGCAGTCGTGCGGTGCCGAGGAGACGTTCGCTTTCCCTGCGATTCCCTCCAGTTGGCTGCTCGCTATGGTGTTGGACGTTTTCACTTGGCCGTGCCTGAATGGGTTTCGCGCTGCCGGATGCGCGTTTCGCCGCAGCCCTTCCCGAGCGGGAAAATTTTTCCGGGATTCAACAATCCCGTGGGATTAAACGCATCGTGAATGCGCCGCATCAGCTCAAAATCACCGTCGGAAAACAGCAGTGGCATCAGTTCGCTCTTCTCCATCCCGATGCCGTGTTCGCCGGTCAATGCGCCGCCGATTTCCACACAGTAGCGGATGATCTCCGCTGAAGCCCTCATCGCGCCTTCAAACTGTGCGGGATCCCGCGGATCGTACAGCACCAGAGGGTGCAGGTTGCCGTCTCCAGCGTGGAAAATATTTCCGATGGAGAAACCGTACCTCTTGCCGATCTCGGAAATATGTTGCAGCGCTTGCGGCAGCTTTGAGCGGGGGATTACACCGTCGAGGACGTAGTTGCTCGGTGCCAGCCGGCCCAGCGCGCCGAACGCATTTTTCCGCCCTTTCCACAGCAAATCGCGTTCCTTTTCGTCCTGGGCGGTTCTCACTTCTCTTGCGTGATGCTCCTTGCAAGTCCGCTCCACCGCTTTTGCCTGCGCTTGGACTGCTTCCGCCAATCCTTCGACTTCGATGAGCAGCACAGCCGCGCTATCTCTCGGAAATCCCGCGTGGACATAGTCCTCCACCGCGCGCAGCGTCCAGCCGTCCATCATCTCGCAAGCTGCTGGGGTAATGGCCCGAGCCGTCATCTCTGCGACCGTTTCCGTCGCGTCGTCCACCGTTTCGAAAATTGCGAGCAGAGTTTTCACAGCTTCAGGTTTCCGCGAAAGCTTCACGGTGATTTCCGTGACCAGGGCGAGGGTTCCTTCGCTGCCCACAAACAGACCGCAAAGGTCGTATCCCGGCGCGCCGCTCACCTTGCCGCCGATGCGCAAAGTTTCTCCGTCCGGGAAAACCAGCTCCAGGCCCGTCACGTGATTTGTCGTCACGCCGTATGCGAGCGTGTGCGGTCCTCCCGCGTTCTCGCTTACATTGCCGCCAATGGTGCACGCTTTTTGGCTGGAGGGATCAGGGGCAAAGTAGAATCCCGCTTTTTCCACGGCGTGCGTCAAGTCCAGATTCACCACGCCCGGTTGCACGCGAGCCCATTGGTTCTCCAGATCAATCTCCAGAATGTTGTTCATTCGGGCAAAGACGATGACGATCCCGCCGCCACGCGCGAGCGCGCCACCGGATAGGCCGGTTCCCGCTCCTCGCCCTACGATGGGCACGTCATATTTCACAGCCACACGGACGATTCCCGAAACCTGTTCTGTTGTTACGGGAAAAACCACCACATCCGGCCGCGCTTTCTCGACCGAACCGTCATACTCGTACATAGCAAGATCTTCGGGTTGCGACAGCACCCCCTCCGCCCCGAGCAGGGCTCGCAATTCTCGAAGTAATTCCTTTTTGATCGCTTCCACCTTCTTCCTCTCTGCAACTCACTATAGTGAGACTCCGTGCGCTTCTGCAACGCTTCCCTGTGACTGGCCGAAAGTGTGCTAACGTACTTGCCCGTCCATTCTCCCGGAGCGAACCATGCCGAAGGCCAAAGTTCTCGCCACACATCCCTTGTTCGACAACGCATGCCAAATTCTTCAGGAATCCTGCGACGTGGAGTATTGGTCCCGCCCGGAACGGCCCACGCGCGAAGAGTTCCTCAAACTTGCAAAAGACAAGGAAGGCATCGTTTGCCTGCTCACGGAGAAAATCAACGATGAACTGCTTCGGGCCGCTCCTAAGCTGCGAATCGTCTCGAACGTCGCCGTCGGCTACGACAACATTGACGTTGCGGCGTGCACCAGACGCGGCGTTGTTGCCACGAATACACCCGGCGTCCTCGATGAAACGACCGCCGATTTTGCCTGGACGCTTTTGATGGCCGTGGCCCGCCGCCTTGGGGAAGGCGAACAACTTGCGCGCTCCGGGACGTGGAAAGGCTGGAATCTGGACCAACTCTGCGGCGCCGATGTTTGGGGAAAAACCTTGGGCATTGTGGGATTTGGCCGCATTGGACGCGCCGTGGCCCGGCGCGCTTCCGGCTTTCAAATGAAAGTGATCTACACCGACGCTGTGCGAGCACCCGAGGAAATGGAAAAATCAGTGCGCGCCGAGTTCCGCGACATCAATGCCTTGCTCTCCGAAGCGGATTTCATCAGCGTCCATGTTCCGCTCACTCCCGAGACTCGCGGCCTCTTCGATGCGCCACGATTTTTTCGCATGAAACCCACGGCTTTTCTTATCAATACTTCGCGCGGTCCGGTCATTGACGAAGCTGCGCTGGTTCATGCGCTCGAAACGAAGAAGATCGCCGGCGCCGCCCTCGACGTCTATGAAAATGAGCCCTTCATCCATCCCGGTTTGAAGCGTCCAAATGTCGTCCTGGCTCCGCACATCGCTTCTGCATCCCTCGAAACGCGCTCCAAAATGGCTTCCATGGCAGCGCAAAATGTCGTTGCGCTCTTCAAAGGACAGCGCCCCCCCAATATGCTCAACCCCGATGTTCTTCAAGTTGCTTGAAGTGAACATCCGGTTTCGTCTATGGCTGATCTGAAGCAACTCGCTCGCCGCATCTTCCGTGAAACGCTGGCAGCCATTGATATTCCTTCGGCGACCGCGAACATTCTCGTACGAAATGGGCATACTCTCTGCGTCGGAGACGCAAGATTCCCATTGCACAATTTTCGCGATGTAATTGTCATTGCCGTCGGCAAAGCTGCGCATGCCATGGCGGACGGCCTTGTGCGCGTCCTCGCTCCGGACGTTTCATTCCACGGCGTCGTTTCCGCCCCAACGCCGCCGCAGACTCCACTATCCAACTTTTCCTACTATGTGGGGGGACACCCGCTCCCCAACGAAGCGACCTTGCAAGCCGCTCAGGCAATTCTTTCTTTTTTACATAGGTGCACGGAAAATTCTCTGGTCTTCTTTCTCTTATCCGGAGGAGGATCCTCCCTGATGGATTTTCCTTTGGATCCGTCACTCAACCTCCAAGGTGTGCGGGAGTTCTATGGGATGCTCGTGAATTGTGGAGCTTCGATCGAGGAAATCAACATAGTCCGCAAACACTTCTCCGCCGTAAAAGGGGGACGTTTGGCCGTCGCCGCGGCGCCCGCTGCGAAGATCACCCTCGCGATTACGGATGTTCCCGTGGGAAGGGAATCGGCTCTCGCTTCAGGTCCCACGCTTCCCGATCCTTCGACTTGCGCCGACGTCCATGGGATTTTGCAGAAATACTCCCTCCTCGAAAAGCTGCCGGCTTCCATCCGCCGCTGGATCGAATCCGGCAAGATGCCGGAAACGCCCAAGCAGGATCATCCCGCCTTTGCCAAAGCCCGTTTTTCGCTTCTTCTGGGCATGCATGATTTATTCCATCACGCTCATCGCGCCTCGGAAGCTGAAGGTTTCATCACCTGCTGTGACAATTCCACCGACGATTGGCAGGTTGAGCGCGCCGCGGATTTTCTGCTCGCCCGACTCGACGATTTTCAGAAAGAAAACGATGGCGCTGCTGTTGCCTTGATTGCGGATGGCGAAGTCAGCTCGCCCGTAACAGGCGCAGGGATCGGGGGCAGGAATTCGGCTTTTGTCCTCGCGTGCGCCGAAAAAATCGCCGGTAAACCCATTACAGTGCTGAGCGCCGGAACCGACGGCCTGGATGGCAACAGCCCTGCCGCCGGCGCCGTCGCCGACGGAACCACTTTTTCACGCGCGCGTGCCGCCGGCATGGATCCGCGCGACTTTTTCCGTCGCAGCGATGCCTATTCCTTCTTCAAACGTCTTGACGACACCGTGGTAACTGGTCCCACCGGAAACAATCTCCGCGATCTGCGCATTTTTCTAGCCGAATCCCGCTAGGCATGTCGCCGCTCTGCCGCTCTAAAGAGGGCGGGGAACACCCGCCCTCTCGTTTTCCACTGACGTGCGGCACTACTTCTTTGGCGGAAGCCGTTCTTCAATCGTCTTCAGCCGATCGTTCATCTGTTCAATCAGTTTTTCGAGTTGGTCGAGCCGTTTTTCGACTCCGGCCTCTCCTGCTGCGCCTCCCTCGTTTCCTTCCGCGCCCTCGCCTTTTGCTGCGGGCCCTTTCTTCAGCCGGGCGATCTGGCGCTTGATCATCGGCGCCATCTCGATGCTCAGGTCGTTGCTGTTGAGCAGCGCCTCAAGCGAGGGAACGGCCGACGCGTCTCCACGGCCGCCCAGCGCAAATATAGTTGCGATACGAATGCGGAAGTGAGGATCGAACAGGTAGCTGGCGATCTGCTGGGTGACCTGTTTGTTGGTTTTGTCCAGTTGCGCAAGGCTGCTGATGGCTGCCTGCCGCGACTCGATTGCCTTCCCGGGAGCAATCCATGCTTCGAGGGTCGGCACTGCTTTGTCGTCTCCAAGTGGACCCATTGCTCTCAGCGCCGCATTGCGCAGGAAACCGTCGGGAGATTCTCCCATCGCTGCGGCATTCAGAATCTCCAGCGCGCCGGGCGCCTTCAGCTTTCCTAACGACTGGAGTGCCGCCCCGCGCGCCCGCCAGGAAGAGTCGTCCTTCGCCACGGAAGCTAATTTCGCGGTAAGTTCCGCGCTCTCCTTGAAATTGCCCAGTGCTGCAACCACCCGATTGCGCACCCACGGCTTGTCCTGCTTCTCGAGAGTTTCCAGCAGTTGCTTCTCCGCCGCCGGAGTCTTCATTTCGCCCAGAGTGTCCGCCGCAGTCGCGCGCACGCCCCACGCTGTGTCGTTGCGTGATGCTTCGCCAAGTGCCTCCGCTACATCATCCTCTTTCATCTTTCCGAGCGCCTCCACGGCATCCGCACGATCGGCAAAATCCGTCGCATTTTTCAGCTGATATAACCATTCCTTTTTTTCCTTGTGGAAATCCGCCGACTTCAGCACGTGCCCGCCCTTGTCGAACAGCACCATCAGCGGCGCACTTTCTGACGGAAATGTGAATACCTCTTCCGCTTTGGATACGGTTATCGGATACAGCTTCGGTCCGGTCGCTGTCGTGATCTCCACGTCCACGGGCACTTCAAACAATCCCACGCGCCCCTCGATCTTCTGCGTCTGCTTCACCGTCAACGCCACCTGGTGTTTCGTGTCGTCGTACGTATAGCTCAAGTCGAATTTCGGCGCCCCCGCTCCGTATACCCACTCGTTGAAGAATTGGTCCACATTGATGTGTGTCGCTTCTTCAATCGCCTTCGTCAAATCGGCGGTGACCACGTTTTTCCCGCGGTTCACTTCCAGATAGTGCTTCAACCCCGCGTAGAAGTTCTCATCACCGATCTGGTGCCGCAGCATGTAGAGCACCCACCCGCCCTTGGTGTACGCATTTCCGTCGAACTCGCTCGAATCGTTGAAATCGAACCGGACGATCGGCTTTTCATACAAATTTTGCTCCTGGAACCAGCCGCGGGCGTCCGACCACCTCTCGTATTCCGCTTGATCTTTCGGGTAGTAATGCTCGATCCACGCGTAATTCATGTACGTCGCAAAACCTTCGTTCAACCAGATGTCTCCCCAATCCTTGCACGTCACCAGATCGCCGAACCATTGGTGGCCCAGCTCGTGCGAAATCAGGCCGTCTTCGTCGGTGTAAAACTCCGGAACGAGCCGCGGATCTCGCAACGACATGCTGGTGTTCGTCGTGGCGCTCGAGTTTTCCATTCCCCCCGCCACAAAATCGTCCACCATCGCCTGCGAATACTTCTCCCACGCATACTCCACGCCCAGCGTCTTGCTGAAAAATTCCAGCATCTCCGGCGTGCGCTCGTAATTGGCCTTCAGGCGGTCTCCCTTTCCTTTGGGCGCGTAATAAGTGACTGGCTTTCCCCTCCACGAATCCTTTGCTTCATCGAACTCGCCCGCGACCACCGTGATCAAATACGTGGAGCTCGGCAGCGACTCCTTCCAGGTCCACGTTTTCATCCCTTTTCCCGCGTCCGTCACGCTCATCAATTTCCCGTTCGCCACGGTGATCCACGACGCAGGCACCGTCAAAATCGTTTCCGTCGTCAAGCGGTCGTTGGGGTAATCGTAAGTTGGCAGATAAAAATGCGTATCCTCGGATTCTCCTTGCGACCAGATCTCCTTCGGCTGATTGGGATAATCCTTATCCGGCAGGATGAAGTAGAGCCCTTTCTTCGGCTTTCCTGTGTAGCGAATTTCCACCTCGAGCGTCTCTCCCGCCTTCGCTGCATGAGGCAAGGTCACGTCCAACTTTTCGCCCTTGACATCGAACTTCGCTTTGGCCTTGCCCACGGTCACGCTTTCGATATCCAGTCCGCTCGAGTCGAACGCCAGCTCTGATATCCCGTCGCGAAAGACGGTAACCGTGTGTGTCACGTCGCCGATCACCTCTTTCTGCTCCGTGTCGAATCGCAGAACGATACGCGAATGTTGCAGGTCGTAATTCCGGCTTCGCGCGTACGGCTCATCCGCCCGTAAAGGCAGGCACATCGCAAACAGCAGCACAAAGCACGACAATCGCATCGCCGCATTCCGTCTAATTTTTCCCGCAAGCACACTCGTCAGCTTCCTTCTCATTCTTTTTTTCTCCTGTGATGGAAAAACGTGAAAAGCCTAAGTTGTCTTTTGCACCTTGTGGCCCGCCTCTTCCAGCACCGCGCTGGCCCGTTCCAGGTCTTGACTGGCCACGAGGATGTAATCCGTGTCATAAGTCGAAATCGCAAAAATGCTGATCTCCGCTTCGGCCAGCGGCGACGCCACCGAAGCAAGCACTCCCGTCAGCGTGAACGCCAGTGTCCCCTCGATCTGCAGCAGCCGCCGATTTCGTTCCGCGTGAATTTCGCCAGGCACTTCTTTTTCCTCGCAAACGATCGAAAGCTCGTTCTCTGTCCTCGTGACGGAGAGAAACTCCCGGCCGCTTGCCCATTCCGGCATGGCTGCTTCCGCCTCCAATCGGCAGATCGCATAGAGGCCCGGGTGCACGTTGATTGTCAAACGATGAATCATTCCGCGAAGCGCAAACTCCGTAATTGCATCCTTTTGCGTTTCAGATCAGGCCCCTCACGATCCCTCCGTCTACCGCAATGGATGCTCCGTTGACGTAGCTGGCGCGCTCCGACGCCAGAAACGCCACTACGGCTGCAAACTCCTCCGGCGTTCCGATTCTCCCCGCCGGAATCTGCTTTTTCCAACCCGCAAAAACCTCTTCCGGCGCTGTTCCTGTCCGCGCCGAGATCGTCTCCGCAAGTTCACCCAGCCGGTCCGTGCCCGTATATCCCGGGCACACGTTATTTACCGTAATTCCGTGCACAGCATATTCATTGGCCAGCGTCCGGGCAAGCCCGGTTACTGCTGCGCGAATGGAGTTCGAAAGTAGCAGCCCATCCACCGGCTGCTTCACAGCATAAGAAGTGATTGTGATGAATCTTCCCCACCGATTCTTCACCATGCGCGGCATCGTCTCGCGCGCAAAATGGACGGCGCTCATGAGCAGCAGATCCACCGCCGACCGCCAATCCTCGAGCTTCGTATCCGCAAAAGGCTTAGACGGCGGTCCTCCCGAGTTGGTAACGCAAATATCCACTTTTCCAAACCGCTCTTCGACCGCGGCTACAAACTTGCCCACTCTCTCCGCGTCTCTCACATCCAGCGCGTGCGCAAGAATCTCCGAGCCGGTTTCCTCTTGGATTTCCGCCCCCGCGCGCTCCACATCCGCCCCCGTTCGCGCGCAGATCGCCACCCGCGCTCCCTCCCGCGCCAGCTCTCGCGCCACGGCGCGTCCCAATCCGCTGCTCGCCGCTGCCACAATCGCTGCGCGGCCCTTCAGCCCCAGATCCATTTATTCCCCCTCGTCAAATCGCACATCTTCCCGCGATTCCCGCGCCTCGTCAACGCAGCTTGCTTGCGCCGCTCGAGAATCTGCTTCCAATCTCGGTGGGAGGCTCCAGCCGCGAAAGCGGTCGGAAAAATCGTCTGCACTTGAGAAAAGTCGCAAATGTTCGATTTGCGTTTGCCGTTCGCTGGGTTCCACTCTTGCCGGAGAACTTACGGAGCGCTTCCGGAAGGGACGCTGGCCATTCGCGCCTCATCCACTGTAATCGGCGCCTGAAAAATCAGGTCGAATTGCGTTCCGGCGTCAATTACTGTGTCGCTCCCGCCGCCACTGTGATGGGCCAGAAGAATCCCCACAACGGTCACCGCGGCGGCAACGCCCACGGCAACCCCGATCACTGTTCCTTTGCTGGGCCCGACCTGGGGCAACGGCGGCGGCGTAGGCGCCTGTTGCGGCATCAGCGAGTTGCTCATCACGCCCGGGTAACTTCGCATCTCCTGGCCAGGGAGCCTTTCGTCCGAATCGCTGTTTTTTGCGGTCGCGCTTGCGTCCGTCAAAGCCACCTCGTATCCGTTCGCATATACCATCCGGGTGAAGTGCAGTTGCAGATGAGCGTCGCCGGCGCGCACGTGCTTCTGGATCTTGTCAATCACTCCTTCGAGATATGTCCCGGCCGGGATGGCGAGTTGCATCCCAACGGTAACAGGGAATGCGGTTGCCACGCGCACCGTATCCCCTTTCCGCACGGCCTTCAGATGAATGGGGCTTGAGAGCGTGACAGGGACTCGCGTCCCCGCGGGAATCGTGATCTCCCCATCGCGCTTCGTAGCATCCGCGCTCGTTTGATTCTGCGCCAGCGGCCCCGGAGCCGGCGTCTGAGCCAGGCACGTCGAAGCAGTCAGTAATCCCGCAAGAAGCATGAGTCGCATCGCAATCTCCTTTTTGCTGAATCCCGTCTTGCTCTTCCTGTTTAACTCGCTTCACGATCCGCTTCCGCGGCTTGCCCTGCTGGTTGTGCTACGTCCCGGTAGGTCCGAATGAGAGCGCCAGGTCGCTGCCGGAGAACTGCAGCATCTCCAAGCTGTCCGTGCCGTTTGGGTTGTGGTTTGTCGTCACAGAGTCAGATTTCGGCTTTTTCTGTAGAGTCACAATCTGAGCCGGCACTCTGGCAACCTCTTTTTCGTTGAGCAGGATGCTTGTCCGCACCTGCGGACCCAATCCCTGCCAGACTGCTTTATAACTTCCCGCCGCGAGCTTCTGGCCCGCCACAAGCACCTCAGATACCAGCCGGAAATTACCTGAGTGATCCCACGGTCCGCTAAGACTCGAAATCACCACGGGTGGACCGGGACAGGAGATTTCCGGTGATCCCGGCGACCCTCCAATCACGGTGTCGGGCGTCCCGGGAGTGGCCGGTATCCCCGGAATCACAGTGTCCGGCATTCCCGGCGCGCCAGGTATTACCGTGTCGGGCGTTCCAGGTGTTCCCGGAGTTCCAGGAATAATCGTCGGCGAGGTTCCGGGAGTTGCCGGGACCGGACGGCACTTTGTGGCCGATTGCACCTTGGTGATCGGCAGAGGTTTTGACGCCTTCATCGCACCCGCGATGTTCTTCGCGTCCAGCGTGAGCGGTGTCTGCAGCACCATTTCGAATTGTGTCCCGTTGTCCAGCAGGATATCGCTCGCATAGCTCACGCTCACCAGCACATCTGCGCTCGCTATTGCCTCGAGGGGATTCGCACTTGTGGCCGCGGGTGCGTTGCCAAGCCCGACCGCGTAGCCATTGGCGAATATCAGCTGTACGAATTGAATCTGAAATTCCGCTTTGCTGGACCAGAGCGATGGCCTCTTCAGGGCCTCGATTCTTCCTTGAACGTAAGTGCCCGCCGGAATTGCCATCGTGCCACTTACCGCGACGGGAAAGGCGGTCTGCGCATAGATCGGGTCTCCAACCTGGGCACTCTTGGCCCAGACCGGGCTGGTCATTGCCAGAACAACATGGGTCTGTGCGGGAACCTGGATGCTGGATTGTCCCGGCGATTGTGCTGGAGCCGTGGAATTTTGCCGCCCTGATTGCGCTGCAGTTCTTGCCGGTCCATTCGCGGCTAGAGTCAGCGTCAAAATAAGCACAGCCGGTATAATGCTTCTCATCGGTGGCCGCCTCCGCTTCCTGGCTCACCATCCCCTGCTGTCTGGACGCGGACTCAAGTTGCTTGGTTACACTTTCGCGAGATGCAAATTCCAATTTGCAACCGGAAGATCGTTGAATACGTTTCACTGAATAGCAGGCGTAGGTTCCTATCTCGGGCGCTTGAGGTCTGTCTCCCTTGCGGCGGCGATGCTTCCGCTACCTTTTGCGATAGAAAGCAAGCTGCGCTGCACGGAGCCTGCGGATGACGCGATTCGGGCCCTTTTACTGCTTCAGGATAACGTCGAAGTAGCTCAGCATCTCAGGCGAGTTCCATTCTTGCGGCCCGATGATTTTTCTGAGGATCGTCCCATCCCGATTGATCACGTAGGTTTCCGGAATCATCTTCGTGCCGTACTCGTTCGCGATCGGCCACGTGTTTCCGTCCACCGCGGGATCCCGCCAGGTGGGAAAATCAACCCCATGATCTGCCAGAAATTTTGCGTAAGCCGTAGGGTCTTCATCCACGCTCACGCCAAGAATCGTTCCCCCCTTGGGCTCGATGTATTTCTGCAATTGGTTCAGTGCCGGAGCTTCTTCCACGCACGGCGGGCACCACGTCGCCCAGAAATTCAGGACCACCACTTTTCCACGAAAATCAGAAAGGTGTTCCGGCTTTCCCTCCAATTCCAGTGCGAAATCCAGCTTCGGATCGGGCGCATACCAGTGGGCCTCGCGGTACGCAGTTTTCCCCGCGATGGATGCTTCACCCTGCCGGTAGCTGGGTAAGGCAAATACGAGGATCACAAATCCTCCAAACGCGATCGCGCACCACGCCATGATCCTCCGAATCGACTGCATGGTCCTTTCCGTGGCTGGTTCCGGCCGCATCGCATCTCCTAAGTGACTCTGTTTCTAACTGCTATACTAAACGATTCGCTCCCGGCCGAAAAACGGTTTGCCATTCTTCGATTATGTCCGATCCTCCGATCATCTCCGCGATCGTTCCTGCGCGCAACGAGGCCGCGGTGATTTCTGCGTGTATCGAATCGCTCTCTCGCCAGCCCGAAATCGCCGAGATTCTTGTCGTGGATGACCATTCCACGGACAAAACCTCGGAAACCGTCCGCGCGCTGATCCCGAAAATTCCTCAGCTTCGCCTCATTGAAGCGGACGCGCTCCCCCAAGGCTGGATGGGAAAGAGCCATGCTGTCTGGCTTGCCGCTCAGCAGGCAAGGGGCGAATGGCTTCTTTTCACGGACGCCGATACGATCCATCTTGAAAACGCCGCCGCAAAGGCGCTGCAAATCGCCGAAGAATCGAAAGTTGTGATGGTTTCGTTCTCCCCGGAGCAGATTCTCGTCCATTGGTACGAAAAAGCTCTCATTCCCTTTGTATACTGCCGCCTCGCCCGGCAGTTCTCGTATGAGCAGGTCAATGATCCCGCCAGGAAGATTGCCGCCGCAAATGGCCAATTTCTCATGGTTCGTCGCGATGCGTATCAAGCTGTCGGCGGGCACGCCGCCATCGCTGGCGAGGTTCTGGAGGACGTCGCCGTCGCCTGGCAGTTGAAGAGCGCCGGATATCCCATCTGGTTCGGCCCCGGCAAGGGGATTGTTCAGGCCCGGATGTACCGATCCTTTCGAGCCATGTGGCAAGGCTGGACGAAAAATCTCTATCTCCTTATGGGCGGTACTCCCGTCGCGCTCTGGCGAGAGATCGAATCGGTTGTGCCCTGGATGGCTCTCGCCATTTTCATGTTTGGCTTCGAATTGCCCATTGCCGCTTTTCTTGGCATTGCCCTCATCCTCTTCCGCCAGCTCAGTTACGGTCGGGAACTTGTTCGTAACCAATATCCGTTTCAACTCATCATCTATTACTTGCCGGGAGTCCTGCTGTACACCTTAGTCCTTTGGCGTTCCTTCCGTAGTCACGCGAAAGGTCGCGTCCGCTGGAAGGGCAGGGAATACCCCGTGGGGGCTTCCGGAACAGCCAAGTAGAAACCATGGTCTATCTCACGCGCAAAATCGAATTTTCCGCCTCGCACCGCTACGACAATCCGGATTTCTCGCCGGAAGAAAACCGGAGAATCTTTGGCAAATGCAACAACCCCCACGGCCATGGCCACAATTACACGCTCGAAGTAACGGTTGCCGGCGAACCGGATCCTTCCACGGGAATGGTTCTCGATCTCAAGGAACTGAAGGAAATTCTGGAACGCGAAGTGATGCAGCGAATGGATCACCGCCACCTGAATTACGAAGTCGTGGAGCTTCAAGGCCAGATTCCCACTTGCGAAAATATCGCGCGCGTGATCTGGAATTTGCTCGAGCCGAAAATCACGCGGGGAAAATTGCACCGCGTACGGCTCTATGAATCGCCGGATCTTTTCGCCGATTGCTATCGTAACGGTGCGGGCGGAGCAAACTCAAAATGAGCGGCGATCTGAAAATCGAGCTGGGCCGCCGTTACCGCTTCGCAGCTTCGCATCGTTTGCACAATCCTCAGTTCAGCGAGGAAGAAAATTCCCGCGTCTATGGAAAGTGCAACAATCCGCACGGCCACGGCCACAATTATGTCCTGGACATCCGCGTTTCCGGCGACGTGGATCCCTCAACGGGAATGATCGCGAATCTTGCCGATCTCGATTCCTTCGTTCAACGCGAGTTGCTCGAGGAATTCGATCTTCATTCGCTAAACGAAGATGTGCCGGCATTTTGCGAGAAAATCCCGACCACGGAAAACCTGTGTATCGAGATTTTCCGGCGGCTGAAAAAATTCCCGTTCGCCAGGCTGGAGTCCGTTCGCATCCAAGAGACGGCCAACAACAGTTTCGAGTACACTGGAGAATAGCCGGAAGGACACCCTTGTGAGCAAAGAGACGGAAGAAATCCTGCTGAACGAAAACAAGCCTCTGGACGCGAAGACGATTGCGTGCCACGTCCGCGAAATCATCAAACTCGTTGGCGAAGATCCCGGCCGCGAAGGACTGCGCAAAACTCCGGAACGCTACGAGAGAGCCCTGAAATTCCTGACCAGCGGTTACAACCAGAACCTGGACCACATCCTGAACGGCGCGACGTTCAGCGTCTGCTACGACGAAATGGTGGTGGTGAAAGACATCGAATTCTTCAGTTTGTGCGAGCATCACCTTCTTCCGTTTTTCGGCAAGGCCCACATCGCGTACTTGCCGGACAAAAAAGTTCTCGGGCTCAGCAAGGTCGCGCGGCTCGTGAATATGTACGCGCGCCGTTTGCAGATTCAGGAGCGCATGACCAGCCAAATCGCCAAGGCGATCGAGGAGAAACTCGCGCCGCAAGGCGTCGGAGTGATCATCGAAGCCCGGCACCTCTGCATGCAGATGCGCGGTGTGGAAAAGCAGCATGGACGCGCCGTCACGAGCGCGATGCTCGGCGCGTTCCGCCACAACAAGCAGACGCGCGACGAATTTCTCGCGCTCGTCCGCCCGAAATCGAGCTGAGCCTCCGCGCGCCATTTTGGCGCTAGACACCTTTTCCGATTGCCGCTATTTTTGATCATGGCAACCGATTCCGCGGTCTCCTTTCTCCCGGAAAACCAGCCGAAATCTTCTGCTGCAAAATCCGCTCCCGCGAATCGCGTGCGCGTTATTTTTTCCTTTCTCGCGATCTGGCTCATCTGGGGCTCCACGTATCTCGCGATCCGCTACGCGGTTGAAACGATTCCTCCGCTCTACACCGCGGGATTCCGCCACCTTTTCGGCGGCACGATTCTGCTCGCGATTTGCCTCGCAAGAGGACTTCGCCCAAATTGGCCGCAGATTCGCGCGAGCATCGTCATCGGATTTTTCTTTTTCCTGATCGGCCACGGCTGCCTGCATTGGGCGGAAACGCGATTGCCTTCCGGGCTTGCGTCTTTGCTCGTTGCCAGCGAGCCGATCTGGGTGTTCGTGCTTTCGGAAGCGGTGACGCGGCGTTTTCGCGTGAACCTACCCCTGGTTGGGGGTGTGGTGCTCGGGCTTGCCGGAGTGGCACTGCTGCTGGGCCGGGGCATCTGGAGCGAGGGGCCATCCATGTTCCTCGGAGCGGTGGCGTGTCTCGCGGGCGCGGTCTCCTGGTCCATCGGAATCGTGTATTCGCGGCGGTCGCATCTCTCCGGCAATCCGCTGCTGCTCTCCGCGCTGTCGCTGCTTGCAGGCTCCGTGCAACTCCTCGCGGCCGGAACGATTCTCGGCGAAGCAAAGGGTTTTCACTTTTCCCAAGTTTCGCTGCGGTCGTGGGAATCGCTGGCGTATTTAGTGGTGTTCGGATCGGTGGTGGCGTTCAGCTGCTACAACTGGCTGATGGAGCATTTTTCGCCGACGCTGGTTTCCACGCACACGTACATCAATCCAATTATTGCGGTCCTCCTCGGCTGGATTCTGGCGGGTGAGAAAATGACGCTGAACGTCGGGATTTCCGCGGCGCTGGTCGTCGGCGCAGTTTTTCTGGTGGATCGTGGAATGGCCCGCCTCCGAGCCGTTCCCTAATTGTGATTAGCTAAGTCCTCCCTTGTTGTACTTCCATAGCCTCTCACATCGGCTCGATGGCGATGGTGGCGCGAGTCTTCTCCCATTCCATTTTCAAAGTGCAGCCCTTGCCCATTTTGTCGAGCGAGATGGTGAAATCCTCGACGTCGGAGGGAAGGGAAGAGAGCTTCATCGGGACGCGAAGGAAGTCGTCTTTTTCGCCGGGATATGGAATGCCCCATTCTCCGGTTTTCTTGCTGATGATGAGCGTCCAGCTTTCCGCCGTGGGAAGAACGAAAAGGGTGTAGCTGCCGGCGGGAACTTCCTTGCCGCCGACTTTGAGATTTTCCGCGGTGACGAAGGTGGTGGCTTCGTTGGCTCCGGCGCGCCAGACCTCGCCGTAGGGAACGAGGCCGCCGAAGATCTTGCGGCCATGCATGCGGGGGCTGGAGTAGTCAATGGTGATGGATTTTCCGCCGGCCAGTTCGCACTTGGTGGAAGCGGGCGGGCTGGGGCGCTTGGATTTGTCTTCCTGGGCGTGGACAACCAAGGCAGCCGCCGCGGCGAAAACGAGAGCACTGCTAAAGACGAGAAGTTTGCGCATGGTCAATTTTTCGTTTCGGGTTGCGAGTGCAACCCGGAAACCCTCCGGGGGAAGAATGTAGCACAGGGAAGTGCGATGTGTTTCCTCCTTCGCTTGCCCTGGTGGCGGCAGGCAAGCTTCGGCGCGACAAGCGCGCAGACGGAGCGAGTTCCGAAATGGGAAGCGAAGGTACCCCCTACCCCCGGTGTTTTTGGGCAAGAGTGCGCAAGCGATTGAAAGAGAAGCAGTTGGGCGAAAAATCTGTTTTGCAAGAGTGCGGAAGTGATAGGTGGGAAAGGAGTTAAGAATTGCAGATTGTGTGCACAGACCGCCCGAACACGGCCAAAACGCGAGACTGGGGAATTTCACGCCAGAGAGCGCGGTGGGCAACGAGGAAAAGCGAGCGAAACTAGCGACGGAGGGATAGCTACGGGCAGCGCGGGTGGGAGCTATTCGAGAGATTCTTGAAAGGAACATACACTATCATAACATGGATGTCAATGGAGATACTGGTACCGTTCGACTGGGAACTCGCGAGAGGCGCGAAGCGGACTATGAGCCGGTGAGCATGGGAGTTAGAGAGCCGCCCGAGCTGCGTTTCGCGGGGTCTGGGGCACGCCCCATCTATGACGTTGTCGGCTCTGTCAAGGGACACCTCGACTGCACGAGCGGCGAGGGCCCGTTTTTCTCTTCACCTGATGGAATCTTTTCTCTTTCCTTTTTCTTGACCAAGGCTCGCTCTTTGAATCT
>Ga0335076_10002961_pt1 | contig 16980 bp, 11 predicted proteins | sample Lox_Sample_25_FD_206717 | JGI IMG/M metagenome (GOLD analysis project Ga0335076, IMG submission 206717) | Soil microbial communities from Loxahatchee National Wildlife Refuge, Florida, United States - Lox_Sample_2.5 | ecosystem: Environmental > Terrestrial > Soil > Wetlands | place: USA... | reverse complement strand
CAGAATCGGGTACACAATACAGGCCGCGTGCTTGGGGAGGTGCCTTGTGGCGAAATACCGTCAGCCTGGATATCAGGATCGGGACGACGACCGTCAGCGTGCCGGACCAAAATCCGGGGCTCCGCCGCCGAAACGGGACAATACGTTTGGTCCGCGCCCGGTGAACATGCCCGGCACACGCGCCGTCTCGCGATGTGCTCAGTGCGGTACCGTCCTGCAGGGCATGGGATCCGACGGAAAATGTCCGAAGTGCGGCTTTGAGCTTCACTCCTGTAAACAGTGCATGTACTTCGATCCGGGAAGCCGCTTCGAATGCATGCAGCCGGTCAAGGAGCGGGTCGCGAAGAAAGACGCGAAAAACGATTGCAGCTTCTACGAAATTCGCGTGACTCGGGAGAAAGAAACGTCCACGCCCGCCAGCTTGCGCCCCAATGACGCGCGTGCGGCGTTCGAAAACTTGTTCAAGAAGTAGTTGCGAAGCCCTCCGCGCGGAACACATATCGCCGCTACGGTTTTTGTGTCGGCCGTAACAGCAATTCACTCACAAACGACTGCGGAGCTTGTGTCACCAGCATAGCGACCGCGTGCGCCACGTCCTCTGGCTGCAGCATCTTGGCGGGATCCTTGCCCGCATGTGGGCTCAGTTCCGTATCCACTGAGCCAGGACAGACCACCGAAACACGAATATTGTGGCCGCGCAGTTCCTCCGCGACGGAGTACGTTAGGCCGTTCAGTCCCCATTTCGACGCAGCGTATGCCGCCCCGTTTGGGAGTGCATTCTTTCCCGCCAGGGAAGAAACATTGATGATGTGTCCGGAGTACGCCCGAATCATGATAGGAGCAAAACTCCGAATGGCGTAAAACACTCCGCGCAGGTTCGTATTTAAAATTCGATCCCACTCTTCTACCGGAAGATTATGCAGCGCATCGTTGAATCCGCCAACCCCGGCATTATTGACCAAAACGTCCAGCCGTCCGAAGGTGCTCTCCACGCGCGTCGCGGCGTATTCCACCTGATGCAAAACAGTAATGTCACAAGGGATGACTTCGGTTTTGCCGCCTGCTTCCAAAATTGCTTGTGCTGTCTCGTCGAGCGTGGATTGCGTACGCCCGCAAAGAACAGTCGTGGCTCCCATGCGAGCCAGCTTGCGAGCGATGGCAGCGCCAATTCCGCGTCCTGCTCCGGTCACCACTGCGACTTGCCCGGCGAGGGGTTGCCCGGTGTCCATAGAAAGGGTGCCTCCTGGGAGTGGTCTGGATGACGGCGAGACACGCAATCACGAACATCCGTGAAGTCCGTCAGACGCATCTTAGCAGTAAAGTGGAGGTTAGCAGTGGAATCGCTTGCCTTCGGAGGGAGAGGTACTTATAATCCGGCCAACCGGGAAAACAGGGTTAGCGGCCTTTGCGTTCCAGCACTTACCCCTGGAGCCCCGGGGCCCGTGCCAGGAAGCTGCGCATTCCAGTGCAGGATCCGAACGCTATGCGGTCCAGGCGGAATGCAGTCTCTGCGTCATGATCTTAAAGCAATAACTGAATAGATTTCCGAACCCGATTCCCGAGAATTCCAAGGAGCCATACTGATGAAAAAGATTCTGGTTGCGGTTGTGCTTGGGGCTGCTACGGTGGCAGGGGCACAAAATCCTGCGCAGCCGGCACAGGGTCAACAACCGGCTGCTGCGCCGCAAGGTCAAGCAGCAGCGCCTCAGGGTCAAGCAGCAGCACCAGTCATAAAGGATCCAGCTGAATACAACGCCTACGGTGCCGCCGTCCAGGCGACCGATCCCAACGCCAAAATCAGCGGGTTGGAAGCCTTCCTCAATCAGTACTCGAACAGCGTGATGAAGAATCAGGCGCTGGAAATCCTGATGCAAACCTACCAGCAGACCAACAACGCCAAGAAGATGATGGAGACCGGGACGAAGCTGGTTACCGCGGATCCATGCAACGTTCGCGCCTTGACCCTACTCGCCTACTTCGACCGCGTGGGAGCCCAGGGGGGCGATCCCAACGCCAAGCAGATGCTGACCGATGGCAAAAAGTTTGGGCAACAGGGACTCGAGTGCCTCGACAAGTCCACCGACCCCGAAATTGCCAAAATGAAGCCGCAGATGACCGGCATCTTCCATTCCGCTATCGGCATTGCCTGCCTGCAGGACAAGGACTACGCTTGCGCGATCGATAATCTGAAACCGGCTGTCGAAGCTGGTCCCGACAGTCAGAAAGATTTCAGCCTTGTCTATCCGCTGGCCCTATCCTACTGGCCGGATCCTAAGACTCCAACTACTCCTGAGAACAGCCGAAGCGCAATCTGGTACTCTGCCCGCGCCGCCGCTCTCGCTCCGCCCCAGGCGCAGGCTCAAATCGAAAAATATGCCCGTTCTTTGTACCGTAGGTTCCATGGCGGTGACGATGGGTGGGACCCGCTCCTCGCACAAGCCAAAGCTGGCGCTGCGCCTCCGGATTTGACCACGGCCATTACTCCCGCGCCTACTCCTGCTGAGCAAGCGCACAAGATGGTCCAGGACACAACCCCCGACAAGATGGACTTTGCCACATGGGAGTTCGTGCTAACCAATGGAAGCCAGGCTGATCAGGATATGGTCTGGAATGCCATCAAGGGGAAGGCGGTACAGATGGTTGGCACCGTCATCAGCACCACGCCGACTGAGTTCCAGGTCGCCGGCAGCGAGGATGACATCGAAGCCAAGAAGGCCGACATTACCCTGAAGTTCGAGGAAAAAGTTCCCGTGAAGATGATTCCCAAAGATGGGGACGCCAATTTCCAATTCCAGGGCGAACCCGCTTCCTACACGCCGAACCCCTTCATGATGGTCATGGAAAATGGGAAATTGTTGAACGCGAAGCCCGCGGCGACTCCGACCAAGAAGCCTCCTGTGCACCGCAAGCCCGCTCAGTAAACGATTGCGAATCCAACCGAAAAGGCAGCCTTCACAGGCTGCCTTTCATTCTTGCTTTGGATTTCGCGGTGAGAACGGCAACTTTCAGCGGACGATCTTCTTCTCCAACGTAGCTGTGCGCGTGCTCCGCGGCGGTCGCTTCACGCCATCGCGAAGCTGCCGCACGTCGATCTTCAATTCGCTGATGGTCCGGCTGAGCGTATTGCGGTGCATGCCCAGTTCGCGCGCGGCGCGGCACTGGTTGCCTTTATTTTCGTTGAGCACGGTCAGGATGAACCGCTTCTTAAACTCCCGTACTCCCTCCGAGTAAAGAATATTGCTGCGGTACATTTGCAGGACGAGTGCTTCCAGTTGATCTTTCACGATGCGTCTCTCTCTTATGAATTTTTCACTGCACCGCACTTATTTGTGCGGGGAAGCAGGGGCGCCGGATAACTTCTGCGGTGCGCGGTGAAGCAGATCCAATCCCTGATAGAACCGTGCGCGCAACTCCGAAGGTGCTATCCATATCGCCGCTCGCCCGACAACCAGGAAATAAGGCGCCAGTTGTGAGTTCTCCAGCAGCTTCGAAGTCGGCGCAAACGCCGTCATCCCCATCAGGATCACTGCCACCATCAAACCGCCCTTGGCCAGCCCCAAAAGTCCGCCCAGGAAACGGTCAAGTCCACTTAGCCCGGATTCCTTCATCACCCAGCGGGCAATTCTCGCGGCAATTCCGAACACGAGTACCACCGCAAAAAAGATGATCAGAAATCCTAAAATCTCAGCTAACCAATCGTTCTTCAGAAATCCTTCAAACCACTCCGCGAGGCGCCGATATTGCCACGCCGCCGCGATGTATCCAAGCACCAGGCCCGCCATGGTCAGAGCTTCAGAAAAAAAACCCTGCATGGCCGCCGTCACTACATTCAGGAGCACTACCAAACAGATGATCCAGTCGGCTGGGGTCACTTCGCACTCCCGGGGACGCAGGTCGTTGCCGACACCCCGTCACACATTCAGCTTGTGTCCCGTGAGCTGGTAATACGCCTCGAGATACTTTTCACTGGTGTGCAGCGCCACGTCGGCGGGAAGCGCGGGCGCCGGCGGTTGCTTGTTCCAGTGAATCTGCTCCAGGTAATCGCGAACGTACTGTTTGTCGTACGAATCCTGCGGCCGTCCCGCCGCATACTTGTCCGCGGGCCAGAAGCGGGAGGAATCCGGTGTAAGGACTTCATCGGCAAGCGTGATGCCCTTGTCGGTGCGTCCAAATTCGAACTTGGTGTCCGCAATGATGATGCCGCGGCCGAGTGCATACGCTGCCGCCTTCTTGTAAACGCGCAACGTCAAGTCGCGGAGATGACTTGCCGTTTCCACTCCAACGATGTCGCACATCTGGTCGAACGAGATGTTCTCATCGTGACCCGTAGTCGCCTTTGTCGAAGGCGTGAAGATAGGCTCGGGGAAAGCGTCAGATTCTTTCAGTCCCGCAGGAAGTTCGATCCCGGAGACCTTTCCGGTGGCCTTGTACTCTTTCCAGGCCGAGCCTGAAATATATCCGCGCACGACGCACTCGACGGGAAACATCTCGGCACGCTGCACCAGCATGGAGCGGCCGCGCAACTGATCGGCATACTTTGCGATTGACGCGGGATACTTTTCCACATCCGCGGTAATCAGGTGATTCGGCACCACGTCCGCCAGGAAGTCGAACCAGAACAGCGAAATCTGGTTGAGAACGCGTCCTTTGTTCGGAATCCCTGTGGCAAGGATATAGTCGAACGCGGAGATGCGATCAGTAGCGACGAACAGCAGTTGCCGGTCGTTCACCGAATACACGTCACGGACCTTACCGCTGGCGTGGAGCTTGATTTCCGGGAAATTTGTGGTTAAGAGAACGGAATCGAGGACTTGGGGGCTCATGGATAAATTTTACAGGTTAGAAGCGAAGGGTATTCTAGCCGCTCTGAAATTTTTGTCAACGACTCAGATCACGACCTCGTGCTCCACCGGTGATCCAATTCAAGGGAAAGATGTTGACAGTCTGGAGTGGGCGCGAAATCCGGCTACAGGCAAGGGTTACTAGCCTCTTGCTTTGTGGAAAAGCTGAGGATGAAAGTGGATATCGCGGATAAATTGCGCAGAGCGGCATTGGTCTCGTGAGAGAATACCGGCTGCTTTCTTGCCGCACTCGCCGTGCGAGCGCTCGCGGGCGCGGTTGTTGGAGGTATCTTCCATGAAGAAACGCATGATTCTGTCGTTGCTGACGGTCCTCGGCTTTGCCATGTCTTTACTGGCACAGACAACCGAGTCGCGCATGAGCCGCCTGCCTTATCCGGCGGATCGACAGTTCAAAAGCCAGAGAAATTGGAAGCCGCTCATGGTCTATCATCGCGGCCCCATTCTGGCCGGGCCGATCAATCTCTACGTCGTCTACTACGGCAGCTTCACCGCAAAGCAGCACAGCATTCTCGATACTTTTCTGCAGCACGTGGGCGGATCGAAGGCGTTCAACGTCACCACAGAGTATTACGACGCGTGGGGCAACTGGGTCCAGAACATGATGAGTTACGATCCCGCGACCAACTCCTACAACGACGCCTACTCGCTGGGCCATACCCTCACCGGAAACTACTTCGAAACCATACTGCTCCATAACGCGGTGGCCGATGGTCACCTGCCCACCGACGTCAATGGCATCTACATCCTCACCATCTCTCCTGACGTGCAACTCCCAGACAACGTCTGGTGCGCCTACCACGCTTATTCGCCCGAGATCATTGCCGGCGCCGAAGTCACATACGCTGTCGCTGCGGATCCTCCCGCGACGACAGGGATCCTCGGAGGCTGCTCCGGCAACGTCGCTATCTATCACGATGAGGTTAGCCCCAACTTCGACATGGGTATGGATTCCGTCGTGGATTCGCTGATTCACGAACTCGGCGAGACGGTCACCGACCCTTACATCGATGCTTGGTTTACGTTTTCCGGCGAAGAGATGGCGGACGTTTGCAACTTCAACTACGGACCAACCTTCCCCGCGCCCAACCGCGCCCACGCCAATGTGAAGTTCGGCAACCGGGATTACCTGGTGCAACAGCTATGGTCGCTGGCTGACCCTGAAGGCTGCGTCCAGAGACACTGAGCCCCCGACGGCCGCAATTTCTTTCATCTTGCCTGGTTGCTCGTTGGACGGTAGACTGAATTGCACCGTTTTGTGGGCATTAGCAAGTCCCCCCGCCAAAAAACTCTTCCCCGACATCTTTGGTTGCCGCGAAAGGCCAGTTGCGCAAAGCCTGTGCGCCACTTGCCGCTGAACTCTGAAGGCTAAGGAGCGTCACATGATTTCTCGCAGATCTTCTCTGCCTCTCCTGTGTAGTGCGATTTTGCTGTTGACCGCAGCGGCGGGAGCGCAAATCACCCCCAGCGATGACTCTTACGTCCTGTCATCGCAGCCCACCGTTAATTTCGGGACAGCCGTAGGCATGCAGGTTTCGCAGACCGGTGCCACCGCGTTTGTTCGTTTTGACCTCACTAGCGTCCCCGCCGGACTTACGGGTGCGGACGTGGCCAAGGCCACGCTCAAAGTATTTGTCAGCAACGCGGGCACTGCTGGCAACAGCATCTTCGATGTCGACCGCGTAACCTCTTTGTGGACCGAAAAAACAGTCACGTATAACACGGCGCCGGGTATCGGCAGTGCCATCATCACTGGCGTCATCGTGCCAGCCGCCAACAAGAATACTTACGTCTCGGTAGACGTTACGACCGCCGTTGCCGAATGGCTGGATGGACTCAATCCGAACTACGGCGTCGCGCTGGTTGCCGATCCCCACGCCAACCTGAACTTCAACAGCAAAGAGAACACCACCACCTCACATCCGCCTGAACTCGACATCGTGTTCAAAGGACCGCAAGGGCCTCAAGGACCGCAGGGACCGCAAGGTGTGCAGGGCATACAGGGCATACAAGGCGTGCCAGGCGTGCAGGGTCCCCCGGGGCCTCCGGGACCGCCCGGGCCGGGCTTCAATGGCCGCCAGCAGTTTTTCGTGACTACCAGCTTTGCCGTGCCTCCCGGCATCACCCGTATCGCGGTGGAGCTCTACGGTGCTGGCGCAGCCGGTGGCGGCGGTGACAACTCGGGTGGCGGCGGCGGGGGCGGTGGTGGCGCATACAACAGTGCCTACATCAACGTGACGCCCAGCACGCTCTTGACCATCAAGATCGGCGCGGGAGGAGCTTTTCAGATCGGTGGCGATGGCAATAACGGTGGTGACACCATCGTTTCGGACGCCGGCGGCAACGCCTTGGCCCTTGCCCACGGTGGTACTGGCGGCAAGTCGTCCTTTAATGGAGGCGCTGGAGGCGCAGGTGGGGCTGCCTCCTCTCAAGACCTGCCCAACGTCAGCAATCCGGGCAGCTCTGGAGCACCTGCAGTTTCGGGTTCACGGGCGGCGGGGGGTACTGGCTATGTGATCCCGGGGCTGTCTGTCGGTTCCACTCAATTTGGACAGGGCGGAGCGGGATCGCCGACGGGACTGTGTTCACCGCAATGCGCAGGCGCGCCCGGCGTGAACGGATACGCTCTCATCAGCTGGTAATTACCGAACTGAGGAAGGTTTAGGGTGGAGGGATCGCCATGCCCCTCCACCCAAGCTGTCTAAGACGCTCCGAAGCGCACTGACACCAGCTTCGATACTCCCGGCTCCTGCATAGTCACGCCATAGAGCACCGGGGCGATGCTCATGGTCTTCTTGCTGTGGGTGATCAGCACGAACTGCGTCTGGACGCTCATCTCTTTCACCAGGTCGGTGAATCGCCCAACGTTGGCCTCGTCTAAAGGCGCGTCCACTTCGTCGAGGATGCAGAACGGGCTAGGGGCGAACTGGAATATTCCGACCAGCAATGCCAGCGCCGTGAGCGCCTTCTCGCCGCCTGACAGCAACAGCACGCTCTGCAGGCGCTTGCCCGGAGGCGAAGCCACCACGTCAATGCCACTTTCGGCGCTGTTCTCCTCGTCGGTCAGCTTCATGAAAGCATGCCCGCCCCCGAACAGTTTCTTGAACGTGGCCTGGAAATTGGCATTGATCTTCTCGAATGCCTCTTCAAATTTCTGCCGCGAAATCTGGTCGATTTCCTTGATCGTAGCCGTCGTGTTCTCGATCGAGGAGATCAGGTCCGTCCGCTGCGTTTCCAGGAACGCGTGCCGCTCGGCCGTTTCTTTGTACTCTTCGAGAGCCATCATGTTCACCGGACCCATGCCCTCGAGCTTGCTTCGCATCTCGTGATAGGCCTGATCTTCGGCCGCCAGTTGCTCGCCAGTCACCACGGTTAAAGTCGTGTCCGCCATCAGTTCCGTGCGTTCAATGCTTAACTCATTGATGCAGGTTTCCGACATGTACTGCGCGTCGGACTGTAGCTTCGCAGCCGTCGCAGAAAGTTCGCCCCGCCTGTCGCGAGCCTGATCCAACAGCTGCCGGCTGTTGCGCAGCGATTCGTCGATCTCCGCCAGCCGGGCCCGCAGTTGTTCGGTCTCAAACTGCAACAACCCTTCGCGTGCCTGCGCGGCATTCCTCTCCGCGTCCAGATCGCTGGCAGTCTGTGCCAAGTGCTCGTTTTCCGTTTCGCGCTGGATCTTCTCCGCTGCTGCGCTGTCAATTTGCGAGGTCAAAGCATGCACACGCTCGCCCATTTCGACGAATAGCGATTCAATCCGCTGCAACACCGCCGCCGCCGAGCGATGCCGTTCTTCCATGGTCGCCACTCGGGCAGCATGCCGCGAGGTGGTCTGCGCCGACTCCTCCCGGCGCTGCCGCAAGCCCGCGAGCATCTCCTGTCCTGCGGCCAGTTTTTGCTCGAGTTCGAGCCGCTTTAATTCCACTACTTCAATTTCAGACTGCCGCGCGCAAAGGATGCCTTCCTGCTCGGAACGATCCGCTGCCAGCCGGCTCATGTCCAGCTGCGCCACGTTGAGCCGCTCACTGACCCGCGCCATTTCGGAATCAAGTTGCTGCAGCATGTGGCGCGAGGTCATCACCTGGTGCTCGGCCTCGCGCTTCTCCCCTTCGAGCCGCTCCAGCAGGGAACTGAGTTCCTTGATCTCCCGCCCCAGCGTCAGAACTCGCGTTTCCTCGCCACGCAGCGCGCGTTCCAGATCCTCAAGCTGCCGAGTCACCTCGCGCAGTTCGCGCTTCATGGAGAGCGGGCCTTCACTGCGCTGCTTGCCGCCAGTCACCGTGACGTTATGGAAGCACTCGCCACCCTGCGACAGGAAAAACGCGTCAGGATTCTCCAGCGCCAGCCCGCGAGCCACGTTCGACTCCGGCACAATGTAGCCATCACGCAGCTTGGGCAGGATCACCTCCAGCGACTTGCCAAATCCATCCAGCACCCGAATCGTGTTCTTCAAAGGAACAATCTGTGCCGCGGGAGGCGCGGAATGCGCGGCCTCATCCAGCACAAACGAGAACTTTGCCTGCGCATCTTCCGGATGCACCAGGAAGGTGGCGCGGCCATCGACGTCGGTGCGCAGCATACGCAGTCCTTCGTCGGCGGCGTCCCATGACTTGACCACGATGTAGTTCAGTTCGTCGCGCAGGAAGTCTTCTACGACTCGCTCGAACTTCGGCTCCACTTCCAGGAAGTCGGCGAGCACGCCCACCGGCGCCAGTCCACCCTGCATCACTCCGGACTGGAACAGCCGCCGCACCGATTCCGTCGAATATCCGTGCTCGGCAATCACCGCTTCCAGCGAGCCCTTCTTGCCTAGAGCTGTCGCGTACTCGGCTCGCAGGACGTCGAGATTCGATTTTGCGCGGGTCTCCTCCAGTTTCTTCGATTCGACCAAACGGCGAAGCTGGCTGATCTCTTCCGTAATTCCGCTGACTCGCTGGGTCACCCCTTCGAACTCCAGCGCGAGTTGTCCCCTCTGACCGCCGAACGCTTCGACCTGCACCCTGGCGCTTTCAATTTCCGCCTCAAGTCTCCGCGTGTCCCGATCCACACCCGCAAGCCTCTCTTCGGCTTGCGCCAGTTGGTTGCGCAGCCGCGATGCCGCCGACACCGTATCAAAGATCGCTACCCGCGATTCCTCCTGCTGCCGCTCGAGTTCCGCCAACGATGCCGCTGCTGCCGCCGCGTCCTGCTGGCAGAGCGCAAGATCGTTCTGCGCGGCCGCCAGATCCGCCGCCGCCGATTCCAGAATCTGGCGATTCGAATCCCGCTCAGACTCCAGCGTCGTCAACCGGTGCTGCGCCTGGGCCAACTCCGCCTCTCCCGCCGCCGATCGAACCAGCAACTCGGCACAGCGCTCTTCGTTGTGCCGCCGCCGTGCCTGCGCTCGGTCAATATCCATCGCAATCTGGCTGATGCGCTCCCGGTTTTCCCGCAGTTCTGCATCGATGGCATAACCGCGCTGCGTCCGTTCGGAGTGCTCGCTTTCCAGTTGCTGCACTTCCTCGGACCGGTGCCGCATCTCCTCGCCCAGCGCATTGAGTTGCGAGTCCAGTTCAGCGCTTTCTTTTTCGACCGCTGCAAACTTGCTCGCCAGCACCAGCCGCAGCTTGGCCCGCATTTCGTCGCGCAAGCGAGCATAGCGCTCGGCTTTTGAGGCCTGCCGCTTCAACGAATTCATCTGCCGCGTTACTTCTTCGAAAATGTCATTGACGCGCGCCAGGTTCAGCTTGGCATCTTCCAGCCGCGCTTCCGCCAGCCGCTTCTTCGTCTTGAATTTTGTGATTCCCGCGGCCTCTTCCAGGATCGCCCTCCGGTCCGTAGGCCGACTGCTGAGAATCTGGCCAATGCGCCCCTGCTCGATCAGCGCGTAAGACTCGGGTCCCAGTCCCGTTCCCATGAACAGTTCCTGGATATCGCGCAGGCGGCATAGTTTCCCGTTGAGTAAATATTCGCTATCGCCCGAGCGGAACAGTCGCCGCGTCACATGAATCTCGCCATGGTGAAACTGCTGCTGGTTGAACTTGCGCCGGCGAATCTTCAGCACAACGTGCGGGGCCGCCGTTCCCATGGCCGCTTCATTCGCCGGAGCGACCACATTGTGCGCGGGCAGCGCAAAGACGGGCTCATCGTCAGGGAAGGCAATCGATATGGTATTAACCTTCGATCGCGGAACCTCGACTTCCTCCATCTTCCCGGGCTGCGCATCTTCTACAGCGCGATCGGTGTCTTCCGCAGCGCGGCTACGAACGGCAGCCTCATCCCAGTCATCCGCGACGTGCGCCTCAGCCGCAGCCGGCAAATCATCCTGAATGTCAATTTCTGTGGCGGCATTGGCATCGGCGCCGCTATAAATCTCCGGATCGATCAGCGTCAAAGAGACTTCTGCCATCCCGGTGGGCTTGCGGTCCCGGGTTCCGGCAAAGATCACGTCTTCCATACGCGCCCCGCGCAGCGACTTGGCCGACTGCTCGCCCAGCACCCACGAAATGGCGTCGGAGATGTTCGACTTGCCACATCCGTTGGGACCAATGATCGCCGCCACACCATCCCCATGGAACTTGAGCTCGGTGCGATCGCAGAACGACTTGAACCCCAGAATCTGAAGTCTCTTCAGTTTGAGCAACGTGGACTCCTTGAAAACTGCGGCCACTGGTTCATGGCCGGTTGCCACTTCGATCGAGACGCAATGGCTCTTCGGCAAGTCCTCTCGCCGTGTTTACCAGGAAGGTTCCCCTCTGGTTTTCGATGCCATTTACCGTCAAAAGCGCGCCAATTTCCACCCCAGGCTGGATAGGGCTGGCACAAAGTTAAGCTACTGTAACGGCCAAATTTACCCGGCGTCAAGCAATATAACACTATATATAGTGGGGGGTTAGGAAATACCGCCTTGTATTGCACAGACATTGCAGCAAACGCCCAGTCTGAGAGTGGAGAGGAAAAAGGAGGTGGGAGAATCGCGAGAGCAAAATAAGGCTAGCGCTACTGCGGGAAGGAAGCAATGGGAATCTGAGCTGGCAGCGATGCAAGCAAGGGTCGGGAGGGCGCACGCAAGAGGAAGGGCACGAGTTTACTCGTGCCGCCAAAGCTCCCCAAACGGCACTGCGCTTTAGCGCCTGGGGGACGCTCTTTCTGCCAAAGCCCCGATGAAAGTTCTAGTAAGAATCCCCTTTCGCCTGCGTGCTGCTGACAACCCCGTTCTTAACCGACAATGAGTAGGACGCTCCCCCCGAGCCGCTCCACGTCTTAACATTGAAGCGGCTACCTCCCGGCCCGTGATACACCGCAATATCCTTGAACGTCAGAGGAGTTCCAGCCTTGCAAGTAGCAGGAGCCGCCTGCACCTGTATGAAATATGCTCCCTTGCCTGATCCGATGACTCGTGCCGAGCCGTCACCCTCCACCAGCACCGCACTCTTTTCGTCCACCGCAATTTCACGCGGTTTTGCCGACCACCCGTCTTGCACGATGCGCGCCAGAAACACCAGAGATCGTCCCAGCCGGTCGCGCTTGGCGAAATGAGTATCTGTGAGCGTATTACTGAGCAGATCGATCTTCACGAAATCCCGTCGCACCGTCACCCGGCTGTGATACGGATCGGCAAGGGCCAGGGTGGAAGACAGGTTCGGATCTTCCGGCGCATCTCCCTGGGACGAGTAGATGAACTGTCCCATCACCGCCAGTCCGGCGCTCGTCCCGCCAAGTGGCTTGCCGGCCGCAATGTCAGCATTCAGCGCGTCTGATACCTGCGAGTTCTGCCACCAGTTGATATAGCGGGCCTGGTCGCCGCCGGCGATGAACACCGCCTCCGCGTGCTGGATGATATCGGCCACGCTCGGATCATTTGCCGCCTCACGGCTTGGAATGATCAGCGTGGCCACCGAATTGGTCTTGCACAGCGAATTTACGTACGGGTTGTAGTCGTCGTCCCCGGCTGCGCGCAGGATGAGGAAATCTCCTCCCGCTCCTTTTTCGCACAAGAAGCGGAATGCCTCATCCAGATCCGATCCTCCGCCCATCAGCGCGTAGCCGGGTGTGGCTTTCGTGGTGATATCGTGATCGCTGCCGATCCGCACGTACTTGTAGTCCGCAGCGCGGACTTGTGGAACTGCGGCCAGCAGCAGAAGCACCAGCGGGAAATGTCCCTTCATCGTCTCACCACAGGATTTTCGCTCCTAGCTGGATGTGGCGCGACCCGCCCGATCCAATCACAGGATTTGCCGCCCCTATGTCCGGGGTGTACACCACCGTTCCCACCGACAGCGGGTCGCCAAGATCGGTGCTCAATCCGGCGAAGTTCGTGTGATTCAGGATGTTGAAGAACTCTCCGCGGAATTGCAGTTTCACCCGCTCATTCAATTTCCACATCTTCGATACCGAGAAGTCCCAGTTCGTGAAGTCGGGACCGCGGAAGATGTTCCGGCGCATGGTTCCCTGCGTGTAATCTGCTGGGGGAGTAATCACCGCGCTGCCTTGGTGGTAGCAGCCGTAGTAATACAAGTTGTCGAGAGTTCCCAACGCAGTGGCCTGCGTTACGCAAGCCGCATCGCTGTGCGCATCGTCCGAGAAATCAAAAAATGGCAGCGGAGCTTTTGGCGACCAGTGAATGTCCTTGGCATTTCCGCTCATATTCCACCGGTCGTTCAGTTCGCCGGTGTAGCTGATGTCGTTGGTGTAATCGCCCAGCGTGTAAGGCTCTCCCGTTTGCAAGTTGATGATGCTCGTTGCCTGCCAGCCCTCCAGCATCTGCCACTTCGTCTTGACTGACGGCAGGTCATACGTCACCGAGAGCGTGAAGCGGTGCCGGATGTCATAGTCGCCATTTCCGCGCTCCGCATTGTAGTTGTTGCTGTCCGGAGGAACGCCCGCCAGGTTGCTGGTGGCGGTATCGATGGCGTGACCGTAGGTGTATCCCGCCAGCAAGTACAAGCCATGCGAATACCGCTTGGTCAGCGTCATCTGCAGCGAGTTGAAATTCGAGTTCGAGTGATTGCTCAGGAAACTGAAGAAGCCGAGCCACGGGAAGCATGGGCCGCCGAAGCCTTGACCACCTTGGGAAACAGGGCAATTCGTCACCAAAGGCCGCCCGATTTCCTCATACCCGTCGTCATACGTCGGGTTCACCTGGTTGATATCCGTCACGCTGTACAGGCGCACCCCGTGGTTCGCCACATAAGCCACTTGCAGCAGAGTGTCTTTCGAAAGCGCCTGCTGCACGTTAAGGTTCCAGTTCATCACATACGGAGTCTTCAGGTGCGGGTCCACGGCGAACACGTCACACTGGCTGTCCACACTGCAAACACTTCCCGAGTTCGTCACGTTCGGAAAGATCGGTGTTGCTTGATTCGGCTCCAACCAGTTAAGGACACTGCCGTCCGTTGAGATCTGCAAAAACGAAGTGATCGTTCCCGTAGGATTCTGTTGCACACCATTGGCGTCGACGTACGGAATGCCCGTCGGGTTCAGGTTCAATCCGCCGCCATTGAACATGAATGTGCGGATCGACGGCTGCTCGAAGATCACGCCAAATCCGGAGCGAACCACGGTCTTGCCCGTGCCGAACACATCCCAAGCCATGCCGACTCGCGGAGAAACGTTGTTGTAGTTGGTAGGATATGGCGCGCTGATCCCCTGACCCACTTGCACCAGCCCGGTTGCTGAAGTCGGCACGTAGTTCGCGAGCAGGTTGTGTGAATCTTTGATGGCTCCTGTGATGTCATACCGGAGGCCCAGGTTCAGCGTGACGCGTGGCGTCACCTTAAAATCGTCTTCCAGGAACAATCCCGTCGACCTCTGGCTGACACTGCGATGTGGATCGCCGTATAACAGGCGCCACCGGCGCGGATCTCCCACCATGAAATTCCACAAATGCCGGAAGTCAATGCGGCCTCTCCCATATCCGGCGCGATAGTAGTCGACATCGCCATAGCGGAAAGTGCCGCCGAAACGAATCGTTTGCCTGCCGCGGGTATACGACGCCGTATCGCCAAAACTAAACGTCTTGATGGGCGTGGTGTTCAGCGGCCAGCTCGAATTCCCGCCCATGTAGTTGAATTCCCCTCCTTGGCTGATGCGGGGAAAACCGAACAGCCGCTTGTCCGCAATCCCCGTGTTCAGTCCGTACTGGTTCGGGTCCACACTGTGATCGACCGGGTAGATTGATTCATCGAAGCTGTTGTAGCTGAAACGCGCTTCGTTCGACCATGCGGAACTCGGATTCGACGCCCAGTTCACGCCGAAAACCTTAGTGATCGGGCTTGTGGTGGAGAGCCAATCCGCCCGCAACGGAAAAGCATCCTCCTCAATCTGATTCGTATTGCCATAAATAAATCTCGCGCTCAGAACGTTGCTCTTATTGAGAACGTAGTCTGTTTTCGCGACCAGGCTGTCTCCGCGGTTCACATTGTTGAAGTCGAAATCGATGGCCGCGGGATCGCTCTGCGAAGACGTGAAGCCCGGGTTCGGCAGCAGCAACTGCGTAAGTTGATCGCTCAGAGGATTGAGCGCGCACGTTCCAACGTTGTCATATTCCTCCTGGCACCACGCGATACCGTCAGGAGACTGCACGTAATCCCGGGCGTCCGGAACGCTATAAAAAACTGCGTCAGTCGGACTACCATCGGAATTTTCAATTCCACCAAATTCATCGGCCAGCGAGCGCGTGACGGGACTATCCACGATTCCCGGATTCCCGACCTTGTCCCGAATCCCTTCATAGTTCACGAAGTAAAACCACTTATTTTTCTTGATCGGACCACCAAAGGACACACCGAACTCGTGCATCAGCACGGCCGCCAACGGTTCCGGCGCAGGATTGAAATAGTTTCGCGCGTCGAAAGCCGAGTTGCGATGGAAGTAATACGCCGAACCATGAACGTCGTTCGTTCCCGACTTGATCCCAATGTTCATCACGACGCCCGGCTTGACGCCGTAATCCGCGGTCGGACTTTCCTGCGTATTGAACTCCTGGATCGCATCCAGCGGCAGGAAACTCGCCGGCGTGCCTTGAATGCCGGCATCATTGACCACGGTCTCGCCGTAGTACGCGTCGTTGTCATCGGCTCCGTCGATGAAGAAATTGTTGTCGTCGGGCCGGTTGCCGTTCGACGTCACGGAGTGAAATCCGCCGCCCGGGGTGCGTTGCACCCCAGGATGCAATTCCAGCAGGTTCTGGAAATCCCGGCCCTGCACCGGCAACTCGATGATCGCTTTGTTCGACAGCACTCCATTCAGGGTTGCGTCGGTCGTGTCCACGAGGGCGCCCTCGGCGGTCACCTCGACCGTTTCATTGACCGCGCCCGGAGGAAGCTTCAGATCGATTCGCACATCTCGCGATACCTCGAGTAGCACCTCGGTGCTGATCACCTTCTTAAAGCCTTTCGCCTCCGCCGAAACTCGATACGTCCCGGGTTCGAGGTTCGACGCGACATATTCTCCGGCATTCGTCGTTACCAGCTGCCGGGTGATATTCGTCGCCGTATTTGTCACGGTCACTTGGACTCGGGCCATGACGGCGCCGCTCTGATCTGAAACCACTCCGAGGATGCGGCCCTCCGACGTTTGCGACGACAGCCAGGAACTGCACGCAGAGAGCGCCACTAGAAAGGCAATTAGCCGAGCAGATCTCATAAACCGCTCCTTAACCACCAATGAATTTTCTTGCGAATTGACCGTCACGAATGAACGTCAACTTGATCGTAAGGGGGGCTTCACAGTCCGGACTCAAGCTTGCCGGCATCGACCAGAAAAGACGTATGTGTTACCCGGCTCGAGAAGGCTTCTGCGAGCATGGCTGTCTGGGAAGAAACCACGATCCGGCCTCCGGCAAAATTCCAGCGCGTCATTCTAACACCGCATCGGGTCGGCAGAATCCTTATTTCTCGCTCTACGAGAATGTCTGGTTGCGTGAGCCCGGGGGCATTCTCTGTCGACCACTTTACTCCGCGCTGATCGCCACCCGTACTAACTGGTAAACTTTCCCAAATTCAAAAAAGCGCCCCGAAGAGCGCTCTTTGCAGCGCAAGCTCAAAGCTCACGGCTCATCGTTCACAGTTGATTACTCATAGCTCGAAGCTCACCGCTCAATTCACCCCAACTTCTCGAAGAAGCGACAGATGGTCTCGATCCC
>Ga0335076_10002960_pt1 | contig 16981 bp, 15 predicted proteins | sample Lox_Sample_25_FD_206717 | JGI IMG/M metagenome (GOLD analysis project Ga0335076, IMG submission 206717) | Soil microbial communities from Loxahatchee National Wildlife Refuge, Florida, United States - Lox_Sample_2.5 | ecosystem: Environmental > Terrestrial > Soil > Wetlands | place: USA... | reverse complement strand
TAAACTTTCGAGGGTTTCTCCTTTTGCGTTGTAGGGGAGTTCCCCTCTGAACGCCATGAAATGGATCACCATGCCTAGGGAGAACATGTCTGCTTTTGTCGACAGTATTCGGGTGCTTTTAATACCTGCGTTCAGTGAGATCTCAGGGTGCACCGAACGCGCAATAAGTTCAGGAGCGGTATACTATGTCATGAGCCATGAGATAAAGTTAGGATTGACCTCAACCGTACCGGTTCCAATCTTTCCTGAGCCTTCTAGATGACCTTCTCCGAAATCGCCAACCAGAACTCTGGGAATCGGTCCTCTTCCTATTGACAAGAGACAATTTCCAGGCTTCAAATCACGACTACCGTTAATTTGACTTTGCACGAGATCATACTGAATAATTCCATTCTGGTGCAAGTGATTTAATCCAGATACGATATCCCTCGTAAATGAATACACCATGTCTATCGGGATGTCTGACGGTTCAAAATCTGAAACTTCAATCTGCCCCCTTGATCTGCGTCGATGTTGGGCCTTTAATTCGGCAATCGTGGGTTCATGCGCTCGAGCTCGGGAAAGGATGTACTGCTCTAAATCTCCGCCATCGCAATACTAAATTCAATTTTAGGGGTTAAAGGTAATAGTATGATACTTCTTGGAGAAGATAGAGGGTAGGAACGGGTGGTCCGAAGGGTGTTAGTTGACTATTTTCCAACCAGACATGGTGGAAGTTTACAAGATTACGATGGCGAAGACGGAGAACATGTACTTCTTGCAGCATCTAAAATTAGCTTTCATCGATTACTTGTTTACTCTATTCAAGTATTCGTGGTTATCGCCGACGGCAACCTAGGATTAGCGTCACATTTCCTTGTCGATGACTTACTCGTTTAACAGCGTAATCACCGAGAGGAATATCATCGAGAACATGGGTAACTTTGAGCACAACGCCTCTAGCCCCTCTCCCTAGCTCTGACTGGACAACAAAGAACCTCCCTCAGTCAGCAGAAAAGCGTCGTACAAGGGAACCTCTCAAAATATCCTTGATTGAATGCGGAACTGGGCAACGACCCGGAACGTCTCTCGCCATCGTCCTGAGGAATTGGCGGCGGAGCATCCCCGATTCCATGAGTTGGTCTAATCTCCTCATCAGAAGCAGTGTCGCTCCCAAAGCTAGATAACAATCGAAAGTAATCCGAATCCAAGAATGATGGCGTAAATGAATCAGGATGTTCTGATCCGCTCGTCAGCGGCCGGTGACACGTTGGGCAAAGCCCACCAGTGTCATTCGTAGTCACGCCGTTTTCGGACTTATGCGCATTCGTGCTCAGCTGGAATTCGTTGTTCTGCCGATTGTGGAGGACGACGTGGCCCAGCGAGTTCTGTCTGTTTCCTCCGTCAGCCTGTTTTGACTGTGGCGGTGATAGGAGGGCTGAGAGTGGACAGGAGAGGGTACAATACAAGATTCCATCCGCCGGAAGAGTACGGCACAACCCGCAGCTCAGTCCGGCGGTTGTCTGGTGATGTCTCCATGCCGTGTACTGTACAGCACCGAATACCAGAGTAGAAATGACGGTTGCCCCAAAAGCTTAATCTGGAACCCCGCGCTTTCGATTGGTGGAATTACGGCACATGGACACGTGCACAGCCTATCTCAACCGATTAGTGAGCTCCCGCAATGAAGAAAAGCCCGCCGCGTCTGGTACGAGTATGCTAGCCATTACCGCCTTGCACCAGTAGTAGTCCTTAAGCAGACCCGTACGGTTGGGCTGAGAATCTCAAGACATTGCGTTTCAATCAAAGGTTTGGCCCAACCTAAATCGAATAGGAGTCAGGCTGCAATTAGAAAGCCGATTCTGGAGTTTTAATGCACGGTCATACGGCAAGGAGGTGTGCTCGAAACTTGCTGGCCTCGATTCTCTTCCCCAAAATAAATTTAAGAATCGACATTCCTTATTTGAGACCAATTAAGTGCCGACAAACGACCAAAATTGAAGCAGAAAGGAGCTAAGAAAACTAAATTAACCGCACAAACCCAACATTAAAATCATTTTCTAACGTGGGCTGGTTACAAAGGACGAAATGATTTTAAAGATTCCACCACCACTTTATGATGAGCCTGCTACCAAGCTCCATCAAATAATGCCGCCATTTGATCTGCTCATCCCCCAACCCTCCGACGGTCGACTCGTACTCCAATATACCCAGCAACAACATGCGGATACCGTACAGCGCGTCTTCGATGTCCTCTGCAGCAACGATCGCTCGACCATAGGCGGCTTCGCCGCGAGTACGAATCTCGTTGCAACGTTTATTTAGCATAGAGTCGGAGAAACTCTCGGCCGTCAACACAGTATATTGATTAATAGCCCGATCTAGCGATTAACACAAAGGAGCCTTGGAAGGGGCTGTCACCGTTGAAGATATATTTGTTGCGCGGGACAAGATAGATTGCATTAATATCCTCCTCATCTGGGATGACGTAGTACGTATCAAGGAACTAAAGCGTCGTTAATATGAGTTGGCACAGAGGCATACCGTAATCGGGTACTGACGACGGGCACTTTTATGCAGCCGCCAACAGAAACCCCAGCGGCACAAGTTTTCAAACAGCTTCGATTGATCAGTCAACGAACGCATGGAGACTTACCTGCCTATTTTGAATCTGTGTTGCCATTTATAAACAAGAATCGAAGAACGGATTTTCAAGAGTGATGATAATCTGGACGGGGAGGGGTGGACGGGGAACGATTACTAAGCTGTGATCGCTACCGTTGAGTAGAGCTGGCCTGTGCGGCTTTCACCCTCTGACCCTCCCCATGGAAATAGCTGGCCCTCATGGGTGAAATCGGATGGTGAATCCGGTTTGGTTATTGCAAACGAAACGCGTTGAACAAAAGAACTCCCAAAAGAAAGCTATTTCCGAATGCGCTGCTTGAGCCAATATTGCCCTCAAAAGTCAAAAACTCTATGACTCTTCGAGAATATTGATGTGCCAAATCGTCGTGTGCGGCCACGAGATTTGTTGAAACAAAAATACGGCTGCCAATTTTGCGTCTCTCTAAAAGGGAAGGATCCAGGTAAACCAAGAATATAGGTCAGGCCGAGACCCTTGACTGGAATTGTGTATAACCTCGACAATTGACAGTTAGTTCTGGACAGACAGTGCGACTGCAAATTGTACGGCGAATTTGGGTTGGGAACAGTTTTCTGCGATGGCAATACTCATGGGCATGGGTGGCCAGGTCGATACCCAAGATATATTCCTAAGAAGCAGGCTCGCAGCCCTTCCTTGGCTTTAGCGGTAACCAAAGGCCAGGAATAATGTTGATTGACATGTTAGGAAATGTGCGCTGTTCAACCACTGACCGCCAGACTCAAAATTGGGTCTTTGGATGTTCCTACCGTCAAATAGAGCCCTATAACTCCTTTTCCTCCGCTAAAGTCCACGACGGGCATGTTTTGCTTCGTCTAATACCTTGGCTGGGGAGTGGGACCATCGTAATGGCTCGATGGAACGATATAAAAATTCCCTTGCAACTTTCGGATAAATGTTCAATCGGACTCGGTTTTGGAGATTTCTCGGCCATTGTTTTGGCCGGTTCGGTGCCGTGCAATGCATAGTTTTTGCGGATTAGACTGCGTCCGTACCTTTGGCTGGTTTGTTCAATTGATGTTTGCATCCAGACGGCCGGGATTATTAGACGAGGAGCCGACCAAAATATCTGCTAAAAGATCGAGAAGGATGAACCATGGGGTCAGTCGCCAACATTGCGAACAGTTATCTTCAAGAATAAAATGATGCGAACCGGCGCCTAATAGCTTCTGGCGTCGCGGTAATGCGAAGCGGACATTTTGGAGACGACACACTGCGGTCTGCTTACGAAGGTCAAGCTAGCGCATGTGGGGCCGAATGCCAAGAGCCCGTGGCTCCATATTTCCTGGTTTCTAAATTCCAATTGGCGATACATTCCACATTATATAGGCTTCTTCTGAGAGCATTGCGACACAAGAAAAAGGTACAATGTAACAGGTCCCGCTATTATTTTGGGGTATATTAAGGTTGGACTTCTTTCGAAGGTCATCTTTCGATCGGCAGTGTAGTTACTTAATAATGCAGCAAAGGATCATCCCCCCAATCTTAGGTTCGAATAGCCGTGTCCTGCTCCTCCAGCCAAATACCCACCTTGGACCACTGTGCTAATTCTTCCCTTGTGATCGGCGCCCCGACTTTGTCCGCAAACTTTATCCAGCTTTTCACAATTTCGGTGAGCCTGACGATATCATGTTGGAAGTACGGCGGATAATCGAACGCGTTGATATGCCGAAGAAGATGTCTAATATGACCGATATCAGCCGCCATTTCTTGGTGGTTCTTGTATTTGCGAGCTTCCCTGTGATCCAGTGATACCCTTTCGTAGCGAAGCAATTTTTGGCGCAATTGCATGTGACAACGCAAAACTGGGACCGTGTGTTGGGGATCGTCCGGGAGTTGTGCAAACTCATGTGCATAGTCCAAGGTACCCAGAGCTGTCCGACTTGGAGTTGACAAGTCAGGGTACCAATCACCATCAGATGTAATGAAAACAGCTTGTATGACGTAACTTTGGGGAGCCCCGGGTTCGAGGTTAATCCAGTAGGTTGTGTCGTTGCCGTTTTGGTCGATTATAAGTCGTCCTGCTGAGGCCTGAGACAGGTCGTCCAAAAGAGTCGGGTTTGCCATATGCTGCCGATCAACCACGATCTCGAGTCTGTAAATCGGAATTGTTTCATGTTCCGGAGCAAACAGGTGAGCGGCGAAATTCCCGACAAAATAATACCGAATTTGACGGCGAGCGGCAATCTCATCCCATATAATGGCTGAACAGGCTGCTTCTCTGACATTCGGATAATCTCGAACGCGATATCGCGGGTTTTGTCGCCAAGTGTTGGGTTGATCAAGAGGGTTAACGTGGGGATTTGGCATCTGTATCGGTGGAGGTTGGATTGGCGGCACCTCAGTCGCGACCGGTTGGGAAGGCACTGGCGCGGGGATGGGGCGACGGCGCAGAGGCGATGTGTTGGGCAATACTGTTTGTACACGATCGGGATGAGCTTGAGCGCTGGGAGAGATCGCAGTCCAGCCGTTATGGTTTTCAGTATGCCTCAATGCGTAATGTATCAAGATGTAGAGCAAGACAATAATAATCAACTCTTGGGGAGACATGTTTGCAGAGTTGAGAATTTTATCGATCTCAAGCCCGTCTCGGTTTCACCTCGAGGTGATCTCGCCTTTAAAGCAACGCTGTATTTGGTGTCGTAGCGACCACAAAAAGATTGAATAATCTCCTTCTAACATTAGATCGGAAAGAGGACGTGCAAGGAGGACATCTCGATTTGTGGAGTTCACCTGTAAAGATATGACCAACTGTCGGTACTTCTGAAAAACGAAAATTGAACTTGATCAAAGGGTTTCTTGACAGATTATACGACCGCCACGATCCTTCCCTAATTAATCCTGGAGTTAGTGAGGGCATCCGCTGTTGTATGGGGTTACCGAAGATTGGTCCTAATTCCTGTTTAAGGCTTGTCGAGCCTGCTGTGCAGGAATCCGCAAGATTTGTCGTAGAACAGGTGAGTCCGTCAAACTGTTGGTCTAGAGGACCGACTGCTATCCTTCCAGGATCACGAAATGGTGTTCGACAGAAGAGCGCAATGGTTTAGGAGGCTTCGCAACTCATCAAAATGGACCATCCATAATTGGCGATATTTGTTGGTGCAGTTAACCTTCTCTTCAATTAGTGTTCCTGTGTAACTGAACATCGAATATGCCTAAATTGCGGCATCATCCCACTGATCTTAGATTGTTTTGCGAACTCTATAATATACGCTCTAATGAGCAACAATCGCTGACCGCGAAGAGACTTTGGAGCCCACATGCAATTACTTGTGGAGAGTTAGCACGACCGTTTCGGGGACTTTATCGGTGTGCAAAAGAAAATGGCAATATCGATGCGATGAATAGCGGCACCGCAGCCATAGTGAGTTTCGACATTTCGGGGAAGGCCGCCTTGTTGCGACTTCTGTCGCGCATCCCTCAATACAAAGCTGATAATCCCTTGTCATCGACCTCTGGCGCTGTTCAATTCGATCGTACGAAATCGCAATTGCGCGGTCGTCAAAAATGCTTGTATTCCAAAATTTCTGGGTTCTTGCACGAATTTGTAGGTCCCGGCGAGGTTCGTATGCGGTTCATGATCTACATCGTTCCGATAATAAGGTTCGTGACGGTAGGGACACAAAATTTACCGCGGGCGGGATTCGTGACTGTGGCTAACAAAGTCCTCGCCGAACGGCGACGGAACGTGTCGGAGTTGGCTGGTTGCAAGTTGCGACGAATGAGGTCTTGTCATGTCGCAGCAAGCTTGTCCAGCAGGGTCAGAAGGTCGCAAACACCAGCAATACTCCAGCCCCTCTAAAGTCCCGTGCGTCGCGGACTCGGAGACCGGACTCGGTCCATAAGACGCCTCATAGCAGTCGAAAGAGGCAGGACGGAAAGAAACTTTTTTGAAGACTGAGGCTTATGATCAACATGACTCACAAGCAGGCAGATTAAACCTACAACGGACACAGTCTTAGGATCCATGACCATTCTAGACAGTGAGGACATTTGACGGAGAGAGCCTACCATCGCCAACATAATATTACCGCTTCGAGCTGAGGAGGGAACGTCCAATACCGACAACGGATACCTAAAACGCAACACCAAGGCATTCAGACCGTCCCGTGGTATCGTGAATTCATTTTGTAAGTGCTGCTTAATATAATGTAAATATTCATATTATTTACAAATTTATTTTAGGAAATTTATAAAATCATGCCAACCTACCCCTCAGGTATCACTGACTGTCTTTTAGTATCTGTAATCATTTGACAGAAATAAGATTATTAAATTTTAAATATATTAAATTATTCACAATCTTAGTCAATTAATAAAAACTTATTTTCTATAAAGTGAGTTAAGTTATAAGTTTGAAATTCTATATAATTAAATATCAATTACTTTATTAGTTCTAAAAATACTAAAAAAATAAAATATTTAATACTTTGTTAATTTAATATATATATATATATATATATATATATATGTATATGTATTATATATTAAATTATTTAATTTTAAAAAGTATGATTATTAAAAATATTTCTTTATTTAATTAAAAAGATATTGTTTATTTTTATTTATACTTATTAAAAAAGCTTAAACTGTGTTGAAATTAATGCAATTTGATCAACTAATTATATAAAATGTTTTAATTTGACCAATGTATAAAACAATATCATTTACCTTAATATTGTGCTTAGCGATAGCAATCTAATGCTGTGAAATTCAGGATTTAGGAGCTGTCTTCTGCAGTGCTAGATGGATTATTTCTCTAAAGTTTATGCAGAGCTGTCCTATAACTGCCTTGATCACGGACAGGTCTCTAAAATTTAGAAATACAGGGCCTGGGAGCTGGGGATTACGGTGATAATAATTACTTAATCGCGAAAATTTTCCATTGACAAAGGCAGTTTGAGGGACTCACTTCACCCGGCCGGCACAGACAGGACCAAGGCTTCTTCACAAAAATTTTGAACATCAACTTCCACCCAAATGTAACCGAGTACCTCTCATCGGCCGTCACTCCTAATTCATCACGCGCAAATTAAAAGGCGTCGCAACCCGCTGCTAACACGAACAACAACGAACTTGCGCCACCTCGACCGACTGAAACGAAGACTGGAAGTGTAAGCGGGCTTCACAAGAAAGACCATGACCGCGATCTTCGCCTTTGACGACGGGGAGGAGCATCTCCCTTGCGCTCGCCGCGATACCGTCTCCTCCATCGGTTCCTTCGACGATCGATGGGCACAGAATCTCGAGCTCGCGGACGATGAAATCGACGCCCCTCCGCGAGTCCGGCACTTCGGCGCTACATGGGACAGCGGTATTATCGCGGAAGAAGACGAGACCCCTCTGCGGGTAGGAACCCCGCCGATTCCTATCCCCACAACATCGTCTTCCGCGTCCTCTTCCGCGAAGAAGGAAGCGCCTTTTGGCGCGGGAAATATTCAGGTTTCCTTCGAGGAGGAATTTATTTCCTTGCACGTACCGAGCGGCCAGGAAGCATTGAATAGAAAAATGGTTCCTGCAGATTTTGAGCAGGTGAGAGTATTGGGGAAAGGGGGGTATGGGACAGTGTTGTTGGTTAGACATAAAGCGACGGGGAGATTGTTCGCACAGAAGCAATTAAAGAAGGCTTCCTTGGTTGTCAAGACAAAGATTGTTGGTAAGGGCGACAGGGTCGAATTTCTAATTATAGAATACACGAAGTCTGAACGGACGATTCTTGAAGAGGTCAAGAATCCGTTTGTCGTCAAATTATTTTATGCTTTTCAGGATTCGAATAAGCTGTATCTCATTCTTGAAGTGTATCCAGTCTACCAACGTTCGACTAACTCCGCTTAGTATGCTGCGGGGGGAGAATTGTTCCATTATCTTGATACCGAAAAGATGTTCGCCGAAGATGTTGCCTCTTTCTACGTTGCAGAGGTCTTTATTGGTCTTACAGCATTGCATAAACAAGGCATTGTCTACAGAGATCTGAAGCCAGAGAATTGTCTCTTGGACGCTGATGGCCACCTCCTGCTGACCGATTTTGTATATTCTCGTAAATGTCCGTGTTAATCTCAGGGACTCAGTAAAGTCGCCAGTGATGATGCAGATTGTAATAGCCTCTGTGGAACTTGCGAATACATGGTCCGCCATCCGAAATTATATCATCACTAACGTCAGGCACCCGAAATGTGTATGGCACAACCGTACTCGTACGAAGTTGATTACTGGGCAATGGGAATTCTTCTCCACGAGCTCCTAACTGGCTCCCCACCATTCGCTGGCCCCAACAACAAAATCATCTCCGACAGAATAATCAAAACAAAACTAAAATTACCCTACTACCTCTCCCCCGACGCCAAAGATCTCATCACAAAACTCCTCAAAAAGGTCCCGTCAGCACGCCTGGGGTCAAAGCAAGGGGACATCCAAAAAATCAAACACCACCGCTTCTTCCGAAAGATCGACTGGGCGAAGCTTGGCGGGAGAGAGTTGGACCCGCCGATTCGGCCTGTGATCACAGATCCGTCTGCGGCGGAAAATTTCCCGAGGTTTAATGCTCAGGCATTACCTTCTTCACCTCCGACGACGTTTCACGGCCGAAATGAGATGAATGGGGAAGGGAATTCTTTGTTTCAGGGTTTTACGTATACGGCGAGTCCTAGTTTTATTGATCGATTTCTGCTAAAGTGAGGATAGCATGGCGGATTGGGGGCGGTGCGGACGAGTTGCAAGCATTTCGGGCGTTGATATTTATGTTTAACGGACTTAAAGCTGGCGTTGGTGATAAGGGAAATTTCGTAGACTTCTGCTTTTATTTAGGTTCAGGGTGTTTCGACTGGCATTTTATATCGGCGGCAGGTTAAGACCGCCACGTTTTGAAAATAGGTTGCTTCGTGAGTGGGCATTTTCAATTGGTTCTTTATCAAGTCGTTCAGACGCCCTAATTGGGAAGGTGGACCGGCTCACCGCCACACCCCCCAAGCCCTGCACGAACCCTGGTTCGCTTACTTGGCACGCTCGGTCATCTTTTTCTCCTTGTCAGCACCCAAGATCGGACATTGAGCGCATAAATTCATCTTTCGAGGCGGACAGGGTGCCTTTAGTTCGACGAACATGCCGCCCGCCCCAAAGAAGCAACGGCGAGCTAAAAGCTTTAGAGGATGCACATATTGTCGGTATTTGTACTCAAGTTGCCGTTTTCTCACCTGCTCTCGTGTAGAGCGAACAAGAAGAAGTGCAGTGAGGAGCGGCCAGCGTGCGCGTACTGCATCCGAACAGGTCACGCCAGTACATGCACGGTAATCTACCCCCCTTTCTCGAATCCATCTCTAATCACCGGCAGTACGAGGGCCTGCAATCTCTAATACGATTTGAATGGTGTTCGGGTGACACAGCTGAAACCGCTCAGAAAAAGTCACCAAAGCCGGCTGGCGTCATTCCCACGTCTCCCGAATCTTATCTTCAGTCGCCCTCAATTTCAACTGTCATTACTTCCTCCCCCTCTTTTCCATCGCCTACCGTCATTACCTCTACCAGTCCATCGACAGTTGAACAGGAAAATGACCAATTAGACGAAACCATTTCACAGCTGACCGAGTCAGCACGCCAGGAAGCTTTCCACCTCGTCCGCTTCTGGCCTCTTTCGAATGGCACAGGATTCGAAACTCGCGACCTGCCGTATGTTCATTTCTTCATGAATCAGATGGGCAATTATCTCTGGTTCGCAGGGATCACGCAGCCTGTTTCTCGATACATCATGTCCAAGGCTCTCGAAGAACCTGTCTTGCAAGAAGCCGTACTATGTACTTCGGCTGCCATGCTCTCCGAGCGGACGATGACGGGGCCCAATCGATATCTCGAGCACAAGCAGCGAGCACTGGCATTACTCCGACATCATATTCATAATCTGGAAATTAACGAAAGCGTCGCGGCGGCAATATTTTTTCTTTTATTTACGGATATCGGCGAAGTCGCAGCTCGAAGTCATTTACGTGGTCTGAAGTCAGTTCTCGACTACCTTAAACGCACTACTGCCGCGAAGCAGAAAAAGAAGCAAGACATGATCGAAGTGAGTCTCCTCGCCACCATAGAAGGAGAAACTCACGTCGAACGTTTATCGGATCCTCAGCTCGAAAACTCCGATATTACCGGGTTATCTCCGTTGGCCTGGTTGATTTGGGCATGGGGGATTCGAATGGACATTGCGATGGCGACAATTGATGGCGCACCCATGATTGGACCGTTGCCTACGACTCCCGAATCGGAAGCGTTTCATCGTTCCTGGATTGCATCTCTCAGTGATCCAACGATTCCCGACTCGGCAGAGTGGGCCCTTGCCAATTTCACTTTGGATAACATCATGCATCGCGGTTGTCACATTGCGCGGAAAGCACGTCTCATTCGTGCCTCACCGGACTATACCCCGCAACACGAAGTCAAGATTCGAAATATGTGCCAGCAAATTGGTGAAGAGCTCGAGAAATGGAAGTCAAGGAAGGTCCTGGTCAACGCGAAAATCGAGGAGGACAAACGTCAAACTATCGCCGAACCACCGCCCGTATATTGCTTCTTGCATTATCCGGCCATCGTTGTTCATAACGGATTCTATCGATATCTTATGATGGACTATCATTGCGCCAAACTCTACATTTCGCTCGTTGAACATCCATTCCCAGGACCAAATCCTCCTGGTTCCGGGCGGTATCAGCATGCCGTTGACATCTGTCGAGTTCTCGCCGCAAAGCCATTGTTTGAGAGAAATGATGTGCGTGGAGCAGAGGAGGCGATGTGTCTGTTCCTCGCCGGGCTGGTGTTTGGTGGAGATGAGTATTATCCAATGGAGTCACGATGGGTTCAGAACGCCTTTGACCAATATTTCCCTATATTTACGCGAACTACTCCGGAAAATCTGGTCGGTATTTGGCTGGAGAATTGCCCGTGCGTTCCAATGGTCAAGGAGAAGAACTTTCCTTGGGCTTTATTGGGCTCGTTGGGTGTGCCGACCACTGCTCCCACGCAAGCTCAATTTGAAGTTCCAATTCAATTCGATGCTAGGCAATATGATGGCGGAATGGTATTTTAGTGATACAGCATGGATTTACATACCTGTATTTATTTCAGTAGGCGTTCGGGAAGCAGAATGGAGGGCCTGAAATTATTTAGACGTATCTCTAATAGTGGGAAATATCGATAAAACCAACTTTCAACCGGATCCCTTCTCGTTTTCAAACACGGCGATGCTGAACGCAGTCTGCGAAACTCTCTATCTCATTCCACTGAAAGACAACGTGTTCACGTCGCAAGTCGATTCCCCATCTGTCGCCTTAGTCCCCTCACTCCCCTCCAGAAATTCCCATCTCCATCTCTCAGGCAAATCTCATAAAAGTAATAACCGTGGCCAACTGCGATCCCCATTAAATCTCCGACAGGAATTTGATTGTTGAGCAGGAGAGAGAAACCGAGAAGAACCCACGGAAGGTATGGCGCTCGGAAGATGAAGAGGCCGAGAAATGACATCCGTACTTCGGGGTTTAATCGGGAATATATGTATACAAGGGAGAAGGACAGCGGGGATCCGAGGAAGGGTATAGAGGTAAGTGGAGAGAGGGCAAGGAGAACTATCATAGCATAGATCAATAGTCCAACGAATGCTTTTGTCCGGTTACGGAAATGTGTTTCTTCTAGCATCCTTGCATATCGAGCCCTGAGGGATTAATGGTTCCAAATACCGAAGGTAGATACATGAAGAATATGTGGAAGATAAAGTCCAAATTCAAAGGACCCATGTAAAGAAATGTCGTCAGTATCCGCCAATACTATTGTCGGTAACGAGAAGAGTTGAGGGTTACCTGAGCCTTGATAAAGGCTGCTCGCCAACTGTAGAAGAGTTGGTATAACGAGACCAGTTCGCATTGCTGCCAGTTAGCGACGTTCGGGAAGTTATGGGACAATACTACTGCGATGCTGGTCAAAACGGAAGCGGTGATGAATGCGCGCGTCACGACCGGCACGTCAAAGTACCACGCCTCAAAGGGCAGTCTCGCAGCACCGTCCATGTCTCGCAGCTTGACCCAACTAGGCAATGATTTTAGGTTTCCCGGGCTGGAGGAGAAAGAACATCGCAAAGTCACCGGCAGGCACTCCGGCAAGTTAAAGTGACACGATTTCTGGAATTTCAATCACAGCCATCGTCGAAGGATCACCACCCTTTTTAATCACAATGTAAAACAGTTTCGTCAGTTCCAAGGATTACAGCAAGTAAACTGCATATTTTTATTGAATTTTCGTTCACCGATCGAAGATTCTTCTGATCTCAGTGAAACCCTCCGATCTCAACCAAATAAGTTGGATCTTATTCCCCACGACGTTGGCAGAACCTTTCCTATCAAAGAAAAACTGTCCACACACCAGACTGACTACCTCATGTAGCTGGCGTCAGTACATGAAAACTAAGCAAAAGATAACAATGAACGATAGGGGAAGAAAGAAAGAAGAGAACCCCCCTATCTTTTGAGTCCAGACAATAAAATTCCCCCACTAACAAGAGTCCAACAGAGTACCCCAAATAAAAATAGAAGAGACAACGAACAGAAAAAGCGGGCAGAAGAATACACTGTGCTAAAGAGTACCATCACCTTAGAAGAGGGAAAACAGGAAAAGAAATGCCTGGTTCCGATGTAAAAAACCGAAGCACTACAACAACCCGAAAAAAAATTCCGACTAGAGGGAAACAAGAAGGCAAACAACGTGAAAAGAGGAACAGAAAATGAAAAACCCCATCGAAACAATACGACCTTTGCGTTTTTGAAAACCTCAACGTCTTGGGTGCATAGCAATTTAACACATGTCCCGTCTCTTTTTTTGGTCCAACAATGAGGAATTTTCCGAACCATTAATATAACCCCAGAAATAATATGTGCGTGCGAAAAAGTCGATCAAGTCGAATAAGAAGAGTAGCAGTGCATAGGCGTCTGACGAAAACACTAAATATCGGTTCCAAGTCGAAAAGGGATAGAAGTCGAAAAGAAGGAAATCGAAAATAAATTTGCTGCCCCGATGGTTGAAACAGATGATACGAAAGGGTCTGTGAGAGATAGCGCACTTGCATCAATTGACCAGGCCAAGCCACTTTGGTCGTGGGATGGTATGATCTCGACCGAGACTGACGTCGCATTCACACCACGGGCTCGTACCCTTTTCCAGATCCCAGGATGAATGTGGCGGGTAGAGTGGTTTCTGGAAGCCGGTAAGGTACATGTTCATGGGGACGTTTCTCGTATTCGGCAAGGGTCGCCAGGAGACTTGCTGTTGAGGTGGAGGATACCCAGAGTTCGCTGGCGGGAGAACCCATTGACCATTTGATGGCGGCGTAATGGGGCTCAAAAATTCTACATCGATAGACGGGTCGAAGGTCGGTGAAATCGGAGGAGTCAAGTACGGTGTCGCCAATGGACGCGTTGACGCAGAAGTCTTGGCTGTGCTCCATCCGACGTCGGCGGAGGGGAAGGATGTCGGTGCTTGAGGCGAAGATAACTTCTCAGGTAGCGGAGAGGACATGGAGGAATTACTTCTCGACAAGACAGGTGTCAATAGAGACGTAGCATTTCTCTTGCCAGTAGCATCGAATTCCCATGTTTCCCATGCTTTACGCCATGTACTCCAACCCTTCTGTTCGGTTGGATTCACGTGTAAATCATATCCCAATTTCTTCAACCAATCTCTTTCAGAAAGGTTGATTTCTTGTCGGGATATGCCGCTGATATCGGACCAACTCGTATTCGTAAAGGTGTTGTCGTCAAGGAATTTATTGGCGAGGACGAGCGAGATGGTGAGATACTCGTAAAGTTGAGTTTTCGGGATGAGGGGGACCCCGGGGTCTCGGTCGAATGATGATCGCTCCAAGGCGAGTCGTTTGTGGAGGTAAGTGATGCCAAGGATGACGGTACTTGATGGCAAACGCGTCTGATTGAGGACCTTTTCGACAAAGAGACAAAGAGATGTCCACGGCTTGTGGAGATTGATGAAATTGCAACTCACATTTGCCACAAACTCAGCCATGATATTCAGATCGTAGTCAAGAACTGCCATAACACCCCCAGTTGTGGGAGCATGAGAAGGGACAGGATCCGCCACGTTATCGACAAAGGGGTGCCAATCTTGTGGGAGAGGTTCTTGACGATTTACGTCAACAGAGGCGAACTGGTCGACCCAGAATGCACGAGATGGTTGGTTGTATGGCATAATTCGCCGATCTGGGAGCCGTGGCGGAGCAACTGGTAGGGAAACAATAGGTTGCGGTGGAGGCGGAACAAATCGCGACTGGGTAACAACAGGCGGTGGTCCTGCCATCACGAAATCAGCCATGGGATGAGCGGCGCGGCCATTCGACATTGGCGGTGTGAAATAGGAATAGCCAGGGGAGGAGTATTCCCATCTGCGGGATGAAAGAGTCCTTCCGTCTGGTGGATACATGGATGGAGCAGGAATCATCTGAGGCGCGCCGGGTGGGATCCGAGAGGGATCTGGATAAAATGTTGGCGAAGTAATGCGCGGTTGTTGCTGTTGCTGAATATGCTGCTGTGCTTGTTGATGTGGATGCTGAGGATGAAAAGCAGTCCCCGAGGGGAGTCTGTGAGGACGATATCCGATGGGACGGAGGGCAGGATCTTGAGGAGCCATGTTGACGTATGGGGCGTAGCGGACGTCGCCTGGCATTCCTACAAGGGCAGAGCACGGCAAGTTCCGATCGGAGGAGAAAAGTTTGTCTTCCTTGGTCAGTCCGCGTTCTCCGGTGAAGAAGGAAGGGGGCGGATAGAGAAATGGAGGTCCCTGGGGTTCTGGGAGAAATTACCTGTAGGGCTTGGAGAGGGATACAGGCCGCGAGGCCTATATGTGTGCCTTTGAGTGGGACAGACAGCTGTGACTCACTCACGATGGAGGGGATCGCTGGCGCAGATGCCGGAATTAGAGGTAAAAACCGGAAGTAAGGACGAACGGGCGGAGCATATATAAGGGGAACACTCGGATGTTGGGCCGACGTTGAGGGGTGTTGTTGATGCGGCTTCGAGGGACGAGGAGGCGGCTGTTCGTTCGACGAAGAACAGGAGAGACGTGTAGACGGGAATACCGGGCTCTATCGAACGCTTACTGAAAAGGTCGACGCGAGAACGAGAACGGGTGGGGCGGGAAAACGGGGGTATCCTATGGAAAAGGAGGGAAGACGAAGGAAAGAGGAGAGGGGCCCGGGGGGAAGGCGCTGTGACGGAGACGATGTCCAAAGGTGAGGCGGTGTGATTTATAACCTCGTCTCGTTGTCCCTCTCTCTTTCTTGGTTGGTTCCCTCTTGGCTTGCGTGATGGAAGGGTGGGTGGTTTGGCTGGAGGGGCGAGAATTTTACAAACGAAAAGAAAAAAAAAATTATTCGGTAAAACATCCCTTACAGCACGGGGGAACGTAATAAATGTTCAAAATATATACGCCAAAATACGCCAAAATTAATCCAGCTGGACAAAGAGATTTATCGACGAACCCATCAATCCATCAAAATCAGCAATGGCAACAATGCGTTCGGAACTAAAACCAAACATCCTGCACTAATCCCATGGTCGTCCATTGTACCTTTACGGCCACATTTCTGGAGGGTTTGACCTCCATCCGATTTCCTTTCACCGCTTTCATGCCGAACTTGGTTCCAATTGTTTTCCCACGTTCCGCGATTGGGCGCCGTTGAAGGGCAGGTGCGTAATTCCTCCGCTCGGGTCACTTGACCGACACGCAAGCGTCATTGTGACCCCGCTTCCGTTTGTCTCGAAGGGCCCGATCTTCGCCGACAATAAAGTTGGGCGGTTGCGTAGTTGGCACCCATTAATCCGGCCTGGCCTTAATTGGTAAGGTTGTTTGTCCCTACAAGGTAAGCGTCGATTTCCCGACCCGGAATTGCAACGATCTCCAGAATTTTTTTAACTTGATTGGCTGTACACACCAAAAATCACTCCGGTGAGATTTCGTGACGGGCACAGATACAAGCCCTCAGTACACATCGTTTCAGAACTAATTTTAATCCAAATATCGGAAACTGTCGAATAATGCGAAGTTTGGAAGCGGAATAATCTTCGAGCGGCTCATGAGTCGGCCTGTCCTTGATGATTAAGCTCGGATCCACTCATCGGGGGTTCTTCAAAATGTCGGGGCCGGACAAGACCACAGACGTCATCAAAGTATTCGAATATGATATCTATGGTCATCTTGGCGCCGTTCCGTTTCGCGTTCTCCAAGCTCGGAAGTTGAGATCAATACATTTGCCGTACAAACTTGGGTCCCCACATTATTGATGCCCTGTTCCGCGGGGGGGGACTC
>Ga0335076_10002959_pt1 | contig 16982 bp, 19 predicted proteins | sample Lox_Sample_25_FD_206717 | JGI IMG/M metagenome (GOLD analysis project Ga0335076, IMG submission 206717) | Soil microbial communities from Loxahatchee National Wildlife Refuge, Florida, United States - Lox_Sample_2.5 | ecosystem: Environmental > Terrestrial > Soil > Wetlands | place: USA... | reverse complement strand
AATTTCATCACAGCATCCCGCGGAACACGGGATTAATGTTCGATGTTGTTGTGGTTCCGCCCGCCGGCGCTTCCACCTCTCGCCGGACTTCGACGAGACAAGTCAACGCCGCAGGCCGCATCAACTCGATGCGCAACGAACCGTTTGCCCGATTCAACCGGCAATTGGCCGGGTGAAAAGGGATTACGAAAATATCAGAAAAGCGCGGCATGGCAACTGGTTTTTTGAACAGATTGGGATGTCGTGCCGGCGCCCCAGCGGAGTGCCGCCAACCGAAATAAGTCGGGAGGGCTGCCTTGTCGGCGGCCCTCATTTTGCCTTGAAACGGCGGCACGCCGTCCCTCCCGGGACTCGTTGTGCACGTTTTTGATCTGCTTGGAGCCTTGGGCCAGTTCAACGTTGCGGTGGGGCCGGGATTCAGCCAGTTTCGTCGGAACGCAATGACTGCCTCGCCACCAGCGCAGCATGGAAGTCTGAGTCGGCTGCGTGATTTGTGGCAACGGGACTGGCTGAAGGGACTGCTGCTGGTCGCCGCCATTTTTTTGGTTTACCAGCCGGTTTGGTATGCCGGATTCATCTGGGACGACGACGCACACGTCACCAAACCGGAACTCCGTTCGCTGGCCGGGCTGGGGCGGATCTGGATACAGGTTGGGGCGACGCACCAATATTATCCGCTGTTCCACAGCGCCTTTTGGGTCGAACACCGGCTTTGGGGAGATCGGCCGATTGGGTATCATCTCGCAAACGTCGCGATGCACGCGGTTCTGGCGCTGTTATTGGTCAAGGTGCTGCGACAACTGGAAATCCCCGGAGCCTGGCTGGCGGCGGCTGTTTTTGCACTGCATCCAATAGAAGTAGAATCCGTGGCGTGGGTTTCGGAGCTGAAGAACACGTTGTCGGGCGTTTTCTATCTCGGCGCAGCGCTGGTTTATCTCGATTTCGATCGCGACCGGCGCCGGAGAAGTTACGTGCTGGCTTTTGGATTGTTCGTGCTGGGGCTGATGTCGAAAACCGTTATCGCCACCCTGCCGGCGGCGTTGCTGGTCGTTTTCTGGTGGCGGCGCGGAACGTTGTCCTGGCGGCGGGATGTTGCGCCCTTGATTCCGTTTTTCGTCGTGGGAGTTTTCGCCGGATTGTTTACGGCCTGGGTGGAACGGGCATTTGCGGGAGCGCGAGGTTTGCAATATGATTTCACCCTCATCGAACGGTTTCTCATCGCGGGGCGGGCCATCTGGTTTTACCTCGGCAAGCTCTTCTGGCCGATGAATCTGGTTTTTGTCTATCCGCGCTGGCAGGTCAATCAGGCAGTATGGTGGCAATACTTGTTTCCGCTGACGGCAGTTCTGTTGCTGGTCGCGTTGGCGTGGCTGCACCGCCGGATGCGCGGTCCATTGGCAGCCCTGCTCTTTTTCGGCATAACTCTTTTCCCGGCGCTCGGCTTTTTCAATGTGTACCCGTTTCGCTTTTCCTTCGTCGCGGACCACTTCCAGTATTTGGCCGGTATCGGCCCCATTGTGCTGGTGGCGGCCGGGGTGGCCGCTGGTTTCGAGCACTTCGGAAAATGGAAATCGCTTCGGGGCCCGGCCCTGGGGGTTCTGCTGGCGGCGCTAGGCGTATTAACCTGGAGGCAATGCGCGATGTACACGGACGCGGAAACGCTCTGGCGGACGACGCTGGCCCAAGACCCCGATTCGTTTCTGGCCAACAACAATCTCGGCGTCATCCTGGTCGGCCAGGGACAACTGGAGGAAGCCTTCGCCCATTTTAAAAAGGCCCTGCGCAGTCAGCCCGACGACCCGGAGGCCCTCAACAATTTCGGCCTGACGCTGGCCAAGGCGTATCGCGATTATGCCAATTCGCTCACCCAGGCGGGACGGACCGACGAGGCCATTGTTCAACTCAGAAAAGTGCTGGAGTTTTGCCCCGATTTCGCCGACGCCCGCCACGACCTGGCGGTCATGCTCCTCCAAAAGGGGCAGGTGGACGAGGCCATTGCCCAATTTCAGAAGATACAGGAACAGTATCCCGACAATGCCATGGCCTATTTTGATCTCGGCAACGCCTGTTTCCAAAAGGGACAGCTGGACGAAGCCGTGGCGAATTACCAGAGAGCTTTGAAAATCAAACCTGACGATGCGTCTGCCCTCAATAACCTGGGGATGGCATTTCTTGCCAAAGGAATGGTGGACGAAGCGGTGACCCAGTTCCAGATGGCTTTGGCGGTTCAACCCGATTTCGCCCTGGCCCGCACAAACCTGGATAAGGCGCTCCGGCAAAAGAAACACCCCTGAAGGTGCAGTGCTACTGCAAGTCGTTCTAGCCCGCCGACGATGTCGTTTTTGCCAGCCGTGCCCCCTCAATCCAGCCTTCTCCCCAGGCGGGGGAGAAGGTGCCTGTCGGGCGGATGAGGGGCGCGCGGCGTGCGCGGCTGCCGGACTGATCTTTTCCACAGACCAACCCAATATCAATAACTCACTCAATTGCGGCCGCGGTTTCTGTCGCCGGCCTGCGGCGGACCAGTTCGAAGTTACAGAGGCGCGCCTCCGGTTTGCCGAAGGAACCCATCACCAGCTTGTTCGACGGATCGAACGAAATCAGCAGGTGGTCCGGTTTGGGGTTCAAATCCTCAAAACCCCAACGCGCCAATCGTTCCGCTTTGAGTTGCACCAACTCCGCCAGCAGTTGTTTGGAAATTAAATTGTCGGCCAGAGCCCGTTTGGCATTGATGGCGTGATAGAAGCTGCCGTCGGATACGGCCAGCAGTTCATCCGGGCCGTTCCAGAAACCCCAGATGGTGATGTAATCGTATTCCTTGCGGACGAGCAGGTCCCCTTCCGGCGTGCGCAAATGCGCCAGCGCGGTGTAACGCCGGTCGTCGGCGTCCGGAGGTGGTTGTTTGCGCCGGCGACCGGTCATGTAAATCGCCCGCGGATAAACCGTTTTGACGCCATTCCGGCTGAGATCGAGGGCGAAGGCGAATTCCTCGAACGGACTGTTGAAACCATATTCACGCGCCGCTTCTTTTTTGGCTTCCGGATTGGTCAGCCGCGGCGGCGGGTCGCCCATGCGCGACACCTTCCACACCAGATTGATGTTGTCCTTGGTGCGGGTGTAAAAGGTCTGGTTGCGGGCGGACAATTGCTGCTTGGGCGTCCGCCGCCAGCGTTCCGGCAGAAAATAGGTGAACAGGTCCGGGTCTTTGCCGACCACCCAGAGCATGCCGCCGGTGCTCTCGGCCCGGCCGTAAATGTAATCCACACCCAGGATGTTGGTGGCCTGCAGGTGGGCGGGCAACGGTTTGGCGACGTCCGCTTCAAACCGCTTGGCCATGTGCTTGAGGTAAAGCTGGCGATTGGCGGTGCGCACGGCTTGTTCGTGTTCGGGCGTCCGTTCGAGCAATTCGTAATCCACCAGCGCATAGGCAAATTGCCCGTTGTGGTCGCGCAACAGCGAGCGATTCGAGCCGGGTCGCAAAATGACGTGCTCGGGCTTCATGTCCACGACGCGGTAGCCCTTCTGCCAAAGCTCGTGCGTCACCACGCTGGTCGCCAGTGCGAGGAATTCCGACCGGCGCTTGCCTTCCAGATGAAAAAACTCCGCCGTCTCCACCGCGTCCCGTCCCTTGATCCAGCCGTACAGCACGACGTATTGCCGGAGGATGTCAATTTCCACGCCGGGATGACGCGCGATTTTCGCGTTGATTTTGTCTTCCGACCGGCCGGTCTGCCAGAGTTGCAGCCGCTGGCTGGGCACATAGATGGCCAGCGGGCGTTGCGTGCGAATCCGGATACCCGCCGGCCCGGACTCGCCCTTGCGCAATTCCGTCAGAACCGAAAACTCCTCGAACGGACTGTTGAACTCGGCGTGGATGAATTTGTTGATCGTGAAGGTGTCCATGGGCACGACCTCGCCCACGCGCGACCATTTGACGACGAGGTTCAAGGTGGTGCCGTCCACCACGCGCGTCGGCACCTTATAGACCAAGCTGGTGCCTTCGAGTCGCTCGCGTTTGGACTCGAACCAGTCCCGCGCATACCAGTTTTCCGGCAACAGATGCCGCCAGAACGGCGCGCCAAAACCGGTCAGGTAAAGATCGCCGCCATCGCGGGTTTTGATGCGGAAATAATCCACGCCCAGCAGCGACATCCGGCTGCACGGCGCCTGCAAACCGGGAGGCAGCGCCAGCTGTGCTGTTCCGTTTGAATCGGGCCTGGTTGCGCCCGCAATTTCCTTTTCCGATGACATGATGCGCTCGATTCGATTCCGGGAAAACCCGGGCCTTGAGAATATCAAAAAATCGGGGTTCAGGCAAAGAAACGCTCGCCGGATTTTGGCGAATGATGGGCCGGATTTGCGCGACAGACCCGGCATTTCCAACGTCAGAAAAACAGTTTGCCGACGGCACGCGATCTGCTAAATTGCAAATGAGTCGCAATTAAACATGAACGCCGACACGGTCTCCATTTTGACCCAGATTTTTCTGGCGTTTGGCATCGCCCTGGCCGGTGGGACGTTGAGCGCGACCTTTGCGCGGACGCACAAACAGCTTTGCGCCTTCATCAGCCTCGGCGCGGGCACGTTACTCGGCGTCGCCCTTTGCGGCATTGCGCCGGAATGCTGGGAAGATTTGAAGTGGTGGTTTTTGCCGGCGGCGGCTTCAGGCTATCTCCTTTTCGCGATCATCACCAAATACGTCTATCACGTTTGTCCGGCATGCGCTGCCAGCCACTTTGACGAGGCGACGACGCATCGGCTGGCTGAATTCGCCACGGCGATGATGATTGCGTTGGGCATTCACTGCACCGTGGACGGGCTGGCGCTGGCGGCCGGACTCGAAGAAAGCAGCGAGGCGATCCGACTGTCCATTGTGTTCGCCATTTGCGTCCATAAATTTCCCGAAGGCCTGGCGCTGGGCGCGCTGCTGCTGGGCGGCGGAGTTCAGCGCAAAAAAATGTTGTTGCTGGTGGCGGCGGTGGAGGCCATGACCATCGTGGGCGGATTGCTCGGCTGGTTTGTCCTGCGCAATGTTCCTCATTCGTGGCTGTCGTTGACGCTGGCGTTGATGCTCGCTAATGCTTGCGGCGGATTTTTGTATCTGGCGATTCACGCGGTGCTGGGCGAAATATTCAAACATCACAAGGCGCTGGTGCTTGGATTTTTCGGGGCCGGTTTTGCCTTGATTGCCGGTTTGATACTTTATTTCCACATTTCGGTTTGAAAACCTGAATGCCAAACGCCAAACGCCACTTCAACAGGTCCGGCAAGACGGCGGTCGCCGTCTTGCTGATCGGTTTGATTTTGCTGCTCGATGTAATGGCGGCGTGGCCGGCGCTACACGAATTGATCCACCACGACTCGGCAGCTTACGACCATCAGTGCGCGGTCAAGATGTTTGCGCACGGAAAAATTGAGCCGTCAAACCCGGAAATTCGCGCTGTTTCGGCGACCGTGATGATTGAAACCATTCCGCACGTTGCCGTTTCCGTTTTCAGTTCGGCCATCAAGAATCTTCCGCAAGGCCGGGCGCCTCCAGCAATGCCGGTCTTCCCCATCTAGGCCGGTGGGCGTTTGCCCGCCGGGTTTCCGTTGATAATTCCGTTGGATTGGCGCGCACGCCCGGTGCGTGGCGCCGCGTTTGAAAACATTATGAAACTGAAAACTATTTTAGGGCTGTCTTCCGCCCTTTGCTTGTGCGTAATCACCGCTCAAGCGCAGGAGACAAATGAAGTGGAGCAGTTGAAACAACAACTGCGGCAGATGCAGGAAAACTTTGAAAAAACTCAAAATGAACAGCGCCAGCAAATCGAGGCGCTTACGAAAAAATTGGATGCCTTGACGGCGCAACAAACTGCAGCATCCAATCCGTCCGCCACAAATGCGGCGACGCAGGATCAGGTCAAGGAGTTGAACGACAAAGTCGAAGGCGTCGTCGCAGCGCAGAAGAAAACGCTGATGAGCGAATTCAATCCGTCCATCGGCCTGGTGGGCGAAACGATTTTTTCGTATCGCAGCAAAGGTTCGGACGCCACCGGCAGTGACCGTCCGGGCGGCTTTGACGTCTGGCAACGTTCGGTCGAATTGAACGTCGCCGCGTCCATTGACCCGTTCGCGAAAGGTTACGCCGTCATCAACGCGTCGGCGGATTCCGCCACCGGCGAAGCCGCGCTGGACATCGAGGAAGCCGCGCTGCAAACGACTTCGCTTCCGGGAAATCTGGAATTGAAAGTCGGGCGGTTCTTCGGCGAATTCGGGCGACTCGCCTACATTCACGACCATGAGCTGCCGTTTGTCAATCGCCCGCTCGTGTTGGATGAATACATCGGCGGCGAATCGCAATCCGACGGCGCACAGTTGAACTGGCTGGTGCCGGTCCCACATTACGTCAGCCTGACCGCCGGTGTTGGTGATCACTTTGGCGGCGACAGTCCGAATCCGGACCATCCCGGGGATTTCCGCGCATTTGACGGGTTGAATTTCTGGGGACGGCTTTCCAGTTATTGGGATTTGTCGCCAAACTGGCAGGTAGAAGCCGGTGTTTCCGGCTTGTGGAATCCGGAAGAGGCGGACCGCGGCGGTGTGGACGCTTTCACCAGTTCGGGTGGCATTCCCATGACCGAACGCGAGCGCCGGCTCGCGGGCGTGGATTTCAAATTGAGCTACGTGCCGCTTCGAAACAACCAGTTCCGCAGTTTCACCTGGGGGACGGAGGTACTGTACAGTGACAATCGTTATCTGCTCGATCCCAATTCGGTTCCGTTCGATGGTGACGAGTATGATGGCAACGTCGGCTCAATCGGTTTGTATTCCTACGTGAGCTATAAATGGAGCCGGCAATGGAGCGCGGGTTTCCTGTTCGACTACGCGCAAAGCCCGCAAAGCCACAGCGACGAGACGTATGATTATTCGCCGTTTGTAACGCTCGCCTTGAGCCATTGGAACCAGCTCCGGCTGCAATACACGCACACTGACCACAACGTCGGAGTCTCTGATGACGCCATCTACCTGCAATGGGCGTGGATCATTGGCTCGCATTCGCACGGCTGGCAACAACGCTGATCCAAATGAAAGGAGAAAGGTTATGAAATTGAAATTATTTTTTGTCACGGTTATTGCGCTGCTGTGCGCGGCGCAAGTCCACGCGGCCAAAATCCGGGTCGTTGCCACCCTCACGGATTTGGCCGATCTCACGCTTCAAATTGGAGGCGACCATGTTGACGTCTTCAGTCTGGCGACCGGCATCGAAGACACGCACGGCGTGCCGATGAAACCGAGCTTTGTGCCGGTATTGAATCGTGCCGACCTCGTTGTGCTGGTCGGATTCGATTGTGAACACGCCTTTTTGCCGGCGCTGCTCGAAGCGAGCAAAAATCCACACATCCAATACGGAAAGGCCGGCTACGTGGATTGCTCCGTCGGCATTGTGCCGAAGGACGTGCCGCTCTCGACCGACCATTCCGCGGGGGACGTACACCCTTACGGCAATCCGCATTACATGCTCGACCCCGCGCTCGCGAAAACGGCGGTGACGAACATTTATAACGCGCTCGTCGCCACCGCGCCGCAGTTCGCGGCTGACTTCACGCGAAATCGTGACGCCTACCTCGCCAGGCTCGATGCGAAAATCGCCGAGTGGAAAAAGGAAGCCGCGCCGCTCAAAGGCGTGAAATTCGTTTCCTACCACGAACACTGGCCGTATTTCGCCGAGCGTTTCGGCATGGATTACGTCGGCACAATTGAATTGCGGCCGGGAATTGATCCGACGCCCCGGCACATTGAAGACCTTGTCAATGAAATGAAAGCCGAGCATGTCCCGATTGTGGTACGCGAGCCGCAGTTTCCCGAGAAAGTCCCCGCGCTGATTGCCCGGCAAACCGGGGCGACACTGGTGAAGCTGCCTATCATGCCCGGCGGCGTGCCGAACACGGACACTTACATCGAAATGATGGATTACATCATGCACACGCTGGTTGCAGCGGTGCAAAAATAAACATAAACTTGTCGAACCCGGGCCTGCTTGCGTGTTCCTCCCGCGCGGCAGGCTCGCTTTTCGGTTTGAGCATGAGCGAACCAATCATAACGCTTGAAAAGCTGTCCATCGGTTATGACAACCAGCCTGTGTTGTCGGACATTTCGTTTTCGATTCCGCGCGGCAGCTTCACGGCGATTCTCGGCGCGAATGGCTCCGGCAAATCCACGCTGCTCAAGACGCTGCTCGGACTCCAGCCGCCCGTCGTGGGAAAAATTCAAATCGCCGCACCCGCCATTTTCGGTTACGTGCCGCAAGCGATTGAATTCGACCCCCTTTTATTACTGACCGGATTTGAAGTCGCGCTCATGGGAGTTTACGGGCGTGTTGGCGCCGGCCGGTTTGTTCCGCAAAACGAGCGCGCCTTTGCACGCGAATGTTTGCGCGCGACGGGCGCGGAAGAATTTGCCCGCAAAAAATTCTCCGAACTTTCCGGCGGCCAGAAACAGCGTGTCCTCATCGCCCGGGCATTGGCCACCCAACCCGATGTGCTGGTGCTCGATGAACCGACTGCCGGCGTGGACGCCGTGGCCACGCACGCGCTGCTCGAATTTATTTCGCGGCTCCATGCGCAACAGAAGCTCACGATTCTGCTGGTCACGCACGATCTGCCGCTTGTTCGCAAGCACGCGCAACAGGTCGTTTGGCTGCATCAAGGCAAGGTGCTGCTGGGCACGGCCGCGGAATTGCTCTCCCGCGAGCGCATGGCGGAAATCTTTGAAATGGAGGTCGGCTGAATGGAATCGCTCAAAGAAATTTTGTCGCCCGATTTTCTGCTGCGCAATTCGCTTTATACCAGCATGCTTATCGGCTTCGCCTGCCCGCTCGTCGGCGTGTTTCTCGTGCTCCGACGGCTGGTGTTCATGGGCGTCGCTCTGCCTCAAATTTCATCCACCGGCGTCGCCGTCGCACTTTCCCTCCCGATGTGGCTCGGTGCCAGCCAGCCCGAACACACCGCTACGACCGAACACGCGCTGGCCTTTGCCGGTTCCACCGTTTTTTCGCTCACGGCCATCCTGATTCTGGCGTTTCTGGAACGGCGCGGACGCGGTCATCCCGAAGGACGGCTGGGTGCGGCGTATGTCGTCGCCGCTGCATTAAGCATTCTGCTGCTTTCGAAAAACCGCTTTGCCGAGGTGGGCTGGCTGGATTTGCTGAAGGGTGAAATCATCACCGTCTCCAACGCCGATCTGCTGCTGACCGCCGCCACACTGGCCATCGTGCTGGTCGTGCTGGGACTGTTCCAAAAAGAATTGCTGCTGGTCTCATTCGACCGCGCGATGGCAGTGACGCTTGGCAAAATGGTTTTCTTCTGGGACGTGGTCTTGTATCTGCTGATCGGCCTGACTGTTTCCATGGCCGTGTTGAGCGTTGGCCCGCTGATTTCGTTCGGCTTCCTGCTGATTCCGCCGCTGACGGCGCATCTGTTTGCCAAAAACATGCGCCAATTCGCGGTTTTTGCCTCGCTGATTGGCGGAATCGCGGCGTTTCTCGGTTTCTGGATTGCCTATCAGTGGGACTGTCCCATCGGCCCGGCCGATGTGGTGCTGCTGGGAGTCATTTACGCTCTGGGCTTTACGGTGAAAAAGCTCGCGTCCCTCTTCCAATCAAAATCAACGGGATGATTGCGCGCATTTTGTCTCGGAAATGGCTTTGGTGGCCGCGCACCAAACACTTAAGCCCAAAAGCATTGTGTACTGATACTAAAAATAAGGCTTGCTGCTGGCAAGCCGATTGCTATATTGCAAACGGTTTGCAATTCAAGACGTGTCAGATAAATCGCCGACTGCGGCAACGTTTTTACGCTGCCACGGGAATTTTGTCGCTGGCGATTCACGCGGTGCTGGGCGAAATATTCAAACATCACAAGACCCTTGTGCTGGGGAACTTCGCCGCCGGCTTTGGCGCGATCGCCGCACTGATTCTTTACTTTCATCTAAATGCCTGAATGCAACCGAAAAATGAAAACGCGCCCATGCTCTCATCCCCTTAAAGGACAGGAGTTGCCAGCATTGACGAACCGTCTGCGCCACCAATTGCGCAAAATCACCGGCCCACGCAAGGCAATTCTCGAAATTTTGCGAAAACGCCCGCATCCGATGACCAACAAAGAAATTTTCGCCGCTCTGCCCAAAGGCCGATGCGATCTGGCCACGGTTTATCGGGCAATGCACCTGCTCGAAGCAATTGGCATGGTAAAGCAGTTTGATTTCGGTGACGGCATCGCCCGGTTTGAACTGATTCACGAGGGCGAGGACAGCCACCACCATCACCTCGTTTGCACGTGTTGCGCGGAGATTGTTGAAATCGAGGAATGTGGCTTGGACAAGCTCGAAAAAAATATTGCCGCCAAAAATGGTTTTGCCGGCGTCACCCACAAGCTTGAATTCTTTGGCCTTTGTCCGGATTGTCAGGGACATGAATGAAACACACGGCCTGTCTCATTCCATTTGTGGAATTGGTGGTGATTCGTGATATTTGCCCCTTGAATTATATGGACAATCAAGGCGCAACCAAATAACGTCCGCGTTGAAATAGTTGAGGTCGGGTTTTGCGGATTGATGGCCAGGGCGATTCCGCAGGTTCCGAATGAAGTTGCGATTTTGGATTCCGGTTATGTTAAGGTTGTCCAGATTCTTGCTCTATTGCCTTGCCGTTTTTGTCGGCGTAGCTGGTCTTTTGGAGGGCGGCCTGCCGCTGCTCAAATACACAATCAAGCGGCTGGAGGGGAATTATTTCGATGCTTATGTTTTGCTGAGTTCCTATGATCGTTTTTCTTCGGAAGTCATTCTGATACTCTCACTCATGTTGCTGATTGTGGTCCACATTGGCCACGTTCTGGCCGGTGGATTGCGCTTCACCAAACGTGACAAAGCCGTTTCTCCGGAAACCCGGGCCAGCTCGACGCCACGAACCCCGCCGCAGGAATCAAGTTCTTCACCCTCCGGATCCGATAAGGCGCTGGCAGCGGAAGATGTTGCCTCGGCAAATGAGAAGCTCGCGCATCTGATAAAGCCTCCCACTGATAAACCTGTTTTCTGAATGTGCGCCCGCAAATGTTGGCTCTACGGTAAAAAAGCTCGCGTCCCTCTTCCAATCAAAATCAACGGGATGATTGCGCGCCTTTCGACTTGGGCTTGACATTGGCGTCCGCGCTCCATAAAAGCAGAGCGTTATTGGGTTTTGATACGAAAAATAAGGCTTGTTGCTGGCAAGCCGATTGCTATATTGCAAACAGTTTGCAATTCAAGACGTGTCAGATAAATCGCCGATTGCGGCAACGTTTTTACGCTGCCACGGGAATGTTGTCGCTGGCGATGTGGCTGTTCCTGGCGGTGGCTGAAATCCATCAGCCGCTTCATGCGTGGCTGCACGGCGGTTCAATTCCTGACAACGACGATTGCGCAATCGTCGCCATCGCGCATGGCAAGGTTGATTCAGCAGCTTGTGATGTTCCCATTGTGACGCCAACGGCCTGGTTTGAGGCGGCTCCCACCATAAATTTCTTCGCATTCAGCACAGCCATCGAAAATCTTCCCTCGGGACGCGCCCCTCCTGCAGTTTCTTCTCCCCAAGTCTAGGCCAATCAGCTTCGGCTGATTGGATTCAGTTTCCGAAATTCACTTTGGATTGGCGTGCACGCCAAGTGCGTGGCGCTTGAATGGGAGGAGATTAATGAAAGCAATCAAAAAATTTACAAAGAGAAAAAATAAAAATCGGGGATGGTATTGGTCGGTTATTCCGGTCGTGGCGTTGTCCTGTGGCGGGACGGCGCTGGCGCAGACGAATTCTGTGCCGGAGGCGGGTGCCAACATGACGAACAGTTCAACGAACGTCGCCAATCTCGGCAACATCACCGTGATTGGCAAATTAAACCAGGCGCGCGACCAGATTATTCCCAACCTGGGCGCGACGGCGCACACCTTCAGCGAGGAACAGATCCAATCGCTGTCGCAGGGCGCCAACGCCCCGTTCAATCAGGTCATCCTGCGCGCGCCCGGCGTGGCGCAGGACTCGGCGGCAAACGGTGACCTGCATGTCCGGGGCGAGCACGCAAACCTGCAATACCGCATCAACGACGTGCTGTTGCCGGAGGGTATCACCGGTTTCGGACTGGAACTCGATCCCCGGTTTGTGGATTCCATGCAACTGATTACCGGTTCCCTGCCGGCCGCCTACGGCTTTAGAACCGCGGGTATCGTGGACATACACACCAAGAGCGGCGCGTTCGAGAACGGCGGCACGGCGGAAATGTACGGCGGCAGTTATGACACGCTGCGGCCGAGCTTTGAGTTCGGTGGAACACAGGGGAAATGGAATTTTTATGCGAACGGGAGTTACGAACAAAATTCCCTGGGCATCGAAAATCCCACGCCCAGCAAAAATGCGATTCACGACGACACGCAACAATACAAGACGTTCCTGTACGGCTCATACCTCATTGACGACACGAGCCGTATCACGGTGATGGGCAGCTTGTCATACAGCGATTTTGAAGTTCCCAACACGCCGGGATTACCGCCCGGTACGGCGCCCGGAGGCACCAATTGGGTGACGGGAACGTTCGATTCATCCGCGCTCAACGAAAATCAAAACGAGCAGAATTATTACGGCGTGGTGGCCTATCAAAAGGCGGCAGGCGATTTGAATTATCAGGCCTCCATCTTCGGCCGGAACAGCAGCGTGCATTTCACGCCGGACCCGGTCGGCGATTTGTTCTTCAACGGCGTGGCCAGCGACGTGGACCGAGACCTTTACTCAGGCGGGTTGCAGATGGACGCCAGTTACGAAATCAATGACCAACACACGATTCGCGGCGGCTTGCTGGTGCTGGGTGAATACCTGTCCTCCGACGCCAGCACGACGGCGATCCTGATGGACAGCACCGACCCGGGCAGTTTCAATCCGCTGCCCGGCTCGCCGACCACGACCATCGTTCAAAATGGCGTGCAGCACGCGCTGTTTGCCGGCGTGTATTTGCAGGATGAATGGAAAATCCTGCCGAAGGTGACCATCAACTACGGCGCACGCTTTGACCAGTATTACGCCACGTTCGACAAGGAGAACCAGGCCAGCCCGCGCGTTAATGTCATTTACACCCCGACGGATTGGACGACGTTGCACGCCGGCTATTCGCGCTATTTCACCCCGCCGCCGCTGGAAAACGTGCCCTCGGGCGACGTGAACGCCTTCGACGGCACGGCCAACGAGTCGCCCTCCGGGCCCAATGCGCCGAATGATCCCGTGAAGGCCGAGCGCGCCAACTATTTCGATGTTGGCATTGGCCAGAAAATCACAAAACACCTGCGAGTGGGCGTAGATGGTTATTACAAGACCGCCAAAAACCAGCTCGACGACGGATTGTTCGGGCAGACGCTCATCCTTTCGGCGTTCAATTATGCGAAAGGCGAGGTTTTTGGCGTGGAATTCACCGGTTCCTACGACTGGAACGGTTTCTCGGCGTATGCCAACGTCGCTGTGTCGCAGGCGAAAGGCAAGGACTGGGTTTCGTCGCAATTCCTGTTTGATCCGGCCGATGCAGCCTATGTCAAAAACAACTGGATTTATCTGGATCATGACCAGACGGTGAGCGGTTCGTTTGGCGCGGCCTACACCTTGAACGAATCCTCCCGGGCGAGCACGCGTGCTTTCGTGGATGCGCTTTACGGCAGTGGTTTGCGGACGGATGCCACGGCGCCCGATGGTTCGACAATTCCCAATGGCGGGACGGTGCCCGCTTATTACACGGTCAACCTCGGCGTGGAACAAAGTTTCAAAGTCGGCCAGCGCCAGTATTTGAAGGCCCGCTTTGATGTCGTCAACGTGACCGACAACATTTACGTGCTCCGCGACGGCGGCGGTGTGGGAGTCAACGCCGCGCAATACGGCGAACGGCTCGGTTTCTTTGGCTCGGTCAGTTATGTGTTCTGAACCAAAAACAAGTTGGAGGGTTGCGCTTTTCCTCCGGTGCAACTCTCCAACCTTGACATCAAGATAATGATTAAAAATGTTATGTCGCCCATTTTGGACATTCAAAATCTGCGCGTGGAATTTCCGACACGCGACGGCAAATCACCCATCAAAGTGGTTGTTAGAAACCTGACCCTGTCCGTCAACGCAGGCGAGGTGTTCGGGTTTCTCGGGCCCAACGGCGCGGGCAAGACCACCACGATGAATGTTATGCTCGGCTTTGTCAACGCCACGGCCGGCGACATCCTTCTTTTTGGGACAAGCGTGCGCCTGCCCATCGCCCGTCAGCGAATCGGTTATCTGCCGGAGATGACGTATTACTACAAATTTCTGACGGCGGAGGAATTATTGCGCTTCTACGCTCGCCTGTTCCGGATCCCCCGTGCCGAAGCGGCCCGCCGGATTGATTGGGCATTGAAACTCGTTGACCTTGAGGATGCGCGCAGGCGGCTCATCAAAACCTACTCGAAGGGGATGCAACAGCGTGTCGGCCTGGCGCAGGCGCTTATCAACAATCCCGACTTGCTTATCCTCGACGAACCAACCAGCGGCCTGGATCCCCTTGGCAGGATGAAAGTCCGTCAGATCATCCAACGCCTGAAGGATGACGGCAAAACCGTCTTTTTCGCGTCACACGAACTGGGCGAAGTGGAAACCGTTTGCGACCGCGTGGCCATTTTGCACGAGGGAGAACTGCGGGCCGAGGGGCGCGTGAAGGATTTGGTCGCTCAACACCAATGCAATCTGGAGCAGGTTTTTCTGCGGGTCATCGGTTGTCAAAACTGATTCAAAACGCTTATGAATGAAATTCTCGCCGTCGCCGGGGTGGTCATCAAGGAATTGTATCGCCGGAAGGACTTCTACGTTCTGTTCATCCTGACGGTGCTCATTTGCGCCATCATGGGTTCGGTCAACATATTCAACGACAACCAGATCATCCGCTACCTCAAAGAATTGTGCCTGTTGCTCATTTGGATTTCGTCGCTGGTCATTGCCATCACCACGACGGCGCGGCAGATTCCGGCGGAAAGGGAACAACGAACGCTGCTCCCGCTTCTGGCCAAACCCCTGTCACGGACGCGATTGATCCTTGGGAAATTTTTCGGTTGCTGGATTGTCTGCGGACTGGCGCTGATTTGTTTTTATGCCTTTTTTGGCGCGTTGGCGGCCAGTCGGGAACATCAATGGCCGCTGCTGAATTATTCACAGGCCGCCTTTCTGCATTGGATGGCGCTTGGCGCCATCATCGCCCTCGCGTTGCTCGGCTCGCTGGTCTTCGCGGCACCCTCGTCCAACGCCACGATCTGTTTTGCTTTCGTCGTCGCTATCATGTGCCTGGGAAGATACCTCGACCTGGTGGCTCTTTCGCTGCACGAGCCGAGCCGCTCGATTCTTTATGCGATTTATTTCGCCATACCACACCTGGAAATCCCCTTCGAGTTGCGGAACCTGATTATCCACGACTGGCCGCTCGTCGGCTGGACTTTTCTCGGCCTCGAGGCGCTTTATCTGCTGGCATACACGGCGTTCTTTCTGGTCGCTGCTTGTCTCGTGTTCCGCCGTAAAGCGGTCAACTGATTTTGGCTTATGAGCAACAGAAGAACAATCTGGCTGGTGCTGGCGGCGCTGTTTATCTTTTGCTTCGGCCTCGCGGCGAATTTACAGCCGCAATTTCAATCGCTGGAAAACAGCCGCCGTCAATCGGATAATTTTTTCAAGCTGTTGCTGGGCGACAGCAGCCGGATCTTTGCGAACAGCTTTTTCATCAAGGCCGACGCCTACTACCACAGCGGCTATTACCCGACAATTTTCGACAACAACGAGGCCTTCAAAACGCCCCACATGGCCGAAGATACTGGCGCAATCGCCAGCCACAATCAGGGCGATGAAAACAGTTTCATGGGACCGCCGCGCAATTGGATTGATGCCTTTAGCCGCCATTTCATCCCGAACCGCCACACACATCTCGATGAAGGCGGGCCGACCGACGACTTAAGCAAAAGCTCGGAGGTGCGCGAAATCTTGCCCTGGCTGAAACTCTCCGCCAAACTCGATCCTGAGAACATCAGAACCTACCTGGTTACCAGCTATTGGCTGCGAACCAGGTTGCACAAGGTCGCCGAAGCTGAGCAAGTGCTGCGCGAAGGATTGCGAAACAATCCTGATGATCCGCAACTGCTTTTCGAGTTGGGCTGCATTTATTTTGAAGATTATCACGATTTGGCCCAAGCGCGAAACATTTGGGAAGCCGGCTTGCGCAGCTGGTCGCGGCAGGCACCCGGTATTCCCCAATCGGAACGGCTCAAGTTGACTAACGAAAATTTCGATAGTCGCTATGTTTTCGAGCGACTCCAAACACACTTGGCGGAGCTTGAAGAAAAGGCCGGTAATCGGGTTGCCGCCATTGCGCATTGGCAGCAAGCCGCGCTCGCTTCCCCCGATCCGAAAGACCCGCAAAAGCATATTGATGAACTGAAAAACAAAAACCCCCACCTGTGATTCTCAAAGCAACAATGGAACCGCGATGCGAAAACCGCCTGATAAGTTCATGTTCATTTTACAATTTGCAGCGGCCCATGATCGTCGCAATGTCCATCGTGCGGATGGTGCAAATGGCCGTCCACCAGATAATCCAGGTGGTCGCCGTGCGGAACGGCGGCGTGGCCGCAGTTGGGTCCGTGAATATGTTTCCGGTCGTGGCCTTTCGCTCCCAGCGTGCATTTGTCGGGGTTGGCGTCACCGACCGGAATGACGTGTTCATCCACATGGTCGCCGTGCGGATGGTGCAGATGGCCGTCGTGCAGATAATCCACGTGCCCCTCGTGCATGATGGCGATGTGCCCGCAATCCTTGCCGTGGAGATGGGTGTGGTTCGGGTGAGTTTTGCAAGAATGTGATTCGTTCATAGGTTTTGTTTTGGCTCGTATGTTTATGCGTGTGCAATTGCATCCAAAGCGACTAAACCACCGTTGCGGCTGGCGCG
>Ga0335076_10002958_pt1 | contig 16984 bp, 12 predicted proteins | sample Lox_Sample_25_FD_206717 | JGI IMG/M metagenome (GOLD analysis project Ga0335076, IMG submission 206717) | Soil microbial communities from Loxahatchee National Wildlife Refuge, Florida, United States - Lox_Sample_2.5 | ecosystem: Environmental > Terrestrial > Soil > Wetlands | place: USA... | reverse complement strand
AGAAGGTCGTGCTGTTCTCGGTGCCGGGTGCCTTCACGCCGACCTGTTCGGCCAAGCACCTGCCCGGCTACGTGGACAAGCTCGGCGAATTCACCCGGAAAGGCATCTCGGTCGCGTGCCTGGCCGTCAACGACGCCTTCGTCATGGGCGCCTGGGCCAAGGACCAGAAAGTCCCCGAGAACCTGCTCATGCTCGCCGACGGCAACGGCACGTTCTCCAAGGCGCTGGGCCTGGAATTGGACGGAACCGCCTTTGGCCTGGGCATGCGCGGCAAGCGCTTCGCGCTCTACGCGGAGGACGGCGTGGTCAAGCAGATCCACGTCGAGGCGCCGGGCGAGTTCAAGGTCTCCAGCGCGGAGTCGATGCTCGCGGCGCTCGGCTAAGTCGCAGCGGGCGACGCACTCGCGTCGCCCGCCCCTCAGGCTCGTGGCGGCACCGGCGCGTCCATGGCGGCGCCTTCGGCGTCGTCTTCGTCGCCCTCTCCGCCCAGCGACTCGATCCGCACCACGCCGACCAGCGCTTCCTCCGGCGGCAGGCGGATCAGGGTCACGCCCTGCGTGTTGCGGCCGACCCGCGCGATCTCGGCGGCGCGCGTGCGCACCAGCGTGCCCTGGTTGGAAATGAGCATCAGTTCGTGCGTTTCATCCAGCTGCAGCGCGCCGACGAGCGCACCGTTGCGCTCGGAGCACTGGATCGCGATCACGCCCTGCGTGCCGCGGCCCTTGCGCGGGTATTCGGCGAGCTCCGTGCGCTTGCCGAAGCCGCGCTCGGTCGCCGTGAGAATGTCCGCTTCACCTTCCGCGACGATCATCGACTTCACGTGCGCGCCGTCGGTGAGGCGGATGCCGCGCACGCCGTGCGCGACGCGGCCCATCGGCCGCACTTCGTCCTCCGCAAACCTGACGGCCTTGCCGTTGCTGGCGAACAGGAACACGTCGCGCGTGCCGTCGGTCAGGGCGACATCGACGAGTCCGTCATCCTCGTCCAGCTCGATCGCACGGATACCCGTCGAGCGCGGCCGCGAGTAGTCGCTGAGCGGCGTCTTCTTCACCGTGCCGTTGCGCGTGGCGAAGAAGATGAAGCGGTCGTCCGGAAACTCCTTCACCGGCAGCACGGCCTGCACTTTCTCGTCGGGTTCGAGCGGCAGCAGGTTCACGATCGGCTTGCCGCGCGAACCGGGCCCCGCGTCGGGAATCTGGTGCACCTTCAGCCACAGCACGCGGCCGCTGCTGGTGAATGCCAGCAGGGTGTCATGGGTGTTGGCGATCCACAGCCGCTCGACAAAATCCTCCTCCTTGATGGCCGTGGCCATGCGACCCTTGCCGCCGCGCCGCTGCGCGCGGTAGATGCTGACCGGCTGACGCTTCGCGTAGCCGGCATGGGAAAGTGTGACCACCACGTCTTCCGGCTCGATCAGGTCGAGCACGTCGAGATCTTCCTGGCTGCGCTGGATCACGGTGCGGCGCGCGTCGCCAAAATCCTGCTTCAGTTCGGTGAACTCGTCGCGGATGACCTTGAGCAGCTTGTCGGGGTTCTCGAGGATCGACATCAGCTCGACGATGGTGCCGAGCAGTTCCTTGTACTCGTCGGACAGCTTCTCCTGCTCCAGGCCGGTCAGGCGGTTCAAGCGCATCTCGAGGATTTCCTTGGCCTGCGCCTCGGAAAGCTGGTAACCGTCGTCACGCAGTCCGGCATCGGCCGGCAGATCCTCGGGGCGTGACACCTTCGCGCCGGATGCCGCCAGCAGCGCGCGCACCGGACCCGCCTCCCAGCGCCGCGCCAGCATGCGATCCTTCGCCGTCTGCGAGTCGGCCGAGGTCTTGATCAGCTCGATCATCGCATCGATGTTCGCGAGCGCGACGGTGAGGCCTTCGAGGATGTGGGCCCGGGCACGCGCCTTGCGCAGGTCGAAGATCGTCCGGCGCGTGACCACCTCGCGGCGGTGGCGGATGAATGCCTCGAGGATTTCCTTCAGCGTGAGCAGTTTCGGCTGGCCGTCGACCAGCGCCACCATGTTGATGCCGAACGTCACCTGCATCTGGGTCTGCTGGAACAGGTTGTTCAGCAGCACGTCGGCCATCGTGTCCTTGCGCACCTCGATGACGATGCGCATGCCGTCCTTGTCGGATTCGTCGCGCAGGCCGTCGGAGGCGATGCCCTCGATCTTCTTCTCCTTGTGCAGCTCGGCGATCTTCTCGATCAGGCGCGCCTTGTTCACCTGGTAGGGCAATTCGGTGACGACGATGGTCTCGCGGCCGTTGTCGTCTGTCTCGATCTCGGTCTTCGCGCGCACGAGAATGCGGCCGCGCCCGGTCTTGTACGCTTCGACGATACCCGCGGCGCCATTGATGATGCCGGCGGTGGGAAAATCCGGTCCGGGGATGTGCTGCATCAGCACGTCCAGGCCGATGCCCGGCTCGTCGATCAGGGCGATCGTTGCGTCGAGCACCTCGCCGAGGTTGTGCGGCGGGACGTTCGTCGCCATGCCGACCGCGATGCCGGCCGAGCCATTGACAAGCAGGTTCGGGACGCGCGCCGGCAGGGCGCTGGGTTCGAGTTCCTTCTCGTCGTAGTTGGGGACGAAGTCGACGGTTTCCTTGTCGATGTCGGCCAGCAGGCTCGACGAGAGCCGTTCCAGGCGGCACTCGGTGTAACGCATGGCCGCCGGGGCGTCGCCGTCGACCGAACCGAAGTTGCCCTGCCCGTCGATGAGCGGATAGCGCAGCGAGAAATCCTGGGCCATGCGCACCAGCGCGTCGTAGATCGACGAGTCGCCATGCGGGTGGTACTTGCCCATCACGTCGCCCACGACGCGGGCGCATTTCACGTACGCGCGGTTCCAGACGTTGTTGGTTTCGTGCATGCCGAACAGCACGCGCCGGTGCACCGGCTTGAGGCCGTCGCGGACATCCGGGAGGGCGCGGCCAACGATTACGCTCATGGCGTAATCGAGGTAGCTTTGCCGCATTTCGTCTTCGATGTTGACGCGAATGACTTCTTTGGCCAGTTCAGCCATTGCCACAATTTCCTGTGAAATTTCCGATACCGGACACCCGCCGGATGCGGGTGTCTGCGAGGGTTTTTTCAGCCGTGAAATTCTACCACAGAAGCGGGGTCAAAAAGGCAAGAAAACCCCTTGTTTTTCAGATAGCTGCCTGCGCTTCTGCGTCCTGTCACAAAGCCCGCGAAAATTCACTTGGGAACCGGGTGCCGGTGGTGCCGGTAAACCCAGTAGCGCGAGGCCGTGAAATTGACGCCCAGCCCGGCAATCGAACCCACGCCGACGGCCAGGATGAGCCACTGACGGTCGAAATTGAAAAAGTATACAAGCACCCAGTACGCCGCGTAGTTGCAGGCGAAGCCGCCGCTCATCGCCAGCACGTATCGCGCCCACTCGACGTGCAGCGCGTGCTTGCGCGGACCACGAAACGTGTAGTGGCGGTTGAACAACCACGTTGCGGTGGCTGCGCACAGGAACGATATCAGTCGCCCGCTGTAACGATCCCAGGCCAGCCCAACGACGAGCAGCTGCAACACGCCGGCATCGACGATGAAACCCAGCGTGCCGCCGATACCGAACAGCAGCAGCTGCCGGATGGCCGCCCTCATGCGGCGTTCGTCGCGTTCGCGCCGAACGTCGCGCGCATCCGCGTCTCGTCCGGCCGCTGGATCACGCCGCGCTCGGTGACGATCGCGTCGATGAGCGCTGCAGGCGTGACATCGAACACGGGATTCCATGCGGCCGCGCCGTCGATCACCGTGCGCTGGCCGCCGACGCCGAACAGCTCGCCCGGATCGCGCAGCTCGATGTCGATACTCGTACCATCCTTCGTGGCCATATCCACCGTCGACGCCGGCGCGGCGACCATGAACCTGACCCCGTGGAAGCGCGCCACGATGGCCAATTGATAGGTGCCGATCTTGTTCGCCGTATCCCCGTTCGCGGCGATGCGGTCGGCCCCCACGATCACCCACTGCACGGCGCCGGAGCGCATCAGATGCGCCGCCGCGGAATCCGCGATCAGCTTCGCGGGAATACCGTCGCGCACGAGTTCCCACATGGTCAGGCGCGCGCCCTGCAGCCACGGGCGCGTCTCGCCCGCGTAGACCTGCAGAATCCGGCCGGCTGCGTAACCGGCGCGGATGACACCCAGAGCGGTACCGAACCCGGCCGTTGCCAGCGACCCGGTATTGCAATGCGTCAGCACCCCGCTGCCGGGTTCCAGCAGGCGCGCGCCGAGTTCGCCGATGTGGCGATTGGCGGCGAGATCCTCGTCCTGGATCTGCTGCGCTCGGGCCGTGAGCACGGCAACGGGATCCGCACCGGCAGAGTCCGGCGCAGCGCGCATGCGCTCAAGTGCCCAGGCGAGATTCACCGCCGTCGGGCGCGCGGCCGCCAGCTTGCGCACGGCCGGCTCGAGCGCCTGCGCGGAGACCGCCTGGCGCGCGGCCGCAAGCCGGCGCGCATCGAGCACGACGCCCCACGCCGCCGCAATCCCGATCGCCGGCGCGCCGCGCACGGCGAGATCGCGGATCGCGGCAGCCACGTCCTCGGCGCTGCGGCAGACCAGGTACTCTTCGGCAAACGGCAGGCGACGCTGGTCGAGCAGGCGCAGACCATCGCCGGTGAAAGCGACCGCGCGAATGGTATCGTGGCGATCCAGATCGAGCATGAAGGCGCGCAGGATAGCCTAATACGGTCGCCCGATGCTGACACGAAGCGCGAGTATGGCCAAACGCACACGCAAGCCCCGGCACGTGCCGGCACGCAAGACCACGGACGCGGAGTTTCTCGCGCTGCTGCGCCGTCAGTGCGTGCGTGCCGGAGGCGTGGGCGCACTCACCGCGGCGGCGGAAGCCATCCCCGGCCTGCGCCACGCGCTTGGTCTCGTGTTCGGTGAACTCGTCGACGCGCAGTTTCTCTCCGCAATACACCGTGAACTGGTCGAGGAAACGTTCCGCCTCTACCGGCTCGATCTGCCCGCCCCGCTGCACAGATCGCTCGTGCACAACGTGCAGATCGCCGGAACCGGAGCAAGCGTCGCCGGCGACGCGATGATGCGCCGCATGCTCAGAAGCCTGCTCGGCAGCACAGGCAGCCTGATCACGCGGCGCGTGCTGCCGATCGCGCCGGTCGTCTCCTCGGCCGTTGCCAACGCGACCGTCACCTACGCAATCGGCAAGCGCGCGCAGGCGGTCGCGCGCTTGCGCGATGCGCCCGTCGCGGGGATGCCGGACGTGCTGCGCACGTTTACCGGCATTGACGAGCGCCGGGTGCTTGCGTGGTCGCTGGCGGCGGTGAATACCTCGGTCGGCGCGGTCGGCCGTGTGCTCGGACGCGCGCGTGAACGCCTCACCCCGCGCCGGCGCAGACGCGCACCGGCTTGAGACTGCAACGCAAGAGCTAGCTCGTCTTGCCGGGCTGCAGGAAGAACTCTCCGGCCTCATGTCCGGCAAACTGGATCGGCGCGTATTCCGGCGCCTGCAGCAGTCCGGCGCGGGCGCTGCGCAACGCCATGCCCGCGGCGATCTCGCGGAACAGTTGCTGGCCGGTCAAGAGCTGGTTGTTGCTGCTGAGCACCGAGAGCAGCGCGCTGGCGAACACCGAATGCTCGCTATTGCTCGCCGCGTCGGCGACCGGCGCCACGCCGCCGGACGTGAGCGCCGTGCGCGAGCGGCCGGCGACCATGGTCTTGACCCAGTCGCCCCAGGCGCTGTCCGGCATGCCGCCGCCGAAGGTGGCGAGCGAAGAACGCGTCATCGTGCCGGAATAGCACGAATCGGCGATCACCAGCACGTGCTTGGCTTCCATCGTCGTCAGGATGTCGCTGACCGCGCGATTGGAGATCCAGCTCGTCGGCGTGTTCTGCTGCGCGTCGACCGGCAGCCAGTAGCCCTGGCGCGCCGCATCGATTTCGCCGTGACCGGCGTAATAGACCAGCAGGTTGTCGTTCTCCTTGAGCTGCTCGCGCATGTCGTTCAGCGCGGACAGGATTTCGAAGCGGTTTGCATTCTTGAGCAGGCGCACGTCGTAGCCGTAGCGAGATTGCAGCACGCCGGCGATCGCCTTGGCGTCGCTGTCGGCACTTTTCAGCGCCGGGTAGGCCGCATACGTGTCGTTGCCGATGATGAGCGCGTAGTACTTGCCGAGCTTCACTCCGGATGGCAGCGTATCCACGCGCACCACGCCGCCCTGCGCCGCCTTGGCGTTGGCGCCAGGCCCGGGCACGAGGACGAAATCGAGCACGGCCTTGCCACCGGCACGATCCACCGCGGCAACCTGCACGGCCGTGTTGTCGCCGGCGACCGCGACGTGCGTCTTGAACATGCCCGATGCGTCGACCGTCACGACCTGGCCGTTGAGGCTGACCGTGGTCAGGCCTGCCGGCGCCTGCACGCGCCCCACCACATCGATGCCGTCTTGCGCCGGCGGCACCGATGCCGCCGGCTTGCTCGCGCCACGCGTCATGGCCAGGGCGGGTTGCAGAATCTCGACGCGCAGATCACCGGTCGTGCTCGCGGTCGCGAATCCCGGCGGTGCCGCCCCCAGGCGCTCGTTGCCGATCTGTGATTGCAGGCTCGCAATCTGGTTGCGCTGGCTGGTCAATTCCTGCCGCTTCTCCGCCAGCTGCGCTTCCATCAGCTTCAGGAGCTTCTTCGCATCGTCGTTCTGCGCGTGCTCGCGCGCCAGTTCGGCGCGCGCCTGGTCGAACTTCGCCTGTGCATCCTGGCGCGCCTGCTCGTTCTGCGCCAGCTGCTCCTGCGCCTGCTGGTTGCGCTGACGCGCTTCACGCAGCGCGGTGTCCATCTGCGCCGCAGACTGGCGCAGCATCGCCATGTCCTTGTCCTTGCTCGCGGAGGCCTGACTGGCCTGCAGTTCCTGTTCGCGCGCTTTCAGGCGCGCGATCTCGGCCTCGGCATCCGCCAGCTGCTTCGCGCTTGCTTGCTGCGTCGATTCCAGCTCCTTCTGCTTCGCCGCGAGTTCGCGATCGCGGGCATCGGCATCAGCCTTGAGCCTGCCGTATTGCGGGTCGCGGTCGGAACCGGCCTGCGCCTGCGCGGCATCGAGCTTGGCACGCACGTTGTTCAACTCGCTCTGCGAACGCTGGTAGGTCTGCTGTTCGTGCTGGAGCTGCGCCTTCATCTTGTCGAGCTGCGCGCGCAATTGCGCGGATTTCTCCTGTTCGCCGGCGAGTTGCGAGCGCAGCTGCTGGCTCTCGGCTTTCGCTGCGCTCACCTCGGCGCTGACCGACGAAGCGAAAACGAGCTTGTCGTCGCTGATCCCGGACGCCTCGCGGTACAGGTTGAGCGCCTTGGCGATGTCCTTCGGCACGCCGAGGCCCTGCTCGTAGATGTAGCCGAGATTGATCCGCGCGCGGCGTGATCCCTGCGCCGCCGACTTCTCGAACCACTCGGCGGCCTTGGCGTAGTCCGGTTCGGTCCCGAGACCCTTGAGATAGATCTCGCCGACGTAGTTCTGCGCATCCGCATCGCCGCCTTCGGCCTGGCCGAGCCATACCTTGAGTGCGGTCTGATAATTGGCGCGATCGTAGGAAACGTATTCGCCGCCACGGATTTCGCAGTCGGCCTGGGTGGTTCGGATAGGCCGGCGTGCGCTCATGTAGGTCGAGGACTTGCCGAGCTTGCGGACCTGGCCCGGCAGCAGGCAGTCGACGATCAGCAGATCCTCCGGGTTTCGCGTCTGCACGGTGGCGCGTGCCTCCGGCACCGGGGCGAGCAGCCCCGCCGCAGCCACCAGCAGCGCTGCGACGCACAACAGCGCGGGATTGAGCCCGTTCTTCCGGTTCGAAATGATGGCAGCCATGACCGACTCCCGCGCGTGTTCATGTTGAGGGCGGCAGACGTTTTGCCGCTATACTGGAATTATAGGCCGGTTATGGGGAGCTAGGGATATGCTTACGATCAAGCCTCGACTGCCAACCCGATCGCGGAATCGACGGCTTTCGCCAGTCTGGTTGCTGTCGGGCCTGCTGATCTGCCTGATGGGCGGGGTGCCGCCCGCCTCCGCCGCTCAGCTGCCCCCGCTCAGCGTGTCGCTGACGAAAGTCAGCGGCGACAAGCAGACCGCGCCGGCCGGCTCGCCCGCGCCCGCCCCGCTCACGGTCGAACTGGAAGCGGGCCCCGGTTTCGACTTCGCGCCGCCCCCCGTGTACCTGAACTGGGTCGTCGTCAGCGGCGATGCCACGTTTGCAGAGAGTTCCGCGAACACCTACCAGCAGACGGTGACGATGGACTTCGATCCGGAAGGCGGCGGCGTCCTGCCCGCGCAGGCGGCCGCGCACCTGATCTTCGGTGGCACGTCCGGTCCGGTGACCGTGCGTGTTTCCTGCCCGTACTGCGTGCTCACCGGCGGCATAACCACCCAGCAGACTTTCAACCTCACCAGCACGCCGCCGGCGCTTGCGATCGTCTCCGGCAACAGCCAGACCGGCGCGCTCGGCAGCGCCGGCGACGCACCCCTGGTGGTGCAGCTCGGCAGTTCGTCCGGCCAGACGGTGAACTGGGCCGTCACGTCGGGTCACGCGACGCTCAGCGCGAACACGACGCTGACCGACGCCAACGGGCAGGCCTCGATCACGTTCTCCTACGGCACGACCTCTGGAACGGTCTCGATCCAGGCGAGCACGGCGACGAGCCAGGTCACATTCAACGAGACCGCGTTTACGCCCAGCTCGGTGCCGATCAGCGGCAACAATCAGACCGCCGTTGCCGGCAGCGTGCTGCAGCCGTTCGTGGTTCAGGTGGGGTCGGCGACTTCCTCGTCACCGGGGAGTCACACGCTGGGCGGCGGCGGTTCAACCAAAGGGCTCGCCGGCATCCCCGTGACCTGGACGGTCGTCCAGGGCGGCGGCACCCTGGCCGCGGGCACGACGACGACCGATGCGACCGGCAGATCCAGCAATACGCTCACGCTGGGCCCGAACGCCGGCATGAACGTCGTGCAGGCGTCGGTGTCCGGCGTCGGCACCATCACGTTCACGGCAACCGCGCTTTCGAACGTGCCGACGGGCAGTCAGTTCACGATCGTGTCGGGCAACAACCAGTCGCTGGTGCCGCTCACACCGTCGCAACCGCTGGTCGTCAAGCTGGCAACGACGTCCGGCACACCGATCGGCGGCGCCACGATCAACTGGAGCGTTTCCGGAGCATCCGGGAAACTCACGAGTTCGACGACCGCTACCGATTCGACCGGTCAGTCGCAGAACGTGCTCACCGTGGTCCTGCCGGACAAGTACACCGTCACGGCACAGCTCAACGACGCGCCGGATGTACCCCCACTGACCTTCACCTTCAGCAACGCGGTCGCCAACCTGCCGGGTCTGAATACCTCGCAGCAGAGCGTCGCGCACGCCATCGACGTCGCCTGTCCGGCCCTCGTCGCACAGTCCTCGCTCACGCCTCCGCAGAAGGACCTGCTGCAGCGCTGCTCGGAAATCGTGGTCGGTTCCGGCACGAACCCCGACCAGGTCCCCGGCGCGCTCGACCAGATGCTGAACAACAAGACCCAGCCGCAGTCGGGACTGGCCGACACGGTGCAGCAGAGCCAGCTCGGCAACCTCAACACGCGCCTGGCCGAGCTGCGCCAGGGCTCCACGGGGCTGAGCGTGCACGGACTCACGCTCGTCAGCGATGGCCGCAGCCTGCCGCTGTCCTCGCTCAACGACTCGCCGACCAGCTATCTGGCGGAACCCGCGAGCAAGGACGAGGCCGGACAGAGCTTCGATCGCTGGGGTTTCTTCCTGACCGGCATGATCGATCGCGGCGGCGCCAGCCCCGACGGCATCCGGCCCGGCTTCGATTTCCACAACGCCTCGATCACCGGCGGCATCGATTACCGCTTCAACGATGACTTCGTCGCGGGACTCGCGTTGGGCTACAACCAGAACCGCTCCGACCTCGATGCGAACGCGGGCAAGATCGACGTCGACGGATACAGCCTCAACGCCTACTTCACCTGGTATCACAACAACGACTTTTATGTGGAGGGCTCGGCGGTCGTCGATTGGCTCGACTACGACCTGAGCCGCAACATCGCCTATCAGATCGCGAGCCTTTCCGGTGGCACGACCGACGTCAACCAGACGGCGAGCGCCTCGCCGGGCGGCAACCAGTACTCGTTGTCGCTGTCACTCGGCAAGGACTTCAACAAGGGCGCGTGGTCCGGCAGCCCGTACCTGCGCGGCGTCTACACACATCTGAGCCTCGACGGCTTCAGCGAGACCATGAGCGATCCCAATGGTCCGGGCAGCGGCCTCGGCACGTCGGTCGATTCGCGCTCGTTCAATTCCATGATGGGGGTTCTGGGCGGACGCCTGAGCTACACCGCCAGCATGGACTGGGGCGTGCTCGTTCCGAACGCGGTGCTCGAATGGAACCACGAATTCCACAACAACACGCAGACGGTCGTCACCCGTTTCCTCGCCGACCCCACGCAGACACCGATCGTGCTCACGAGTCCGGCACAGGACCAGAATTTCTTCAACATCGGCATCGGTCTGAACGCGATCCTGCCGCAGGGCCGCTCCGGCTACTTCTACTACGAACATGTCGCCGGTCTGGCGGGCGTGCACGAAAATCGCTTCTCCCTGGGCATTCGCATCGAATTCTGATGAGCATCGCGTCCACCCCTCGGGTATGCGCCGCCGCTTGCGCTGTTCGCGTGGGCGGCGGCATGCTATGGCCGCAGGGACGGCCGCGCCGGCGCGAGGGCGACGGCGCCGGATGGGGCCACGCAGTCGACCGGTCAGCGCATGATTGAATTCGGGCACAGCACGCACGTTGGCTTGCGTCGCGAGCACAACGAAGACACCTACTATGCCGACGCCGAGCTCGGCCTGTGGCTCGTCGCCGACGGCATGGGCGGCCACGAGCACGGCGAAGTCGCCAGCGCGCTGGCGCGCGACACGGTCGTGCAGGAGATCAAGGGCGGCGCGCCGCTGGCCCAGGCCGTGCAGCGCGCCGACGAGGAGATCATCCAGCATTCGAGCAAGAAGGCCGAAGCCCTGCCCATGGGCACGACGATCGCCGCGATCCGCGTGCGCGGCGAGGAATACGAGATCTGCTGGGTCGGCGACAGCCGTGTCTACATCTGGAACGGCGAACTCAAGCAGATGTCGCAGGATCACTCCTACGTGCAGGAACTCATCCAGCAGGGCGCCATCACGCACGAACAGGCGCGCACGCATCCGCACCGAAATGTCGTGACGCAGGCACTCGGCGTCACCGATCCGCAGAGTTTGCGCGTTGAAACGCTGCGCGGAACGCTGCAGCCGGGCATGCAGATCCTGCTGTGTTCCGACGGGTTGACCGAGGAAGTGGATGACAAGGACATCGGCGCCGTCCTGTCGCGGCAGGACTTGTCGGCGCAGGAGTGCGTCGATCACCTCATCCTGGCGGCGCTCGAGGGCGGCGGGTCGGACAACGTGACCGTCATCCTGATCCGCGATCGCTAGCCGCCCTTCTCGGCCTTCGCGAGTTCCGTTCTCAGTTTCTGCAGGGCGCCGCTGTTGGGGTCGGCGCGCAGGCCCTTCTGGATGAACTCGTCCGTTGCCGTATACAGGCCCTGGCCGAGGGCCACGCGCGCGGCCTGCTCGTAGAACGTCGCTACCTGCCCGAGTCCCTGCGTTGCGCGCGCGTTGCCTGATTCGCGTTTCAGTGCTTCGCGATACAGGTCGATGGCGTTGTCTCCCGGCGGGAAATCGAGCTTTTCGCCAAAGTTCTTCTGGCCGAAGGCGAGGTAATCATCCGCCCTCGCCAGCAGCGTGGGGAGGTCGAGCTTGGCGAGCGCGGCACTCGCCTGTTCCGACTCCGGCTGGGGCGTGCTCACGGACGGCGGCGGCAGGGTCGAACCGACCGGCTGGGCGGGCTCGGGCGCAGGCGCATGGCGCAGGAGCGCCCAGCCGATGACGAGCGCAATCACGATCACCGCCACGGCGCCGCCGCCGATCGCGAGCGAGCGCCTGCCGGATGTCGACGGCACGGCAGCCGATTGCGCCGTTGTCCCCGGCATCGCCGCAGGCGCATAGCTCGGCATGGCGGCCCGTTTGCGCGTGCTGCGCTTCTCCGGCGCCGGAGAACCCGGCAACGGATGTTCCTGCAGCATGCGGTCGAGCGCCGCGATGAAGGCGTCTCCCGTCGCAAAGCGCTCCTCGGGATTCTTGGCCATCAGACCGTCGATGAGCGGCTGCAGCCAGGCGACGTTCTCCGGCAGCTTTGGCACCGGTTCGGTCACGTGCATCAGCGCCACCGCATAGGCATCGTTGGCCTGATAGGGCTTGTGACCCGCCAGGCACTCGTACATCACCGCACCGAGGCTGTACAGATCCGAGCGGCCATCGATCATGCTGGCCTGCGCCTGCTCGGGGCTCATGTAGTCCGGAGTGCCGATGGCGTTGCCCGCCATCGTTGCGGCGCTGACCGTCTTCATCGCCTTGGCGATGCCGAAGTCCGCGAGCACCGCCGTGCCGTTGGCGCGGAACATGATGTTGCCCGGCTTCACGTCGCGGTGCACGAAGCCCTTTTCATGCGCGAACGCCAGACCGGACGCGATATCGCGCGCGACCTCGAGCACCTCCGCGGTCGTGATGCGGTCCATGCGCTCGCGCAGCGTGCCCGCCGGCAGGTATTCGCTGGCGAGGTAGTAGACGCCGTTTTCCTCGCCGATGTCGTGGACGGTCATCAGGTGCGGATGGGTAAGCTTCGCCGCGATCCGACCTTCCTTCATGAACTGTTCGCAGAATGTCGCGTTCGCGGCCAGCACCGGCGACATCACCTTGAGCGCGACTTCGCGATCCAGCGATTGCTGCATGGCCAGATAGACCGAAGCCATGCCGCCCTCGCCGAGCTTGCGGATGATGGTGTAGCCGGATACGTGAACGTCGTCAGTCATGCGCTGCGGTATCGTGCGTGCGGGCGAAACGCGCCCCGCACCGGGGGCGCACAAGGATATAGTTCAGGGCGCGGCAGCGGCAACTGCTGCGCTCGCCGTCACGGAGCAGCAGCGCGCAGTTCCTTGAGTGACGCGTCGAAGCGGGCCATCGAGTAGCCGTTCTCGTCCTTGACGGCGTCGTAAACCTTGTCGAGCCTGGCGTGCAGGCTGGCCGCCTTTTCCTTGTCCAGCTTGCCGTCGTTCTCGAATGCCACGACGACCGACTGCGACGCCATCGCCACTTGTTCCGCGGCGACGAAGTCGCGGAACTCACCACGCTCGCCGTCGGCGATGATGCTGGCCAGGATCACGTCGAGGCTGGGCGCGTCGTACTTGAACGCCGCGACCTTGGGCAGAACCTCTGCGATCGTTGCGCGCAGCGTGCGCGCCGCCGCGAACGTCGCGTCGCGGCTCTGCGTCGTCGCGCGGTGCAATTCGCGCGTCTGCTCGAACACGCGCTGCGCCGCCGCCTTGTCGACCGGCGCAAGCACATGCCGGAACATGACCAGATTGGCGTCGTTCAGGCGCACGACGCCGGGGCCGAGACCGGTTCCCTGTCGCGGACCCCAGCTGTTGTCCTTCATCAGCTTGTGGCACGCCTGACAGTTGAACAGGACGAGTTCGGGAAAGATGCCCTGCCAGCCGGTCTGTGGATCGAGCAGCAGATCGAGCAGATTGGTCGCGGCAACGCCCTGCCCCACCGCCCAGTCGCGCACGCCGCTCCAGTCGCCCTTGCGCTTGAGCCAGTTCGCGTCGACCTTGTAGTGCGGATGCAGCCAGGTGAACGTGTCCAGTTCGAACGACAGGCGCGGGTGTCCGGCGCCCATGATCCGGTGCGTGATCATGCGTTCCTTCTCGCCCATGTGGCACGACAGGCACAACTGCGCGCGCTTGATCGGATCCTCCGTCGCGTACATGCCCTTGGCGAGATTGTCCGCATGCGCAACCTTGCGGTCGGCGTGCGAATTCAGCCACTGCTCCGAGCCGCCGTGACAGGCTTCGCAGCCGACGCCGTCGGAAATCTGGAAACGCTCGCCGCGCCGCTCGGCGGGCGGATTGTCGGTATGACAGTCGAGGCAGATCTTGGCCTGGGTCGGATCACCGAGGCCGAGCTTCTGCGCAATCGCCTTCGACTGCGCGCGCTCGAGAACCTGGAAGGCCTTGGCGTGGGGATCGAACTCCTGCCAGATCGCGAACTCGTTCTGCATGACGTCTGAGTCGCGGAACGGCTGGGAGGCGCCGTGACAAACGCTGTTGCTGCAGCTCGCCACACCCATGTGCTTGTGGGCAGCGATGGCTTCCACTGCCGTCTCGGCATGCGCAGCGGATGCACACAGGATCAGTACCGCGAATAGCCCCTTCATAGACGCTCCCCGGACTCGCGATTGCGTGCCGAGTATACCTGATGACAGGCAGGGCCGATCAACCCGACCCGGTGCGCCTCATGCCGTCGCTCTCGCTGCATGCGCTCCGACGGCTGCGTCCGCCACGCAATTGCGCCCGCCTTTCCAGGCTTCGGTATACATCTCGCCCTGGAACGACGATTCGAAGCCGTTTCTGAAGATTATCTGCAGGAACTGCGAGAGCGGGACCACTTCGAGATGAATGGGCATTGCAAACGGGGTATTCGGCACGCCCGTCACCGCCGGATCGTTGGCATATACCGGAACGACGGGAAACACGCTGGGCACGATTGCATTGCAATTTTGACCATCGAACTCCGCTCCCATCGCCACGGGGGATGCGTTGGTCGGCTTGGTCACATAATACAAGCCTCTGCTTCCGGCGTTGACCACGACACCGCCTGCATGCTGGCCGGTGCTGTCGACATCGACATAGGCCTGCCCTGTGCAGTCGCTCGCCGAGTAGTACAAGCCTATCGAGATCTGATAGGCGACGCCGCCGATGTCGGTAATTGCAGCGGCAAGGCCTGGCAACCTGATGGAGCCGGTGGAAGCGTCGAGGGAGAAGCGATACCCCTGGATGCTGTGGATCACCGTGTTGGATTCCGCGTACTCGCCGAGCAACACATGGTTGGCGTCATACACTCCGCTCACGCCAGCCCACGCCCGCGATACGATCCCAAGACATGCGACAAAACCGAGCCATTGCCTTAACACGACGATTCCTCCGCTGCGACACCGCCCGCTCTGCTGACACTCCGTCAGTGACGCAGAGCATCCGCAATCGATCCCCCTTCCCCTCGGATCATACTCCCGCCATCAATTCATCAGCCACCGGTAAACGCCACAGGCACTTGCCCGCGCTCGCCGATTCGATGTGTGTGAGTCGGGCGGCGTGCAGCGCCAGTTCTTCGGCGCTCGCGCGCCGGACGCGCAGGGCCGGCCGCGCTGCCGGCGGCATCGGCGCGCGTGCGTGCAGAATCTCGCTCGACATGGCCAACCCGAGATCGCCCTGGCCACCGCTCATGGCGAGATAGACTTCGGCCAGCAGTTGCGCGTCGAGCAACGCGCCATGCAGCTCGCGATGCGAGCTGTCGACGTTCAGGCGCCGGCACAACGCGTCGAGGCTGTTCTTCTGGCCCGGATACTTTTCGCGCGCCAGCGCGAGCGTGTCGAGCACCCGTGCGCGATCCTCGACGCGGCCGTACGCCGCGTCGGCGAGTGCCAGCTCGGCGTCGAGAAACCCGATGTCGAATGCGGCGTTGTGGATGACCAGCTCGGCACCGGCAATGAATTCGAGAAATTCGCCGGCGACATCGCGGAAACGCGGCTTGTCCGCAAGGAATTCGTTGTCGATGCCGTGCACGGCCAGCGCGCCTTCATCGACCACGCGCTCGGGATTGAGGTAGCGGTGGAACGTGCGCCCGGTCGTGCGACGCTCGCTCAACTCGACACAGCCGATTTCGATGACGCGATGCCCCTTGCCGACTTCCAGTCCGGTGGTTTCGGTGTCCAGCACGACCTGACGCATTAGGGGACCTGGCGCTCCGCCGCTTCGCGGGCAAGTCTATCGACTTTTTCATTCTCGGCGTGACCCGAATGGCCGCGCGTCCAGTGCCAGCGCACGCGGTGTGGCGCCGCCGCGGTCAGCAGACGCTGCCACAGGTCCTGATTCTTGACGGGCTTGCGGTCCGCCGTGCGCCACCCGCTCGCCTGCCAGCGCTCCACCCAGGCCTCGATGCCCTGCTTCACGTACTGGGAATCGGTCGTCAGGCGCACACTCGAGGCCCGCCGCAGGGCCTCCAGCGCCTGGATGGCCGCCATCAGCTCCATGCGGTTGTTCGTGGTCAGCGCCTCGCCGCCGGAGATGGACTTCTCCACGGTCTTGTAACGCAGCAGCGCCGCCCAGCCGCCGGGCCCCGGATTGCCCAGGCACGCGCCGTCCGTGAAGATCTCCACCTCATTGACCCGACTCATGGGCGAACGCGGTGCGCGCCCGGAACCAGGCGTGGACTCAGAGCGACCTCGCGCGTGGCCTGACGCAGGCGCAGCGGCGTCAGCGAGCTCCGGCGCTTGCGTGCGAGCAGGAGCCAACTGCTGCCGAAGCGCGCCAGCTTTCCGCGAAAATGCCGGGTGGAATCCGCTTCGCTGCCGGCCACCTCGCGCGGCCACAACAACCCGGGAAAGCGCATCTGCAGCGTGTCGATCTGTTCGCGCGCAAGCAGGTCCTTCCAGGCGGAGGCGGAGCGCAGGTGCAGCCGCGGCGCGGCGCGCATCGATTGCCAGGCGAGCCACGGCCGCCACGTGCCGAATGGATTGAAACCGAGCAGAAGAATCACGCCCTCCGGCGCCAGCACGCGGCTGAGCTCGCCCGCGCCCAGTTCCGCGTCGTCGAAGCGCTCGAAGCAATGCTGCGCCACGATGAGTTTGAAGCTCTCGCTGGCGAATGGCAGATACCACGGCGAGCAGCGCAAGTCGCCGATCCACAGTCCGGATCGCGCCGAAGCCAGCCCGGTGACCATGCCGAGAAGGTGCGCGGGCAATTGCGCGGGGGCCCGTTCATGAGCGCGCAGGAACAACCCGTAGTTGCCGTATACGCCCGACAGGATCGGCGCCAGCGCCGCCAGTTCGC
>Ga0335076_10002957_pt1 | contig 16986 bp, 12 predicted proteins | sample Lox_Sample_25_FD_206717 | JGI IMG/M metagenome (GOLD analysis project Ga0335076, IMG submission 206717) | Soil microbial communities from Loxahatchee National Wildlife Refuge, Florida, United States - Lox_Sample_2.5 | ecosystem: Environmental > Terrestrial > Soil > Wetlands | place: USA... | reverse complement strand
TTCGCCTGCGTCGGGCCGTTTGTGGGGACGCTGCTGGCGGGATCGGTGGAAGGCGGCGCGCTGCGGCCGCTGATCGGCATGGCAGTTTTCGCCACCGGGCTGGCGCTGCCGTTCTTTCTGCTGGCGCTGTTCCCGTCGTATTTGAAGCGGCTGCCGAAGTCGGGCGGTTGGCTGGCGCGCGTGAAGATCGTGATGGGCTTCATGATTGTGGCGTTCAGCCTGGTGTACCTGGCGAAGCTCGATCAGACGCTCGGTTGGGGCCTGGTGACGCGCGGCCGCTTCCTGGCGGCGTGGGTGGTGCTGTTCGCGATGGCCGGACTCTACTTGCTTGGATTCCTGCGAATGGAAGGTGTGAAATCAGATGAGAGCGTGGGGCTGGGGCGGCTGATTACGGGAATCGTGCTGCTGATTTTCGCCATCAGCCTTCTGCCGGGAATGTTCGGCGGGAACCTGGGAAATCTGGAAGCCTTCGTTCCGATGGCGAGTGAGCAAGCGGGCGGCTTCGGCGGCAGCGGCGGCGGCGACGCGCTGGTGTGGATGAAGGATCAGTATCGCGAGGCGCTCGCAAAGGCGAAGGCGGAAGGCAAGCTGGTGTTCATCGATTTCACCGGCTACAACTGCGCCAACTGCCACTGGATGCGCGGCAACATTTTGAATCGGCCAGAGATTGTGGCGGAGCTGAAGAAGTTCGTGTTGGTGGAGTTGTATACGGATGGCGTGGATGCGGCTTCGGAAGCCAATAGCAAGCTGCAACTGGAAAAATTCGGGACGGTTGCGGAGCCGCTGTACGTGATCCTCGATCCGGAGGAGCATGTGATCGCCAGGTTCGATCATCTGACGCACGATCCGGCGGAGTTTCTGGCGTTTCTGCAGACGGCCAAGCCGGCGGCGGCTTCCCCGCAACCGGAAACCGCGATCGGCCCCTTCACCAAGCGCGACGGCAGCCCGTTTGACGTGGCCGCGCTAAAAGACAAAGTCGTGGTGGTGAATTTCTGGGCGACGTACTGCGTGCCGTGCATCGCGGAGTTCCCGTCGTTCAACAAGATTTATCGCGACCTGGGGCCGAAAGGCGTGGCGGTGGTGGGGGTGGATGTGGACGCGGATGCCGCGGGTGTGCCGGGATTTCTGAAGAAGCACCCGATCGAGTACAGCGTGGCGGTCGGGGGTGAGGCGGCCATGCAGCAGTACAAGTTCGAAGGGCCGCCGGTGACGATTGTATACGACCGGTCGGGGAAGCAGGTGCAGCGGTTCGACGGTGGAGCGTCGGAGGCGGAACTGCGGGCGGCGGTGGAGAAGGCGCTGCAGTAGGGCAGGCTGCCAGCCTGCCCCACAAAAATTCGATATACACTATCTGCAATATGAAGACTGTTGCAGTTTGGTGCGGCATTGCCGCCGCATTGATCATCGGAGTGAGGGCTCAGCAACGCGGCGGCGCCATGACACCGGAGGCGCGCGCCAAGCGGCTCTCCACCGAGCAGGAACTGGAATCCATCGCCATCGTCGAACGCAAGGTGATGGTGCCGATGCGCGACGGCAAGCGCATGGCCACCGATATCTACCGGCCCAAGGACACGTCGAAGAAATATCCCATCGTGTTCGTGCGCACGCCGTACAACTTCAACTTCTGGGACGTGCGCAATGGGACCTACCGCGACATGGCGGCGGAACTGGACGCGGTCAAGCGCGGCTATGCGTATGTCGAGATGAACGAGCGCGGCCACTTCTTTTCAGAAGGCATTTATGACATTCTTGGGCCGCCGCTGACGGACGGCAGCGACGCGATGACGTGGATGTCGAAGCAGCCATGGTCGAACGGAAAAGTAGGGACGATCGGCTGCTCGTCGACAGCGGAATGGCAACTGGGCGTGGCGGCGCAGGGCAATCCGGCGTTCGCGGCGATGATCCCGCAGGGATTCGGCGCGGGCGTGGGACGCGTGGCGCCGTATTACGAGCAGGGCAACTGGTATCGCGGCGGCGCGGTGCAGATGCTGTTCGCGACCTGGATCTACGGCGAGCAGAACCAGGTGCGGCCGATGTTTCCGCCGAACACCTCGCAGGAAGATTTGATCCGCGCGTCGAAGATGTTCGACCTGGCGCCGCAGATGCCGCCGGTGGATTGGTCGAAGGCGCTGGCGCACCTTCCGGAGATGGACATTCTCAAGGCAGTCGACGGGCCGCACGGCATCTATGCCGATCGCGCAGAGGTTTCGACCGGCGGCGCCATGATCAAGCGGACGCCCAACGATCCGGCATGGTATCGCGGCGGGTTGTGGCACGACAATATGACCATCAACGTGCCGGGCTTCTGGTTCATGTCGTGGTACGACGTCAGTGTGGGGCCGAATTTGGCCGCGTACAACTTCGTGCGTAAGACGGCGAAACCCGAGATCGGCAAGGAGCAATACGCGGTGATCGCGCCGACCACGCACTGCGGGTACAAGCGCGTCAGCGAGAACACCATGGTGGGCGAGCGCAACGTGGGCGACGCGCGGCTGCCTTACGACGATCTGACCTGGGGATGGTTCGACCATTTCCTGAAGGGCGAAGACAACCACATCCTGGAGAAGACGCCGCGAGTGCAGTATTACACGATGGGCCTGAACAAGTGGCAGAGTTCGGATACATGGCCTCCAGCGGGCGCGCAGCCGATGACGCTATATTTTTCGAGCGGCGGCAAAGCCAACACCGCGAGCGGCGATGGAACGCTGACCGCGGCTGCTCCAGCCGCAGATTCGCCTGACGGCTTCACCTACGATCCGATGAACCCGGTGACGTCGTACGGCGGCAACGTCTGCTGCTCGGGCAATGCGGTGCAGGGCGGCGCATTCGATCAGCGCAAGATGGAGACGCGGCCGGACATTCTGGCATTCACGTCCGAGCCATTGAAGGACGCGATCGAGGCCAGCGGGCCGATCGGGGTGACGCTGTTCGTTTCGTCGGACGCCAAGGATACGGATTTCACGGTCAAGCTGATCGACGTGTATCCGGACGGGACGGCCTATAATCTCGACGAGACCATACAGCGGATGCGGTATCGCGACGGGTACGACAAGCCGCTGGCGTGGATGGAGAAGGGGAAGGTTTACAAGGTGGCGTTCCAGCCGATGACCACCAGCAATTATTTCCCGGCGGGGCATCGGATACGGGTTGAGGTGAGCAGCAGCAACTTTCCGCGATTCGATCGGAACCTGAATACCGGCGGGAATAACTACGACGAATCGACGGGAGTGGTGGCGCACAATGCGGTGCACCACTCGCGGCAGTACGCGTCGGCAGTGACGTTGACGGTAGTGAAGCACTGACCGCGCTGCCAAACCTGAAAAAATGGGCCGCGGTGAAATGCGCCGCTCAAACGCTCATCCGCGGCCCTTCAGGGGTACAACACTCAAACGGATCAGAAGTTGACCCGCAACACCCACTCGATGATGCGGGCGCCGGGATCGACTGTGCCGGAAATATCGCGATATGCGCCCGTGATGTAACCGAACGTCGAGGAGGTGTTGCCGCTTCCGGGAAGGAAGTTGGTGACGTTGAGCACGTCCAGCGCGTGGATGGCGAATTCCACGTCGGCGTGTTCGGCGATGCGCGTGTTCTTCTGCAAGCTCAGGTCGAAGTGGTGCTGCCACGGCAGATACATGTAGCCGTTCCAGCCCATCTGCCCTGGCGCGGCGGGTCCGATGTAGGGAGCGCTCGGGTCCACCTGGAAGGGGGTCATCCCGCCGGCATTAAAGGCGGCCATGGTATTGGTCAGGAGGTTGGTGTTGTTGGTGCTGTTCAGCGTATTGAAGTAGCTGGAGTTGTACTGGCCGTTGGAGGGAGCCGGTGGTGGCAGATAGAAGATAATCCCGCCGTTGGCGCTCGGATAACTGGTTTTGTAAATGCCCATCATATTCTGCAACTGGTTGATGGTGATGTTATGGAGCACGACGCCGCTCGAGCTGCCATTGAACGTCCCGAAGCCTCCGAAGAAGAGGGGCGTTCCGGATTGCAGGCGGACCACGCCGGAAAGCTCCCATCCTTCCAGCAGCCTTTTTACGAGAGGCGGCCCACCCGAAGCGAACGCCCTGCCGGGGCCGAAAGGCAATTCGTACAGCCAATTCATCTTGATGTCGTGGCGAATGTCGAAGCCGGAGGGAGTCCGATCGAGCGCCAGGTTGCGCAACGTGGTTGCCGAAGATCCGTCATTGGCGGAGGCGCTGGCGCCCTCGACGAGCGATTTGCCGAACTGATAGCTTCCATTGAAGAGGAAGCCGGTGGCCAGGCGGCGCCGGATTTCGATCTGGAATGCGTCGAAGTAGGAGGCCCCGTTATTGGTCAGAACGTTGGCCGAGCCGCCGCCCAGGGGGTTCACTTCGAACTGATTCGCAGGGTATCCGGCGTTGATCAGGTTTTGCATGCGGGTGGCGTTGTTGGCAATGGAGCTGGCGAAGCTGCCGGACTGGCCCAGTTGCAGATTGAGGGCGGTGGCGGAATCGTTAGTCGTCCCCACGCCCGTGCTCAGCATCGGCACATTGACCTGGCCGGGAAGCCCCTGATTTCCCCAATTGACGACGCCGGTGTTCTGGTTGATGTTTCCGCCGCGGGCAATCCTGAGGTTGTTCTGAGCGGCGAGGAACTGGGTCAGGAAAGTGCCACTGGGTGAGTTACCGAAGACGTTCACCTCATTGAGGTTCATGGTTCGCCACAAATCCGTGCCATGATTCGCGACATAGCGGAAATCGATGACGGTGTTGCGGTCGATCTCGCGCTGCAGGCTGAAGTTCCAGCTTTGCACGTAGCCCATCTTCAAATTCGGATCGATGGAGTACATGGAATTGCCGGGCTGCGGCACGATCGGATAACTGGGGGTCGTGCTGACAGGGCGTGTCGGTAAAGTTGGCTGGCTGAAGACGACACTGCCCGGAGCCCCGAAGTACTGCGGAAACGAAGTGGGATTGACGGAATCGTCGATGCTCAATCCCTGATTGGATCCGTAAAGGGCGGAAAAGACATCCATACCTTCGCGAACGGTGGCAATGTTGTAGCCGCCGCGAAGAACCGTGGTTCCCGCCCGGTGGCCGAATAGCGTCCCCATGAAGCCTTCCAAAACGGGCACCTGCCATGCGATGCCGATCGAGGGCGCAAACACCGGGGGCGGATCATACAGGCTGCCTTGGAGTTTCTGATATACCGGGCTGACACCAGCAGTAGAACCGGGCGCGAACAGGTTGCCCACGCCGGAGGTCCCCCAAATGTCCTGATAGGAAACATCGGTGTAAAGGCCATCGATATTCTCGAATGCGCCCTGCTTTTCCACGCGCAATCCGAGGTTCACGGTCAGGGTCGGTTTGACGCGCCATTGGTCGCTTACGAACAGGCCGAATTCGCGGAGCTGATCGCGGTCGATGCGCGAGGCATTGGTGTAAGCGTGGGTTTGCTCGCTCAAGACCAGGCCTTGGCTGATGCCCGACACACGGCCAACGACATCGGCATACAGATTGGCGGCTTGCGACAACTGCGCGGTGGTGGCGCCGGGAAAGTTCGTGGTGTTGAAAATATTGGTGGCTCCGGTAGTGATCGGATCGTTGGGAGAGATTCCGAAACTGATTCCCGGAAACAGGGCATTGCCTTCGATCTCCTGGTACAGGTTTATCTGGTCCCAGTTGCCGCCGAAGCTGAGCTGGTGCGATCCCTTCACCCAGGTCACGGTATCGCCGATATTCTTCACCGGCGCGTTGCGGCGCTGCGGACCGCTGGTAGTAGTCACGCCGGAAAGACCGGTGCCCGGGCTGGCGAAACTCGGGACATAGCCGCGCCAGACGCCGAACATCCCCGGCGCGACGTCGGGGAAGAAGAGAACAGTCCCGCCGTTCAACCCCATGCGGTACTCGTTGGTCATTCTCGGATTGATGGTGCTGCGGAGAGAAATGGTGCCGTCGAACCGGTTGCTGGCCTGGCCGGTGCTTACGTTGGAGAACAGCACGGTACCGGTTCCCGGAAAATCGGGGACCACACCATTGAGCAAGTCAGGAACAGAGTTGTACCAGTCGTAGTTGTAAATGATCGAGAGAGTATTCTTGGAGTTGACCAGGTAATCGATGCGGGTGGTAAAGAAATCGCGGGCATCAATGCCGCTGGGCAGATAGGATGTCGTCAGGGTGTTGTAGTCGCCACTGGATTGATTGTTGGTCACGGCTCCGAGCGCGCCGGCCTGCTGCATCAGGGCGTACGTTTTGGCCAGAGTCGGATCCGCGGCCGTGGGATAGGGAGTGGAACCCGCCGGCAGGCTGGCATTGGCGGCCCTTGCCAGGTTCAGCAAATTGACCTGCTGTACCTGCTTGGACGAATTCACGTAGGAGAAGATACCGCTGGAGGCAGTAGGCGTGAGATAGTTGCGCTTGTATTGGTTGGTTCCCGGGAAGCGGTAGAACTCCGCGTTGCCGAAGAAGAACAGCTTGTTCTTCCTGATGGGACCGCCAATATGGCCGCCTTCCTGGTTGAGGCGAATGGTGTCGCGCGGCAAACCGACCTGGTTGTTGTAGTAGTAATTGGCGTTGAACCAGGTATTGCGGCCCTGCCAGAATCCGCCGCCATGCCAGTTGTTGGTTCCAGACCGGGTAACGAACTTGATCTGAGCCCCGCCTTGCGCGCTGGAGTCGACGCCGGCGGCGGAAGTTTCGACGGTAACTTCTTCCATCGCGTCGACCGAGGGCATGATGTAGCTGAAGAAGCCGTCGCTGGACTTCAACATGTTGTCCTGGGTATTCATTCCGTCGATGGTGATGTTGAGCGCGCCCTTCGGCAAACCGTTGATCGAGGAACTGCGTGGATTTCCGGGTGTGGATGTGCCGGGCAAATCGACCGTCAATTCGATGGCGTTGCGGGTGGCGAACGGAAGATCGGTAAGTTGTTTGCCGGTGAGGTTGCTGCTGACGTCGGCGGTGGTGGCCTGGACGACTTCAGCGCCGGCGGTGACTTCCACCGATTCGGCGGCCGCGCCGACTTCCAGTTTGACGTTGAGAGTGCCGGGGACTCCAACAATCAGGGCGACGTTCTGCACGGTCTGAGTCTTGAATCCCGGCTTGGAAAACGTGACGCGATAGGTGGCTGCTCCGAGTGAGGGCACGACGTACTGGCCCTTATCGGAGGTTAGGACGGAGATTGTCTCGCCGGTTGACGGATTGACAACCTGCACCGAGACGCCCGGAACCGCGGCGCCGGTCTGATCGTTGACCACTCCCGAGACGGAAGTGACGTTAACCTGTGCGAAAGCAGGCGCGGCCAAGACGAGCAGCGCCAAAAACGAAAGACACTTCTTCATAAGCGGGCGACCCCCTCTAGTCCTCGACTAAGCGAGGAGTTTCGTTACCCTTACCCGAGGGCACACGACTCCCGTATTGGTTAGTTGAGAGAAACAAACGGCCGGCACGGGGAAGTCGCAGTAACTCACCCCGGCTATGCACGCCTGCAATGCACCCAATAACCTGCTGTAAATCCCCCGGTTGGCCAAGGATACAGCGGGTTTCGTATAGCGTGCCATCCAATAGATTCCTTACATGGCGACGTGGAATTTCGCACGGTGTAACCGAGATAGACGGAGTTTTGGGTGAAGACGATAAGTCCGACGTTTGGAAAGCAATAGGGTGAAGGGGCAAGTTATTGCATCGAAACGCCCGTGGCCCTTAAGGGCTAACCGCCGCCATAGCCGGACTACAGAATGGAAGTTATTTTGGCGCGGCGGGGAAGGTGCTGATGCAGCGGAATCCGACGCTGCGCTCGGATTCATCGGGAGCGGAGGCGAAGCGGTAGGAGAAACGCGTGTCCTTGAGGTTGTAGGCGTAGCCGCTGCCACGCAGGACACGCGCATGGCCGGTAGGTTTGCCGGCAGGATCGCGCTGCGGATCGGCGCTGAAGGGCGAGGACCAATCGCTCATCCACTGGACGACGTTGCCCAACATGTCGTATAGGCCCCAGGCGTTGGGCTTTTTCGTGCCGACATCGTGAGTGGTGTCGCCGCTATTGGAGCGGTACCAGGCGAACTGATCGATGGGATCGGGGCGCGATGCCGTGCTGCCGGCGCGGGCGGCGTAATCCCACTCGGCTTCGGTTGGGAGGCGTCCGCCGATGGCTGTGCAATAGGCCGCGGCGGCAGCCCATGTCACGCTTTCCACGGGACGATTCGGGCCTTTGGCGGCGCTCGGGTTCTTGCCGATGACCCTGAGGTACGCCTGCTGGGTTACGGGCGTCTGTCCGATCCAGAACGGCCGGGTGAGGGTGACTTTGTGCGGAGGCCCCTCGGCGTCGACGAAGCAATCCGGGTCGCTGGCGCTACAGCCCATGGTGAAGGTTCCAGGAGTGACGTAGACGTACTTCAGGCCGTCCCTGGCGTTCACTCTCACGGAGCCGAGCGTGGGGACGGGCGTCACAGTTGGCGCCGGCTCCTGGGCGGATAGCGCAATTGCGAGAAACAGGATTGGCGCGATGCGCATACAAGTCTCCTGAAGAAAACAAGTATATCGTCGTGTACCGGACGGGGGTTGGGAGCCGGTATAAATAGGGGTTGAAGATCTGAATGACTGGATCTATAATCGCAATTGAGAAAGCACCTCTTTCAGGTGGTGGATTATGCCGGCAAACGCCAGACCAGATCGTGGGAGTGTCCTGTTTAACTCTGAAGAATGTAAGGGTTGCGGGCTTTGTGTCGAAGCCTGCCCGCCGCACGCGCTGCACCTATCGGAGCGGCTGAACCGGTATGGATACCATCCGGCGGAGTACGCCGGAACGGGATGCACCGGCTGCGGCATCTGCTTCTATGCCTGTCCGGAACCGGGCGGAATCACGGTATTGCGAAGGGTGGCGTAACATGGCCAAGCAACTCACCAAGGGCAATGAAGCGATCGTGAAAGCGGCGGTGCTGGCGGGAGCGCGCGCGTTTTACGGATATCCGATCACTCCGGCGAGCGAAATCGCGGAGGCGGCGGCGCTGTACTTTCCGCGCGCGGGCGGGGTGTTCGTGCAGGCGGAGAGTGAAGTGGCCGCCATCAACATGGTCTACGGCGGCGCGGCGGCGGGCGTGCGGACGATGACGGCGTCGAGCGGGCCGGGCATCAGCCTGATGCAGGAAGGCTTCAGCTACCTGGCCGGGGCTGAATTGCCGTGCGTGGTGGCGGACATCATGCGCGGCGGACCGGGGTTGGGCAACATCGCGCCGGAACAGGCCGATTACAACCAGGTAGTCAAGGGCGGAGGGCACGGCAGTTATCGAACACTGGTGCTGGCGCCGAATTCCGCGCAGGAGATGGCGGATCTGACGACGCTGGCTTTCGACCTGGCGGATACCTATCGCAATCCGGTGGTGGTGCTGGCGGACGGCTATATCGGGCAGATGATGGAGCCGGTGGAATTCGGGGCGGCGCGCGCGGTGCCAGCGCCGGCGGAGTGGAGTGTGACCGGACTTCCGGAGCACAAGCACAACCTGGTTTCGTCGATCTTCCTGGAGCCGGACAAGCTGGAAGCGCACGTGCGCAAGCTGGAGGCAAAGTACAAAGAAGCCGAACGGCGCGAAGCGCGCTGCGAGTGCTGGAAGACAGATGACGCCGACGTCATTCTGGTCGGCTACGGAATTATGGGGCGGATTTTGAAGGCGGTGGTGGAACTGGCGCGCGCGGCGGGCATCCGCGCCGGCCTGCTGCGGCCGATTTCGCTATATCCCTTCCCCGAGGAGCAAATCCGCGTCCTGAGCCGGCGAGCGAAAGCGTTCGCCGTGGTCGAGCTGAGCACCGGCCAGTTGCTGGATGACGTCCGTCTGGCCCTGGCTGGTTCGCGGCCGGTGGAGTTCTACGGACGGACCGGAGGCAACGTTCCCTCGGCGGAAGAAGTGCTGGGGTTCGTCGAGCAGAGATTCGGAGTGGCCGTGGAGGAGGTGGTCCATGTCTAGTGTTCTGAACGACGTCCCGACCAATGAATTCTCGGTGACTCATGGACGATCGGACAGCTTCTACGATCGTTTCGCGCGCAAGGGCGAACTACAGCACCAGACGCACTACTGCCCCGGCTGCGGGCACGGCATCGTGAGCAAGCTGCTGGCGGGCGCGCTCGACGAGCTGGGCGTGCGCGACCGGACGGTGCTGGTGAGTCCGGTGGGCTGCTCGGTGTTCGGGTATTACTACTTCGACACGGGGAACATTCAGGCGGCGCACGGGCGCGCGGCGGCGGTGGCGACGGCGGTGAAGCGCAGCCGGCCGGAGAGCATCGTGGTGAGCTACCAGGGCGATGGCGACCTGGCGGCGATCGGGACGGCGGAGATCGTGCACGCGGCCAATCGCGGCGAAAACATCACGGTGATTTTCGTCAATAACGGGATCTATGGAATGACCGGCGGGCAGATGGCGCCGACGACGCCGCTGGGCAAACGCAGCACGACGTCGCCATTGGGCCGCGAGGCGTCGAACGAAGGCTACCCGATTCATGTGTGCGAGTTGCTGGGGACGCTGGAAGCTCCGGTGTTCCTGGAACGCGTGTCGCTGGGGAACAACAAAGAAATCATGAAGGCGGCGAAGGTGATTCGCCGGGCGGTGGAGAATCAGGTGCGCGGACTGGGATTTTCGCTGGTCGAAGTACTGTCGCCATGTCCGACGATCTGGAAGCTGGACCCGGTGGATGCGCAGAAGTTTGTCCGCGAAGAGATGGGCGCGGTGTTTCCGATCGGGAATGTGCGCGACCGGACGGCGACCACAACGGCGCATCCGCCGCATCCTGCGCCTCCAGCGCCGGAAGAGCTGCCGCGATTGCTGGATTTGGATTCGGCGGAAGAGGCGAGCGAGCCGGAAGAGCGCGATATCGATCTGCGGATCCGCGTGGCGGGGTTCGGCGGACAGGGCGTGCTGATGCTCGGCGAAGTGCTGGCTGAAGCGGGGTTGGAATCGGGCTGCGAGGTTTCGTGGCTGCCATCGTACGGGCCGGAGATGCGGTCGGGGACGTCGAACTGTCACGTGCGGCTGGCGAGCGGGCCGGTGGATTCGCCGCTGGTATCGCGGCCGAACGTGCTGCTGGCGCTGAACGAACCGTCGCTGCGGAAGTTCTTGCCGAATGTGGAGCCGGGAGGAGTGGTGCTCTACAACGGAGCGGCGATGCCGGAGGATTGCGTCCGCGAGGATGTGCGGGCGGTGGCGATGCCGTTCACGGAGATGGCCGACGGGCTCGGGTCGGCGAAGGCCGGGAATATCGTGATGCTGGGGGCGCTGATCGAAGCCACCGGGTTGTTGGACGAAGATGACGTGGTGAAGGGCCTGCGCAAACTGGTAAAGAGCCAGAAGTGGTTCGACCTGGATCTGGCGGCGATGGAGTTGGGCCGGACGGAGATGCGGAAGCGCGGGGTGGCGGTGGAAGATCGGGATTTGTGGGGTGTGTGACGGCCGCTCGTGCCGGCGGGTGAGTGGGCCAGGCAGGATGGTGAGGCGAGCGTAGAGGCGGAGTCACAGTCCGCCGCAGGCTGCCGGCCTGCACTACAAAGACTCTATTCCCAGGTGCGGAAACGGTATTGGTGGGCGGACATGTCGACGCGCTTGCCGCGGAAACGGACGCCTTCCATTTCTAAGCGGGTGCGCTGTTCGAGGGCGGCTTCGTATTTCAGCTTGATTTGACCGCCGGCACCGAGGACGCGCTGCCAGGGGAGCGATCCGGGCGGGGCGGCACGGAGGATCTGCGCCACCTGGCGGTGGCATAACGGATAGCCGGCGGCCGCGGCCACCTGGGCGTACGTCGCGACTTTGCCTTTGGGAATCTGGCGGATCATTTTGCGAATGGCGGCGTCGCGCTGCGCGCTTTTGGGGAGGCGCAGCATCATGCGGGAGGCTTCAGTGGCAGTCAGACGGCGCTTGGCAGACGACAAAAGACGATCGTCTGCCCCACTTCGACCACTTCTCAGTTTGCGGGGCATAGCTCAGCGTGGAGCAGTTCCTTATCCATTTTGAGGAGGACGCAGCCAGGCTTGTTGATCTCGTCGATGGTGAGGCCGTTCCAGTTGAGACCGGTGGGAATCCATTGCGGCGGAACGGTGACGCGCATCTCGGTGACGGTGCGGCTGATGATTTCGAGCTGCCTGGTTTCGGTGTCGTAACGGCCCTGCACGCGCGCCGTCGGCGAGGTCTCACGGTGCGGCGCCACGACGGCGGTCTCGACACGCAGCCGCTCTTTGCCTCGCAAGAGCATGACGACCACGCGGCGGCTGGCCACCACCTGGTTCATCATGTCCAGGTAGCTGCGCGCGTCCTTGATGGGCTTGCCATCGAACTCGATGATGCGGTCACCCATTTTGAGCGGTCCGTTGTACTTGTCGCCGAGGAAGGTGACCTGGATGCCCGGGCCGGAATCGTCGCGCTTGAATCCGAAATTTCCGAGGTCGAGCGTGGCGGGGGAACCGGAATTGACGCGCGTGGAGGGCAAGACGTCGTTGCGCTCGGTGGGGTCGAATCTGGTCGTCTGAATCCAGTAGCAGCGGCCAAAGGTGGGGGAGTTGGTTTCGCAATCGATGGAGATGGGAAATTCGTCGCGGCGGTGAGACTTCAGCCAGTCGAGCACGACGGCGTTGTTAATGGTGGCGGCGGGGCGCCATTCGATATTGACGCCGGCGGCTTTGAGCTTTTCGGCTAGTTCGCGATCGCTGGGTCCGGCGCTGGCCCAGAGCACGGGGACCATGTTGTAATTGACGGCAAAGATGCGACCGGTAGTGATGGCGGATTCGGGGGAGCCGCCGAGCAGGACGGCGGCGGCCCACAAATCGGGGATGCGCGAGACGGCATAGAAGGCGGCGACGGACGTATCGCCGCGGCCGGCCAGATAGACGCGCTCGGGATCGACCGCGGACTTCTGAATGGCCTCGCGGACGGCGGCGTCGACGGCTTGAGCTCGCTCATCGACGACATTCTGCGCCGGTTCGGCGGGGATGATGACTTTCCATCCGAGGTCCTTCACCCAGGTCTGCCACTGCGGCGCGTCGGCGGGATCGATGACGGCGACGGCGGGTGTGCGGGGCGGACCGGTGGGGGATGGCGCGGGCAGGTCGGACTGAGCGCGCGCGGAGGCCGCAAGCAGGCTAATAGTGCCGCAGACGAGAGCGAATTTTCTTAGCCAGTTTCTCAATGTCTTCCGTCTTCTTTACGGTGGCCATGGAGACCACGGTGTAGCCGTTCTTCTCGATGTCCTGTTGCAGTTGCTGCGCCAGATCGCTGAGCTCGGCGGCGTCCTTGGTGTTCTGATCGAATTCGGCCTTGAGGATGGCTTCCTTCTGCGATTTTCCGTTGGGCAGCTTGGCGTCGTCGTCCTGCTGCTGGGAACCGAGCGACGAGCCGCGGGGTTGCGGGATGGCGTCGCCGAGGCCGGATGGCACGGCGAGCGCAAGAAGAACCGCCAGGGAGAGAAGCGGGGCGGAGCGCTGAAGCCAAGGTGTCATGGAGGAACCTGCCAACTCCAATGATAGCGTGGGGCAGCGAAGAGGCGGCGGTCAACCGCCGCGCGGGCTGAAGCCCACCCTCCGCGTGCTACGATCAAGCGCGGATGGAGTTGGAAGACGATCTGCGGCGCATGCGCGAGGACTGGGACCAGCGCGCCCGGGAGAACGCGCGGCACTACATTGCGACCGAGCGGGCGGAGTGGAGCGACGAAGAATTCTTCGCGTCGGGACGGGCGGAACTGGCCGAGCAGATTCTCAACGACATGGAGAATATCTGTCAGGGGCGCGATCCGAAGGCGATGCGCGTGCTCGAAATCGGCTGTGGCGCGGGGCGGGTGACGCGGGCGCTGGCGGGCGTTTTCGGCGAAGTGCACGGCGTGGATGTGAGCGGCGAGATGGTGGCGCTGGCTCGCGAAGGGCTGCGGGATCTGGCGAACGTCACGATCTACCAGAACAACGGAATGGATCTGGCGGTGGCGCCCGATACGCCGTTCGATTTCGCATTTTCCATGCTGGTGATGCAGCACATCCCGAGCCGGGAGGTGGTGGAGACCTACTTTCGGGAAGTCTGCCGGCTGTTGCGGCCGGGGGCATTGTTCAAGGTGCAGATGCTCGGCCGGCCGCTGCCGCCGCCTCCCGCGCCGCAGCCGGCGGGTCCGCCGCCGGAATTGCCGCTGAAATGGAAGCTGACGGGGAAGATTCCACTGCCGATCCGCAAGAAGGTGCTGCGGCCGATTCGGGAGATGCTGGCGAAAGCGCCGGCTGGGCCGCCACCACCGCCGCCCGAGGTACCGGATACCTGGACCGGAGTGATGTATGCGCCCGAAGAAGCTTCCGCTCTGGCAGATTGCACGGGTTTCGAACTGCGCCATCAGCGCGGAGCGGGGCAGGAGTTCTACTGGCTGTGGTGCTTCAAGAGATCGCCCCGGATATGACGACGAAGCAGCTGGCGGCGATGGCGGGGTCGCTGTATCGGACAGGCCCGTGGGCGCGGCGGACGATGCAGCGGCTGCGGCCTTACAACTGCCCGCTGGACGTGTTGATGTCGCTGGCGCCGGAGGGCGGCGAGGCGCTGGACATCGGCTGCGGTTGCGGCATTTTCCTGGGACTGGCGGTGGTGTGCGGAAAACCGATTTCCGGGGTGGGAATCGATACATCGGAAGCATCGGTAGCGATGGCGCTGGCGATGCGCGACGGGCTGGATGCGGGGCTGCGCCGGAGGCTGGACTTTCGGCGGATCGAATCGCGCGAGGAATGGCCGGCGGGTCCGTTCGACATGGTCAGTATGATCGACGTGATGCATCACATTCCGCCGGAACAGCAGGCGGCGAGCTTCGAGGGGGCGGCGAAGCGGGTGAAACCGGGGGGAATTCTGCTGTACAAAGACATGGCGCGGAGGCCGCTGTGGCGGGCGGCGATGAATCGTCTGCATGACGCGGTGGTGGCGCGGGAGTGGATTCACTACTATCCGATCGAGCAGGTGGAAGCGGCGGCGCGGGAATTAGGGCTGCGGATGGTGCGGGCGGAGACGATTAACAAGCTGTGGTATGGGCACGAACTGCGGGTGTGGGAGCAGCCAGTTTAGACTGGACAGGCCCCAGGGCGAGCGTCGCTCGCCTGGACAGGTTGACAATCGGTCCGCCGGTTGGCCACCGGCCCCACAAGGGCAGTGATTAGCTGGCGGCCGGGAGCGTCAGGCCGGCTTTGCCGAGCGCGCGCTGCAGCAGGGCGATGGCCTGAATGTCGGCTACGTTGCGCGCCATCGAGATTTCCGACACCAGCATATGACGGGAGCGCTCCAGCATCTTCTTCTCCCGGAAAGAGAGCGGTTTGTCGACGTGCAGTTGCAGCAGCGACTTGAAGACTTCCGCCGCCTGCAACAAATTACCGCTTTGCATTTTCTCGGTATTTTCGCGGAAGCGCACTTTCCAATCGGGATGGACGGCGCACCATCCATTAGCCAGGTAGGAAAGCACACGCGAGATTTCGCGGTCCTTGGTGACACGTCGCAGGCCGATATTGGCGGCGTTGGAAAACGGCACCAACACCGTCATGCTGTTGTATCCCAGGCGTAGCAAGTAGAACTTCTCGAAGGCAGATCCGAAGGAACGAGTGCTGATATTTTCGATGGTCCCAACTCCCTGGTTGGGATATACCACCTTATCACCGATCTGAAATGTCATACGGGCGGTCCCCCACAAACCACCGCAATCAGGTGCTGTGCGTGATACGGATCACGACAACCATGAATGGTACGCTCACGTTGCAATTCTGTCAAGAGCGAGTGGCGCGAAAATCCGCATCTGATGCGGGTTTATGCATCATTCAGTGTGGAGAGACTGGGCACCTGGGAGTAGTTTCGCAAGCGCGAAACAGGGAGGGAAAAGATAACAATACACCTGCGACAGGTGGCAAACCTGCCGGAAACGTCAAGCGAGTTGTTACGACAACCGGTTCTTAAGCTCCGGCCGCGATCGCTTTCTCCTCCTCGACTGCCATTTCGCGTTCCTGCAGCAGCAGACGCCGCAGGGATCGCAGATCATTCAGAATTCGCCGGCTAGTGGTGATATGGAGATTGAGCTTGACCAAGTTATAGGAAACCAGCAGAAGGGCCTGTTTACGGCGATCCGCCTGTTCCCGTTCGGCCGCTGCAATCTCGGCCTCGACTTCCCGCCGGGCCTCATCGATCTCGGCGGCAAGCATCGCAATGTACTCGTGCGAGCCTTCTATGCTGTCAAATGGCGTTTCGGACTGATAGCTCAAAACAGCTCCTTTCCAAAACCGCCCTCCTCCGCCGGGGGCTCCATTCTGAAAATTAAGAGTTCCTCATTTTCGCACAAAAACGGGGAGAGTTGGCAAGGGGTAGATCCCCGCGGATGGGGTTATATTGCGCACTTGCGGAAAAAGCTGGCATGGGCCGCCGATGAACGCAAATGAAACCCGGATCCGAGCCATTGGCTTGCGCCGGCATGTGTTTGAACTGGCGACTACGGCTTACGACCAGGATTTGTCGAAGGCCTTCTGGAAAGCGGCCATATCTTCGCGAGAGCCGACGGTGACGCGGACTTTGGTCGGCCAGGCTGGCCAGACACGGCCGATGATGACGCCGTTGGAGGCCATGGTGGCGGCAAATTCCTGGCCGGGCCGGTTCACTTCCATCATGAAGAAGTTCGTTTCGCTGGCGATGCATTTGACGCCGCGCTTGTCGAGGAAAGCCAGGGTGTCTTCGCGGATGGATTTGTTGAGCGCGCGGCGTTCTGCGACGAGGTTGGCGGCCTTCAGGCTGGCGGTCGCGCAGGCGACGGTGGTCAGGGGGAGCGGCGAAAAGCCGGGGCCGAACTGGCGGAGCTTGGCGAGCAGGTCGGGGCGGGCCATGGCGAATCCCATACGCAGGCCGGCCATGCCGTAGATCTTGGAGAAAGTCCGGAGGACCATGACGTCCTTGCCCGCGGCGACGAGGTCGGCGCCGGATTGAGCCTTTTCGGAGAAGTGAATGTAGGCTTCGTCGAGCACCACGATGGCGTTCTTCTGTTTGTGGGCGAGGATGTATTCGATGT
>Ga0335076_10002956_pt1 | contig 16986 bp, 15 predicted proteins | sample Lox_Sample_25_FD_206717 | JGI IMG/M metagenome (GOLD analysis project Ga0335076, IMG submission 206717) | Soil microbial communities from Loxahatchee National Wildlife Refuge, Florida, United States - Lox_Sample_2.5 | ecosystem: Environmental > Terrestrial > Soil > Wetlands | place: USA... | reverse complement strand
TCCGCCTCAATGACGCCAGCTTCCATTTCGAGCCGGAGACCTCGGCCGCCCTCGGCTTCGGCTTCCGCTGCGGCTTCCTGGGATTGCTCCATCTCGAGATCATCCAGGAGCGGCTCGAGCGCGAGTTCAATCTCGAGCTCATCACCACGGCCCCCTCGGTCGTCTACCGCATCCACCTCACCAACGGCGACGTGAAGGAGCTGCACAATCCGGTCGACATGCCCGATCCCGTGCGCATCGACCATATCGAGGAGCCCTGGATCAAGGCGACGATCATCGTCCCCGACGAGTATCTCGGCTCCATCATCAAGCTCTGCGAGGACCGCCGCGGCATCCAGTCCGAGCTCACCTACGCCGGCTCGCGCGTCATGCTCGTCTATCGCCTGCCGCTCAACGAGGTGGTCTACGATTTCTACGACCGCCTGAAGTCGGTGAGCCGCGGCTATGCCAGCTTCGACTACCACGTCGAGGGCTACGAGACCGGCAACCTGGTGAAGATGTCGATCCTGGTGAACGGCGAGCCGGTCGATGCGCTCTCGATGATCGTGCACGCCGCCCACGCCGAGCAGCGGGGACGCGGGATGTGCGAGCGGCTCAAGGACCTGATCCCGCGCCAGCTCTTCAAGATCGCGATCCAGGCCGCCATCGGCGGGCGCATCATCGCGCGCGAGACCCTGGGCGCCCTGCGGAAGGACGTCACCGCCAAGTGCTACGGCGGCGACATCACCCGAAAACGGAAACTTCTCGAGAAGCAGAAGGAGGGCAAGAAGAAGATGCGGCAGTACGGCAGCGTCGAGATCCCCCAGTCCGCCTTCCTCGCCGCCCTGAAGATGAGCGACGACTGAGTCCCCTCTCCCGCGGAGCGGGAGAGGGCCAGGGTGAGGGTGCGTAAGAGCGCGATGGCCCGGACTTAGACTTCCGCCTCTTCCTCTTTGCGCGCCAACGACTCGCGCAGGTACTTGAGGGCGCGGCGCCAGAGCGGCGGGGGCGGGGCGCCCTTGTGCTGGCGCTGCAGCTGCACATGATCGAAGAGGAGGAAGGCGAGCCCGCCGATGCCGAGGATGAACCAGGCCGGCCACAGCAGGACCCAGTCCATGACGCCGGCGGCCGACAGGGAGATGTAGCGCTCGAGCGCCGATTCGACGGTGTTCATGCTGCTGCGGTCGATCTGGTACCAGATCTGCTGCATGGGCGTGATCACCCAGTCGCCCTTGGTGTACCAGTCGTGGCCCTCGATGATGGCGACGGCGAGCGCCCAGGCGATGCAGAACCAGCCGAAGATGCGGGCGGCGCGGATGTTGCTGCGGGCGATCAGCCCGAAGAACATGACGAAGATTGCGGCGACGACGACGAAATGCAGGACTTGCTTCAGGGTTTCGAGCATCAGCACCGGGCTCCCAGCGGCCGGCCCCGCCAACCGGGCCGGCTCCAGGCTGCCAGTCTGTGCCCCGACCGCTTAATTTTCTCTCAACGTTACCAAATTGTTCCCATCGACGCGGAAAACGTGCGCGAACTGTGAACGGGATCACTTTCAAAAACCGGCTCACCCTGTAAATCAGCCCGCAACCGCGGAGGCCGCGGAGTCTGTAGATACTTCTGGAGCCTCACTTACCTGCAGTGCCTGATTGACATAGTAAAGCTAGTACCCTATAGTAACTGCAACCGTTGGAGAAAACGCCATGGCCGTACCGAAGAGCCCGGTGGGATGTCCGATGGATTCGCTTCTGCGCCTGCTCATGGGGCCGTGGACGACGTACATCCTGTGGGTGCTGCGCAGCAACGGTCCGACCCGGTTCGGCGAGTTGCGCCGGCGCGTCGCCGGTGTCTCCGCCAAGGTGCTGACCGAGCGCCTGCGCATGCTGGCCGAGGCCGGCGTCGTGCACCGCGAGCATGAACCGACGATCCCGCCGCAAGTGACCTACAGCCTGACCGAGCGCGGCGAAGAATTGAAGCAGGCGCTCGACCAGTTGAACGCCATCGCGCTCCGCTGGCAGGCCGCCGACGAAGCCGGCGCCCGCGTCGTGTCGACCGAGCGTGTCGGCGTCGGCGTCAGCGGCGAGCGGGAACGCGTTGCCGCCTTCGCAGCGCCGCCGCTCCTCGACTAGGGCGACAAGTCGCCGGCTGGTTGCACCGCTCCGGTCGGTCCGCTACGGTGCCGCCCTTCCGCGCGCAGGCGCAGGAGGGGTGGCCGAGTGGTCTAAGGCGCACGCCTGGAGTGCGTGTATACCTCAAAAGGGTATCGCGGGTTCGAATCCCGCCCCCTCCGCCATGGTCCTTCCGACCATGAAATGGGGCCAGAGTTACTCCGACAGCCCGACGAGCCGAATCGCAGGATTCCGCCGGTCCCAGCGCCGGAGCGACCGCGGGCCGCTGCCCTTGTTTTGACACTCGCCGTCGCGGCGTTTGCCTGCGGATATTGCCCGACGCACAAGGCTGGGTGCCGGCGGGAACTTCCTACTTGCCTGGGTGTTCTCTCCCCGACAACGAGCATGGCAACACGGAGCGGGAGCGAAATGACAAAACACCTTTCGATCGAGGGCAAGCTGCCGGAAGGATATGTGATCGTGTGCAGCAGCCGGGAAGACGAGTTCAGCTTCCTGGTGCGCAATCTCGGCCTGTCCGTCGAATGCCCGCATTGCGGCACGACGGTCGGCAGCACCGATCTCGCCCTGCAGTACTACCTCGGCAAGCCGGAGAAATCCGACGCGTTCCCGCTGAGCAAGCCGGCGCCCGCGGCCAATCACGTCCCCAGCTGATACGGGTGGCTGCGACCTAGCCCAGCAGCATCGCGGCGGGGATCACGATGGCGGCCCAGCCGATAAGGTTGGCGCCGACGATGAAGAGAAGCGTCGTCCGCGGCGACCATTTCGCCGGCTCCGTGACGCGCGCGCGACCCCAGGGCTGGGGCACGGGAGCCGGTCCCCACGGTCCGATCGCGTAGTCGCTCATTTCCGTCATCTCCGCATCCATCGCCCGTCCCATCCGAGCCTAAGCGCCACAGGTGAACGGATCGTTAACCGGTGGGTCCCGGTCCATGGTCGCGGCGGAGTTTCGATGCTAGCCTGGGGCGGTCGAAGGCCTGCGGGCGAAGATCCGATGCCGATTCTGTACGTGGCCGCGAGCAAGACGGTCGCCGACTGGGCGGCCGACGTCGGCCTGACGAAGCATGTCTACAAGGCGGGAATCGCCGACGAGACCGCCGACGATATCGTCAAGGCCCTGAACGACTCCGCCTGCGCCGGCGGCGGCGACTGGAAGATCCTGAAGAAGGAAGCCGTCGACGGAATCGAAGAAGCGGCGGTGATCGCGCGCGTCGCCCAGAAGGAGAAGATGGTCGATCCCGCCTTCTACCCGAGGATTCGAGGCGCGCAGGGGCTCTTCCGCGTCAAGATCGGCAATGTCGCCAACCACCTCATCGTCAAGCGCGCGCTCGCCGGCGAGGAGCAGAAGGTCGACAAGGTGAAGACGGCGGACATCGCCGCCTATCTTCTGCAGGCGGCCCTGGGGTAGCCGTCAGGCCAACGGCGGCCGGCGCTTGCGCCAATCCGTCGCCTGCTCGTAGGCCCAGCCGACGCGCAGAACGCCGGCCTCGTCGAAGGCGCGGCCCACGACCTGCAGCGACAGCGGCAACCCCTTGCCGCTGAACCCGCAAGGCAGCGCCAGGCCGCAGAGGCCGAGGAAGTTGATCGGCCGGGTCAACCGGCTCATCGGTGCCTTGCCCTGGTCGACCTCGTCGAGCGGCACCGCAGGGATCGGCGTCGTCGGCATGAGCAGGGCGTCGAAATCCCGCAGCAGACGATCGATGATCGAGCCGAGCCGGCGGCGCTCGTTGGCGATCTCGATGTAGTCGGCCGCCAGCAGCGTCTTGCCGCCGCGGAGCCGCATGCAGACATCGGGGTCGAACGGCAGGTCGTCGCGCTCGATGTAGGCGCGATGCAGGGTAAAGCCTTCCGCAGCAATGAACCGGCCCGTGCGATCGGCGAGCGCCGTGTAGCCGACGGGGAGCGGGAGCGTATCGATGCGGGCGCCGAGATCCCGATAGACCGCGAGGGCGGCGCGAAAGGCGCGGCCGACCTCGGGGTCGATTTCGCCGAGTTCGTCATCCGGCAGCACGGCCAGGCGCAGGCCCGCGACCCCGGCCTTGAGGTCTGCGAGCGGGTCGGTCGGCGGCACACCCAGGGTCTGAGCATCCAGCGGATCGGGCCCCTGGAGGGCGCCGAATAGCAGGGCGGCATCCTCGACGTCGCGCGTCATCGGACCGATCGTGTCCAGCGTATCGCTCAGCATCAGCACGCCGTGGTTGCTGACCCGGCCGGCCGTGATCTTCAGGCCGGTGATGCCGCACAGGCCGGCCGGTATGCGCACCGAGCCACCCGTATCGCTGCCGATTGCTGCCGGCGCCAGTGCAGCCGCGACCGCAACGCCGGAGCCGCTGCTCGAACCGCCGGGAACGCGGTGGGTGCGCATGTCCCACGGGTTCCAAGGCGCCCCCATCCGCACGTTCGTGCCCCAGCTGCCGAAGGCGAACTCCACCATATGGGTCTTGCCCAATGGGATCATGCCGGCGCCGACAAGGCGGTTCACGACGGTTGCCGTCAGGCTCGACACGCGCTCCCGCCATACCTGCGAGCCGCCGGTGGTGACGCGTCCCGCCATCTCCAGCAGGTCCTTTAGAGCGATCGGGATTCCCTGCAGCGGGCCGACGCGTGCTCCGGCACGCAAGCTGCGATCGGCCGCCTCGGCGGCGGCGCGGGCGTCGTCTTCGTAGATACCGATGAAGGCGTGCAGTTTCGGGTCGTAGCGGCGGATGCGTCGCAGGTAGAGATCGACGAGCGCGCTCGCGCTCAGATCCCCGGCACGCAGCCGCTCGGCGAGAAGATGAATCGGTGCGAAGGCGATATCGTCGCCTGCAGCTGCCGTGTCGGTGGCGGCGGTCGTCTCGGTGGAATCGGGCATCGCGGCGCTTGCTCCCTGCAGGCGGGTGTTCGAAGGTGGCACCAATCCGCCCGGCTGTACACACTCACGGCGCCGTGCGGCTCTGCCGGCGCTCCTCCAGTTCCTCCAGCGTGCGCGGCCAGTCCGCCTTCAGCAGACGCGACAGGGCACGGTCGGCGAGCAGCCGGCCGCCGGTCTGGCAGCCGGGGCAGTAGTTCGTCTCGTTGTCTGCATGGACAATCCGCTGCACCGGCGCGCCGCATACCGGGCATGGCTTGCCGAAGCGGCCATGCACGGCCATCTCCGGGCGGAACGCCGTTACCTTCTCGGGGAACCCTTCGCCGGTCTGCCGGCGCAGGAGCGCGATCCAGCCGGCGAGCGTATCGTGCGTCGCCGTGAACAACCGCGTGATCTCGTCGGCGTCGAGGGCGCGTGTCATCTTGATCGGCGACAGGCGCGCCCGATGCAGAATCTCGTCCGAATAGGCGTTGCCGATGCCGCTGAACACGTGGGGATCAGTGAGCACGCGCTTCAGCGTGTGGTTTTCGCGCACGAGCGCCGCGGCGAAATCGTCGCGACTCACGGTGAGCGGCTCGAGACCGCCGGGATCATGGGCCGCCAGCGCTGCGTTGCCGCGCACGGCATAGATGGCCGCGCGCTTCTTCGAGGCCACCTCGGTCAGCACCAGGGTGCCATCGGCAAAGTCGAGGGCGGCCAGACCGATCTTGCGGGCAAGCGGCGCGTTGGCTGCGCGCCAATGGAGACGGCCGGCGATCATCAGATGGATCACCAGATAGAGTTCGTCGTCGAAACCGATGACGATGCGCTTGCCCAGGCGCGACAATCGACGCACGACCCTGTCGCGGAAATCGGCCAGCGGCGGACTGACCGAGCGGAGGACGAAGGGGCTGCCCAGCCGCACACCCAACAGGGGGCGGCCGAGAATCCGGTGCTCCAGCGCCTCGAGATAGATGGTGACGTCGGGTAATTCCGGCATGGCGGCGGGATCCTGTCATCTCCCCGAGCGCCGCTCAACCTCGACAGGGCGCTGAATAGTTTTTCCGCTTCAAGGCGTTAGGACTCTCATGCGCCGAAATTAACCGGCATTTTCCGCCGGTGCCGTAGGAAGGCGATTGCGAAATCCGTTGAGGTCGCCGCCTTGTCATGCCAGTAACTTGCCCCGATATTGGCGCTTGCCAGCGAGCGGCGGTGTAGAGCACCGGATGGTCGCCGAGAGCCGGCCGGGCAGCGCTGCTGCCGGCGGCGGAGAACTGATCCAAGACAAAGACGCGAGACGATCCGTCATCCAATTTCGGGCGCTGCCGGACGGCGGCCGAGCGTTTTTGCGACTGGAGGTCGCGGTCGTCGTCAATCGATGCGAAACCGACACGAAATCTCTGTAGCCGCTAACGGCCATTCGAAGACGAACGGTGGCGCGCGCAAGATGCTGCCGCTCGCCATCGGGGCCATCGGCGTCGTCTATGGCGATATCGGCACCAGCCCGCTCTACACGCTGCGCCAGTGTTTCGACACTGGTGGGCTGCCGACGACGCCCGCGAACATCCTGGGCATCCTGTCGCTCATCTTCTGGTCGGTCACGGCCATCGTCAGCATCAAGTATGCGACGATCATCATGCGCGCGGACAACCAGGGACAGGGCGGCATCCTGGCGCTCATGGCGTTGGCGCTGCAGCGGCCTCTGTCGAAGCGGCAGAAGACCATGCTGCTGCTGCTCGGTATCGTCGGCGCCGCGCTCTTCTACGGCGACGGCATGATCACGCCGGCCATCTCCGTCCTCAGCGCCGTCGAGGGCCTTCAGGTGGCGACCCCGTTCTTCGAGCCCTTCGTGGTGCCGATCACGGCGCTGATCGTCATCGTGCTCTTTGCCGTGCAGCGGCATGGCACCGGTTCCGTCGGCGCGCTCTTCGGGCCCGTGATGTGCGTGTGGTTCGTGGTGCTGACGATCATCGGCCTGGTCCATATCGTCCGCGCCCCGGCGGTGCTGCTTGCCATCAGCCCGCACTACGCCGCCGCCTTCTTCCTGGCGATGCCGAAGACGGCCTTCATCACGCTGGGAGCCGTCGTCCTCGCCGTCACGGGTGCCGAGGCGCTCTATGCGGACATGGGGCATTTCGGGCGCCGGCCGATTCGCGTGTCGTGGTTCAGCCTGGTGCTGCCAGCCCTGATGCTGAACTACTTCGGGCAGGGCGCCCTGCTGATGAACGATCCGACGGCCGTCCACAATCCTTTCTTCCTGATGGTGCCGGGCTGGGCGCTCTACCCGCTGGTCGCACTCTCGACCCTGGCCACGATCATCGCCTCGCAGGCCGTCATCTCCGGCGCCTTCTCGCTGACGCGGCAGGCGGTGCAGCTCGGCCTCTGCCCCCGCCTCGAGATCCGCCACACCTCGGAATCCGAGATGGGCCAGATCTACATCCCGCAGGTGAACTGGACCCTGCTAGTTTGCATCCTGGTCCTCATCTTCGGCTTCAAGTCGTCGGGCAATCTGGCCAACGCCTATGGCATCGCCGTGACCGGGACGATGCTGATCGACACCATCTGCGCCTTCGTGGTCGTGCGCTCGCACTGGAGCTGGAGCCTGCCCAAGGCGGCGGCGGTGTTCGGCGCCCTGCTGCTCGTCGACCTGATGTTCGTCAGCGCGAACCTGCTGAAGGTGGTCGAGGGCGGCTGGTTCCCGCTGCTGATCGGCCTCGCCGTCTTCTACATGCTGAACACTTGGCAGCGCGGCCGCACGATGCTGGTCACGCAGTTGCGGGACATGGCCGTGCCGCTGGAGAGCTTCCTCGCCCGCGTCACGGATGCCCATCCGCTGCGCGTGCCCGGCACGGCGGTCTTTCTCACCGGCGACAGCCAGAACGTTCCCTTCTGCCTGTTGCACAACCTCAAACACAACAAGGTCCTGCACCAGCGCGTCATCCTCATGAGCGTGACCACCGAGGCGGTTCCCGAAGTGCATGCCGCCGATCGCTTCACGCTTCAGGATCTCGGCAAGGGCTTCCATCGGGTGATCGTGCACTATGGATTTGCCGAGTCGCCGAACGTGCCGCGAGCGCTGGCCGCGGTCGCGGAGCGTCTCGGCTTCACCTTCAACATGATGGAAATCTCGTTCTTCCTCGGTCGCGAGAAGCTCGTGGCGACCAAGCGGCCGCATTTCTTCTCCAGCTGGAGCGAACGGCTCTTCATCTGGATGCAGCGCAACGCCGTCAGCGCCACCGAATTCTTCCGCATCCCCTCGAACCGCGTCGTCGAACTGGGCGCCCAGGTCGAGGTGTAGGGTTGAATGATTCCCCCGCGAAAGCGGGGACCCAGCGCTCACGCACGGTCGCTTGCCCTGGACCCCCGCTTGCGCGGGGGAAATCAAGAGCGGAACATGACCCTCACAGAATCTGGAAGTGTGCCTCAGTCGGCTTGGTGTTGTTGATCGGCAGGATGTCCTGCGGGCAGGCCGAGAAGGCGACGACCAGATCCATCTCCGCGCGCAGCAGCAGATGGTCGCCGGGCTTCGATACCGTCGGCAGGAACTGGATCGTGCCGTCTTTCGCCACTGGAATGTTCATCCAGACATTGAACGGACTCGGGACCTCCGGCGGCGTCAGGCCGAGCTCCGCCATCCCCGAGTGCAGGTTGTCCGTGCAGTTGTCGTGGTAGCCCTCGACGCCGAGGAACTTGTACCGGTAGCGGTCGCAGGCGGCGATGATCGTGTCGTGAATGCCGGGCGAGCTGTCCTCGAGGATGGTGAGGATGGGCCGCCGCTTGTTCGTGTACATGATGTCGCCGGGCTTCGGAAAGATGTGACCGATATGCGGGCGCGTGTGCTCCATGGACATGAATTCGTGCAGGTCGTCGGCATTGAACGCCCAAGTGTCGACGACCTGGGTGCCGTGCGTGTTGATCATCCTGATCCGCTGGCCCTTGGCCACACGTGCGGCCTTGCCGCGGCGGGCCGGGATCGTCTGCAGCGCCTGTGCGTTCATCGCCGCCTCCCTTTCGGTGTCGCGCGCCGGCGCCCGACCGGCCGCACCGTAGCGGCGGCGGCGCGCGACGCCTTGGTCTTCGCCGGAAACTCCTTCTGCAACGCGGCCGCGATGGTGCGCACATATTCCTCGAACAGCGCCTTGCCCTTGGCGGCCGTGGCCGATTTCGCGGGCGAGAGCACGCCTGAAGGCGGCACCCACGCGACGTTGGTCGGATAGACGTCATAGGGCGGGAAATCGGCCGGCGGGTCCTTCGGCAGCTTGTCCAGGCGCACCAGATGCGGGTGAATGTGCAGGCTGATCGACGTCTCCATGACGGCCGCATGCTCCAAGGCGTAGCCCGGGAAACCCTCGGGAAACACCGCGGCCAGCGTCTCGTTGCTGGTGAAGTCCCAGTACTCCAGGCGGATGATCTTCATGTCGATGACTCCGTCATAGCGGAGTTCCCGCATCGCCAGATCGATACCCTCGATGAGGAACATCTGGTTTTCGTAGTGGCCGTCGACCACGGCGACCCGGCGGCTGCCATGGCGCGCGAATTCCTTCAGCACGTCGCGCAGGGTCAGCGACAAGTTGTTGCCGTCGAGGCTCGTCGTGCCCACGAAATGATTGCCGCCGCCCATTTTCGGCTGCGACTTGTAGCCGTAGCTGAACGCCGGCGCGACGAGAGCCGGGACGAGCGCGGCTACGGCCCGGCAGATGGCCGTCGGGATCATATGATCGGTGCCGAGCGGCAGGTGCGGGCCGTGCTGCTCGAGCGCGCCGACCGGCAGCAGGATCACCGGGTTCTCCCGCCTGAGCCGCTCCTGGTACTCGGTCCAGGTCAGCTCCGCCATCATGTTGGTCTCGACCATCGCCCCTCCCCAAGCCACCGCGATGACGCCGGGCCGCACCCGGACGCGCGCCGGCGGCTGTCCGGCACGGCCAGCATGCCAAATCCGCCGCCGCGTTACAGCGTAATTCTCCGAACCCAGCTTTTGCGGTTTCGCAACTGTCGGAAGAGTGGTTCTACGATGTGTTACCGACGGCCGGAGCGCCGCCGCCGGCGTCGCGCCGGCTGACGCGCCGACGCCTCATGGCGGCGATCCCGGCGCGAGGTGTCGGGCAGCGCGACCGGCCCTTCCTTCGGCAGATACGGATGATCCGCGACCACGGAGAGGCGGCGTGCGATCAGCCGTTCGATGTCGCGCAGCTGGACCCGTTCCTCCGCGGCGCAGAACGACAGCGCGACGCCGGTGGCGCCCGCCCGCGCCGTGCGGCCGATGCGATGCACATAGCTCTCCGGCGGCGTCGGGAGATCGAAGTTGATGACGTGGCTGACGCCGTCGATATCGATGCCGCGGGCGGCGATGTCCGTCGCGACGAGGACGCGCGTGCGGCCCTGGCGAAAGTCCGCGATCGCCCGCTCGCGCGCGCCCTGCGACTTGTTGCCGTGAATGGCAGCGGCCGCCACGGCATTGCGGTGGAGTTGGGTGGCGACGCGATTGGCCCCGTGCTTCGTGCGCGTGAATACGAGGGCTCGCGTGATGCTCTGGTCCTTGAGAACTTCGCCGAGAAGCGCGGGCTTGTCGGCACGCTCGACGAACAGCACGCGCTGATCGATCAGTTCCGCCGTGGACGCGACCGGGGTGACGGCGACCCGTACCGGATCGTTCAGGATGCCCTCGGCCAAGCGGGCGATCTCGGGCGGCATGGTCGCCGAAAACAGCGCCGTCTGCCTTTCAACCGGCAAAGCTGCGAGGATGCGGCGGATGTCCGGAATGAAGCCCATGTCGAGCATGCGGTCGGCCTCGTCGAGCACGAGGATCTGCAGGCCGTCGAAGCGCACGTGGCCCTGGCCGATCAGGTCGAGCAGGCGTCCCGGCGTCGCCACGAGGATGTCAAGGCCGCGGGCGAGCGCGCGCACCTGGGGCCCTTGGCCAACCCCGCCGAAGACGGCCGCATGGGTGAGGCCGAGGTGGCGACCATAGCGGCGGAAGTTGTCGGTGATCTGCGCCGCCAGCTCGCGCGTTGGGGCCAGGATCAGGGCTCGGACCGTGCGGGGCGCGCGGCGCCCGCTGCTTTTCGCGAGGCGCTGCAGGATCGGCAGCGCAAAGGCCGCGGTCTTGCCGGTGCCGGTCTGGGCGCAGCCGAGGAGATCGCGGCCGGCAAGCAGATGCGGGATCGCCTGGGCCTGGATCGGCGTCGGCGCCGTGTAGTTCTCCGCCCGCAGCGAGCGTTGGATCGGATCGATGAGCTGCAGGTCGGCAAAAGCTGTCGTTTGTATGTCCATTGTCTTTCGTTTCTGAGTTCCGTTTGGATCATGCGCCCAGCAGAATCGACAAGAGCGCCGGCATGATGCACCGGCGACGGTCGGCAACGCTGGATGCTTCCAGGGAATCTATCGGTGAATGCGCGACTGCCTACTGGCGGTCGACGGCGCACGTCCTTCTTGGCGTGGCACGCTCCCGTGCGCGACAGGGGGCCACTTTCTTACAAGTCAATCCCGGGATTGGAGCGCCATGACCGGATCGGTCCAATAGCGCATTCGCGCGATCGCGAGATCAAAGACACCAGCGGTGTCCGCAGGTAAGTGGGTCATCATCCCGCCGATGTCAAGCCTGAAACCCAATGAACGGACAATTGTCGTCGTCGTACCGATGGAGCGGCTACTGAATTGAAACATCCAAGCGCGGTATTCCCGCCATCGACAGGTCAACAAAATTGCACTTGGCTGCAATCTGATATACATCATCTCGCTGGCGTGTTCGGTGTCAGCACGCCTTCTCCCACCGAAATCTGATGGGAAACCGTCGGCATTTGGCTCCAGCGGCCGAGCCAGAACGCGGACGATACAAAGCGCGACATGCGCAGAATAAGGCAGGTAAGCGATGGCGAGAAGACCGAACTATGGTCAGGAACGTGCAGACCGCGACAGAAAGAAGGCGGTCCGACGCGAGGAGCGTCTCGCTGCCAAGGCAGCGCGATCGAAGCGGACCAACGCGGAAAAAAGCGACGACCCGACCCGCGCAGCCGACGCGCCTGCCCCCTCGGATGAGGACGACAACGGCCAAGGCCCCCCTGCCTTGCCGACACCATGAATGCGCCTTTTGCGGGGGGCGACCAGCTCGCCCGCTTCCGATGGACGCCCGATAGAATAGCCACGCCGCCGGGGTGACCGTATCACCCGGCGCCGGTTCCGACGATCGACTCTGCAGCCCCGGCCCCCGTGTGGCGGCTACACGAGAAGGCGAGTCGAGTCAGGCTGGCTTGATGTTGGTCGCCGCCGTCTTCCCGCGCTCGGTGGTGATATCGAATGAAATCTTCTGCCCCTCGCGCAGGGAGGTCATGCCCGCGCGCTCGACGGCGCTGATGTGCACGAACACATCCTTCGATCCGTCGTCCGGCTGAATGAAGCCGTAGCCTTTGATCGTATTGAAGAACTTGACCGTACCGACTGGCATGATGCCCTCTCCCTTGACAAACGTCCCCCGCGCGATTTCTCGACGCGCCGCACATAACAATCAGAGCATCTTGGGAATTTCGTTGATCGGACGCCGCAAGGCGTGGCAGCGAAGAAATGCCAAGACCGAGATTGCCGCGCCTTAGTGCGCCAGATGGCGGCAGAAATCAATCGCTTTCTCCCAGGCCATGGACGCGGCCTGGAGGGGTTTCCGTTGTGATGAAATTCCGCCAGGACTCGGGGGACGCATCGGCGGCGCGCGGGGACGTGGTGAACGCTCCCTTAACCGCCGCCGCCGGAACCCGTGGGTTTCGTGCGATCGCCCGGGCCCGGATTAACCCGACCTTAAAGCCCTGTCGGCAAGCTTGGGGTTCAGCAATGACCGGGCGGGCGAGATCCAGGGCCGTGTCTCGATTCGCCGGATGAGGGAGGGAATCCAACGTGCGATTGGGTGATATTCTGGTCGCGCGCGGACTGGTCGCCGAAGCCGATGTCCAGCGCGCGATCGAGTACCAGGCCAGATCGGGCGGACGCCTCGGCGACATCCTCGTCGCCATGCGGGCGATCACCACCGAGGCTCTCGAAGCGGTGCTGCATGACGCACCCGAGGCGCCGCGCAAGGTCGAGGCGACCGGCGTCGACTCAGTCGAGCTGATGAAGCTGCTCATCAAGGACATGTACGTCGCGAGCCGCGAGCTGCCCACGCATATCGCCGACGATCTCGGCCTGACTTCGCACGTCGTTCGCGAGCTGATTCAGATGGCGATCGAGCGCAAGCTCGTCGAAGCGCTGGGCACCTCCGGCAAGGCCGTGATGGAGCTGCGCTACGCCCTCACCGAGGTCGGCCGCCGCTGGGCGACCGAGGCGCTGGAGCAGTGCCGCTACGTCGGCGTGGCGCCCGTGCCGATCGAGGAATTCCAGGATCGCGTCGCCAGCCAGAAGATCACCAACGAGCGCATCGGCCGCGACGTGCTGGCGAAGCAGTACGCCGACATGGTCGTGTCGGACGCCTTCCTGCGCCGCATCGGCCCGGCCGTGAACTCCGGCCGCGCGCTGCTGCTCTACGGCCCGCCCGGCAACGGCAAGACCTCGATCGCCGAGCGCATGAGCCGCATCTACAACGACGTCATCTACATTCCGCATGCCGTCGAGGTCGACGGCCAGATCATCAAGGTCTACGACCCCTCGATCCACAAGGAAGTGAAGTCGGCTTCCAGCGAGGACGAGTCGAACGTCATCCGCAAGGAGGCGCTCGACCGCCGCTACGTCGCCTGCAAGCGCCCGATCATCATCACCGGCGGCGAGCTCAACCTCGAGATGCTCGATTTGCGCTACGACGAGAGCGCCAAATATTACGAGGCGCCGCTGCACATGAAGGCGCTCGGCGGCACCTTCATCATCGACGACTTCGGCCGCCAGCTGGTGAAGCCCGAGCAGCTGCTCAACCGCTGGATCGTGCCGCTCGAAAGCCGCGTCGACTTCCTCAAGCTGCACACCGGCAAGACCTTCTCGATCCCGTTCGACGAGATCGTCGTGTTCTCGACCAACCTCGAGCCAAACGACCTGATGGACCCGGCGTTCCTGCGCCGCATTCCCTACAAGCTCGAGATCAAGGCGCCGAGCCGCGAGGAATATCGCCGCATCTTCCGCCTGATCGCGACGCAGCGCGGTGTCGAGATGCCCGACGACGTGCCGTCGCTGGTGATCGACGAGCTGCAGACCAACAACGGCTTCCAGCTCGCCTGCTACCAGCCGCGCTTCATCGTCGATCAGGTCATCGCGGCCTGCAAATATCTCGACATCCCCACGACCTTCAGCCCCGAACTCGTGCTCGACGCCCTCGGCAACATGTACGTCAGCGGCACCTGGAACCAGAAGGTCACGTCGATCGCGGCCTAGCCTCCGCCGCCGCGACCTAGTCTCTCTGGCAGCGGGCGCCCCAGCGGCGCCCGCTGCCGTTTTCAGAACCGCCGCTGCAGCACCGCACCCTCGGTTGCGATGACCGTCGCGCTCGACCACAGCGCCGCCCGATGCGTGTCGGCATGGCCGAGATAGATTGGCTGCTCCGGCAGATGCAGAACGCCGCCGCGGAAGAACGACACGATGACGCCATCGTGGTGGGCGCCCGCCCAGGCCAGGGCCGCCGGAACGTCTTCCAGGATCGTCGGCGGCAGCTGGAGCTGGCCGACGGCATCGAACTCGCCGGCATAGTACTTGTAGACCGCGACCGCGCGGCCGGCATCCTGCAGAGCCCGGATATGCTGGGCGATCGGCGTCACGTCGAAGAACGGCCACAGGGAAATGGCAAATTCCAGGCTCACGGTCAGGCTGAGCAGGACCGGCAGCAGCGCCAGCTGATTGAGACGCGCCCGGGCGCCGCGCGGCGCCAGCAAGGCAAGAAGATAGCTGCCCGTCAGCAGCGTAATGCCAGAGGCAAGGCTGAGGCCGCCGAGCCAGATGGGCAGGTCGGCCGCGAACAGGCGGCGCCAGACGGCGTCCAGCTGGGCGACCGGCACGATATTGAGCATGAAGAAGAAGAGACACACGAAGAGCGCCAGCAGACCCGGCACGGCGGCATGGAAGTCCTTTGCCTTGCTGGTATGCGACGACCACACGCGCGCGGCGATGAGGGCGAGCGGCGGCAATGCCGGCAGGAGGTCGGAGGTCTGCCGGCCGCCGACGAGCGTCACGGCGCTGATGATGACCGCGGCGAGCCAGCAAGGGCGCAGCGCGCTGCTGCCCCGATGACTCGCCCGGACGAAGCTCCGCCACAGCGGCGGCCACCACAACCAGGGATAGAGGAGCAGCCAGGCGATGAGGATGTACCAGTACCAGGGCCGATCGCTGTCCGTCGATCCCGGCGGCCCGCGCAGGAGCAGGCGCTCGACCAGGCCGCCGTGATCGCCGGACAACGGCGCGCCCACGGTCCACGCCAGGCACAGGGCCGCCGCCGCCACGCCCGCCAGCGTCGCGACCGCACCGCGAAGCCACCAGTGCGCAAGCGCGCGGTTGCGCAGCTCGGGCTGGGCCAGCGGCATTGCCAGGGCGACCGGCAGCATATGCCAGAGCGAAACGGCGCCGGCCGACACCTCACCCAGCGCGAGTGCCGCCGCATAGAGCGACCAGCCGATGGATGACCGCCGGCGCGCGGCGAGCAGCACGGCATAGAACGACAGAAGGTCGAAGAACAGCAGCGGCCAGGCGAATTCGGTAAGGGCGAGGAACGATACGAACCCGCCGCTGCCGCCGAGGATGATCGGGGCGAAGCGCGCCGCATCGCCGTCCGCGGGCCAGAGGAGGCGGGCAACCGGCACCATCAGCCAGAGTGCTGCCAGGCCGAACAGCGAGGCGACCAGCCGCGCCCAGATCTCGCCCGCGCCCAGCACCTCCCACCCGATACGGATGCACCAGAACAGAAGCGGCGGCGTGTCCGTGCTGAGCTCCCTGAGGTAGGGAACCGTGCCATGACCGGTCCATGCCCACCACGCCGCTGCATGCACAGGCAGTTCAAGGTCCACCATCGGCGGCCGCGCCACCAGAATGATCGCCGTCACGACGAGCCAGACCGCCGTCGGCCAGAGCGGCGCCGCCGAGCGACGAGCCGGAGTCGCGCCGTCGCTCAACCGCGCAGCCTCTGACGGCGATGCCGCGGATCGCTCATGCCATCGCGTCGTTGAGGTCATGGTGGATTGTCCATGGCTCCTGTGCGGCATCTGCGGCCCAGGCCTGCATGGTAGGCGACCCTGTGACCGCCTCGACATAGGAGGCGGCGACCGGATCGAGCGGCACGCCGTAGGTGACGAACCGCGTCGTCACCGGCGCAAACATCGCATCCGCGATCGTGAACGCGCCATAGAGGTATTCGCCGGCTCCGTTGGCGCCGCGGGCGCCGAAACGCTCGCGGCATTCGCGCCAGATCGCGGTCACGCGCCGAATGTCGTCGCCGACGAAGGTCTTGCGGTCGCCGAGCGGCCAGCGCGCTCTGATGTCCATCGGCAGCTTGTCGCGCAACGCCGCGAAGCCGGCATGCATCTCGTTGCTGACGGCGCGCGCGTGGGCGCGGACGCCGGGGTCGGCCGGCCACAGCTGCGCCGCCGGGAACGTCTCGGCCAGATACTCGCAGATCGCCAGCGACTCCCAGACCAGGACCTCGCCATGCCGCAGCGCCGGCACGCGGCCCGTGGGCGAATGGCGCCGGATGTTCGTCGTCGAGTCCGCCTGGTCCAGCGGGATGACGACTTCAGCGAAGGGAACACCCGCGTGGCGCAGCGCCAGCCACGGCCGCAGCGACCAGGACGAGTAGTTCTTGTTGCCGAGGTAGATCGTGATGTCGGCCATGCCGCACTCCCCTGCCGGTCCGTCGCCTGCTTAGCCCCGGCAGATCATCGCGCGCAAGGCCTCGCGGGACCACAGCATTGACACCGATTTTGACTTTTCAGAGAACGCGTTCCGGGCCATGCTGCGGAATTGATTCGGGGGATTCGATTCGTGCTTGACCACTTGACTGGCCGCGCCGGAGCCAAGTCCGTCCCTATAACACCGGTTACCGCAGCAGGCCTCAAGCGCTGGCTCAAGACCCAGCGCGCCGCCACCCGCAAGTGGGTCGAGGGCGTT
>Ga0335076_10002955_pt1 | contig 16988 bp, 19 predicted proteins | sample Lox_Sample_25_FD_206717 | JGI IMG/M metagenome (GOLD analysis project Ga0335076, IMG submission 206717) | Soil microbial communities from Loxahatchee National Wildlife Refuge, Florida, United States - Lox_Sample_2.5 | ecosystem: Environmental > Terrestrial > Soil > Wetlands | place: USA... | reverse complement strand
TCGCAAGCACCTCGGCACGACGCCGGGGGCGTTCCGCGCAAGCGTTGCCCGCGCATAGCCGAGGAGACGAGCCCATGACGACCTTGCTCAGCCAATCGATCCAAACGCAGTTCCGCACGATCGACGGTCTGTCGATTCGGTACGCCGAGAGCGAGCGGCGCGACAACCACGCGATGCTGCTGAGCCCGTGGCCGGAAAGCATCTATTGCTACGAGCCGACGTGGGCGCGCCTGGCGCAGGACATGCACCTCGTGGCGATCGACCTGCCCGGGTTCGGCCAGTCCGAGCGCCGCGATGCGCTGATGTCGCCGAAGACGATGGGCGATTTCATCGCCCGCCTCGCCGATGCGTTCGGCCTCGAGCGCCCCCACCTCGTGGGCCCCGACATCGGAACCGGCGCGTCGCTTTTCGCCGCGGCGCTTCATCCAGGCCGGTTCCGCAGCGCCGTGGTTGGGACGGGCGGCGCGGCCTATCCGCTCCAACTCGGCGGCGTGTTGAAGGAATGGGTCGAGACGCCGAGCATCGAACCGTATCGAAAGATCGACGGGCGCCTCATCGTCACCGCCGCGATCAAGACTCTCGAGCACTACAAGCCCACCGAGCGCGCCTTCCAGGACTATCTCGACTCGTTCGCGGGCGACCGATTCGCCGAGTCGATGCGCTACGTGCGCTCCTATCCCGAGCAGCTTCCGATCCTGCGCGACCTGTTGCCCACCATCCAGACCCCGGTGCAGATCATCAACGGCGCACGCGACCCGGTGGTGCCACCCGTCAATGCAACGTATCTGCACGAGCGCCTGCCCAAGAGCAAGCTCGATCTCATCGACGCCGGCCACTTCATCTGGGAAGACGCGGCCGATGCCTACGCCGAACTGGTCACGAGCTGGTGGGCGGGTGGCTACGCGAAAGCCGGATCGGGTTCCGCGCGATAGTCACATCGATCCGCTGTTGGGGACCGTTTCAGGACTGCGCCTGCGCCGCGTTCTGGGCGTTCTGCCGGTTGCGCGCCGCGAGCGAGGTGATGAGCCGTTCGATCCCGCCCTGGCTGATTTCGCTCGCGAACGAGGTCTGGTACGTCGGCACCAGCCAGACGCCGGCCACGCTGACGTCGTAGATCTTCCAGGCGGCCGCGGTCTTCTCGAGGCGATAGTCGAGCTGGATCGGATCGCCACGCGGCGCGACGACCTCGGTACGCACGACCACTTCGTCGTCGCCCTCTTTGCGCGTCAATATCACCCGGACCTTGTATTCGCGCACCGTGGCGAGCGCGCCCGCGTAGGTGCGGATGAGAAGCGTGCGGAACTCGCTCGTCAGCTGGAGGCGTTGCTCCGCAGTCGCGTGACGCCAAGCGCGACCCACCGAGAGCCGGGTGGTCCTTTCGAAATCGATGTAGGGAAGGACGCGCTCCTCGACCAGCCTCTGCAGCGCGGCCGCGTCGCCTGACTGCGCCGCCTTGTCGCTCCTGACCGCCTCGATCACGTTCGAGGCGAGCGCGACCACCAGTTGCGCCGGGTCCTGGCTGGCATCCGGCGCAGTCGCTTTCGCTTGTCCGAGCGCGCTGGCCGTGCCGATGAGAAGAAACGCCAGCAGGAGCAGGAGCGCGCTGGCGCGATAGGGATTGGCGTGGATCGTTCGCATCGTTTGCTCCTGAACTGCACTGGCAACAACTCGACCGAGCCTGGATCTCTCGCGCTTCCCTATCGCTACCTGCTTGGGGCGCTGGAATACAACTGAAACGCGCCGTGAGTCCGGCAGTCAATTCACCGGGGTGGACTTCGCGGCGTCGATGATCAGCTTGGCCACCGCCTCCGGATGCGAAAGCATCGCCACGTGGCTGGAAGGCACGGTGATCGTGGTGGCCTTGATCGTCGAGGCGAACGCGCGCTCGAGATCGGGCGAGATCATCCGGTCATCGGCCGCGACGACGTACCAGCTCGGCTTGTTCTTCCAGGCGGCGGTGGTGACCTTGCTGCCGAACACCGCACTGTTGGTCGCGCCCTGCGTGGCCGCGACGATCTTTCGTTGCGCGAGTGGGAGATCAGGTGCGAAAAACTCCATGACGCCCTTCGTCGTGAGGGACAGGTATCCCTGCGCATCGGGTTTCAGCTCGGCAGAGCCGGGCGGTTGCGGATAGTCCTTGCCCAGTTCGCCAACCGGCACGCCGACATCCGGTGCGAACGCCGCAACGTAGACCAGGCCCGCAACCTTCGGATCGGCGCCCGCTTCGGTAATCACCACGCCACCCCACGAGTGACCGACGAGAATGACCGGTCCGTCCTGCAGCGCGATCGCGCGCTTGGTTGCCGCCACGTCGTCCTCGAACGAGGTCAGCGGGTTCTGCACGGCAACGGCATTCAAGCCCGCCTTCTCGAGGAGCGGAATCACCTTGGCCCAGCTCGAGCCATCGGCGAACGCGCCATGCACGAGCACAACGTTGCGCACGCCGGTCGCGGCCTGCGCGGGTTGGGCGACGAGTGTCGCCGCGAGTGCCAGCGCAAAGAACAATTGAGGGAACATTGGAACCTCCACTGAACGATGGGTTGCTGTTGACGCGAGCCGCTCAGGCCATCGCACGGTCGGCTTGGCGCTGGGCAGCAACTTCTGCGCCGAGGACGAACGCGAGCAGGTCGCGGTTGATGATCTCCGGTTGCGTCGTGCACATGCCGTGCGGGAGGCCGGGGTAGACCTTGAGCGTGCCATTCTTGACCAGCTTGGCGGAGATGAGCGCCGAGTCGTTGATCGGCACGATCTGATCATCGTTGCCATGCATGATCAGCACCGGCACGTTGATCGCCTTCAGATCCTCGGTGAAGTCGGTCTCCGAGAACGCCTTGATGCAGTCGTAGTGCGCCTTGGCACCGCCCATCATTCCCTGGCGCCACCAGTTGTCGATCGTTCCCAGCAATACCTTCGCGCCCGGGCGGTTGAAGCCGTAGAACGGGCCCGAAGGCAGATCGCGGAAGAACTGCGCGCGATTGGCGAGCAGAGCGGCGCGCATGCCGTCGAAGACCTCGAGCGGTGTGCCGTCCGGGTTCTTCGCCGACTTGACCATCACCGGCGGCACCGCGCCGATCAGCACCGCCTTGGCGACGCGTCCCGCGCCGTGCCTTGCGACATAGCGCGCCACTTCGCCGCCACCGGTCGAGTGCCCGATATGAATCGCGTGGCGCAGATCCAGGTGGGCGGCGAGTTGCGCCACGTCGGCGGCGTAGGTGTCCATGTCGTTGCCCGTGTCGGTCTGCGACGAACGACCATGGCCGCGACGATCATGCGCGATGACGCGATAGCCTTGCGCGAGAAAGAACATCATCTGCGCGTCCCAGTCATCCGACGAGAGTGGCCAGCCGTGATGGAACACGATCGGTTGCCCGCTGCCCCAGTCCTTGTAATAGATCTGAGTACCGTCCTTGGTGGTGAAGATGCTGCTGCTCATGGATTTGCTCCTGCGTTGGTTGAACCCCAAGAGTCGCGATGGCGACTCTCCGTGATCGCACCTATATCAGCGCACGCTCGCCATTTCATCCATAGGACGATGGTGTCGGCCGATACCTTGGTCTAACCACCGCGCTTCCACGGTTCTAGAACGAATGCCGAATGCCGGCTGCCAGTTCGGTCAGGTCGTTGCTGCCGGCGCTGGTCAGTCCGGTTGGAATCGCCGTCGTCCAGCGCCCGAGGCCACCGGTTCCCGCATTCGCCTGGTTGGCGAAGCGAGTGAGCGATCCGTACAACGCGGTGCGTTTCGACAGGTCGTACTGGTATCCGACGCCGAACGCCTGCGTGCGGTCGGCGTTGCCGCTTTGCGGGTCGTTCGCGACGTATTGAGCGCGCACCAGATGCCTGCCCATGCGATAGTCGCCGCCCAGCCAGTAGCCACGGCCGTCCTGGTTCGCGGGACGGTGGTCGTCCACGTTGAGGAAGCCCGCATAGACGTGCCCATCGCCCAATGCGAGTGCGGTGGCAACGGTTGTCGTCGTCGCGTTGGTGCTGCCGGCGCCGACCGCGTTGTCGGAGATGCGTGATGCGATCACGTCGACCGCGCCCGCCGTATAGCGCGCGAACAGGTCGACCAGGCGCTGGCCACTGGTGTTGTTCGCCACCTCGCCCGCGCCATACAAAGCGCCCACCCGCAGGCCGGCGAATCCCGGCGACTCGTAGCGCACCGAGTTGTTGACTCGCGCAGGTCCGCCGTTGCCGGTCGCCCCGGCCGCCGGGGGCGTGCTCGTCGCGGCGGCACCACGCACCGGCTCATAGCCGCCGGCAAAACCACCGATGACCGCGGTGTTGGGTCCGACGCCCGCATTGCCGAATGCGCTGAAGTCGATCGCCGTCGCGGTGTGAAGACTGCTGTACTGGCGGCCTAGCGAGATCTGGCCGAACGACCCGCTGGCGAGTCCCACCAGCGCCTGGCGCCCGAAAAGAAGGCCGCCGAACGCGGCGCTGCCATCATCGGCATTGAGGCCCGCCTCCAACGTATAGAAGGCATGCAGCCCGCTTCCGAGGTCTTCGGTGCCGCGCAGGCCGAAACGCGAACTGCTGAGGCCGCCCGATTGCACGCGCACCAGGCTGGCGTCGCCGCGCACCGACTGCACGTAGGCATCGACGATGCCGTAAATCGTCACGCTGCCGTTGCTCGTCTGCGCCCGTGTTCCCGACACGGCCAGCGCCGCGGCAAGCGCGAATGAAACTCGGATCAGCTTGTGCATGGTGGACTCAGAAATTGACTCGAAGGACGAGACGCGCTCCGTCGGCCATCGAGCGGATGGTCAACAGCTGCCTGAGTGCGGCGCGACCCTGGACCCGCAACACTTTGCCGGTGCGGTCTGGCGCGAGCGTGTCGACACATCAGCCGCGACGTTGCGGCCGGCATCTAATCGCGACTGTTGTCACGCGCGCCGCAACGAATTCGCTCTGCGCCGGGCGAGCTTCGTCTGGTCGGCGCTTGTTTGCGGCAGGTTTGCAAAACGCAGCATCAGCCTTCTGCAAGACGCGATGCCGGTCGCCTCCTAGGATCAGTCCGCTCGCGAACCTGCTGATGGTTCTGCGCTGGTACTCAGAGGAGTTGCTGATGAATCCAGAGATCGTGCAACGGCGCCGCGTGGCACCGCTTGCAACACCGACCGGCCTCGGCCACGAGGCCGCGCGCGACATCGCGGGCGGCTTGAACCTGCTCGTCGCCGACACATTTTCGTTGCACCTGAAGACGAAGAACTTCCACTGGCACGTTTCGGGGCCGAATTTCCGCGACCTCCACCTCCTGCTCGACGAGCAGAGCGATGAGCTGTTCGCGATCATCGATCCGGCCGCCGAGCGGGTACGCAAGCTGGGCGGACGCACCATCCGCTCGATCGGCCACGTCGCGCGCCTGCAGCGGGTGCTCGACAACGACAGCGAGTTCGTATCGCCGAACGACATGCTGGCCGAGCTGCGTGATGACAACATGCAGATGGCGGCGCGCATGCGCTCTCTGCATGCGCTGTGCGATGAGCACGGCGATGTGTCGACCGCGAGCCTGCTCGAGACCTGGATCGACGAGGCCGAGCGCCGCGTCTGGTTCTTGTTCGAGACGACACGCGCCGACCAGGGCTGACGCCGGCCGCAGCGGGCGCCCGAGCGCCTCGGCCACGCGTCGATACCAACGTCCAATGGCTGTCGCGCAACATCGGTGCTCCAATCGCCACCCTGTCGCTAACCCACGCTCGATGGCTTGAATGCTACGCACGGCCTTGCCCGGCGCTCGGGCTTCGACGCGAAACGCTTCCTTCTACCTCTCACGGAGAGAATCGCCATGTCGAATTACCACAAGCTGTTCACACCGCAGGACAGCGCTGTCGTCTTCATCGATCACCAGCCGCAGATGACCTTCGGCGTGGCCAACATCGAGCGGTCGCTGCTCATCAACAACGTGACCTTGCTGGCCAAGGTCGCCAAGGAGTTCAAGGTGCCGGCGGTGCTCACGGCGGTGGAGACCGAATCGTTCAGCGGCTACGTCTGGCCGCAGCTGCTCGACGTGTTTCCCGGACAACGGGTCGTCGAACGCAGCAGCATGAATTCCTGGGACGACGCGGGGTTCCGCAAAGCGGTCGAGGCAACCGGCCGCAAGAACATCATCATGAGCGGACTGTGGACCGAGGTATGCATCACCTGGCCTGCGCTGTCGATGCTTGAGGAGGGCTACACGATCTATGTGGTCGACGACGCCTGTGGGGCCACTTCGACGGCCGCCCAGGACGCCGCCCTGTCGCGCATGGTGCAGGCGGGCGCGATTCGTCTGACGACGATTGCCGCACTCCTCGAATGGCAGCGCGATTGGGCCAATCGCGCGCACTACGACGCACTGATGGGTTTGCTCAAGCAGCATGCCGGCGCCTACGGCAGCGGCGTCGAGTACGCCTACACGATGGTCCACAAGGCGCCGCAGTCCGCGCAGTCGCCGCAGGTCGTCGGCAAGAAATGACGAAGACTTCGCCGCCACGCATGCCGTGCGCCGGCCGCTCAAGGAGATATCGATGAAAGTGTTCCTGATTTCGCTCGGCGTCGGTGTCCTGGTCGGCATCATCTACGGCCTGCTCAACGTGCGCTCGCCGGCGCCGCCGCTGGTTGCGTTGCTCGGACTGCTCGGCATGTTGGGCGGCGAGCAGCTCGTGCCGATCGCCAAGCGGCTTGTGTCCGGCGCCCCCTTGACCATCGGCTGGATCCGCCACGAGTGCACGCCGCCCATCTTCGGCGAGTTGCCGAAGCGGTCGAGCCAGATGGCCGCCCGCGTGGCCGATTCCCAATCGCGAACCGGCACCGATTCCAAGTGGGAACGCGTATGACGGACCTCCCTGTCGATCTGATTCTTTTCAACGGCCGCTTCACGACGCTCGACCGCGACAATCCGGCGCCCGAGGCGCTGGCGATCACGGGCGAGCGCATTGCCGCGGTCGGCACGTTGCAGGACGTCGAGCGGCTCGGCGGCGCACGGACCCGGCGCATCGATCTCCAGGGCCGGCGCGTCGTTCCGGGCCTCATCGACAGCCACACGCACCTGATCCGCGGCGGTCTGAACTACAACCTCGAACTGCGCTGGGATGGTGTGCCGTCGCTTGCCGACGCCATGGCCATGCTGAAGGCACAAGTCGCGCGTACGCCCGCACCTCAATGGGTGCGCGTGGTGGGCGGCTTCACGGAGCACCAGTTTGCGGAGCGGCGGCTACCCAGCATCGACGAACTGAACGCGGTGGCTCCGGATACGCCCGTCTTTATCCTGCATCTGTACGACCGCGCCCTGATGAATCGCGCCGCGCTGCGCGCAGTGGGCTACACGCGGGATACACCGAACCCGCCCGGCGGCGAGATCGTGCGCGACGGACGTGGCGAGCCCACCGGCTTGCTGCTCGCCCGGCCCAACGCGCAGATCCTTTATGCGACCCTGGCGAAAGCTCCCAAGCTGTCGCCCGACTCCCAGGAGAACTCGACGCGCCACTTCATGCGCGAGTTGAATCGGCTCGGCGTGACCGGGGTCATCGACGCCGGGGGCGGCAATCAGAACTATCCCGAGGACTACGCGATCATCCAGCGCCTGCACGCGCGCAGCGAACTCACCGTGCGCATCGCCTACAACCTGTTCACTCAGAAACCGGGTGGCGAGCTGGAAGACTTCACTCAATGGGGCAAGCTGGTCCAGCCCGGCCAAGGCGACGACAGCCTGCGCCACAACGGTGCCGGCGAGATGCTCGTTTACTCGGCGGCCGACTTCGAGGACTTCCGTGAACCACGCCCGGAGATGGGGCCCGAGATGGCGCCGCAGCTCGAGGCAGTTGTCCGCAAGCTCGCGGAGAATACGTGGCCCTGGCGCCTGCACGCGACCTATGACGAGACCATCGGGCGTGCGCTCGATGTGTTCGAGAAGGTGAACCGTGAGGTGCCATTCAACGGCCTGCACTGGTTCTTCGATCACGCCGAAACCATCTCCGCGCGCAACATCGAACGCATCGCCAAACTCGGCGGCGGCATCGCCGTGCAACACCGTATGGCCTACCAGGGCGAGGACTTCATCAACCGCTACGGTGCCGAGGCCGCGACGCACACGCCCCCAGTCAGACGCATGCTGGAGATGGGCGTGCCGGTAGGCGCCGGCACCGACGCGACGCGGGTCGCGTCCTACAACCCGTGGGTGTCGCTGGCGTGGCTCACCACCGGACGAACCGTCGGGGGCACGAACCTTTACCCGCGCGCCAACCTGCTCGGCCGAGAAGAGGCGCTACGCCTGTGGACCACGGCGAACACCTGGTTCAGCAGCGAGTCGGACAAGAAGGGACAACTCAAGGCCGGCCAACTGGCCGATCTTGCAGTCCTGTCGGCCGACTACCTGCGCGTGCCCGACGATGAGATCACCGCCATCGAGTCGGTGCTGACGATCCTGGGCGGCAAGATCGTGCACGGCTCGAACGAATTCGATGCGCTCGCTCCGCCGCTGCCACCTGTGATGCCGGACTGGTCGCCGCTGCGAGCGTTCGGCGGGTATCAGAACCAGGCGGCGAAGCGCGAGCCCGCGGCGATGCACCTCGCAGCATCGTGCGGATGCGGCGCGGCTTGCGCGGTGCACGGCCACGCGCACTTGCGCGCGTTGCGTGCACAGCCGCCCGTCAGTGATGTCCAAGGCTTCTGGGGCGCGTTTGGCTGCTCGTGTTGGGCGGCCTGAGAACGCGCACGGGTCCTCCCGTTGATAGCGACTCTGACCAAGGAGAATTGCATGAACACGAAACGATCGGTGCTGCCGTCCGGTGGCGGGCAAGCCCTGTTCGACCTTTCCGATGCGGCAATCCTGTTGCTCGATCATCAGGCCGGTCTGTTCCAGACCGTGAAGGACATCAGCGTCGCCGAACTGCGGGCGAACACGACAATGCTCGCCAAGCTGGCCACGCTGCTGAAGATTCCGGTCATCACGACCGCCTCCGAGCCCGGTGGACCGAACGGGCCGCTCATGCCGGAGATCCACGAAGCGGCGCCGCATGCCGTGTTTGTTCCTCGCAAGGGCGAGGTGAACGCATGGGACAACGACGACTTCGTCGCGACGGTACGTGCCACGAATCGCAACACCCTGATCATGGGCGGAGTCTGGACGAGCGTGTGCGTGATGTTTCCCGCCCTCGATGCGAAGGCGGCCGGCTTCAACGTCTACGCCGTCATCGACGCCTCCGGTGATCCGAGTGAACTGGCGTCGCGAACGACGCTTGCGCGCTTTGCGCAAGCTGGTGTGATTCCGACGACGGCGAATGCGGTCCTGTGCGAAGCACATCGCACTTGGCGCCGTCCCGAAGCCGCCGAGCTCGCCAAGTTGTACGGCATGGTCGCGCCCAACTACGTCGCGGTCGGCGAGAGCTACCAGAAAGCGCGCGAGGTCGCCCTCCAGGCGGCGTGATCGCGATTGCAAGACGAGCGCGAGATCTGAATGAAGTCCAACATTTCGACAACCGGCAGTGCGGCATCCGAGAGGCGCGCTCGCCGGGCCATGTGGATCCTGGCTTGCATCGGCGCTGCGCTTGCCGGGTTGTCCGGACCCGCCAAGGCGGACCAAGCGACCCGCGAAGGAGCGGGCCGCCAGGTCGCGGCCGGAGTCTGTTCTGCGTGCCACGGCGTGGACGGCAACGCGCCGAGCGCGCAATTTCCGAAGCTGGCCGGACAGGTGGCCGGATTCACCGCGCTCCAGCTGCGCAACTACCGCTCGGGAGAAAGGCCAAACCCGATCATGGCGGGCGTTGCCAAGCGGCTCAGCGATGCGGAGATCGAGGCGGTGGCGGCCTACTACGCTTCGCTGCCGCCCATGAAGCCCGAAATCGCGGCCGATGCCGCGCTGGCGCGCAATGGCGAGCAGATCTACCAGTCCGGCAAATCCGGCGCGCCCGCATGCAGGTACTGTCACGGCGCCACGGGCGAAGGCGTCGCGCCGGTGTTTCCGCGGCTCGCCGGCCAGCATTCGGACTTCGTCTACGCCGCGCTGCAGCCATACAAGCACGTCGATGATTTCAAGAATCCGTACGCCTGGGTCATGAAAGCCGTGGTAGAGAACTGGTCGGATGAGGAGCTGAAGGCGGTTGCCGCCTACATCAGCGTGATGCGCTAGGGTTGGTTGCAGACGCGTACTCGATGGCAACCACACCCTCCGCCGACCCCGACAGGCGCGCGAACGAGCGTGACGGTCCGTTGCCCGCACTGCTTCTCGTTCTGACCCTTACCACCGGCGTGGTGGACGCCGCCAGCTATCTCGGCCTGGGACACGTATTCGTCGCGAACATGACCGGCAACGTCGTGTTCCTCGGCTTCGCCGCGGCCGGCGCCGTCGATTTCTCGCTGCCCGCATTGTTCGCCGCGCTGATCGGTTTTCTGGGTGGCGCGCTGGTCGCCGGGCGACTCGGCGCAAGGGCCAGCGCGCATCGCGGTCAGCTGCTGGCGCAGTCGCTGCTGCTCGAATTGCTGCTGGTCGGCGTGGCGCTGGTCTTTGCGATCGGCACCTCCGGTGACCCGCGACCGCTGGTGCAGGCCGGACTCGTCGCGCTGCTTGCAATCGCGATGGGCGTGCAGAATGCCAGTGCGCGCCGTCTGGGCGTCGCCGATCTCACCACCACGGTACTGACGCTCACGCTGACCGGCCTCGCCGCCGACGCCCGCGCGACCAAGGAAGAGCGCGCGCGCGCCAAGCGTCGCCTGGCGGCAACCGGCACGATGCTGCTCGGCGCCGCGCTCGGTGCCCTGCTCCAGTTTCAGTTCGGCGGCGTCGCTCCACTGGTCCTGGCGCTGTGTCTGCTGCTCGCCAACAGCGCCGCCGCCTATCGCGCCGCGCGCTCCACCGAGGCCTGGACAAGCAGCGGTCGCACCTAGCCGGACGAGCGCGGCAGGACGACGGTAAAGGTCGTCGTCCCATCGAGCGAGCGTGCACTCAGCGTGCCGCCGTGCGATGCGACGATCTGCTTCGCGATATACAGTCCGAGGCCAAGGCCATGGCGCCGCTCGTCCTGGCCGCTCGCAGCGCCGCGCACGAACGGCTCGAATAACGCTTCGATCCGGTCGGCCGGGATAGTCGGCCCCCGGTTGACGACGCCGAGCGTGACCGCGGCCGCGTCTGCCGTCGTGACGAGCCGCACCGGCTGCATTTCCTCGCCGTGCGTAAGCGCATTGCCCAGCAGATTCGATACGACCTGCGCCAGGCGAGCACGGTCCCATTGACCGCGCAGGTCACCCGCCGTCTCCAGCGAGACCTGTCGACCCGGATGCCCAGCCAGCGCCTCGGCGACGACATCGCGGCACAAGCTGCCGAGGTCCATGGCCGAGCGGCGAATCGGCAGTCCTTCGTCGTCGAAGCGGATCCGCGTGAAATCGAGGATCGTGTCGATCATCTCCGACATGCGCGCCGAGGCCTGTTTGATCAGGGCCACTCGCTCTTTCGCCTTGAGCGACAACGAAGCATCCAGTTGCAGGCGTTCCGCCAGGCCGTACACCGCCGACAACGGGTTGCGCAGGTCATGGCCCAGGATCCCCATGAGCTGTTCACGGAAGACGACGCCGCGACCGAGCTCGTCCCGCGCGCGCCGTTGTTCACTCAGCAGGCGTGCTTCCTGCAGGCTGATCGCCGCCTGGTTCACCGCCACGCTCAGGACGAGTCGCTCGGTATCGGCAGGAAAATCGGCGCGCTGGCACCCCGCGACGAATACACCGGTCTCGCCATTCAGCCCGAGCGGTAAGGCGAGAAGCGAAAACGGCTCGCCGGCAAACCGCATTTGCGCGCGCGCCGACCATTGCATCGGATCGCTGCTCACCAATCCTTCGAGACCGGCACGCATTTCATCCGGGCCGAGGATCGATGCGAGCGACGGCGCAACCCGCACCGTCTCCTGCGGCGCTGCGCCGTCAGGCGCGCGTAGTCGCACATACGCGAGGTCAAGATGCAGCATCCCGATCAGCGCTTCGAGAAGGGTGTGCACGACACGCGATGGCTCGCCGCCGGCCCACATCGCCGGCAGCGCCAGTACGCTCACCAGGTCGGCGATGCAGCGCTGAAGGCGCCTGACCTCGTCGGCTTCCTCCGGGTGCGCGGCCACGTCAGAGCGAAGGCCGCAACGTCGCGCTCCGCTTGTGCCGGCGTTCGTGAACTTCGCGCAGGAAATCGTCCGGCTGAACGAAGAACGGATTCTGCTGGAGGATGCCCCCGACGATGACCACCGGATGGGTGCGGAACGCATCGATCACGGTGTCGCCGTCGAAGCGGGCGAGATCATAGGTGCAGATGACCGTGTCCGCGTGCCGCGGCCACATCTTGTTGACGCGCGCCTCGAACTCGAGAAGCAGGTCGACACTGGCTCCCGCCTGCAGGGCCCATTCGGCGTGTGCGACGTAGCGCGAGACCGGGAAGCCCTGCTCGCGACCGGCTCGCAACGCCTGGTCGAGCAGCGCGAGCTGTCGATCGGGATCGAAGGGGCCGTCGACGAAGAACGTTTCGCCCCAGTCGTACAAGGCGAACTGTCCGCTCTTTTGCATCGCCTCCGCATCAATACCGGACGCTGCCAGGCGCCGCAGATGGTCACCGCGCCTCGACGGATCGACGATGTGGATGACCTTGTCGCCGGCCGCGAAGCCATCCTTGATGAACGGGACCGTAACCCGGTACTCGTCTTCGCGGCTGTTGAAGAATGCACACACATGGCGGGCTTCGCCAAGATGGGAACCGGCGAGACACATCGGCGCTGTCGTTGCTTCCATGACCGACCTCCCGGCTTCGGCTCGGTGCCCACCCGCACCAGGCGACGACTATAGCTCCGCTTGCACCATCTCCAACATGAAGCACGTCATACGCACGGCGTCCTACCGGCGATCGTCGGCCAGGCCGCCGATCAGGCGTCCCAGGGAAAGCTCGGCCTCGCGGCTCTGGAGCCCGCGTTGAAACGCTGTATTCATGATGCTCTGCGCTTCGGGACCGCGTACGCTTTCGCCGAACAGGTCGGAATCGCGACGAAACTCCTCGGTTGGCGCGAGCGCAATCGCATTGACGCGCTCCTTGACCATGGCGCGACCGGTTTGCGAGAACGCGGCGATCCGATGTGCCAGCTTGTGGACGAAATCGTCGAGAGCCTTGGCGGGCAACGCGCGATTGATCCACCCATAGCGCTCTGCAAGCGCGGCGTCGTAGTCATCCGCGCTCAGTATCACCTCGAGCGCGCGGCCGCGCCCCAGCAGGCGCGTGAGGTGCTGGATGCCGCCCGCGCCGGGCAGCACGCCCAGCCCCGTTTCCGGTTGCGCGAAAATTGCTGTCTCGCGTGCGGCAAAACGCATGTCGCACGCCAGCACGAACTCGCTGCCGGCGGCGCGTACCCGACCCTCGATCTGTGCAATCGTCACCAGCCGGCTCGTGCTCAGATGCCGGAACAGCAATCCGAGCGACGCTTCGCCGACCAGCTTCGCCGCTTCATCCCGGTATTGTTTGACGCGCGTCACGTCGACGTGCGAAATGAAGTAGTCCGGGTCGGCACTCTTGAACACCAGCACCTGAACCACGTCGTCCGCTTCGGCCTGCTTGATGAGCGAGACCAAGTCGCGCACCAGCTCGGGTCCGAGCAGATTCATCGGTGGCGCCGCGAGTGTCGCGACTAGAACCGCCCCGTCGACACGCGCGCTGATCGTCTCGAAATTCATGGTTTTGTCCTGCTTTCAGTCGCTCGCATAGGGGCTGCGCACGAAGGGGGTGCGCCATTCGGGCGAAAGCACGGCCTGCGCATCGAAGTACAGGATCACCTGCTGAGGACGGCGCCCGCCGACACGCAGCGTGCGATGCTGGGTCTCGTCCTCGAACGTGACATCGACCTGGTAGAGGCCGGCCGGAAGGTCGACGAACAGCCAGGGGCCGATCGCCTTTTGATCGAGCACCAGAGTCCGAAACGTGTCCGTGATGCGCACCCTCGCATCCGAGAGAAAAGCGCCCGAGCCGCGCGCGGCCGTGGTGATCCAAACGCTGTAGTTGTCCTTCTCGGCCGCCAGCGCCTGCAACTCTTCGCTGCTGACCGCTCCGGTGGCATAGGCGATCCGGTGACCGTTCGCCGCGGTGTCCGGCGGCGATACGTTGGCGGACGCCGCCCGCGAAAACAACGTTCCGAGAAGGAGCGTCGAAGCAACAAGGAACCGGCGCATGATGTTTGTCCTTCAAGATGATTGCATGAATGGCGCGTTACGCTGGAGTGATGCCTCTGAGTGGTGAGCACGCCTTCGGATTTCGCGATCACCGCTGACATGGCCTTTTCCGAACTCGAGATTCAATAGGAGGGATCGCACGCGGTCGATTGGACGATGGTGTCGCCGATACCTTGGTATCGGCGACCTACCGGCTAGAACGTGTGGCGAATCCCCGCCGCCAGCTCGGTCAAGTCGTTGCTGCTGGCGCTGGTCAGTCCGGTCGGGATCGCCGCCGTCCAGCGGCCGAGGCCTCCGCTGCCGGCGTTCGCCTGGTTGGCAAAGCGCGTCAGCGATCCATACAGCGCGGTGCGCTTCGACAGGTCGTATTCGTATCCCACGCCAAAGGCCTGCGTCCGGGTGTCATGACCGGTGCGCGGGTCGTTGACGATGTACTGCGCGCGCACCAGGTGCCGGTTGATGCGATAGTCGCCGCCCAGCCAATAGCCGCGCCCATCTTCGTTGGCGGGACGGCCGTCATCCACGTTCATGAAGCCAGCGTAGACGTGCCCTTCTGCGAAAGCGAATGCGGCGGCAAGTGTCGTCGTCGTAGCGTCCGTGCCGGTGCCGCCCACAGCCTTGTCCGACACGCGCGATGCCAATACATCGACGATGCTCGCGCTGTAGCGCGCGAACAGATCAATCAGGCGTTGGCCGCTGGTGTTGTCCGCGACTTCCCCGGCTCCGTACAGCGCCCCCACTCGCAAGCCGGCGAACGTCGGCGACTCGTAGCGCACGGAGTTGTTGACGCGCGCCGGCCCACCGTTTCCGGTTGCGCCCGCGCCCGGCGGCGCGCCAGTCAAGGACGCGCCTCGCACCGGTTCATAGCCACCGGCGAACCCGCCGATGAGCGAAGTATTCGGACCGGCCCCCGAGTTGCTGAAAGCGCTGAAATCGGCCGAGGTCGCGACATAGATGCTGCTGTACTGGCGGCCCAGCGAAACCTGGCCGAACTGCGCGCTGCCCAGTCCCACGAGCGCCTGGCGTCCGAACAGGACACCACCCTGGGCGGAGCTGCCGTCGTCGACGTTGATCCCGGCCTCCAGCGTGTAGAAGGCGCGCAGGCCGCCGCCGAGATCCTCGATGCCGCGCAGGCCGAAACGCGAGCTGTTGAGTCCGCCCGATTGCACGCGGTGCAGGGTCGTGTCGCCACGCAACGACTGCACGTAGGCATCGACGATCCCGTAGACCGTAACGTTGGGGGATGGGTTGTTCGACTGTGCGTGCGCGCCGAACGCGGTCAGTGCCGCGCCGATTGCCACTGCGACTTTGGTCAGTTTGTTCATGAGTTCGCTCTTGCTCGGATGGGCTACTTCGCCGCGGTAACGGGTTGGACTGCGCGCTCGCCGGCCAGGCGGATCAACCGCTCCTGTTCGGGCGTCGCGACTCTCGGCTCCTGCTCGCCGTAGCGGCTGAGCAAACCGAGGCGGGCCGCCTCGCGCGTCTCGGCCGCGACCTGTGCCCGGCTCTTCGTTGAGGGCGTGGCGACGACCTGCGCGCCCAATTCGCCGAAACGCGGCAGCTCGCCCTTGGCGCGCGCGTCCTGCACGTCGGCCTTGACCTCGGCGCGCGACTTAGACGATTCAGAATGTTGCTTCTCGAAACCGAACGGATCGACGTCGTCGGCGAGTGCGACACTCGAACTGAGAACGGCTAGAAGCAGGACGATGAACTTCATGATGGCTTCCCGGATGGATTGGTCTGGTGCCAGCGCAACGGCTGACGGCCGCCACTTTGTCGACGGCGCGTCGCGTCAGCGTGTCGTCAGCTCGGCGGGTTTGTGGCGATCGCCACGAGGTCGTCGACGAACGTCACACGTTCTCGAGACGACGCACGTTTCATCTGCAAAATGCCGCCGGCGCGCGGACGTATGCGGGTGACGCGTCGCGCGGATGCTCTGGGCATCGAGTCGACGACTCGAGCAACGCCATCCCTTTCGTTGATCGGAGGCTCGGATGAACCTGCTAAAGCTGCGCGCGGCGACGTTCCTCCTGTTGATCGCTGCCTTTGCCTTCGCGCAGGCGGCAACCGCGGGCGAGACAGAAATGGATGAGCCGATGGTGCTGGTCGCGAGCCAGTTGCTGGACAAAGGCCCCTGGCAGCACTCGGTCCTGCTCGCCTTGCCCGACGGGCGCGGCGCGCACTTCGGATTCCTGTTGAACAAGCTGACCAACGTTTCACTGGCGCAGCTTCTGCCGGACCAGAAGGCACTGCCGCGGATGAACGAGCGCGTCTATCTGGGCGGTCCCCTGCTGGGCGATCGACTCTTCGTGCTCGCTCGCGGCCAGAGCACGTCCGACCCCGCTTTGCTCGAGATCAGTACCGGACTTTTTCTTGCGGCCGATGGCACCGCAGTCGATCGCCTGCTCGCCGACGGCAATCGCGACGCGCGCTTCTTCGTGGGCATGGTCGTCTGGCGTCCGGGCGAGCTGCAGGCCGAGCTGGACGCCGGCTCCTGGCAAACGCTCGAGGCGGCCGCCGATATCGTTCTGAGCGCCGACCCCGATCAGCAGTGGCGGCAGCTCGCAGCGCTCGCGCACGCCACTCGCGTCAGCGAGTCATACCCGAGGTTGGCGGGCCCCTCACGGATTCGCGCAAGTGCTGCCGACATGTTCGAATAGGCGGGAGAGCGCGCGGCAATCGTTGTGACGTCGGCGAACCCGGAGGAACGCAATGGCCAGTGGCAACTCCAACCCCACCGCGGCGTGGCTCGCCGCGGGGGTCAGAACACCGTTCGCGAAAGTCGATGGTGCGCTGGCGAAATTCGATGCGATCGCGCTTTCCGTCCCCGT
>Ga0335076_10002954_pt1 | contig 16994 bp, 12 predicted proteins | sample Lox_Sample_25_FD_206717 | JGI IMG/M metagenome (GOLD analysis project Ga0335076, IMG submission 206717) | Soil microbial communities from Loxahatchee National Wildlife Refuge, Florida, United States - Lox_Sample_2.5 | ecosystem: Environmental > Terrestrial > Soil > Wetlands | place: USA... | reverse complement strand
CTCTACGCCGTGACCCCAGCCATCAAATATATGAATCACGGGTTGCGGCAGGTGTCGCCGGCGCTCATCGAGGCCGCCAACATGTCCGGGTGCACGCGTCGCCAGCTGTTGTGGCGCGTACAGATTCCTCTGGCCCTGCCGGAGATCATGCTCGGCATCAATCAGGTGCTGATGTTCGCGGTCGCGATGGACATCATCGCGGCCATGATCGGCACCAGCGACCTTGGCCAGGAGATCTTTACCGCGCTCGCGAAGGCCGACCCCGGCCGCGGCATCGTCGCCGGCCTGTGCACGGCGTTCATCGGCATCATTGCAGACCGGCTGATCAACGCCTGGAGCCGGCGCGTCAAGGACCGGTTCGGCATCGCGTGATCCCGTCATGATACCCAGCGACCCCCTGGCCCGAGTCCGGGCGCTCACTTGCTGGTCGGGTGCTGTCGAGCCCGAAGTCCTCACCGGCGGCATCACCAACAAGAATTTCGTGGTGCGCGACCGCGGCCAGCGCTTCGTGGTCCGGATCGGCGACGACATCCCCGTCCACCAGGTGATGCGCTTCAACGAGCTGGCCGCCAGCAAGGCGGCAGCGGCCATCGGCCTGTCTCCCGCGATCGTTCATCATGAGCCGGGCGCCATCGTGTTCGCGTTCGTGGAGGGAAAGACGCTGGCGGCCTCGGATGTTCAGCGGCGACCGATGCTCGAACGGATCGTGCCGCTGCTGCACCGCTGCCATCGGGAGATGCCGGAACGCATTCGCGGACCGATTCTGATGTTCTGGGTGTTTCATGTGCTGCGCGACTACGGCGCGACGCTGCGCGACGGCAACAGTCGCCGCGTGGCGGAGCTGCCGCGCCTCCTGCAGATCGCCGGCGAGCTGGAGGCAATCGTAGGACCGATCGATGTCGTCTTTGGCCACAACGACCTACTGCCCGCCAATTTCATCGATGACGGGCACCGGCTGTGGCTGATCGATTGGGACTATGCCGGCTTCAACAGCCCGCTCTTCGATCTCGGCAATCTCTGCTCCAACAACGAGATCACCACGATCGACGAAGACTGGTTGCTGGAAGCGTATTTCGATCGTCCGCTGACGGCGGACCTGCGGCGGCGCTATCACGCAATGAAATGCGCGTCGCTGCTGCGCGAGACCCTGTGGAGCATGGTGTCCGAGATCCACTCGACGCTGGCTTTCGACTATGTCGCCTATACGGCCGAGAACATGGCTCGCTTCGAGCGAGCCTACGGCGAGCTGAAGCGACACTGAGGACCCGATGGCACAGCTTCCCGCGCAGGTTCGGGCGGTCATCATCGGCGGTGGCATCATCGGCTGCAGCACGGCCTATCACCTGGCGCGCCTCGGCTGGCAGGACATCGTCCTCATCGAGCGCAACAAGCTGACGAGCGGCTCCACCTGGCATGCCGCCGGCCTCGTCGGGCAGCTGCGTACCTCGGCGAATATCACGCAGCTGCTGAAGTACAGCGTCGAACTCTATAACAGGCTGGAAGGCGAGACGGGCCAGGCGACCGGGTGGAAGCGGAACGGCGGCCTGCGCCTCGCCTGCAACCCCGAGCGGATGACGGAGATCAAGCGCCAGGCGACGACGGCGCACAGCTTCGGCCTCGAGATGCATCTGCTGACGCCGGCGGAAGCCCGGGACCTCTGGCCGGTGATGGATATTTCCGACCTCGTCGGCGCCGCCTTCCTCCCGACGGACGGACAGGCGAATCCGGCCGACATCGCGCAAGCGCTGGCCAAAGGCGCCCGCAAGGCCGGCGTGCAGATCGTCGAAGATTGCAGGGTTACGGGAATCGAGGTCGCCAAGGGCATCGCAACGGGAGTCAGAACCACCCTGGGCGATATTCGCACGGACGTGGTCGTGAACTGCGGCGGGCAGTGGGCGCGCGAGATCGGCGACCTAGCCGGCGTCTCGGTGCCGCTGCAGTCGATGCAGCACCAGTACATCGTGACCGAGCCGATCACCGGCGTGCCGCGCAATCTGCCGACGCTGCGCGATCCGGACCGGCTGATCTATTTCAAGGAGGAGGTCGGCGGTCTGGTCATGGGCGGCTATGAGCCGAACCCAATCCCCTGGGCGCTCGACGGCATTCCCGCGAGCTTTCATTTCACGCTCTTGGAATCCGACTGGGATCATTTCGAGCCGGTGATGGAGCAGGCGCTCGCCCGCGTTCCGGCGCTGGCGACCGCGGGAATCAAGCAGTTGATCAACGGCCCGGAGTCGTTCACGCCGGACGGAAACTTCATCCTCGGCGAGGCACCCGAACTGCAGCGGTTCTATGTCGGCGCCGGCTTCAATGCCTTCGGGATCGCCAGCGCCGGCGGCGCCGGTCGCGCCCTGGCCGAATGGATCGCCGGCGGCGAACCGCCGATGGATCTCTGGCCGGTCGACATCCGCCGCTTCGGCTCGCTCCACCGCGATCGCGGCTGGGTGCTGACCCGCACGGTCGAGGCCTACAGCAAGCACTACACGATGGCCTGGCCGCACGAGGAATACACGACCGGCCGGCCGCTGCGTCTCTCGCCGCTGTACGAGAGGCTCAAGCGCCAGGGCGCCTGCTTCGGTTCCAAGCTCGGTTGGGAACGCCCCAACTGGTTCGCGCCCGAGGGCGTTGAGCCGCAGGACGCCTATTCCTACGGCCGCCAGAACTGGTTCGACCCGGTCGGTGCCGAGCATCGCGCGGTGCGCGAGCGCGTCGGGCTCTTCGACCAGACCTCCTTCGCCAAATTCCTGCTCGTCGGCCGCGACGCCGAAACCGCGCTGTCCTGGATCGCCGCCAACGATGTGGCGAGACCGCCCGGCAGCCTCGTCTATACGCAGATGCTGAACCGGCGCGGCGGCATCGAATGCGACCTGACGGTGTCGCGCCTCGCCGAGGATGCGTACTACATCGTCACCGGCACGGGCTTTGCGACCCATGACTTCGCGTGGATCAAGGCGAATATTCCTCCCGGCGTCGACGCCCGGCTGATGGACGTCACCTCGTCCCATGCCGTGCTGTCGCTCATGGGCCCGCGGGCGCGCGACGTGCTGGGCGCTGTCACGAGCGCGGATGTCTCGAATGCCGCCTTCCCGTTCGGAACCTGGCGCGAGCTGATGATCGGCGGTGCCGCGGTTCGCGCCTTGCGGGTGACCTACGTGGGCGAACTCGGTTGGGAGTTGCACGTCCCCGTCGAGACCGCGACCGCCGTCTACGACGCCCTCATGGCGGCCGGCAAGGCGCACGGCATCGCCAATGCCGGCTATCGCGCGATTGAATCGCTGCGCCTGGAGAAGGGCTATCGTGCCTGGGGATCCGACATCGGCCCGGATCACACGCCGATCGAGGCCGGCATGGCGTGGGCCGTGAAGCTCAAGCAGAACACGCCGTTCCTCGGCCGCGAGGCGCTGGCCGAGCAGGCGACGAAGCCGCTCAAGAAACGCTTGGCCGGATTCACCGTCGACGACCCGGCCATCGTGCTGCTGGGACGCGAGACGATCTTTCGCGACGGGCAGCAAGTCGGCTGGCTCACCAGCGGCGGCTACGGATACACCGTCGGGAAGAACATCGGGTTCGGCTACGTCCGCAACGCCGCGGGTGTGCCGACCGACTGGCTGTCGTCCGGCCGCTATGAGCTGGAGGTGGCGGCCCAACGCGTGGCGGCCGCAATACACCTCGCGCCGCTCTACGATCCGAAGATGGAGCGGATCAAGTGCTAGACCGCGTCGACGGCGCCGAGATCGTCATCATCGGCGGCGGCATCATCGGCTGCAGCATCGCCTATCACCTGACACGGATGGGCAAGGCCGACGTGCTGCTGCTCGAGAAGAGCGGCCTCACCCATGGTGCCACTTGGCATGCCGCCGGTCTTGTCGGCCAGCTTCGTTCCTCGCGCAACCTGACACGCATGCTGCAGCGAAGCGTGGCGCTCTACGACAGACTCGGGGCTGAAACCGGTCAGGCCACCGACTGGAAGAAGGTCGGCAGCCTGCGTCTGGCGAGTTCGCCTGACCGTCTCCGGGAGATCAAGCGCGCTGCGACGATGGCCAAGAGCTTCGGCCTGGACATGTCGATCATTACCGCAGCGGAGGCGCGCGACCTCTGCCCCATCCTCGATGTCGACGGCGTGCTGGCGGCGGCCTATCTACCGAGCGACGGCTACGTCGACCCCGCCAGTGTGACCCAGGCGCTGGCGAAGGGGGCGCGGATGAAAGGCGCGCGCATGCGCCAGGGAATTCGCGTGACGGGCTTCGAACGGAGCGGACAGCGCGTGAAGCGCGTGCTCACGGATCAGGGCGCCATCGACTGCGAGACCGTCGTCAACGCCGCGGGCATGTGGAGCCGCGACATCGGCCTGCTGATGGGCGTGCGCGTGCCGTCGATCGCAGTCGAGCACCAGTACCTGATCACCGACCCGATCCCGGAGCTGCCGAAGAACATGCCGACGTTCCGCGATCCCGACCTGCGGATCTACTACAAGCCGGAAGTCCGCGGCATCGTCATCGGCGGCTGGGAGGAAGGCACGCCGACCTTCGGCGAGCAGGGTATCCCGCCGGAGTTCGGCCAGCAGCTGCTAGAGGGAAAATTCGAGCGCTTCCAGGTCCTGGCCGAGGCCGCCTTCAAACGCACGCCGATCGTGGAGAAGGTGGGCGTCCGGCAGCTGATCAACGGCCCCATCCCTTTCTCCGTCGACGGCGAGTTCGTGATGGGCAAGGCGCCGGAACTCGACAACGCCTTCGTCTGCGCCGGCTTCACCTACGGCATCGCCGGGGGCGGCGGGGCCGGCGAGATGATGGCCGAGTGGATCGTCGACGGCCGGCCGAGCCTCAACCTCTGGCCGCTCGACATCCGCCGCTTCTCCTACCATCACGCGACGAGACGTTTCGTCTATCCGCGCGCCGTCGATCTCTACGGGAAATACTATGCGGTCGGCTATCCACGCACAGAGCATGAGTCCGCCCGGGGTGTCCGCCGCAGTCCGCTCTACGAGACTCTCCGGAGCAAGGGTGCGGTGTACGGTTCGCGCGGCGGCTGGGAGCGACCCAACTGGTTCGCACCGCCCGGCGTCGAGCCGCAGGACAGGCCCTCCTTCGAGAAGCCGAATTGGTTCGACCATGTCGGCGCCGAGCACCGCGCAGTGCGCGAGCGCGTCGCTCTCATCGACCAGACCTCGTTCAGCAAGTTCGAGGTGATGGGACCGGCGGCTCTGGCGGCGCTGCAGCGGCTCGCCGCTGCCGATCTCGACAAACCAGTCGGCAGCGTCATCTATACCCAGCTGTGCAACGAGCGCGGCGGCATCGAATGCGACCTCACCCTGTCGCGGCTGGGCGACAACCATTTCTACATCGTCACCGGCAGCGCCTTCGGGACGCACGACCTGCACTGGGTCACGACGCATGTGCCGCAGGACGGCTCCGTGATCGTGCGCGACGTGACCTCGTCCCGCGCGGTGATAAACCTCTGCGGGCCGCGCGCACGGCAGGTGCTCGAAAAGGTCAGTGAGGAGGACGTCGGGAACACCGCCCTGCCCTTCGCCCACTGCACGCCGATCACGATCGGGGCGGCGCCGGTGCTCGCCGTGCGCATCGGCTATGTCGGCGAACTCGGCTGGGAACTGCACATTCCGACGGAGTATGGCGCACATGTCTACGAGGTGCTCTGGGAGGCGGGCCAGGAATTCGGCATCGCCAATGTCGGGTACCGCGCGATCGACACCCTGCGCATGGAGAAGGGCTATCTCTATTGGAGCAGCGACATCACGCCCGACTACACGCCCTATGAGGCCGGCCTCGGGTTCCGGGTCGCCCTGAAGAAGGGCGACTTCATCGGCCGTGAGTCGCTGGTGAAGGCGAAGGCCGAAGGGCCGAAGCAACGGCTGTGCGCCTTCACGCTCGCGCGCTTCGCCGGTGCCAACGGCGGAGAATGCATCCTGCGCAATGGCAAGGTCCTCGGCGTGACGACCAGCGGCAATTTCGGCCACACGATCGGCAAGCCGATCGTCTTCGGGTACATCCCCATGGCCGAAATGGCGCATCGGGACTTCACGATCGAGGTCTTCGGGGAGCCGATTCCTGCCGAGCGCCACGACGGTGCGCTCTATGACCCCAGGAACGAACGGCTAAAGGCCTGAAGAGGGCTGGAGTACGAAGGATGGAGAACCTGCAGGAGGTCCGTGAGAAGCTGAGCCGCATTCCGCGCTTCGCCGGCGGCGTACCGGATGTCGGCGTCGAGCGGCTCGCCGGTCTCACCAACCGCAACTACAAGATCACGTGCGGCGGCGAGCGGTTCGTCCTCCGCATTCCGGGCGAAGGGACCAGCGAATACATCAACCGCAAGCAGGAAGCCGTTGCCGCACGGATAGCCGCCGAGGCCGGCGTCAACGCCGAGGTCTTGTATTTCGACGAGGCCGACGGGCTGATGCTGACGCGGTTCGTGGATGGGGCCGCCACCATGAACGGGGAACGGTTCAAGAATCTCGGCGCCGTGGCGCGAGCAGCGACCGCGTTCCGGCGCATGCATGAATGCGGCCGCTCCTTCGCCACCGAATTCAACCTGTTCCAGAAGATGGACGAGTACCTGGACTATCTCCGCAAGAAAAACGCCCGCATTCCCGATGGCTATGCCTCCGTGCAGAAAGAGGCCGAGGCCGTGCGCGCCGCGCTTGCCGCGCGTCGGGCGCCGCTGCGGCCCTGCCATTGCGATCCGCTGGCGGAGAACTTTCTCGATACCGGTGGGTGGATCTACATCATCGATTGGGAATATGCGGGGAATAACGATCCGATGTGGGACCTGGGTGACGTGTCCGTCGAGGCGGGCTTCGGGGACGACCAGGATGCCGCGCTGCTCGAAGGCTATTTCGGCGGCCGGCCGCCGACGGCACAGGTCGGCCGCATGGTCATGTACAAGGCGATGTGCGACCTGCTGTGGACGCTGTGGGGCGTCATCCAGGTGGTGAACGAGAATCCCGTGGATGACTTCTGGGCCTACGCCACCGGCCGCTTCGAGCGCTGCAAGACGCTGATGGGCCGCGCTGACTTCGGGACGCATCTGGACGCGGTGCGGCGCGGCTGAGGCGGCCGGCAATCGCCGCAGTTTCGCCACGGTTCGAACCCACGATACGCACAGCAATCGAGGAGCACCTCATGCGCGCATCGGCGGTCGGGCTTGCGGCGATGTTGCTGGCACCAGGTGCTGCCGCCGCCGCGAGCGGGAAAGGCCTCTCGCCCGATGATGCGATCGTTCTCGATGGCGTCTCGAACGAGATCGACGGAGTCGGTGCCGAACACCTTTACACGGACCAGCATGAAGCCGGCTGGACCTGGCAAAGGCAGGCGCTGGTCCAAAACGGCGGACGCGTGTACGACGTCATCGACCTGACCGGGCCTGGCGGCGAGACGAAGTCGATCTATTTCGACATCACCGATTGGTTCGGCAAGATGCCTTAGGATTTTCCGGCTGCATCCCTTGAGCCCGCGGTCCCGGACAGCTATGGATCATCCCGCGTAGGGGTTGCGGGCAACCAATGTCCAGCGGGCAGATCCGGAAGGTCCTGTTCATCTCGGCCGACCAGTGGCGGGGCGAGTGCCTGTCGGCGCTCGCTCACCCCTGCGTGCGCACGCCCCATCTCGACGCGCTCGCGGCGGAGGGCGTGCTGTTTCGCAACCACTATTGCCAAGCGTCGCCCTGCGGGCCGGCGCGGACCAGCATGCTGACCGGGACCTACATGATGACCCACCGGTCCCTGCGCAACGGCACGCCGCTCGATGCGCGCTTCACCAACATCGCGATCGAGGCGCGCAAGGCCGGATATGATCCGACCCTGTTCGGCTACACCGACACCAGCCCCGACCCCCGTCGATATGCGGCCGACGACCCGGCGCTCAAGACCTACGAGGGCGTGCTCCCGGGCATGACGGTCGGTCTGCAACTGCCGGACCATATGGCGGCCTGGATCGCCGACCTGAGGGCGAAGGGGTATGACCTGCCGCGCGGCCGCCGCGACGTCTACCGGCCCGTCGCCCGCTACCCCGGCGCCGAGGGGCGCGGGCACAGCTTTCCGCCGCCGGTCTTCACGGCCGCAGACAGCGAGACGACGTTCATCGCCGATGCCGCCCTACGCTATCTCTCTGTGCGCCAGGATCAGAACTGGTTCGTCCATCTGGTGTTCCTGCGACCGCATCCGCCGATCATTGCGCCCGAGCCGTACAATCGGATGTACGATCCCGCGGCGGTGCCGATGCCCCGGCGCGCCGACTCGCCCGAAGCCGAGGCCGCACAGCATCCCTACCTCGCCTATGCGCTCAAGGCCCTGACGGAGATCGGCGCCTACAACGAGCACTATCCGCACAGCCTGCTCGACATCGACGAAACCGAGGTGCGGCAGTTGCGCGCGACCTACTACGGCATGATCACGCAGGTCGACGATCAGATCGGCCGCCTGGTCGCCCACCTGAAGAAAACGGGCGAGTACGACCAGACGCTCATCCTCTTCACCTGCGACCACGGCGAGATGCTGGGCGACCATTGGATGTGGGGCAAGGCGGGCTACTTCGACGAGGCGTACCATATCCCCCTCATCGTCCGCGATCCGCGTACGGCCGCCGACGACGGCCGCGGCCGCGTGGTGACGGAATTCACGGAATCGATCGACATCATGCCGACGATCCTCGAATGGCTCGGCCGCGAGCCGCCGACGCAATGCAACGGCTTCTCGCTGCTGCCCTTCATCGAGGGAAGGACGCCCGCCGGCTGGCGTCGGGAAGTCCATTGGGAATACGACTTCCGCGATGTCGTTCGACAGGATCCCGAGCGCGCACTGGGTATCGACAGCGACCAGTGCACGATCAACGTGATCCGCGATCTCCGTTACAAGTACGTGCATTTCACGGCGCTGCCGCCGCTGTTCTTCGACCTGCAGGACGACCCGGGCCAATTCCGCGGCGTCGCTTCGGAACAGGTTCAGCTGGCGAGAATGCTCGGGTACGCCCAAAAGCTCCTGTCCTGGCGCATGGAGCATGCCGAACGAACTCTGACCGGCATGTTCCTGACCGACGACGGGGTCTTCGAGCGACGCTCTGCGAGGCCTTCGAAGCCGAGTGCGTGATGCACCCGGGGGCGCCAGACAGGGAGCAGCGCGTTCTCTGGATTGAGCTCGCCCGAGCTCGGCAGGCATCTGCCGCCGGACCGCACAGTTTTGACGTAACACATTGAGTCGTCGGGCCATTCTGCCCGCTCGTCGCGCTAGTCTTGGCTCCTGATTTCCTCTAAGATCGGGCGAGATTTCAAAGCGCCGATGCCGTAAGTCAAGGTGGTCGGCACTCTTCGGGCTGTTTTCATGCTAATCGCGGAAGCAGCCATCATCGACGAGGCTCACAGAGGAAGGCTCATCATGATAAAGGCACCGTTCCCGATCGTTTCGCGCCGGCGATTGCTGAAGGTGGCAGGCGCGCTCGGCGCCCTCAGCGCGATGCCGCGCCGAGGCTGGGCGGACGAGGAAAAGAAGCTTAACTTCTACAACTGGGACACGTACATCGGCCAGACGACCGTGCAGACGTTCACCGAAAAGACCGGCGTCCAGGTGCAGTCCGATCTTTTCGCCAACAACGAGGAACTATTCGCCAAGCTCAAGGAAGGCAATCCCGGCTATGACGTGATCGTGCCGAGCGATTACATGGTGCAGACGATGATCACGGCCGGCATCATCGTTCCGCTCGACCACGCCAAGCTGACGAATATCGGCAATCTCGATCCCGCCTTCACGAACCCTGTCTACGACCCCGGCATGGCGCACAGCGTCCCGTACAAGTGGGGCACGGTCGGCATCGGCTATCGCAAGACGAAGGTGCAGACGCCGACGAGCTGGGGCGACATCCTGGACAGCGACAAATATGCCGGGCGCATCGCGCTCCTTGCGGACGAGCGCATCGTCATCGGCTGCGCGTTGAAGTATCTGGGCTACTCCATGAACAGCACCTCGGAGTCCGAGATCAAGGCGGCACGCGACCTCCTCATCAAACAGAAGAAGAACATCAAGGCGTTCGCGCCGGACGAGGGTCAGAACATGCTGGTCGCCGGGGACGCCGATATCGTCCAGGAGTGGAACGGCGACATCAATCAGGTCATGCACGACGACAAGGATCTGGACTACGTCGTCCCCAAGGAAGGCACGAACCTCTTCATCGACAACCTCGCCATTCCCAAGGACGCTCCGCATCCGAACAACGCGCTCGCCTTCATCAATCATATCCTCGACGCCCCGGTCGAAGCGGAGATCTGCAACACCATCCACTACGCCACGCCCAACGCCGCAGCGCGCAAGCTGCTGTCGCCCGAGGAGCAGAACAACAAGACGATCTATCCGCCGCCGGAGGTGATCGCCAAAGGCGAACAGCTTCGCGACCTTGGCGATTTGGTGAAGCTCTACGACAAGGCCTGGACGGAGGTGCAGGCTGCCTGACAGGGGAATGCACGCCGCGCGCATCGGCCTCCTCCTTTTCCGCTGACTAGTACCTCCGGATGAGGGAGGAGGCGACGATTTGATCATCCAGCAAGGAGCTGCGGCACCGCGACCGGCAGAGGGCCGACTCTGTCGTTCGTGCAACAACAGGGGGGACGTCGGCTGATGCGTGACTGGCGCAAGGAAAGAATCGCGTTCGCCATCTTCGGCCTGCCGGGCACGTTCTGGATCTTCGCGTTCTTCACATTTCCGCTCGTTCTGATCTGGATCTACAGCTTCAGCACCAGCGACGAACTCGGAAACGTCGTCTGGGAGCCGTTCTGGAGCAACCTCAACCTCGACGCCTACGCGCGGTCGCTGGAATGGATCAACCTCGGCATCATCTGGAAGTCGGTATGGTCCGGTGCGCTGGCGACGGCGATCTGTCTCGTGATGGGCTTCCCGCTCGCCATGGCCATCGCATTCGCCCCGGCGCGGTGGAAGAACCCCCTGCTGCTTCTGGTCGTACTGCCGTTCTGGACTAATCTGCTGATCCGCACCTACGCCTGGATTGCCGTCCTACGGACGAAGGGTTTCGTCAATATCGTGCTCGAGTGGATCTATGATCAGATCACGGCCGTTCTGAGCGCGATCGGACTAGGCGACTCCTTCCCGGCATTTCAGCCGCTGGAACTGCTATACAACCAGCCCGCGGTCATCGTCGGGCTCGTCTATGTGAACCTCCCGTTCCTCGTGCTGCCGCTCTACGCGACGCTCGAAAAATTCGACAAGTCCTATCTCGAGGCGAGCCTCGACCTAGGCGCCACGCAGTGGCGGACGTTTTTCTCCGTCCTCGTGCCCCTGGCGCTGCCGGGTATCGTTTCGGGAGCGGTGCTGACCTTCATCCTGGCCATCGGCACCTATCTCGTGCCGGACGTGCTCGGCGGCACCAGCAGTTTGATGATCGGGACGCTGATCCAGCGCCAGTTCATGGAGGCGCGCAATCCGCCCTTCGGGGCGGCACTGTCGTTCCTCCTGATGTATGCGACCTTCGCCCTGCTCTGGATCAGGGCTTCGTTTGCGGCGCGGTCGAAGGGAGTGGAGTTCTGATGGCCGCCGATATGGCGATCGCGGCTCCCACGCCGGCCCGTCGCGCCGTCCGCAAGCCGCGGCCGACGCCGCTCGAATACGGCCGCAAGCGGTGGTTGCAGGCTGTCGTCGCCGCCAATTTCATTTTCCTCTACTTCCCGATCGTCTCCCTCATCGCGTTCAGCTTCAATGACAGCAAACGCAACGTCACCTGGCAGGGATTCACCCTCAAATACTACGACCAGGCCTTTCACAATTCCGGGTTGCAGGAAGCCTTCCTCCGGAGCATCGGCATTGCCGTGACGTCGACCGTCGTTTCGACGGTGCTCGGCGCGATGCTCGGATTGGCGATCTACCGGTACCGCTTTCCGCTGAAGGGGCCGTTCGAGGGTCTCATCTACCTGCCGATCGTGATCCCCGAGATCTGCATGGCGATGGCGATGCGCAGCTATTTCGGTCAGTTCGGCATTCCCCTCGGCTTCATGACCATCACGATAAGCCACATTGCCTTCAGCTTCCCGTTCGTCGCCGTCGTCGTTCGCTCGCGGATGGCCGGCTTCGACGAATCGCTCGAGGAGGCGTCGCGCGATCTCGGCGCCAGCCCGCGTCAGACTTTCTTCAACGTCACCTTGCCCTATATGGTACCCGGCATCGTCGCCGGCGCGCTTCTGGCGTTCACGCTGTCGCTCGACGACTACGTCATCACGGCCTTCACGTCGGGTCCGGGGTCGACAACGTTCCCCGTCAAGATCTATTCGATGGTGCGCCAGAGCGTCACGCCCGAGGTGAACGCGGCATCCACCGTCCTCATCGTGCTGACGCTCTCGGTCACCGTCATCGCCATGTGGATCCAATCCCGTTCCGGCAACAAGTCGATGGCGTCATGAAGAACGGCAAGACCATCATCTCGATCCGCAACGTCTGCAAGCGCTTCGGCGCTTCAGTCACCGCCGTCGACAACGCGAACTTCGAGATCGAGGAGGGCGAGTTCTTCGCCTTGCTGGGGCCGTCCGGCTGCGGCAAGACCACGCTGCTTCGCATGCTCGCGGGATTCGAAAATCCGAGCGACGGCGAGATCGTCATCGACGGGCAGGTGATGGAGGGTGTGGATCCCGACAAGCGTCCGGTCAACATGGTCTTCCAGTCCTATGCGGTGTTCCCGCATATGAGCGTCCAGCGGAACGTCGAGTACGGGCTCCGTGTCACGGGTGTGCCGACAGACGAGACGAAGCGGCGGGCCAAAGAGGCGCTCGAACTCGTCAAGATGGAGCGGTTCGCCGAGCGGATGCCGAGCCAGCTGTCGGGCGGCCAGCGGCAGCGGGTCGCGCTGGCGCGCGCCCTGGTCAAGCGGCCGAAGGTCCTGCTGCTGGACGAACCGCTGTCGGCGCTCGACGCGAAGCTGCGCGAAGCGATGCAGCTCGAGCTCGTGCGACTGCAACAGTCGGTCGGGATCACCTTCGTCATCGTCACCCACGACCAGGACGAAGCGCTGTCGATGGCGAACCGCATCGCGGTCATGGAGTCGGGGCGCGTCCGGCAGATCGCGCCGCCGGCCGAGCTCTATGAGTTCCCCAACTGCCGGTTCGTCGCCGACTTCATCGGCAAGATGAACCTCTTCGAGGGCAAGGTCGCCGGCGTCAGCGGGAACCAGATCGTCGTCGAATCCAAAGGCCTCGGCCGCATCGCCGTACCCTATTCCGGCTCGGCCCAAGGCGACGTTGGAATCGCCGTCCGGCCGGAGAAGATCCGCCTCGATCGTGCGCAGCCAGGAACCGATCGCGTCGGTTTGCGCGGCCGTGTCGTCGAACTCGCGTACTATGGCGACGAGAGCAACGTGTTTCTCGAGAACGAGACCGGCGTGACCGTCGGCGTGAACGTTGCCAATGACGCCCGCAAGACGGAAGCGGCTTTCTCGATCGGCGACGAGCTCTGGATTTCGTGGAATCCGGCCGACACGCTGGTCCTGACCGAATAGCGCCTCATTTGGCCGCGATGCGCGGCCGGCCGAACGCCGTCACGTCGACGCGGCTCTCGATGAAGATCGAGAGGCCGGCAGCATCGCGATGCACCTTGTCCGTGCGGCGGTGGCGAACCTCGACATCCTCGGCGCCGGCCGCCCGCGCCCGCTCCACGGCAAGACCGCGGGCCTGCGCGAGCGCATGATCGGCCGCCCGCTCGACGTCGGTAAAGTCCGCGTTGCCAGCGGGCAAATGCACGCGGAAGAGGCCCTCGCTTGGCGCCGTGATCAGCGCGCTGACCGATTGCGCGACGCCGCCGGCAACGGCGCCGACGGCGTTGCAGACGTCCGCGTGCGGCGGGATCACGAGCCGAGTCCCGAGCCGGCGCGCCACCTCGGGATAGTAGGTGGCCACCGGAGCGCCGATCGCCACGAGCGGCCGGTTCAGTGACAACGCAACACGGAGCAGGCGTCCTTCACCACCATCCGCCGCCAGGGCCTGATCGACCAGGTGCCGGCCCAGCGGACCGCCGGTCGCCAGATCGCCGTCGCCCTCGGTAGCCAGCGCCGCGGCCGCGACGGCGCGACCGGACTGCTGGATGGTTGCCTCGATGACACGACGGGCGAGCGCGGCGGCATCGCGATCGGCCGGTCGCGCTGCCGCTGCGTCCTCGCGAATCCAGATCTCGGCCCCGAGTTTCGCCGCCTCGATCGACCACCGGCCATGCAGGCCCAGGACGTGAGCGGCGTCGCTCGGCGTGAAGCCGCTGATAGCCACAAGCCCGCGGTCGACGAGCCGATCGATCGCCTTGGCCTCGGCATATCCGGCGGAGAGTTCCGGCAGCGGTATCGGACCGCCTGCCAGTGCCGCCCAGACGCGTGCCTGGGCCGGCGCCAGGCCGCCACCAGCGCTGTCCAGCGACCGATTGCGAAGCACGAAACGGCCGGCGCCTGCCTCGAGCCGGTCGGCCGTGCCCTGCTGGCGCAGTATCTCCAGCATCCGCGGATGCTGATGGCAGAGCAGACTGAGCGGCACGAGTCGGCGCGGACCCAGGACGAGGCCGCCGCCGTCGCGATGGACCTCGCTGTCTCCGCCGAGGCCGTAGGTGCGTACCGCGACCGCCTCGACCATGGTCTTCCAGCCGGCCACGGTCGCGCCCTCGCGGTCGAGGACGGGCAGGCCACCGTTGAGCAATGCGATGTCCGTCGTGGTGCCGCCCATGTCGACCACGACGACATCGTCCTCGCGCGCGAGATGGCGGCCGCCGACGACACTGGCCGCCGGGCCCGAAAGGATCGTCTCGACGGGACGGGTCATGGCGAAGTCGGCCGACACAAGCGAGCCATCGCCCTTGACCACCATCAAGGGCGCACGGATTCCCTTTTCCGCCAGCAGCGTCTCGACGGCACGGATCAGCTGTTGCAGCTGCGGGATCAGCCGGGCGTTGAGGGCGGCTGTCAGTGCCCGACGCGGCGCATCGAGTCGCGATGTCAGCTCGTGACCGCAGGTAACAGGCAGTCCAGTCAGCCGACGGATGAGGTCGCGCGCGGCGATCTCGTGGCTCGCATTGCGGACCGAAAAATAGCCAGATACGGCAAAGGCGGCGACGTTCGCGGCATGCCGGTTGATCGCGGCCTCGAGCGCGACCAGGTCCAGCGAAGCCTGCTCGTCGCCGGTCGGCGCGTGGCCGCCAGCAATGAAGCTCACGGGATCATGGCCCAAGGCACGCCGCAGATCGGCCCGATCCAGGGCCGACGGTTCATAGCCCAGCAGGAGAAGGCAGATCGGGCTTCCCTGCCCTTCGACGATCGCATTGGTGGCCAGCGTCGTCGACATCGACACCAGGGCGATGTCGTCAGTCGATCCCTGCAGCACACCGTCCAATGCGCCACGCAGGCCGATCGCAAGATCGTGCTTCGTCGTCAGCGCCTTGGCTGCGGCAAGCACAACCCCAGCCTCGGGGTCGAAGAGAACGGCGTCGGTGTAGGTCCCGCCGGTATCGAACCCCAGCAAGCGCAAGAGAGTCTTCCTAGGCGTTCAAGAGGGCGGCCCGGAGCTGACCGGCATCGATCGGCTTCGTCAGGGCCTGCACCGTGGTCAACCCGCGACTGCCCGCCACGGCTTGCGCCAGACGGGGATAGTCGGGATTGTACCCGCTGATAACGAAGACGCGCGCACGGCATCCCTGCTGGGCAAGGTATTGAAGCAGTTCGATTCCCTCGATGTCAGGCAACACCAGGTCGAGCATGATGACGGTCGGCTGCAGCGAAGCATAGGCGCGCTTGAAGGCATCCCCGTCGGCGGCCACGGTGACGGCAAAGCCTTCCGCCTCCGCGACGCGACGCACGAAGGTGCAGAACGCCGGTTCATCATCGATGACCAGGAGCCTGCGTTCGGCGGCACCGTCGCCATCGGGCTGCGACCTCTTGCTCATGCTTTCTTTCCTATCCACTCCCGTTCTGGCCGCATCCCCCCTGCGCCGGCAAGCAATCCCACGGCGCCGCTCCCAAGCGCAAGAACGCAAGATACCACGGCTGCCGCCGACCGGCGAAGCCGCGAGGCCGGGCGGCGTGCATCGGCTTGTGCAGGCATGAAGGAACCGTCATGAAGCCGACTCGGAGCGCCGGGTGCAACCGACTTCGATAGACTGATCACTGTTAGCCCCTTGGCACCAATCAGATCGCGGCCGGCGCCTATGGCGTCGTTCGCATAGAGAACGGGAGATGATCATGGCAGACACGGCGCCGAAAGGCCTCGGACCGAATGCGAAATTCATCGGCGTCAAGGGTTCGCGCGCGCGGCTGAGCACGCCGTCGCTGCTGCTCGATCTCGACGCGCTCGAACGCAACATCGCCGCCATGGCCGCGCATACCATGGCGGCCGGAATCAAGCTCAGACCGCACAGCAAGGGCGCCAAGTCGATCGAGATCGCGCGCCGCCAGATGGCAGCCGGCGCCGCCGGCATCTGCTGCTCGACGCTTGGCGAGGCGGAAGTGATCGCCGGCAGCGGCATCGCGGGCGTGCTGATCACCTCGCCGGTGGTGACCCCGACGATGATCGACCGGCTCATGGCCTTGAATGCGCGAGCGACGGGACTGATGGTTGCCGCCGACAATCCGGCCAACGTCGACGCCCTGGCCGCCGCCGCGCAGAAGGCGGGGAAGCCGCTCGCAATCATCGTCGAGTTCGACGTCGGCCAGGGCCGCACGGGCACCACCAGCAACGAGGCCGCGCTCGCGCTGGCGCAACGGGTCAAGGCGTCGCCCGCTCTCCGCTATGCCGGCATCCAGGCCTACTACGGCCATCTCCAGCACGTGCCGGCCCATGCCGACCGCGCGGCTGCGGCGAAGGTCCAGATGGCGCGCGTGCGCGACCTGCTGGCGCGGCTGAAGTCCGCCGATCTCGCCCCCGAGATCGTCACCGGCGGCGGGACCGGCACCTTCGACATCGATCCGGGCGGGCAGGTCTACACCGAGCTCCAGCCCGGCTCCTACCCCTTCATGGACCGGGAGTATCTG
>Ga0335076_10002953_pt1 | contig 16997 bp, 17 predicted proteins | sample Lox_Sample_25_FD_206717 | JGI IMG/M metagenome (GOLD analysis project Ga0335076, IMG submission 206717) | Soil microbial communities from Loxahatchee National Wildlife Refuge, Florida, United States - Lox_Sample_2.5 | ecosystem: Environmental > Terrestrial > Soil > Wetlands | place: USA... | reverse complement strand
GGGGAAGAAAATACGCCAGCTTTTAGAGCCCTCCTGAGGGCGATATCCTCCCCACTGCCCGGTCGCCCAGTGATGAAGATCACACAACTTTGTGCGATATAACCCACCTGCCGGAGACGCTTGAAGTAATTCCCACTTCGAAAATGCCGCCCTTCCATTGCTAACCTCCTTTTTTACTTCCTGTTGCAGCCACCACCCCAAATACCCTCTTCCCCCTCAGTTGGGCCCTCCGTGTGCTTTTTCTATCCTCGTCCGGTGAGATTAGCCAAATCAGAAAGGACGTTCCCGATGGCCAGCAGCGTGATGACCCCCAAAACCCTAGGCGGTTATATGACCACCACTCCTCAGGGCCAACGAAAGGCTCGCTCCTCCTACGGTTTCTCTCCCTCCGATGAATGCCCCGGTTGTGAGCTGCGCAATGATAGTTTCTTTTGCAACGTTTCCCCCCAAACCGCTCGCGACCTCACCGATATTCGCCGCACCACCTCCTATCCTGCCGGCGCCATTCTCTTCATGGAGGGTGAGCCCGCGCGCGGCGTCTACATCATCTGCCAGGGCCGCGTGAAACTGCTCACCACCAATACAGACGGGAAGACCCTCATCTTCAAGATCGCCAAGCCCGGCGATATCCTCGGCCTGAATCCCGCCATCTCCGGCACCCCTCACGAAATCACGGCGGAGACTCTACAGCCCGCTCAACTCGCCTACGTCAGCCGCGAAGACTTTGTGAAATTCATCAAGGAACACGGAGACGCCTGCCTGCGCGTCGCGCAACATCTGGGACGCGACTGCCACTCGGCCTACGAAGTCATTCGCTCCATCGGCCTCAGTAACTCTGTCGAAGAAAAGCTTGCGCGGTTTCTGGTGGAATGGTCCGCTGGCGCCCCGGTAACAAATGGTGGGTTGCGGGTGAAGCTGGCTTTAACGCACGAGGAGATCGCGCAATTGATTGGATGCTCGCGGGAATCGGTAAGCCGCAGTTTCAGCGAGTTCAAGCGTAAGCGCCTCGTCGAAGTCAACGGTTCAACCCTTTTGGTTCAGAACAAAGCTGCCCTCGAGAACCTGGCCACGCTGTAACAAAGCAGTCCCCCAAGAAGTAAACGCCCGCTCCAGTCAGCCCGGAGCGGGCGTTTTGTTTCTCAAAACCTGAGTTGTCACAGCAAAAAATCCCGTTAGAGTTTTCTCTGCGCTTAGACCTTCAACATGATGATCGCGAGTGTGAACAGCGCCAGTGTCTCGACGAACACCAGGCCCAGAATCATCGACGCGCGGATTGCTCCGGCAGCTCCGGGATTACGAGCCATCCCTTCGCACGCCGAGGATGCGATTTTGCCCTGACCCAGCGCGGCGCCAAATGCCGCCAGGGCCATACCGAAGCCCGCGGCAATCGCCGTCAGGCTCTTTCCAGAACTCGCTCCTGCATCTTGCGCGAACGCTGCCGGAGCCACCAGCACCACCAACGCGAGCACCGCCAACAACAGGACTGCTTTCTTCATGACAACCCTCCTGAGAATAGCCGCCAGTGGGTGGTTCCCGGATCTACGTGTTGCAAACCGGTCTCACGCTGAACGGCAAGAACATCGATTAGTGTTCGTCTGCTACCGCCAGCCCCACGTAAATCGCCGGCAGCACCGTGAAAATGTACGCTTGGATCACCGAAACAAAAATGTGCAATCCCACAAAAACAATCGGGATCACTATGGGGAATAAGCCCACGACCACTCCTAAAACCGGGCTCTTCGACCAGGCCCATTCAAACGGCCCCAGCAACAACCCCAAAAATATTACGTAGATCAAATCGCTGGCAAAAATATTTGCCCACAACCGCACGGTCAGCGAAAGCAAGCGCGCTGTCGTAGAAATGATTTCCACTGGAAAGAGCAGGATGGCCAGAATCCAGTCACCAATATGCTTAGGAGAGCCCGCGAATGTTAGTAAATAGCGCACCGGGCCGTGATGCCGCAAGCCTTGCCAGTTGAAATACAGAAATACCAGGACCGCGCAGGCCAGCGGCACCACCGCGCTCACGGTTGGAGAAGAAAATGCCGGAAAAATGCTCAGCAGGTTCGAAAGCAGCACAAACACCGAAATCGTCCCCAGAAACGGAATGTACTTCACTGCTCCGTGGGCCACATTCTCTTCCAGGAGATCTTTAATTCCGAACCCCATCGAGTTCGTCAACAGCAGTTCCGACGCCTGCTGGAACATCCCCGGGCGCTCCACCGATAGTTGTGTCCGCAGAATCATCGCCAGCAGCGTGCCAATGATCAGCACCACCAGCGACATCACCACGTACTCCGGAATCGGGTGGTCGTAATCCTTCGGCTGAATGTTGAATGCATGTAGTAGCTGCAAGGCCCAGGGACCCAGATAATGATTGACCCAGTGCGTTAGGTGTTTGAGTTCGTGTTCCATCACTTAATCCGAGGCACGCGAGATGCTCTGCACACTCACCACCATTGTGGCCGCTCCCAGAGCGCACAGGCCGATTACCATGCTTAAGACGGGAACGTTCAGATACCTAAAAATAACATAGACCATCAGGCCTATCAACCCGTAGCGAAATGCCGCCTTTAGATACGCCATCACCGGAACCGACGCTTTTTCCCGATTGGCTTGCTCGATCGATGCTTCCGTCAGCGCGTCCAACCCCTGTTTCAGCCACCGGAAGTTCAACCACGCCAGTACCGCACCTATCAGGATCCCTAGGCCCCAACGCCAGCCGTAAAACCAACCAACCGGCACTCCCACCAGGAACCCAATTCCCACTGTGAACTGCGAAATGCGCCGCTCCTCCCGACGATACACGTCGTCTGTCAGCGGAACGATCGTCTTACTTTGCATCTCGGTTGGGTGGCACCTTGCGCCGCAGTGTCACTCACGACTTGGCTGCCCGACGCAGCATGTCGCGAACTCCCCCAATAAACCCCAAGGTCCCAAAAACCAGCATCAAGTATGGTTTTGTGTGCAGCCAGCCATCCAGAAAATAGCCGATTACCCCGCCCACGGCGACGCTGGCCACCATCACAAAAGGTAGTTCCAATGCGGTAGCAAATTGCTTGCTGAAACCAGCCGCGCGCCCTTCCGCAGGAGTGAGCTTCTCAGGATTGCTGTCGTTATTGTCCGAAGGCATAGCGCGCCAGCCGCGTGAACGGCTCAGGATACAACCCCGCGGCTAGAGTAACAAATACCGCCACTCCCAGTGCAACCGCCTGCGCGCTGCTCATGTGCGGCGACGGAGCCTCGCCAGGACTCCGCATATACGCGTGCACCACCACCCGGAAGTAGTAGTACAGCGCCGGAACGATATACAGGACCGCTAGCACCGCCAGCACTGGATGATGCGTATCAATCAGCGCCTGAAAAATAAAATACTTCCCCATGAATCCTGCGGTTGGCGGAATCCCTGCCAGCGACAGCATAAAGATCAGCAGGAGAAATGCCGCCGCCGGGTTTCGCTGATATAACCCGTCCAGATCGTCCAGCGTATCTCCAATAATGCCCTTCTCTCGCATGACGATCACCACCGAAAACGCGCCTATCGTCATGAATCCATACGCAATCAAGTAGTAGAAAATCCCCGTTACCGCCGTGTTCGACTGCATCGTCGGGTCCCAAGCCACTAGCCCCAGCAGAATGTACCCCACATGTGAAATCGAAGAGTACGCCAGCAGCCGCTTCACATTATTTTGCGTTAAGGCTGCCAGATTGCCCCACGTCAGCGAAGCGATTGCCACGCCGGCGATCAGATAAAGCCACGTCGGGTGCGAGCCTCCGAACACAAAGAACATCAGCCGCAGCAACAAAGCAAAACTTGCCGTCTTCGACGCCACGCTCACATACGCGGTGATCGGCGTGGGCGCTCCCTCATACACATCCGGCGCCCACTGGTGAAATGGCACCGCCGCCACTTTGAAAAACAGCCCCGCAGCAACCGTAACAAAGGCCAGCACCACCAGCCAATCGATGTACCCATGCGCGAAGGTATACCGCAGCCGCCGGTCCAGCATGTCGCCAATCTGATAGATATTTGTCGACGCGCTCATCCCGTACAGCAGCGAAAACCCGTACGCCAGAATCCCGCTGCTGAACGCCCCCAACAGCATGTACTTCATCGCCGCTTCATTCGAACGTTTGTTGCGCCGTAAGAACCCCGACAGCACATAGAAACTCAGCGCCATCGTCTCCAGGCCCAGGAACAACACCAATAGATCGATCCCCGACGCCATCAGCATCATCCCGATACATGCAAGCAGAATCAGTGCGTAGAATTCTCCCTGCTGCTCCCGTTCCAGATCCAGATAGCGCACCGACAGCAGAATCACCAGCCCGGTAGCGGCCAGAAATAGAATCGCAAACACGATAAAGAATCCATCGACCAAAACCGTGTCGTGAAATCCCAACAATCCCGGAGGTCCCGCCGCATTCGTCCGGATCACGTCATAGCTTTTGATTTGCTGATACACACCACCACCGCTGGCAAGCACTCCCGCAAACGCCAGCACTGCATTCCAGTACTTTTCTTTTTTCTCTAGAAGGAAGTCGAAAATCAGAATCCCCAGCGCAAACAGCAGCAATTCCATCTCTGGCAAAACCACCAAGCCATCGCCATGAATGTAATTGATGACGGAATTCAGCGCCGAGTGCACGTTATTTCGCCGACCCTTCCGTAGTAAGGGTTGCCGCAGTTGCAGCTGGAACCGTTGGCGGTACAGTCGCTCGCTGATAGAACGTCGGATTCACCTGATGAACGATCTTATCCACCGGATTATTGATGTAATTGAAGAACGGCTTAGGATAAATCCCGATCCAGAACGCCAGCGCCACCAGTGGCAACAGAATGGCATATTCGCGAAGGTTCAGGTCTGGCAGCGCTTTGTTGACCTCATGTGTCACTGAACCAAACATCACCCGCTGGTACAGCCACAACAGGTACGCCGCGCCCAGCACGATGCCCAGCGTCCCCCAGGCCGCCCACGCTTTATTCACCACGAACGCTCCCTGCAGAATTGTGAACTCCCCGATAAATCCATTCAGCAAAGGCATCCCCAGCGAACTTAGGCTCACAATTAGGTAGATCGCCGCGAAATTCGGCATCGGCGTCGCCAATCCCCCAAACTCCGAAATCAACCGCGTATGTCGACGTTCATACAAAACACCCACAATCAAGAACAACGCCCCAGTCGAGATCCCATGATTGATCTGCTGCAGCACGCTGCCCGACAAACCCGTAGGCGTCAGTGCAAAAATCCCCAACGTGCAAAAGCCTAGGTGACTGACCGAGCTATACGCAATCAACCGCTTCATATCCTTCTGCATCAGGCATACCACTGCCCCGTAGATGATTCCCACCAACGACAACACAATCACGATGTGAATGATTTTCCCGCGCATCGCCGAGTCTGCCGGCAACAGCGGCAACGAAAACCGGATGAAACCGTACGTTCCCATTTTCAGCAAGACGCCCGCCAGAATCACCGACCCCGCCGTGGGCGCTTCGGTGTGCGCGTCCGGCAGCCATGTGTGGAACGGGAACATCGGCACCTTGATCGCAAACGCGAAGAAGAATCCCCAGAACAACCACACCTTCAACGAATCGGGAAAATGCTGCGCCGCCGCCAGCAACGTTGGTATATCAAACGTTTGCACTCCACTGATCTTCTCCGCGTTGAAATACAGAGCCAGGATGCCCAGCAGCATCAGCACAGAGCCTGCCAGCGTATACAGGAAAAACTTGATTGCCGCATACAGCCGCCGGTCGCTGCCCCACACCCCAATCAGGAAGTACATCGGAACCAGCATCACTTCCCAAAACATATAAAACAGGAAAAAATCCAGCGACATGAATACGCCCAGCATGCCCGTCTGCAACAGCAACAGCAGAATGTAATACTCTTTCGTTCGATTCTGGATCGCCGACCACGAGGACAGGATTGCAATCATCCCAAGGAAGGTCGTCAGCATCACCAACAGGAAGCTGATTCCGTCCAGACCCAGCGTATACCGCGCTCCAATCGACGGGATCCACTCCGCTGATTCCACAAACGTGTACGTTTCGTACCCAGCAGGAAAATGCAGCACCAATGGAAGCGACACCGCAAATCCCAGAACTCCAAACAGGTTGCCCACAATCCGATGGAGCGTCGGTGACTCGCGCGGCACGAACAGCAGCGCTATTGCTCCAATCGTCGGCGTGAACAGAATCACGCTCAACAGATGATGAGAGAACATGCCAATCGCCTTTCAGCGCAAACTGCGCACTAAAACCTGCATGTGATGCCCGTAATACGCCAGCAAGATCACCAAACCCACCAGAATGAACACGGCGTAACTGGTAAAAACTCCCGTTTGCAGCAACCGAATCGGATGGCTCAGCGAACGAGTGAACGTCCCCGCCAGATTCACCAATCCATCCACAATCCACTTGTCCCACCACATCGACATGCGCGAAAGCACGCGCGTCAGCCACGCCGCCCCGTTCACTCCAACTCCATCAATCACTTTGCCGTCAAACACGCCGAACGCCACGCTCAGGTCCTTGATACGGTTCACAAAAATCGCATCATAAATTTCGTCCACGTAATATTTGTGCAGCAGCACATTGTGCAAACGCGGCCAGGACGCCGCTAGCTTGGAATGCAACTCTGGATGTTGCACATAAGCCTTGTACGCCAGCCAGATTCCCAGTCCCGCAATTCCCACCGAAATTCCCATTAGTAGCCATTCCACCAGCAGCGTGTGATGCGCGAACTTCACCGCAACCGTCTCGGGGATCACCCCTTTCGTTACCGGCTCCAGAAACTTCTCGAACGAACTCTGTTCTCCCCACAATGTGGGCAACGCGAACCAGCCTCCTACAATCGACAGCGCCGCTAAAATCATCAGCGGCACCGTCATCGTCCGTGGCGACTCATGAATGTGGTGTTCCACTTCCGGCGATACACGCGACAACCCAAAAAATGCCAGGAACAACAACCGGCACATATAGAAGGCCGTCAAGCCCGCCGTGATGATCCCCACAATCCACAAAAACAAATACCGGTCGACCGTCGCCGATCTCGCAAACGCCTGCCCCAGAATCTCGTCTTTACTAAAAAATCCAGCCAACGGCGGTATGCCCGCAATTGCCAGAGTCGCAATCAGGAATGGCCTAGACGTGTTCGGCACTGTGTTCCACAATCCGCCCATCTTCCGCAGATCCTGTTCCCCAGACAACGCGTGAATCACGCTGCCTGCTCCAAGGAATAACAACGCTTTGAAAAACGCGTGGGTCATCAAATGAAAAACGCCAGCCGAAAATGCACCCACGCCCAACGCCAGGAACATGTAGCCCAACTGGCTGATCGTGGAATACGCCAGCACCTTCTTAATATCGTTTTGCACCAGCGCTATGCTCGCGGCAAAAATCGCCGTCAGCGCTCCCACCACTGCCACCACATCCATCGCCACCGGTGCCAACTGATAAATCGCATTCGTCCGCGCCACCATATACACGCCCGCGGTCACCATCGTCGCCGCGTGGATCAACGCGCTTACCGGCGTCGGACCTTCCATCGCGTCCGGTAACCACACATACAACGGCAACTGCGCCGACTTTCCCGTCGCACCTACAAACAGCAGTAACGCAATCGTCGTCAGCACCGGCGCCCCATATACCAGACGTTCCTGCGTCAACATCGCGCTCAGCGTTTCATTGATTCCAGCAAACGCAACCGGATCCGCCAGCCCCTGCGACGTGAACCGAATCGTCCCAAAGATGCTCGCAATGAAAAATACACCCAGCAGAAACCCCGCATCTCCCACGCGGTTTACAAGGAACGCCTTCTTTCCTGCGTCCGAAGCCGATTTCTTCAGAAAATAAAATCCGATCAGAAGGTAGCTGCACAACCCCACACCTTCCCAGCCCACAAACAGCAGCAGCAAGTTGTTCGCCAGCACCAACGTCAGCATCGCGAACATAAACAGATTCAAATACCCAAAAAACCGGTAGTAGCCCCCCTCATGCGCCATGTACCCGATGGAGTAGACGTGGATTAGAAAACCCACGCCCGTCACTACCAGAATCATCACGCAAGACAATGGGTCCAGCAGGTATCCCCAATCCGCCACAAACGGAATCGGGCCTCCGAAACCGGGAATCGGTCCCGGCGTCACCCATTCAAACAGAATCTGCTGAAACACCCGGTGTTCGGGATTCATCCCGAACAGTGCAATCGCCGCTCCCGCCGCATGCAGGAAAGACAGCAAAACGCTGCCCACGCAGAAGAAGTTAACAGCACTCTTGGGAAGCAACCGCCCTACGAACAGCATCAGCGTCGCGGTAATCAGCGGAAACAACGGAATCAGCCACAAATGCTCCAGGAAGTAGTCCGGCGCGCTCACCATTTCAGCAAATCCATTTCGTCGGTCATCACCGTTTCCCGGTTCCGGAAGAACGCAATAATGATCCCGAGCCCGACTGCGGCCTCAGCCGCCGCATCCGCGATGATGAACAACGCAAACACTTGTCCCGCCACATCCCCGAATACCCGTGAGAACATCACCAAATTGATATTCACTGCGTTCAGAATCAGCTCGATGGACATCAGCACCACGATTACATTCCGGCGCGTCACTACCCCGACACACCCGATCAGGAACAGCGCCAGACTCAAAAACAGATAATGCGCCGGCGACATCATGACTCGTCCGCCCTTTTCCGGCCTTTCGCCATCACCACTGCACCCACCATCGCCACCAGCAACAGGACGCTCGCGATTTCGAAGGGCAACAGATAGTTGCTGAACAACGTTCGCGATAATTCTTCCGAATTCGGCGGCAACTTGCTCACCGGCGCAGTCGATTGCACAAACAACCCGGCCCCTGGCAACTTCCGCGCTAGCAACAAAATCACCAGCACTTCTACGCCCAACGCAAACGCCACCAGCAACGCCACCAGCCGCTGGAACCGGAATCGCATCTGGTGTAGAGGCACATCCAGCCTCACCAGCATGATCACGAAAATGAACAGCACCATGATCCCACCGACGTACACGATGATCTGCGTGACGAACAAAAACTCCGCCCGCAGCTGCAAGAAAATTCCCGCAATCGATAACAGCGTAGTCACCAAAAACACTGCCGAATGCATCACATTGCGCCGCGTCACCATCAGCGCCGCACTCAACACCGCTATCCCGGCAAAAAAATAAAATACGATGCTATCCAGCATAAGAATCCGAAGCCACCACGGCGGCCGATGCTGCCGCCCCGCGTTTATCGTTCAAGTGCACAAGATAAGCCGCTACACCCAACGTGAGAATCGTCGTCACAATCAACGCCAGCCAACGGTTCCAACCAAACTCCATCTCCAGCAGCAGCGCCAATCCCACCGAAAACACATTCACGATCGCCAGTGGAATCAGGATGTACCACCCCAAATGCATCAATTGGTCAAACCGATATCTCGGCAAGGTGAAGCGCAGCCACATGAACATGTAGATGTACGCCGACACTTTCAGCAGGAACCAAAACGCCCCGTTCAATCCCGGCAGCGCAAAACGCAATGGCGAAAAAATCCAAGGCGTCAAGAACAACGCCGCCACCGCGAAACATCCCAGCGCCACCGCCCACATGAACCCCGACTGCACCTTCACCGGCTGCTTCCCTGCCCGATACAAGCAGTACACTCCCAGTGCCACCAGCACCAACACCGGCGAAAAGTCCAACCAGCTCAACCAACGCACATTCGAAAACGGCCTCAGCCACCCCCCAAGAAACAGTGTCGTCGCCACCGACGCCACCACGATCATGTTGGCGTATTCGCCCAGGAAATACAGCGCCCAGCGAAACCCGCTGTACTCCGTCATGTAGCCCGCCACGAGTTCTGACTCCGCCTCCGGCAAATCGAATGGCGCGCGATTCGTCTCCGCGATCGACGCCACCAGGTACATAAAGAATCCCACCGGGGCCAGGAAAATGAACCACACCTGGTTCTGCGACTGTACCTCCACGATCGCTCGGATCTTGAACGTCCCCGCCAGCAACAATGCACTCACCATCGCCAGTCCACCCGCAGTCTCATAACTGATCAACTGCGCGGTGCTGCGTACCGCGCCTAGAATGGAGTAGTGGCTATTCGAAGCCCAGCCGCCCAGAATAATCCCCAGAAATCCCAGCGAACTCACGCCAACTACAAACAGAATCCCAACATTAATATCGTTCGCCACACGAAACGCCGGCCCAAAATACAGCGCTCCCATCGACGTCAGCGCCGCCACCATTGAAATCACCGGCGCAAACCAGAAAATCAACATGTCCGCATCCCGCGGAATAATATCTTCTTTGATCAGCAGCTTTACGGCGTCCGCGATCGGTTGCAGCAACCCGTGCGGCCCTACGCGCATTGGCCCCAGCCGCGCCTGCATATCCGCCATCAGTTTGCGCTCCACCAGCACCGCGTAGCCCGCCACCAGCGGTACCGCCGCCACGATCACCACCCCGCACACCAATTCCACCCAGTACGCTTGCAGGAATTGCAGCACGGCTTGCGTCGTGGGACTCATGGTCTAACGATCCACCTCGCCTAGCACGATGTCGAGGGTCCCGATCACAGCCACCACATCGGCCACCAGATGCCCTCGGATCATTTTGTCCAGCGCCTGCAAATTCACAAACGACGGCGGCCGGATGCGTACGCGGTACGGTTGCGTCGTTCCGTCGCTCACGATGTAGTACCCAAGAATCCCCTTCGGCGCCTCAATGGAGTGGTACACCTCGCCGGGCACCGGCTTGATCACCTTGCCCACCTTCCCCATAATCGCGCCCGCCGGAATATTCTCGATGGCCTGCAGGCAAATCAGCCGCGACTGGCGCATCTCTTCCATGCGCACCATGTACCTGTCGTACGTATCTCCGTTCGTCCCCACCGGAATCTCAAACTGGTAGCGCTCGTAAGCCGCATACGGTTGCGCCTTGCGCAAATCCCATTTCACGCCTGCAGCCCGCAAAATCGGGCCGGTCGCGCCCAGAGCGATGCAATCCGCCGCGTTCAGCACTCCAACATTTCGTGTCCGGCCAATCCAGATGCTGTTTCCAGTAAGCAGATCCACGTACTCCTGGATGCGCCGTTCAAAATCGTTGCAAAAACGCCCCACGTCCTGCTCGAACCCGTCATACGATTCGTACTGCAAGCCGCCAATACGAAACGCGTGCGTCGTCAGACGCGCCCCACAATACTTCTCGAAAATCTTCAGGATCTCTTCCCGCTCGCGCATGCAGTAAAACAGGGGTGTCAGCGCGCCGATGTCCAGTGCGTGCGTTCCCAGCCACAGCAAATGACTCGCGATCCGTTGCAGTTCCGTCAGAATCGTCCGGATGACCTTGGCCCGATCCGGCGCCTCCACGCTCAACAATTTTTCAACTGCCTCGCAGTACCCTAACCCGTTGCTGACCGCCGCCACGTAGTCCATCCGGTCCACGTATGGCGCAAATTGTTGATACGTGCGATTCTCCGCAATCTTCTCCACGCCGCGATGCAGATACCCGATCACGCACTCTGTCCCGCGAACCCGCTCGCCATCCAGCTTCAATTTCACCCGCAACACGCCGTGCGTCGAAGGGTGCTGCGGTCCCATGTTCAGCACCAGTTCGTCCGCGCCCAGCAGCGTCTCTTGCTGCTGCCGTATCACGTCGTCTTGTACTCGGTCCGCCACGTTTCCCCTGACTACTGGCCGCTTTCGATTCCCAGATTTTCCCGTACCCACGCTGTATCTTGCTGCAGGATGTCGTAATCCTTCCGCAAGGGATGGCCTTGCCAACCATCCGGCAGAAGGATCCGCTTCATATCCGGATGCCCTGCGAATTCAATCCCAAACATGTCGAAGATTTCCCGCTCCAGCCAATTCGCCGTGGGCCAAATCTCCACCACACTCGCCGGTTTCTCTTCCGCCCCCACGGCAATCTTCAAACGCAATCGCATGTTGTGTGCGAACGAATACAGCACCGCTATCAAGTCGAAGCGCTTCTCACGCTTCGGCCAATCGACCGCCGTAAAGTCTTCGAATAGATCGAATTTCTCTTCGTCCCGGGAATAGCGCGCTATTTCCAGTAGTTTCGCCGAATCGATCACCAGATACGCCTGCTTGCGATCCTCCATCGCTGCCATGATCGCATCGCCAAAGCGCTCGCGGTAACGGCGCACCAACTCGTTGTCCCATGGCGTTTGAGCTGGTGGAGGGGCCTTCGGCGCAACTGCAGGCGGCTTCGCAACAACGGGTGGTTTCGCCCCGGTCGAAGGTGTCGGCGAGGTCGCGCTCGTCGGAGCAGGCGCCTTCACGCCTTCTTTTTGCTCCGGCGGAGTACCTTCAGGTTCTTGGGGTGGCTTGGAATCGTCTGCCATGGACCCTGGGACCAAGTGTTTCCGATCAGAAAAATGAGAGCTGCCAACCCTGAACTCCATCATCTCCGGGTGGCACACCAACAATCTTTACGCTCAAGGCAGGAGCGACAACCCGCAAGCCATCCCAGCAAAGCAGACCTTCGTCCGCAACCTGGCAGCTTTTCTCATCGTTCTGTGCGTTTCTAACACAGGAGAAAACCGGCAGTCAATGCGCCGTGGCACAGACAATAAAATCCCATTGTCACGAAGAGATCTGGCCGCGCTACGCCCAGTCAAGCGCGCCCTTTTTGTACAGCCAGATGTAACCCACCAGCAGTATTCCCAAGAAAACAACCATCGAGATCAGCGCAAATGCGCCCAGGTGCGCCGTTAGCCACGTGCGATACAGAATCGCCCAGGGAAAGAGGAAAATCGTCTCCACGTCGAAAATCACGAACAGCATCGCAACCACATAAAACCGCGCCGAATATCGCCCCCGCGCGTTGCTTTCCGCGGGCACTCCACATTCGTATGGCAAGAACTTTGCTGGCCCGCCTCGCGATTCTGGCCGAATCAACTTGAATACCAGCAGCGCGATCACTGGAAACGACAATACCAGCAACCCAAAAATCAGCACAGGAATGTACGCCGTCGGCATTTCTTTACGCTCTCCGCTGATGCTAGCACACATGCCCCAAACGAAAGCAAGGCGCCCCGTCACAGCTCATCCGCCGCTTCTATTTTTCAAACAACAACTCCCCTGCGCGTTGCGTCGCCTTCACTACCGCCTTGATTAATGTCACACGCAGCTTCCCCTCTTCCAACTCCAGAATCCCGTCGATCGTACATCCCGCTGGCGTGGTCACCGAGTCCTTCAACAACGCCGGGTGATCTCCAGTCTCCAGCACCACGCTGGCAGCTCCCTTCATCGTTTGCGCCGCCAATAAAGTCGATATATCTCTCGGCAAACCCACCTTGACTCCGGCCTCAGCCAGCGACTCCAAAATAATGTAGATGAACGCGGGCCCGCTGGCCGATAACCCCGTAACCGCATCCATATTCTTTTCGTCGACCACCACGGTCCGCCCCACTGCGTCAAACAACGCCTTGGCAATCTCCAGGTGCTCCGCCCCCGCGTTCGCGCCGCGGCAAATCCCGGTCATCCCGCAACCCACCGTCGAACAAGTATTGGGCATGGCCCGAATCACCGGCACCTTCTCTCCTACGCGCTGCTCGATGTACCCCGTTGGCACAGATGCCGCCACCGAGATCACCAGTGTGTCTTTGCTCAGCCCCGCTTTGATCTCCTTTAGCACCTCGCCTACAACCTGGGGTTTCACCGCCAGCAAGACAATATCCGCATCTTTCACCGCGCTCCGGTTGTTTGTTGTTACGTTGACTCCAAGGTCCTTTGTCAGCTTTCCAGCCTTTTCCTCGTGACGCACCGTCGCGGTCACCTGTTTCGGAGCGAACAGCCCCTGCTTCAAATACGCGCGCAGCAATATACTGCCCAGTTTGCCTGTGCCGAGTACGGCTATATGTATCTCAGAAAGTTTTGCGCTCATGGTGTGAACATTGTTACGGAGGAAGGGCAAGGGGTCAACAAGCGAATCGCCAACGACTCGGATAGAATGCGCAGGATGAAAAAAAGTCACGCGATCCATGCGGTGTTCTTGGCGGGAGTTCTCGCGGCCACCGTAACCTTCAGCAATTCCGCCGACAATGCTCATCTTCACGACGTCGCTATCCCCATGCGCGATGGCGTGCTGCTTCGCGCCGACATCCTCCTTCCTAACCCGCAAGGCCGCTTCCCCACTCTCATCTACCGCACTCCCTACGGAAAAGCCTACGCACCGCGCGAATGGACCACTTTCACCAAAGCCGTGAATCGAGGCTATGCTGTCGTCATTCAGGATGTCCGCGGACGCTACGCCTCTGATGGCGCGTTCGTCCCCTACCGGAACGAAGGCCACGATGGTTTCGACACCATCGAATGGGCCGCAAAACAGCCATGGTCCGACGGAAATGTTGGCACCTTTGGCCTCTCCTACCCCGGCGCGGTCCAATGGTTAGCCGCCGTCGAAAATCCACCTCATCTCAAAGCGATGGTTCCCGCGATGACCTTTTCCACGCCTCGCAATTTCTTCTATTCCGGCGGCCTCTTTGACGGCTCCTGGCTCGAATGGATTTGGACCAATATCGCTCCCGATACTCGCCGCAAAAAAGGACTGCCCGGCCCACAAACCGACCGCGATGCGGCCAACTCTTGGGGAAAGGAGCATCAGCGCATGGAAGGCTTTCTCCCGCTCTTCGCACTGCCCGATTTGAAGCAGGTAGCACCCTATTACTACGACTGGCTCTCCCATCCTCCCGCTGACCCCTGGTGGAACTGGGCCGAACTCCGTAACAAGTATGGCCGCGTCCATTGCGCGGTGCTGAACTTCTCCGGCTGGTATGACGAGGCTTACGGCCCCGATGGGGCCACTACCAACTTCAACGGCCTGCTCGCTTCGCGTAGAAACGATCAAAATCCCCGCACCCGCACCGTTATTGGTCCTTGGACTCATGGCGGCCAAGACTCACGAAAAAGCGGCGACCGCGCCTTCGGTCCATCCGCTGCAATCGACTACGACGAACTCATCCTGCGCTGGATGGATCATTACCTGCGAAACATCGACAACGGTGTCGATCGCGAAAAACCGGTGCGCCTTTTCGTCATGGGCAAAAACGAATGGCACGATGAAGACTCCTGGCCACTCAAGCGTTCCAAGCCCGCTTCCTTCTTTCTCGCCTCGAATCGATCTGAAGACCGTGCAGGCTTTCTTTCCGCGAAACCTGCGAATTCTTCGGCATCGACAAGTTCGTTCGCCTCCGACCCGGCCCATCCTGTCACGGATTCTTACGACTCCTACGGCGCGCACGATTACCGCGAACTCGCTGGTCGCGGTGGAGTCCTCATTTTTGATTCCGACCCGCTTCCCAGCGATCTCGAAGTCACCGGCCCCATCCGCGCCGAAATCTTCGTCTCCGCCGACGTCAAGGACTTCGACCTATGGGTGCGCATCCTCGACGTTTCGCCCGATGGAACCGCCTTCAACCTGATGAGTCCCGGGCTCGACGTCTTGCGCGCCAGTTACCGGAACCAATCCCTTCGGCCCGACTTGCTCGAGCCGCATCACATCTACAAACTCCAATTGAACCTCTTGCTCACCAGCAACGTCTTCCTGAAAGGACACCGCATCCGCATCCAGATCAGTGGAGCCTTCTACCCGCATTTTTCCAGGAATTTACAAACCGGCAAGTCCGAGATTTTCTACTCCGAGATAAAAATTGGCCACATCACCGTTTATCACGACGCGGACCATCGCTCGCGCGTGCTGCTTCCAGTTATTCCTCCGGCCCGCTAACCTCGCTCACCCGTGATGCGCTCCACGCACCACATCCACCGCGTGCGGTAGCAAGTGCGCGATCGCCTCCAGCGACTCCAACGCGCCTTTGGGGCTACCCGGTAAATTAATGATGATGGTTTTGTAGCGCACCACCGCCACGCCGCGCGAAAGCACCGCCGTCGGGGTTTTCTCCACTCCCTTGCGCCGAATCTCTTCCGCGATTCCCGGGATCGTGCGGTCGCCAACGTCAACCGTTGCCTCCGGCGTGGTGTCGCGGGGTCCCAGCCCCGTCCCTCCCGTAGTCAGCAGCACGTCCGCGCTGCCCGCATCCGCAATCGTGCGCAACTGGTTGCGCACCTCCGCCGGCTCGTCCGAGCAGCGCAGAGCTGTGCACACGGTCCAACTCAACGCCCGGCAACGTTCCGCCAGGGCCGGCCCGGACACATCCTCCCGTTCTCCACGGGAAACTGAATCGCTAATCGTTAAAATCGCTACGCGCATAGAAAGGTAATGTCAATGAAGGGTTCACGCTTGAAATTGCGGCGCCCAACCGGGTCACCCGGTTTCCACGGCATCGCGATTCGATTCATCCAGCAGCCGCATCGCTTCCATCAACAAGCCTGTGGTAGTCCGCGTGGTGGTCGTCGCCGTGGATGCGTTCGCCGCGTTAAAGTCGATCTCGAACTCCCCTTCTGTCCATAACACCACTTTAAACACCGCATCATCGCCAACCAGATTGTTGATCTTCGCGTCGCGGCACTGGCCCGCCGCAAAAAACAGTTCGCCGCGCTCGCTTCCCTTTTGCACTACCAATCTGCACGACTTTTGCCCCATCTCCAGCGACTGCAGCAAGTCGATCATGCTCATTTCTTCCAGCCGCCCCTGAATCACTCCCGGCCGCGACGCCTGCTTCTGCAGCTTTTCCAAGTGCAATCGGTCGATCACCTTCTTCGCTGACCGCACCAGGTCCTTTAGCAGGAACGGCTTCGAGATGAAGTCCTCTGCGCCGTCGACCAGTGGCCGCAGCCGTTCTTCGATATCGCTCCGGCTGGCCATAAACAGAAACGGTATGTGGCGCGTCGCTTCCCGCCCGCGCAGTTTCTCGAACAACTGCCGTCCGTTCAGCCCGGGCATGTTGTAGTCGCACAAGATCACATCGGGTGGCTCGTCAATCACCTTCAGCAGCGCGTCGGCTCCGTCATTCGCCACCAACACTTCACAGATCGATTCCAGTCCCTTGGTCACCAGGT
>Ga0335076_10002952_pt1 | contig 17000 bp, 16 predicted proteins | sample Lox_Sample_25_FD_206717 | JGI IMG/M metagenome (GOLD analysis project Ga0335076, IMG submission 206717) | Soil microbial communities from Loxahatchee National Wildlife Refuge, Florida, United States - Lox_Sample_2.5 | ecosystem: Environmental > Terrestrial > Soil > Wetlands | place: USA... | reverse complement strand
TGTCAATCCCTCCACGATCCCCAGAATCACACTGAGCAAATAGTCGTTCACGGTTTCTCCTGTGGCACAGGCTTCAGCCTGTGTTCTTCGTAGCAACACTACTTACGCGGGTAGGCGACTCACTTGCGAGCGGAATGCTTCATTGCTCGGGTTTAGGTGTTCGGTGTCAACCTGTGTTTCGGCTCACAGCCGTTTCCTCATCTCAAACGCGTCCACTTTTCCCCAATAATACCGTTTCAATACTGCTTCTGTACGATATCCATGATGTTCCCAGAACGCAATGCCGCTTTGGTTGTCTACTGCCGTTTCCAGCAGCACTGATTTCACTTCATGGAATCGAAAATGTTGTTCAAGTTCTTCCAGCAGTTTCGAACCTAATCCCGTTCGCCGGTGCTCCGTAGCCACATCTAGCGTGATGATGTGCGCCAGTGGTGGATTCTTTTCCCCAAGGATGAATCCAACCACTTTCTTCTTCTCTTCCGCAAGCAAACAATCTGCCGACGGCAAGTTCAAAAAATATTGCAGAGACCATTTGCTGTAGGAAATTCCCGGCGGGAAACAGGCTTGATCGAGCTTGTACAGCGCGCCAAAATCGCGGGCTTCGTACGGCCGAATGATCGTTTCCGCCATGGCCCGCTCATCCTATCACTTTAGCGAGCCTTGAAAGTTTCCAGCAGGAGACGCACAAAATCAGCTTACTTCGCCAATCCCAACGCCCGCAGCGTTTCCGCATCCACCACCCGAGTGCCGTTCTGGCTGACCACGACGCTAAACCCTCCGGCGTAATCCCACATCGTCCATCCAATCCCATATTTCTCCAGCGCTACCCGCACGTCGTGAATCCAGGCTGTGCGGTCTTCTGGACGCGCCGCCTCGCGATACACCCCAAATTCATTGCACGTCAGCGGCACGTGCCAACGTTTACCCCACTCCGCAGCAACCCCAATCTCTGCTTCAATCCGTTGTGCGTTCCACCGGTCCAGTCCATACCTCACAATGGCCATCTGGTTCACCGCATCCGGCGCCTGTGCCACCGCGCTCTGCACATTTTCTGGAGTCGACGGATACGGCAACTTGGTCAGGTAGTGCTGAAAATTTGTGCTCCACGTTGCGCCCTGATGCGTGAAGATATGTGGGTCATAAAAATGGAAATTGTAAATAATATTCGCGTCTTTCAACGGTTCCAGGAACACCAGTTCCGTCGTCGATGACCAGTTCGCGCCGGCCACGATGATCGTGTGATTCGGCGCCCCTTCGCGAATGGCCCGCGCCAGTCGCGACTGCACTCCCATCCACCGGTACCGGTCTTTGAATTCCGGTTCATTCAGCACCTCAAAAAACACTCGTTCGGGATCAAGCGATGAATAGTGCTTCGCCAAGGCACGCCAAAAGTCTTCAAATTGCTCCACAAAATTGTCGTCTGTCGCAAGCCTCGTCTTGAAATTACTCTCTGGGTGAATATCGATGATCACCGCCAAGCCCTGATCCATGATCATTTTTATCGCGCCGTCCACCATGGCCAGATAATCCGCGGGGATTCGGTCCGCCTGCCCGTGCCGGAACATCGGTTCCGCATTCAACGTGAACCGCACATGATCGAATCCCATCTGCTTGATCAACGCCATATCCTGCGCGGTATCGTAGGTGTCGAAATGTTCTTTCGTGTACCCCGGCGCCATGTACGCCTGCGCGAACCAGTGACTCAAGTTAATGCCGTGCTTCAGGTGTTCCGCACGTCGGAACGCCAACGCGCCATCCTGCGGCAAAAGGGAACTGCCGGAAATCAGCATAATCAAAGCTCCAAATAGAATCCGAGCGGCAGCACTGCTCCATCTTTCACACTCGCGGTCCTGAGTATCAGCGGTCATCGATTTATCCAATCTGCCGCGCACCCTCCCGGCCAACAAAAATGGGGCGCAGCATTCTGCGCCCCATCTCACCACAGTTCTGAACGGATTGTCATCCCGCGCAATTTGCGCGCGACTTACAGCTTCACCGTCACCGTCTTTACTTCCGTGTAATTGGCCAGCCCATATTCCCCGAGTTCGCGCCCGATACCCGACTGTTTGAACCCGCCAAACGGAGCCGCCGCGTCAAATACGTCGTAGCAGTTCACCCACACCGTCCCGGCGCGTACGCCGTCAGCAATCGCATGTGCTTTGGTGATGTCCTTCGTCCAAACCGCCGCCGCTAACCCGTACAGCGACTTGTTCGCGCGCTCTACGACTTCGTTTACATCCTTGAACTTCAGAATGGACATAACCGGACCAAAAATTTCCTCTTGCGCGATTTTCATGTTGTCTTGGACGTCTGCGAAGACCGTCGGCTCGATGAAGTAACCCTTATCCCCAACGCGATTTCCACCGGTCAGCAAGTTGGCCTTCTCCTGCTTCCCGCTCTCGATGTAACCCATCACCTTATTGAATTGATCCTGGTCCACCTGCGGTCCTTGTTCCGTTTTCTTGTCGAACGGATTGCCTACCGTGCGCTTCTTTGCGCGCTCCACGCTCTTGGCCACGAATTCGTCGTAGCACTTTTCTTCCACATACAGCCGCGAGCCCGCGCAGCAGCACTGCCCCTGATTAAAGAACAGCGCAAAGTGCGCTCCTTCGATCGCCTGGTCCATATCCGCATCGGCAAACACTATATTCGGACTCTTGCCTCCCAGCTCCAGCGTCACCCTCTTCAAATTCGATTCCGCCGAGGCCTTCATGATCAGGTGGCCCACCTCTGTCGATCCGGTAAACGCCACCTTGTCTACGTCCATGTGTCGCGCGATCGCCCCGCCTGCCGTGGGCCCGTAGCCCGGCAGCAGGTTGACCACGCCTTCCGGGAACCCCGCTTCCAAAATCAATTCACCTACGCGCAATGCCGTCAACGGCGTCTGCTCTGCCGGTTTCATTACCACTGTGCAACCCGCCGCCAGCGCCGGCCCCAGTTTCCACGCCTGCATCAGCAACGGGAAATTCCATGGAATGATCTGTCCCACCACGCCCACGGGCTCGTGTTTCGTATAACTGAAGTAGCGGCCCTGTACCGGAATCGTTTTCCCCTGAATCTTGTCTGCCCAGCCCGCATAGTAGCGGTAACACGCGATCGTCAATGGCAAATCGGCTGCCAGCGCTACCTGATACGGCTTTCCGTTATCCAGCGACTCCAGTTCCGCCAGCTCTTCCTTATTCTTCTCGATTAAATCCGCCAGCTTGTTCATCAACACGCCGCGCGCCGATGCGCTCAGCTTCTTCCGCCATGGTCCGTGATCGAACGCCGCTCGCGCCGCTGCCACAGCCTTGTCCACGTCGGCCGCATCGGCTTCGGCGACCTGCGCAATCACGTCGCCCGTCGACGGATTGATCGTCGGAAAAGTCTTTCCGGAAGCCGCATCCACCCACTTCCCATTAATCAGCAGTTTGGTCGCGTTCACCTTTACTTTGGGTTCAATCACGCTTGTCGCTGTCGCCATGAATATCCTCCTCGCCGGGTTCGCACAGGCTACACCCCCGGACACCCAGAATCAACAATTCCAATTCCCACCATCACCTTTTCGCCTACTAGGCTTTCCCCGCGTGCCTCCGCGTCACCACCATCGCCGTCACCATCGCCGAAACCAACAATCCCGCCGCCACGTACCACGCCGCCCCCGGTAGATGCAACCGCGCATCCTTGCTGATCGTTGCCGAAAACACTTGCGTGAACAGCACCGGCCCCACCATTCCGGTCAGCGCTCTCAACGAATTGATCGCCCCTTGCAATTTCCCTTGTGAACTTGCATCCACCCTTTGCGACATCAGCGACTGCATCGCCGGTCCCGCCACTCCCCACAATGCGATAAACGGGATCGACGCTAGCGCGCCCCACCCCTTCCACGCGGTCCCAAAGCCCACGAATCCCAGCACGCCGTAAAACAGTCCGCTCGTCAGGCTCAATCGCTCACCGAATTTCTTCACGTACGGTCCCACCAAACCCCCGGACACGATTGCAGCGCACACTCCCACCACCGCCAATGACAATCCGATGCTTCGTTGATCCCACCCGTAGCGGTATTCCGTGTACAGCACCCACACACTTTGCAGCGCCTGGTGCGCCAGATAGAACAGAATCACCACTAGTGAAAGTCCCGCCAGTTCCGGGTGCGACCGCAGCAGCGTCAACGACCCCAGCGGATTCGCCATGTGCCATGCGCTCTTGGTTCGCTTCTCCTTTGGCAGGGATTCCGGCAGCACAAAGACGCCATACAAAAAATTCGCCAGACTCAAGGCCGCCGCCGCCCAGAATGGCGCTCGCAAATTGTGTTGTCCCAGCAAGCCACCCACTGCCGGACCTACCACGAATCCGACCCCAAACGCCGCTCCCAGCATTCCAAACCGCTTCGCCCTTTCCACCGGCGCGGAAATATCCGTAATGTACGCAAATGCCGTGGATACATTCGAAGCCGTAATCCCGGAGATCAATCGACCTACAAACAACCACTTCAGCGATGGAGCCAGCGCCATGAAAATGTAATCCAGCCCCAACCCCAGGCACGAAATCAGAATCACCGGACGCCGTCCAAATCGGTCGCTCCACGCTCCCAGTACCGGCAAAAACAGAAACTGCATCAGGTTCCAGATCAGCCCAAAATACCCAACCATGTCCGACGCGCGCGCAATATTTCCGCCTTCGAACGACTTGATCAGGTCCGGCAGCACCGGGGCAATAATGCCGAACGCCAGAAAGTCCAGCATCACCGTCACGATGATGAACGCCATCGCCGCCCGGGTGCCCGACGTTCCTTGATTGGCAGGGGCAGGGAACTCCTTGTTTTCGGGAATCTGTTCCTCGAAGTCACTCATGCGCGTCAAATTCTAACCCATCCCGTAGCAAAGGCACTCCTGCCTGTGCTCTCGTCGAGCTTACTCACTTTGGATTTGGTTTAAGGACTGTCATTCCGAACGGAGTCCGCGAAGTGAGGAATCTCTCTTCGATTGCGGACAGGAACAAAACTTTATACTTCCAAAATCACCGGCAAAATCAACGGCCGCTTCTGCGTCTGCTTGTTGATGTACCTCTTCAGATCCACGCGAATCTTTTCCTTGATCACTGACCAGTCCGCCCGCTCTTCTAGATTCGACGACTCCACCGTTCGTGACACCACATCCCTCGCGCCAGCCAGAAAGTCATTGCCATTCTCGCTCATCAGTCCGCGCGTCACGATTTCTGGCGACGATTCCACCTGACCGGTGTGCTTGTCGATGGCGATAATCGGTATCACCACTCCCTCTTCGGACAAGTGTTTCCTGTCGCGCACCACCATTTCTTCGATTTCTTCCAAGGAACCCGAATCAACCAATACGCGCCCAGTCGTCACCGGGTCCCGACGGTACGCTCCATCCTCGGTAAATTCGATCACTTTCCCGTTTTCCAGCAGCATGATTTCTTCGCTTACGCAGCCCAATTGATGCGCCAGCGCTGCATGCCTGAACAGGTGCCGGTATTCCCCGTGCACCGGTATGAAATACTTTGGTTTCACCAGTCGCAGCAGCAGTTTCTGCTCTTCCTGGCTGGCGTGTCCGCTGACGTGAATCGGCCCGCTGGTATTGTCGTAATACACCAGGGCGCGCCTCCGGAACATGTGATCGAGCATCCGGTAGATAGCTTTTTCATTCCCGGGAATGATGCGCGCCGACAAAATAATCGTGTCGTTCTCGTCGATCGTCACCAATCGGTGATTGTCTACCGCGATTCTCGACATTGACGACATCGGCTCCGCTTGCGACCCGCTCACCAGCAGCAACAATTTCTTTGGGTCGAATCCCCGAATATCCTGTGGACGCACCACCATGCCGTCAGGAATCCGCAACAATCCCAAGTCGTGGGCGATCTCGACGTTGTCCACCATGCTGCGGCCTACGAATCCAATCTTGCGTCCCACCCGCTCGCCAATATCGATCACTTGCTGAATCCGGTGAATCGACGACGCAAAGCACGACAGCACCACTCGCCGCGGCGCCAGCCTGGTGAGCTCCTCGATTCGCGGTACCACCACCCGTTCCGATGGTGTAAACCCCGGCCGCTCCACGTTCGTCGAATCGCTAAACAGCGCCAGCACTCCTTCGTTTCCATACCGCGCGAAGGCATGCAAGTCGAAGGGCGCTCCATCCACTGGCGTTTGATCGATCTTGAAGTCGCCGGTATGAATAATCACGCCAATCGGCGTGCGAATCGCCAGCGCCACGCAATCCACTGTGCTGTGCGTTACCGGGATAAATTCGATCTCGTACGGGCCAATTTCTACCAGCCGGCCCGGCGTCACTTCAAACAGCTTGGCCGATTCCAGCAGTCCCGCCTCTTCCAGCCGCTTTTTGACCAGCGCCAGCGTGAAACGCGTGCCGTAAATCGGTACATTCAAATCGCGCAGAATATACTGCAGCGCTCCAATGTGGTCTTCGTGCCCGTGCGTCAGCACGATCGCTTTCACATGTTCCTGGTTTTGCTTCAGGTAGGTGATGTCGGGAATCACCAGGTCTACGCCCAGCAACTCCGATTCCGGGAACATCATTCCCGCGTCTACGACGATGATGTCTTCGCCAAAGCGAAACACCATCATGTTCATTCCAAATTCGCCAAGTCCACCGAGCGGGATTGCGGTCAGCGTCTGTGTCGGCTTACTCAATTCGATAATTTCTCCACCACCAAACCTCAAATCGTATCACACCTGCTCCGAACGCTGCCGTTGACCTCCTGGTAGGGGCGCAGCATGCTGCGCCCCATGGTCCGCACGATCACGGCGTCTTGATCCCGTCTATTCGCCTCTTCCTCCAAAAAACAAATGCGCAATCGACACCAAAATCACCGCGCCCACCGTGGCCGCCGCCAGCGAAAACAAAAACGTATCCGTGTGCACGATTCCCAGTTTCGTAAAAATCCATCCCCCAATCACAGACCCAATGAGCCCCAATACGATGTCTCCGATACACCCGAACCCTCGCCCACGCGCCAATTTACCCGCCAACCATCCCGCCAGCAGCCCAATCAACAGCCATCCCAACAACCCGCGACGCCACTCCACCACCACGATGCGCTCTTGCAGCATCAGCACCGCACCCAGCAATCCCATTTCCCCTCCTACAAGGACTTCAGCCCGCAGCTGGCTCCTGCTGCGTCATGCAATGCAATGTTCCCAGCCCCAACACCAAATCCCGGCAATGAATCCCCACCACTTCACGGCCCGGAAACAACTTCGCCAGCGTATTCAACGCCACCCGGTCATTCGCATCATTGAATGTCGGCACAATCACCAATCCATTCGCGATGTAGAAATTCGCATAGCTTGCGGGCAACCTCTGCCCGTCGAATTCCACTGGCTTCGGCATCGGCAACGTTTCCACCTGCAAAGCTCGCCCGTCCTGATCCTTCATCTTCTTCAGCCGCGCTAAATTCTCTTGCAGAGCGGCATAATTCGCGTCGCTGCGATCTTCTTCCACCACCGTCACCACCGTGGTCTCATTCACGAATCGCGCAAGATCATCCACGTGACCATGCGTATCATCGCCCGCGATTCCATTTCCTAACCACTGAACGTTCGTTACACCTAAGTATTTTCGAAACACTTCCGCATACTCTTCTTTCGAAAATCCCGGATTACGTTCCTGCACTTTGCTCTGCAGGCATTCTTCCGTCGTCAACAGCGTGCCCCGGCCGTTCACATCGATTGACCCGCCTTCCAGCACCACCCGCCTTCCATCTCGCATCGGCAAAAACACCCGCCGCTTCAATCGCGCATTCGCTCGCGTCACCGCTGCCGCATCTTTCTTATGATTCGCGTATTTCGCCCACCCGTTGAACACGAAATGGTTGTACGCCACCTCTCCATCCTCACTCTTCACGGAGATCGGACCCGAATCCCGCATCCACCCACGGTCCGTAGGCACGCGAAAAAATTCCACCGACCCCAGCTTGCCTCCGGCTTTTTTCAGAATCACACGCGCCCGCTTCTCCGCCGCGCCATCCTCCACCAGCAGAAATACGCGTTCTACTTGCGATAGCAGCCGCACTATCTCCGCGAACGCCCATGGAATCGGCGCAAATTTCCCCGGCCAATCCGTCAATTCATGCGGCCAAGCCAGCCACGTCGCCGCATGCTTCTCCCATTCCGCCGGCATTCGAAATCCCAATTCCCATGGCGTCTTCTCACTTTTATTCTTTGTCATGATCGATGTTCGGTATCTCCGTCAAATTGGCGGCGCAGCGTCCTTTCAGATTCCCCATACCTCGCTTTTACATCTGGAACCCGAAGTTTCTTGGCTCCCCTCTGCGAACCTCGCTGCTCTCTGCGCCTCTGCGTTAGTTTTTTCTGCTTCCTTGCACCTACTTCTCGATCCATCGTTCCATCAACGGCCCAAATGCGTCGATCCGTCGATCCCGGAAAAACGGCCAATTCCGTCGCGTATCCTCGCTCTTTGCCGGATCGCACTCCACCACCAGGATTTCTTCCTTATCATTCGAAGCTTCGCTGATGATTTGCCCGGAAGGGTCGGCGACAAACGAATTGCCCCAAAACTCGATTCCCGGGTCGCCCTTTTCCGGTTTTCCTTCGTACCCTACGCGATTCACCACCGCCACATACATTCCATTCGCCACTGCGTGCGCGCGTTGAATCGTTTTCCAGGAATCCAGTTGCGCCGCGCCGAATTGCGCTTTTTCGTGCGGGTGCCAGCCGATGCTCGTGGGATAGAAAATCACCTGCGCTCCCAGCATCGCGGTAATTCGCGAACCCTCGGGGTACCACTGGTCCCAGCAGATCTGCACGCCCACCCGAGCGTACTTGGTATCGAAATTCAAAAATCCCAAATCGCCCGGCGTGAAATAAAATTTCTCGTAGTACAACGGATCATCGGGAATATGCATTTTCCGGTATTTGCCCAAATACGATCCGTCCGCATCCAGAATCGCGCACGTGTTGTGGTACACGCCGGCAGCCCGCCGTTCGAACAGCGACACCACCAGCGCCACCTTCTTTTCCTTCGCCACTGCGCCCAGTCGTTCCGTCGTCGGCCCCGGCACTGCTTCCGCTAAATTGAACAATTCCGCGTCTTCCGTCCGGCAGAAATATTCGCCAGCGAACAATTCGTGCAGGCATACGATCTGCGCGCCTCGCGCCCCTGCTTCGCGGATCTTCTCTTCGGCTCGCGTCAGATTCTCTTCTTTATTCGTGGTGCACTTCATCTGCACCAGACCAACCGTAAACTTCTTCGCCATTCCTCGTTTTTCTCCTACGAAATTCTCTCTTCACGCAGCACAATCGGCATTCCAATATCTGATTGTCCTTCGCTTTGATCCGTTATTTCCCAACCCATCTCGGAACGATTCTACTTTCCTTCTCACTCCGTTTGTACTATCAATTCCCTTAGCTTTACAATTCTTTCGCCTTGCACCACGGATCTTCGGTCAAGTTTCTTCGTTACACGCCGTTCATCTTTCGCTTCGAGGAGTTGCGATGGCCAAATCTTCCAAGACTGTCACCGGCCGTGTCCTTCACGACCCGGTGAAAGACAAACTCCGCCCGATCTTCCCCCTCGATCTTTCTAAAATCAAAACCATCGATGACCTGGTGCGTGCCATGGGCGACACCGCCTACACCGCACGCCAAATCGGCGATGCCGCCGACGTTCTCGAAGCCATGGCTCGTGATAAAGATTGCTTCGTCGTCATGACTCTCGCCGGCGCGCTCACCGTCGGCAAAATGGGGCTCGTCTTCTGCGATCTGATCGAATCTGGCATCGTCAAAGCCATTGTTTCTACCGGCGCGCTTATGGCCCACGGACTGGTCGAAGCCACAGGTCTTTCTCACTTCCGCTACGATCCCAGCAAAATGAATGACGAGGAACTGTTCCTCGCTGGCTACAATCGCGTCTACGATTCCCTTGAGCCCGAAACCAATCTCGATCACGTCGAACAGGTGGTCGACGGTATTCTCGATAAATGGGATCCTGACGAAGTTGTCTGCAGCTGGAAGCTTCATCAACGCGTTGGTGAATTTCTGATCAAAAACTCAAAGGGCCGCAGCATTCTCAAGTCCGCCTATCAGCACAAAGTCCCTGTTTTCGTTCCGGCCTTCACCGATTCCGAGCTTGGCCTCGATTTCGCTCTTAATCAATATGCGCGTAAAAAGGAAAAGCGTCCCCGCTTGCGCTTCGATCCCTTCGAAGATTTCGAGACCTTCGCCAGCACTATGATGGCCACCAAGAAAATGGGTATCTTCACCATCGGTGGCGGCGTTCCTCGCAATTGGTCCCAGCAATTTGGCGTTTATGCTGAACTCATGGCCCGCCGCGGCTACGAAAATCTTCCCCTCAAGCGCTACAACTATGGCGTGCGCATTTGTCCAGAACCGGTGCACTGGGGCGGCCTCAGCGGCAGCACCTACACCGAAGCCGTCAGCTGGGGCAAGTTCGTTCCTCCGGAAGAAGGCGGCAAATTCGCCGAAGTTCTCGAGGACGCCACCGTCGCTCTGCCATTAGTGGTGGGCGCTGTCCTCCAACGCATCGGCTATCTCAAAAAGTAGCTGCGCTTTTCAGTTTAGTTTCCGAATTCATTTTGCTGCGGCCGCACGCCTTGCGCGGAACGCTGCAACTCGGGCTCGAGTGCCGCATTCTTCCGCTGTGCACCAGCGGCGGCGGTGCGCTTTGGTTCGGTCGTAGAACCAAAGAATGCAATTCTTGCCTTCGCAATGCCGCACCAAATCTATGTCGCCGTTGGCCAACAAATCCGCGATCGCCTCCGCTACCGGAGCAAGATATTGCCTGGCGTTGCGACCCAGGTAGACACGTTGGAGCTCCAGGGGGCGCCCCCGCCCCCCTAACTGAAGATAGCTGATCGCGTCAGCCAGGAAGATATTCAGGCCTTCCAACTGAACGTGTTTGCCCCCTTTTATTTGTTCTACAGCTCGCAACGCGAGAGCCCGCAGGGTTCGAGCGGCGCGAAGCAGTGTCTCCGGTCTCAGAGGCTTCCGGACCAATGGCGGTCGCATATCCATTTTCCTCATCCAACCAATTACATCTTCATCGCTTTGCAGTGTGTCTGTTGGAACACCGTCAAGCATCCGTCGCGTGTTGAGGAAGTTGACCGCAACGTGATCGCCGACGAAATCCAAGCTGTCCTTCCCGCTATCGTTCCCCTTTGCTTTGGCCCTCACATCTCCTCCGATCATCAGTTCAGAAATTGAAATTATCCGCTGATTTGATGAAGTCCGGGCGATCCCGTGACGTGCGACCCGAATCGAACTGCCTGAGGTCGCGAAGCACCCTGATTCGCAGCACCTTCACGTTCCCCTAAATTTTTCGTAACCTACCGGCCCCTCGGATCATCTCTTCTTGCGTGTAACGGTGATTTATGATTTTACACGTTACACAAGCACAGCGATATGGAAAAGTTCATCACGACGAAAAGCGCATCCCCTCGAATGTTCTTCGAGGCAGGCGCCAAATGTCTTCCGTTAGTTACGGAACAAATCTAAGGAGGTTTATCTACATCATGGATCGCAGATCATTTTTAAATAGCGCCGCTGTGTTGGGCGTGGGAACTTCACTTCCAAGAACGCCCGCTCGGCAGCTCCGATTCCGCAGATTTCAACCGGGTTTGTCGAAGGCGACGGAATCAAAATCTTTTATCGCGAGGCTGGCGCCAAAGACGCCCCAGGAATCTTGCTGCTGCACGGGTTTCCGGCCTCGTCGTTCCAATACCGCGAGCTGATGCCGCTGCTGGCGGACCGCTATCGGGTCATCGCGCCGGATCTTCCCGGCTTCGGTTTCACAGAGGTGCCTGCAGCGCGCAACTACCGCTATAACTTCGATAATCTGGCGGCCAGCACCACCGCATTCGTACAAGCGATGCAACTCGAAAAGTTTGCGCTCTACGTATTCGACTACGGCGCGCCGACAGGATTCCGGCTCGCCATGGCGCAGCCGCAGAAAATCACCGCGATCATCACCCAGAACGGGAATGCCTATGAGGAAGGACTGGGAGACGCCTGGTCGCCCATCCAACGATATTGGCGTGAACCCACCGCGGAAAACCGCAGCGCTCTCCGTGAGGCCGCCATGAATCCAGAAGCCATTAAACAGCAATATGTGGATGGGCCGCATGCGGAGCTTGTGAAACCGGAGGGCTACACCCTGGACGCGGCGTTGATGGCCCGCCCCGGCAACATTGACATTCAACTCGACCTGTTTTTGGATTATGCGAACAATGTGAAGCTCTATCCCGCGTTCCAGCGCTACTTCCGCGAGCAAAAACCCAAAACTCTGGCCGTCTGGGGCCGTTTTGATCCCTTCTTTATTCCGGCAGGGGCGAAAGCTTTCGCTCGTGATAATCCGAACGCCACGGTGCATCTGATCGACGCGGGTCATTTTGCGTTGGAAACCCAGGTGGTGACCGTTGCCGAGATCATGCGGAACTTTCTCGCAAGTTGAGAAAGCGCTGCTGCGATTTGCCTGGGCCGGGAGCAAACGGAGAAATCATTCTTGCTTCGTTTTTGTATGTTCCTGCGCTAGACTCCCGCCCCCAGGAGCGCAACCGCCATGCCTAAATCCGCGTTTGTCTACGACGTCCATCCCGGTATCGCCATGGTCCAAAAATGGATCGCCGAACTCAAGCCAAAAACTGGTCGCTCCCTCGACGAATGGCTTGCTCTCGTGAAAAAAGACGGTCCCAAGGAGTTTGCCGCCCGCAAAGCGTGGCTCAAATCCAAATACAATCTCGGCTCCAATTCCGCTTGGTGGATTGCCGAGCGCGTTGATGGCCAAGGTCGCGAGGATGACTCGCCCGAACAATACCTGGCTTCCGCACCCAGATATGTTGACGGGCAATATTCTGGAAAAAAGGCTTCCTTGCGTCCCATATTCGACGAACTCCTTCACCTCGGCAAATCACTAGGCCCGGATGTCAAGGCCTGTCCCTGCAAAACCATGGTTCCTCTTTATCGCGAACACGTCTTCGCTCAGATCAAGCCCACCACCAACTCCCGCATCGACCTTGGCCTCTGCTTCACAACCTACAAAGGCAAGCTTCCCAAGCGTCTCATCGACACCGGCGGCCTTGCCAAAAAAGATCGCATCACTCATCGCATTGAAGTGACTCACCCGAACCAAATCGACTCGGACCTGCAGAAGTGGCTCCGCGCCGCCTATCACCTGGACGCGTGATTCGCCAATCGCGCGCGGCCATTTCTTCAGTTTCGTGCTACATTCTTTTTCCCGATTTTAGCCACCTTGAGGTGAAGATGCTTTTCTTGCGTTCCGCTCTCAGCATAGTTCTGTCTCTGTGCCTGTCTTCTCTGCCAAATTCACAGCAAAAGGAAGCAATAATGACTCACCACGCCACCGGACCATTCGAAGTAAAACTCGCGCCGCTCGAGCCGGCCTTCAAATCGGACGATAACTCCATGGGCCGCATGTCCATCGACAAACAGTTTCACGGCGATTTGGAAGCCAGCAGCAAAGGGGAAATGCTCTACGCTGGCAATCCCAGAACCTCGGGAGGATATGTGGCCATTGAGCGCGTCTCCGGCACGCTACAGGGTAGCCCGGGCACCTTCTATCTGCAGCACAATGCCACCATGACCCACGGCACACCACAACTCAATGTCATCGTAGTCCCCGGCACTGGCACTGGCCAACTCGCCGGCCTCAGTGGCTCCATGAACATCGTTGTCGCTTCCGACGGCAAACACTCTTACGATTTCACCTACACGCTTCCCGATTCTCAATAATCGTCAGCCCAAAAAAGAAAAGGCGCCTCAGTCGCTGAAGCGCCCTGAAAATCCTCAGACTCCTGACTACAAACGACCGATCCTCCTAGTCGTCGCTGTGCAGCACCGCGGCCGTCAACACCGTCGTCCACAGCCCGCGCTTGTCGCCCACCGCCGATTGCGTGATATTCATCGTGCGTACGATCTTGTTCGAAATCCGGTACACTTCCTTCTTCTCGTCCCAGGACAAATCCGGATCGAATTCCACATTCAACGTTGTTGCCAACATTTCCGCGGCCAATTCTTCCGCGTACTCCCCCGCCACTTCTTCCGTTTCTCCAAACGAATGGTGCTCGCTCAAATACCCGTACATCGGGCGCTCGCTCGGCAGCGCCAGGCCGATGCTGGCAGCGATCAATCGATGCGGTTCTTTCGTGGAATTCTCGCTCATCACCGTGAACGCCACTTGTCCCGGCTTGATCAGTTTCAATCCTTCACTGCGTGAAATTAATTTGCAGTTCGGCGGAAAAATCGAACTCACCCGCACGATGTTGCATGCGGCGATTCCGGCGTTCCGTAGTGCCAATTCGAAGCTCGAGAGCCTCTCGCGATGTTTCCCCACGCCCTTGGTCAGGAAAATCTTCTTCGCTACGAACGCCATTTTGCTGGGTCACCGTCCAAGTGGATTTTTTCGCGCAAATTTCTTCAGCGCCATTGGAAAAGTAACAATCTTGCCCCCGAGTGTCAATGCGCGCCAGGTTCAATCTTTGTGTGTGCTTGCTGATTTTTGATGGGACTAACTTCTGGCCTCGAGCGCGTTGGATTTGCACGCTATGCATCCAGAGTCACTCCCCTGCCAGATAACTCACCACTCTTCCCAACGGGCGGCAAATCGCCTGAACCTTGCCCAAATCGTCGCTGGTAAAGTCCGGCCCTGCGCCAACCGCGTTCTCACCTTTGCGGCTGACCTGCATCACCCCCACCACTTTTCCTTCATTTAGAATGGGAGCACTGATGATTTTATGTATCGATTCGCCCGAGGTCGTTGCAGCTTTGACCCCCTCAAACACCGTTGCGTGCCGCACCGCGGAAAAATTGTTGTTAATTTCCGCGCGGCTTTCCCGCGCCGTTCGCGCTGCCAGTGCCGAGGTGCTCGTCAGCGGTACGAATCCCACATTCTTTAGCGCCGCGGGAACCAGAAAATGCAGATGCCTCCAGCGTCGCGATACCGCCAAAATCGCCACTTCGTCCACTTTTACCCGTAATTCTTTGGCGATTTTTTCCGCTAGCGTGGGCAACGAGATTTTCGCCGCGCTCTCTTCGTCGGTTTCCAGCGCATTCGCAATCTGTTCCAGTTCCGACACCAAACTCGTCATCATTTCTGAACCTGGTCCCTGTCCGCGGAAGGGAATGGCGGATAAACCCGGACTCGTTATCTTCATGTTCGGCCCTTACTCTCCATCGCGCAAGTAAATATTCGAATCGTTTGTACCTTTCGAAACGCCGCCGCCGCTTGCATCGCTCCTTCCACCACCCGTATACTGAATTAGCCGCCTCCCAGCGCGCTCCTGTTTGCAACTGCTCCACACATCTTCGCGGGACTCGGGCGGCGGAGAGGGCATGTCCTCCACGACAACCCAGCCGCACGAAACCAATCTTCTTCCGCTTTCCTATATCTCGACCGCTTCTCGCAAAAGGATTTGGCCTGTCCGATGAGCGCCACCGCGGCTAATTTCACCGTCCCCAATTTGCGTTTCTGGCAGACCACCGTCGGCAAAAAAGCCGTCATGGCCGTGACTGGAGTCATTTTGTTCGGTTTCGTTGTTGGCCACCTGGCGGGCAATTTGCAGATTTTCGAATCACCCGAAAAACTCAATCGTTACGCGGCCTTTTTAAAGTCGGTTCCTGCGCTTATTTGGAGCGCCCGCATCGTTCTTTTGATAGCCGTGACGCTGCACATCTGGTCCTCTTTCCAACTGTGGCTCCTGCAACGCGAGGCCCGCCCCGTCAAATACGTCAAGAAGACCAACATTCATTCCACCTACGCGTCCCGCACCATGATGTGGAGCGGTCCGATCATTCTCGCCTTCGTGCTCTGGCATCTTGCGCAATTCACCTTCGGAGCCGTACATCCAGGCGCGCCTTTCGACGAACATAACGTCTACAACAACGTCGTGTACGGTTTTCAGGTTTGGCCCGTTTCACTGTTCTACATCATTGGCATGATCACGTTGTGCTATCACCTCTATCACGGCTTGTGGAGCATGTTTCAATCCTTGGGATTCAGCCATCCCGTGTACACGCCATGGCTGCAGCGAGGCGCCCAAGTCGTCGCCATCCTACTAGCCGTCGGCTACCTTTCCATCCCAGTCGCCGTTTTGGCTGGCTTCCTCAAGCCCGTCTAGCCATGCGCTCCCAATTCCAATTCGTTTGTCCACACGGAGTCCGCGAAGTGACGAATCTCGCTGCTCTACCTTCGAATCGAAAGATGTCATCGGTGACGGCCACATGGAACTAATCTCTCACGCCCCTACCGGCCCGATTGAGCGCTCCTGGGAAAAGCATAAATTCGAATTAAAGCTCATCAATCCTGCCAACAAGCGCAAATTCAACATCATTGTCGTCGGCTCCGGCCTGGCCGGTGGTGCTGCCGCCGCCAGTCTCGGGGAACTCGGCTACAACGTGCATTGTTTTTGTTTTCAGGACAGCCCGCGGCGCGCCCATTCCATCGCTGCGCAAGGTGGCATCAACGCTGCAAAAAATTATCACAACGATGGCGACAGTGTGTTTCGCCTCTTCTACGACACTGTAAAAGGCGGCGACTTCCGCTCCCGTGAGTCTAACGTCTATCGCCTCGCGCAAGTCAGCGTAAACATTATCGACCAGTGTGTCGCGCAGGGCGTGCCCTTCGCTCGCGAATATGGCGGTCTGCTGGATAACCGTTCCTTCGGCGGCGCGCAAGTTTCCCGCACCTTCTACGCACGCGGCCAAACCGGCCAGCAATTGTTACTCGGTGCCTACCAAGCTCTCGAACGCCAGGTCAGTCTCGGCGCCGTGAACATGTATCCGCGTATGGAGATGCTCGATCTCATCGTAGTCGACGGCCACGCTCGTGGCATCGTCACTCGCAGTCTGTACGACGGCAAGATCGACGTGCACATGGCCGACGCCGTCATCCTCGCCACCGGTGGTTATGGCAACGTTTTCTATCTCTCCACCAACGCCAAGGGTTGCAATACCACAGCCATTTGGCGGGCTTACAAACGCGGCGCGC
>Ga0335076_10002951_pt1 | contig 17002 bp, 14 predicted proteins | sample Lox_Sample_25_FD_206717 | JGI IMG/M metagenome (GOLD analysis project Ga0335076, IMG submission 206717) | Soil microbial communities from Loxahatchee National Wildlife Refuge, Florida, United States - Lox_Sample_2.5 | ecosystem: Environmental > Terrestrial > Soil > Wetlands | place: USA... | reverse complement strand
GGCGTAGGAGATTTGCGAGGACCTGTCCTTAGTACGAGAGGACCGGGATGGACGAACCTCTTGTGTTCCAGCTGTCATGCCCATGGCACGGCTGGGTAGCGAAGTTCGGTTGTGATAAACGCTGAAGGCATATAAGCGTGAAGCACTCCTCAAGATGAGATCTCCCAACCCGTAAGGGAAAAGAAGGGCACACGCAGACTACGTGTTTGATAGGCTGGAAGTGGAAGCGCTGTGAGGCGTGCAGCTTACCAGTACTAATCGCCCGTTCGGCTTGACCATAAAATTTACCCGGTGCAGTTGAAGCCCTCAGCATTCAGCGTCAGACATGTAGAACCTGACTGCCTGAGACTGAGCTGAGGCTTCCGCGCCGCTAGCCTTGAAGCAATCCCAATCTATTCAGTTGTGAGGCATCGTCCTCTTCGCTATCGGCCGTCGGCTTTCGGCCTTCGGTGAATGCCAAATCGGTTCTTTGAAAAGTCTGCTCCGGCAGGAAGCCTAGTACTGGCATGCGTCTGGTTCCGTGAGGAACATACCGACAGCCGATGGCCGACCGCCGAGAGCGCGAATTTCCGGTGATCTTACCGCGGGGGTTCCACCCGTTCCCATCCCGAACACGGAAGTTAAGCCCCGCCGGGCCGATTGTACTGCACGCGAAAGTGTGTGGGAGAGTAGGTCGTTGCCGGAATAAATAAAGGCCACGTTGAGAAATCAACGTGGCCTTTTCCGTTTTAGCGTGATTCTAGATTCGCGATTTCAGGAATTTCTCGGAGTTCGTGCCACTCGTGAGGCAAGCCACGCATTATGAGGCCGCAGTCGAACTCCACAGAGCCGGCCGGGAATCTGACTACATCCTGATAGAAGGCGGCCCGTCTGAGTCGCAACGCCAGTGGTTCCATGTGCCATCGCAGCATTTTCAATTGCATTCCTTCCAGCTGATCTCCGTGCAGTGAGCATGAGAACCCGCAATCCCCGCGGCGAAAAAAGCCCGAAACATCCTCGAAAGTCGTGAATGCCGGAGTTGCCTGCCAGCTAGGCAGCGGCTGGGCGGACAAAGAAACATCGACCGCGCCATCGCTGCTCTTTACCTCGAAGTCGAATCCCGTATCGGTCGCGGTAAACCGAAACTGAGAGTTGTGATGAACCCCGGGGAAGAGTCTCCCGCCGAGTGCCTCCACCAAAGCGCTGTCAGTGTCGCAGCGCCAGATAAAAACCCCCGTCTTCAGTCCTTCCGCGCTGGGATACTGAATCGCGATTCGCTGAGCCATATTCTCTGAGGCAACACCCAGCGCCTGGGGCATACCTTTGGGGCGGAGCTTCTCCAAGCGGATGAGGCATATGCCTGCTATGGCATGCCCGTCGTGCTGATCCACCGTCAGCGGAGCGGGCAGTAGGCGCTGCGCGCCCCCCGGGTCTACGCGGAAGTTCAGCAGTACGCGGCGGGCAATGATGCCCTCGAGCACAGGGAGCATGCCTTCATTCTGCGCTATTCGCCCTCAGGATGCACGCGGAACGCTCTTTCCCCGCCGGTACATGCACCTTCGCTATGCGCGGCTTTTGCCGCTTCTCCGGTAGTATCCCCGCATCGTTGTTGCAGTGAGGCGAAACATGAAGGCTTTGAAGTTTGTCATCGCGGTGGTCTGCGGCATTCTGGCGATCCTGGTGGCGCAGGCGGCCCAGGCCCATGGCGAGGCGGGTCTATCGCCTACGCAAGTTCAGGTAAGCGCTCTGCAGAAGTAAGTGAGACCCGCACATGAAGAGGGAGGCCGAGGCCTCCCTTGGTAACCAAACCACCTAGCGCTCCTACATGCTGGCTTTCCTCAGCCTTACGCTTCCGTTCACTGTCTTCAACTCCAGCTCGCGCCCGCCGTTGCCGATGGTGCCCTCCACTCGGCCTCGTCCCATGGTGCCCTGAACCGTCAGCGGGAAGTCGGACTCGAAGCGGCCGTTGACGGAACTGAACCTGACCTCGGTATTCAGGTTGGACGGCATCTCCACTTCAATACTGCCGTTCACCGAGCTGAATTTCAGCTTGCCGTCCCAGTCGTTCTTCCCCATGCGGACATCGACCGAACCATTCACCGAACTGGCCTCGGCCAGGTCGGTCGTGGACACCCTCACCGATCCATTCACGCTGGTGGCGCGGGTAAAGCGTCCCATGCCCTCGGCGCGGACCTCGCCATTCACATTGCTGGCGTCAAAGCGGAGATTACGCGGCACCCGCACCCTGAAATCAACCTTGGCGTGGACGTTGCCCCTGATGTCGTGGTGATCGCCGTGTCCCTGCTCGCAGGAGCCATTGCTGCCTTCGTCGTTCGGCCAAATGGCGCAGATGGTGACGCCGCTGCTGCTCTGAACAACGTTGATCTTTACCTGGTCGGCGTCTTCCCCGGTCTTGGCGGCGGTAACCTCGATGGTGTCGCTGTCAACGCCGGTGGCCTCGATGGAACCGCTGATATCTTTGATTTCGACGATCTGATCGGCGGCCAGCTTGCCGGTCCAATGGAACTGGTTGTCATCAGCCAAAGCGAACGGGACAGCCACCAGGGCCAGCGCGCATACCAGAACGCGGGCAAGATTCATCTTCTTCATGGAACGCCTCCAAACGGGAGTAAGACGCACGGCAGGAGCAAAAGAAAGCGACAATTCTTTGCCAAAAATCAGCGGGTCGCGGTCCGAGGCACTTGTCCCGGCCCGTCTTTTCGGTGCCAAGCCTGGCGCGATAAGGCGGGGACGAGGAGCACCAAGGTGCTGCGCCCGGACGGTCATTGTCCGGTGTCCCACTGTCCATTACTGACGTCCAGTCTCCGTTCGTACCGTTGTGACTGACCAGGGCTCGTCCTACAGTACGGTTTGCGACAGGGAGTCTTGTATGTCAAGTTCACCCGTCCCCCAGGACAGAGTCCTTGCCGCGCGCTCCTTCACTCGCAGCTTGAACATGCTGCTGAAGTACGTGCGGCTGTACGGAATCCGGCACAAGCGTTCCACCGACCAGTTTGAGGTGGCGTGGCGCGAACTGCGCGATGCGCTGACCGAAGCTGGGCTACTGCTGGGAGTTTCGGCCGGGCGGGTCGTGGTGGACGGCGTGGCGCTGGAGAGCGGCCAATCGGAAAAAGCGTTTGCTGCGCTGCTGCAATCGGCGTCCATTGGCAGCATTCACTTCGGACTCCGGGTGACGGAAGACGAGTTCGAACGCTTCGTCCAGGCGTTTGCCATATCCCGGCCCAAAGATTTGATTCCGCAGCTTGAGCTATCTCTGCCGTCAGCTTCCGATTGCAACATCAAGGTAAATGCGGTGCGCTACGTGGCACACGATGGGAATGCCAGCGATCAGGATGTGGCGTCAGCGCTCACGGCGCGCGCTCTTGGTGGCAGCAGTAGCGGCGACCACCCGATCTCGGACTGGCTGAAAGATCCGCAGAAGCTGCTGCAACTGATTGCGGCGGCTGAAGGCGCAAGGGGCGGAGGCGGGAACGGCACCGGCACAGGCTCCGGCAGTGGCAGCGGCGGCGGCAATGGCACGGGCGGCGGATTCGGCGAGTTGGTAATCGGAGCCGACCAGTTCGCGCCGCAGGCCAGCGGCATGGGGGGAATACAAGTTCCACTGGCTCCAGTGGCGAAGAAAGACCCGGGACCGCAAGCGCTGCTCGAGATGGACGAAGCCGGCGTGCTGAACATCATCCGCTGGATCGCCGAGCTGGGCGCAAAAGAGGCAGCCTCCGACGGCTGGATGGAAGTCTCGCCGGTGCAGCACAGCCTGGCGAATCTACCCGACAAAGCCACGGGCGTACTGCAGCACGCGTTGGCCACGCTGGGATCCATTCCGTCGCTCAGCGAGTCGAATGCGCCGCTGATGGTGAAGCTGGCGGAGCACCTGGCCATCAAGTTCGCTTTGGAGCGCTATCAACGCGGCGAAGTTAAGGTGAACGCGGTCCACGAAATGCTCGAGCGCATGAGCAAGGAGATGGAAACCTTGCGCAAGATCATGGCCGAGCACGAAGAGAAGATGACCAAGGCGGGCATCACGGTGGAGAGCCACGCCGACATTCTCGACCGCCAATTCTGGGCGGCGGTGCCGGAGAAGGGCAAGATCGCGGTGCTCACCTCGGAAGATGCGTGGTGCATCCCCGGGCGCAACGTGCGCTCCTTCGTCGAGCAACTGCTCAAGCGCGGAGAAGGCGCGCAGGCGGCCAGCATTCTGAATAACTATGCTCGCGCCATCATCAGTGAAGATCCCGATGCGCGGCGCAAGACCGCCATCGGCATCGCGGAGATGGCGGACCTCTACTACAAGGTCGAGGCGGACCTGCTGAAGTCCACCATCTCGCTGGTCGGCACCGCGCTGGCCAAGGAAGACAAGCTGGAGTTGCAGACGCTGATGGGAGCGGCCTTCGTACGGCTGACACAGGAATCGCAGAACGCGCGCGATTACGAAGCCATCGCCACGGCGCTGAACACCATGCAGACCATCGAGAGCGCCCGGCCGGGAGTTGGGCGCGACGTGCGGCCGCGCATCGCGGTGGAAAACCGGCTGCGCGACTTTGTATACGAAGCGCGCACCTCACCCTTCCTTCCTGCCGGTTTGAGCGAAGTTTTGAAGCGCACGCCGAAGGCCGCGGTAGAGCAGATTGCCGCGCAGTTCGCCCAGTGCCTGAAGCGCGACGAAGGTCACCGGCTGCAGGTGCTGCTGGAGAGCCTGGGATCGGTGGCGGTGGAGGCGTTGCGCGACACCGTGCGCTTGCGCCCTGCGTCGGAAGCCATCGCGCAAATCGGCCTGCTAAGCCGTATCGACCTGCCCATGCTGGAAGGCGAGTTGCCGCTGAAGGTGGCCAACTGGAGCCGCACCCAGCAGGACGCCATGTTGCGGCAGATTTCCCTGGGAGCAGCGCCTGATCGTGGTCGCCTGCTGCTCCGCCTGCTGCCGCACATTGATGCGCTGCTGCTGCCGGAGGCAATCGACGACATTGGCATCGCCGGCGAGAGAGTGGAGCCGGGAGCGCTGGTAGAGATCTCCGAGGGAGGCGGTCCGGCGCGCAATTCGGAATACCTGCGAGTGAAGGCGATTGAGGCGCTGGGACGGGTCCGCGAAGACAGTGCCGAGCAGATGCTGGCCAAGCTGGCGCTGAGCAAGACGATTTTGGGCTACTCACAGCCGAAAGAGATCCGCATTGCCTCGGCGCAGGCGCTGGTGCGCATCAATCCCGAGCGCGAGGCAGAAGTGATGAAGAGTTCCGGCCTGGCGCTGGAAGAGTTGCGGCTGGGGCCGCTCGATCCGCAGGGAGACTGGATCCGGCAGCGCCGCTATCCGCGCATTTGCCCCAATCGTACGCTGACCGCGCTGGCCAACACGCCCAAAGGCAAGTACACGATCACAGTGGCCGGGCTGAGTCTGAACGGAGGCTTGGCGATCCGCGAGCAGCGCTCGCAATTCGGCACCGAGGCGATGCTCGACGTGAATGTTGGTTTGCGCAAGCTGCGCACCCATGTGCTGGTGCGCGAAACCAAGCCGCGCGAGATGACGTTCGAAATCCTGGACATCACGCTCGATGATTTGTCGCGGCTACGCAAACTGATGATCGAGCAGATGCCGCATCGGGTGACGGAGCGCGGCGTGGCGGTCGCCAGCTAGTTATCGCAACTTCTCCCTTGCCCCGGAGTGATTGGGATTGATCGCCAGTTCGGCGCGAAACTGCTCCTGCGCCTCGGCGTTCCTGCCTTCATCGGCCAGAATCAGACCCAGCAGATAGTGATAGTTCGGCCCATTGGGATCGCGGCGCAGAGCCTCGCGCATGCTCGCCTCGGCGGCCGATAGTTGTCCCACCTTCCACTGCGCTACCGCCAGATAGCCAAACTGCTGTGATCCGGGAAAGCGCGGCTCGGCGGCCTTTTGCAGGTAGGGCAAAGCATCCCGGTAGCGGCCGAGGGAGAGATAGTCGAAGCCGAGGTTGTAATTGGCGAACCAGAAGCTGGGATTGATTTTGAGCGCAGCTTCGAAGTAGGGGATCGCTTTTTCGTACTGGCCGCGGGTGCCAAGTTCGACGCCCAGCCCGGTCAGCGCTCGCGGATTTTCAGGGGCAATGTCCACACCTCGCCGGCGCAGCAGCAGGTTGTTGGCCCACCAGATTTGCTGTGACGTGGTGCTCAGGCCGAGAGCCACAATGATCGCCGCCGAGACCAGCGCCTTCGACGCCGGCGCGCCGAATAGAGGCGGGCCGAAGCGCAGATGTGACAGCGCCAGCGCCACCAGCATGGAAAATCCGACGCACGGAAGATAGAGATAGCGCACGTGCGCGAAATCGTCAGGCGGAAGCGCGCGGAGGTAGAGGACCGGGAGGATGGGGATGGTCGCCCAGGCGGCGGCGGTCCACATGAGATTGACTTCGCCATCCAGCGCCTGTGCGGCAGGACGTCGCCGAAGATAGTTCGTCCAGACGATCACCGCCGCTGCGACTGCGACTAGACCAAGCAAGGGCGGAAGTACATGCGCGAACGAGGTTGGGGCATTCAGCGTGTAGTCGTAGTACGGGCTCACGTCGGCGGGCCATGCAAGCATTCGCAAGTAAAACCAGAGCAGCGAAGGCCATGCCAGAACTACGGTGGACCAGGAGGCCGGTGTCTGCGCTTCGCCGACAGCCTTGAGCACCAGGCCACGCGCAATCAAATAAGCGACAGCAGCCAGGGCGTAGGGCACAGCGGCAAACATACTGCTCCTCAGCCTTGACGTCAGCGAGTCGCGATTGTGCAGCCATTCATGCCAGGCAACCAACACCGGAAAAACGATCGCCGTCTCTTTGACCAGCAGAGCAGACGCGAACAGAACGACCGATCCCGTCATCCACAGCCAGTCGCGTCGCTCTCTCCAACCCAGATAGAAGAGGAAGGCCGGGAGGAGAAACACGCTCATCAGCGAGTCGGTTACGCCGGAAACCCACGCGACGGTTTCAATTGTGACCGGGTGCACGCCGAAGATCAGACCGGTCACGGCGGCGAGGGACTGCTTTCCGCTCGTCGTCAGCACTACGCGGTACACCAAATAGCTGGCGGCGACGTGGCAGAGCACGCTGGTGAGGTGCCATCCCCAGGCATGCAGCCCAAAGATGCTGTGATTGATGAAGAACCAGACCAGCAGGAGGGGCCGCCAGTTGCTGGCAGGCAAGCTGGGTGCGGTCAGCGCCCAACTGTGCAGGGTAAAGAACTTGGGAAAGTTGGCCCAGGTATAGGCCTGAGGCGCGCCGACGATCTGGATCAAATCGTCATAGACGAACTGGAAGCGCAGCGTGCCCGCGTAAGTCAGGAACGAGATCGCGCAGACCAGCAGCGGCGCCAGCCAGGGGCGCCCGTGGAGCGGGTCATCAACCGAGCCGGCAGCTGATGTCTGGGTTTGAGGTAAGGATGCCATTTGGTCCGCGGATTGTTTCCATTATCGCCCGGTTGGTCAGGGTTGGCGGCGGCGAACTCTTGGCTAGAATAGAGTTAGTGAATGCCGTGGGCCGATTGCTGATCCTGCTCGGCGGAATTCTGGTACTGCTCGGACTGCTGGTGGTAGTGAGCGGGCGCTTGAATCTGCCGGTGGGACGCCTGCCCGGCGACATCGTTTACCGCGGCAAGAACAGTACGGTTTACTTCCCCATCGTTACGTCGATCGTGCTCAGCGTTCTGTTGTCGGTGATTTTCTATCTCATCAATCGATTCTCGCGGTGAGCCAGCACCCAGAGAGCAAACAGCGGTTTTCGCCGGAGCGGGTACCATAGAGCGTCCCACCGAACTGCGTGCCCGATGCCCGATCCCCAACTCTCGGTGATCTATCCCGCCTACAACGAAGAGCAGAATCTGCGCTCGGCCGTGGAGCGCTCGGTGGAAGCGCTGCGAGGTTTGGGCTCCTGCTTCGAGATCATCGTGGTCGATGACGGCAGCACTGATGGAACCCCGGCGATCGCCGACGAACTGGGCCGCGAGTTCCCCCAGGTGCGGGTAATCCACAATCAGCGTAATCGGGGCCAGGGGCGCAGCATTCAGGCCGGTTTCGCCACCGCCAAGGGCCGACTGCTGATTCACAACGGCGTGGATTATTGCTTCGACCTGCGCGACCTAAGCAAGATGCTGCCGCTGATCGAAGACGCCGACATCGTGGTGGCGGAGCGCACCTCGTACCCCGGCTACACTTCCTTTCGACGCTTCATGTCGAAGGCCAATCTGCTGCTGCTGCACAGCCTGTTTGGCACCCGCCTGCAGGACTATAACTTCGTCCAGCTCTATCGCCGTGAAGCTTGGGAGGCGCTGCCCTCACGGGCACGATACGCGGCGCTCCTCACTGCAGAAAAATTGATCCGCGCGCACGACTCCGGCATGAGGATTCGAACCGTGCCGATGGAGTACTACGAGCGCACCAGCGGAAAGCAGACAGGCGGAGTCGCCAACAAGAACGTGATGACGCTTGCCTTGGTCTCGCTGGTGGATGTGCTGAGCTTCTGGGTGCGGTACAAGTTCTTCGAAACACCGGCTGGTCATCGTTAGATTCGCCTCTTCGCTTCATTTTCGAGGCGAATCATCTACATGATTTAAACTCCACGCTGTGAACGCGCCGGATCAACTCGGTTTCAGCTTTCAGGCGCCCGCGCGGCGGGTGTGGACGGTGCGCGACCTGATGGGCGCGGTCCGCACGCAGCTGGAGCGTGAGTACACCGACGTCTGGGTCGACGGCGAGATCTCTAACTACCGCCCGGCCGAGTCGGGTCATTTGTACTTCGTGCTGAAGGATGAAGGCGCGCAGATTCGGGTGGTGATGTTCCGCTCGCAGGCCCGCCTGCTGCGATTCAAGCCAGCGGATGGCATGCGCGTCACAGCTCGCGGTCGGGTCACCGTCTATGAATCACGCGGCGAGATGCAGCTTTCCGCCGAGTATCTGGAGCCACAGGGAGCGGGCGCGCTGCAACTCGCTTTTGAACAGCTCAAGGCGAAGCTGGCTGAGGAAGGCTTGTTTGACAAGGCGCGCAAGCGGCCGATTCCCGCGCTGCCACGACGGATCGGGGTCATTACTTCTCCGCGCGGGGCTGCCATCCAGGACATCCTGAACATTCTGCGGCGGCGACACGAGAGCGTGAATATCGTGATCTATCCCGCGCAGGTGCAGGGCGAGGCCGCGTCCAGCGAGGTGAGCGCCGGGGTCCGCTACTTCAATCGCGCCAAGAGCGTGGACGTGATTGTGGTGGCGCGCGGTGGCGGGTCCATAGAGGACCTTGCCGCGTTCAACCATGAGGGGCTGGCGCGCGCGGTGGCTTCGTCGGAGATACCGGTCATCTCGGCGATCGGCCACGAAACTGACTTCACCATCGTCGATTTTGTCGCGGACTTGCGTGCGCCGACGCCCTCGGCTGCCGCCGAACTGGTGATCGAGTCGAAGCACCGCCTGGAGGAGGGCGTGAACGGCTTGCGCCTACGGCTGGCCAGGGCGGCGCGCTATCAGTTGCTGATGGCTCGACAACGACTCACGCAGGCTGCGCAGCACGGGGCCTTCGCGCGCATGATGGACAGCATTTCCCGCCGCCAGCAACGGGTGGACGATCTGGCCTACCGTCTTGCCGACACCCAGCGCCGGAGCCTGCAACGCTATCGCAGCCGGCTGGACGTAGCCGCCACTCGGTTACGCCATCACGACCTTAGGCGCCAATTGGCGGCCATGAAGCGCGAGCTGGATGCGCATGTTGTGGCAATGGCCTCGGCCATGCGTGCCAGCCTGAAGCAAGGCCAGGCGCGGCAACAGCAGTTGCAGGTACAACTGCAGGCGCTATCCCCGTTGAATATTCTGGAGCGGGGCTACGCGCTCGTCTTCGACGCGAGCGGCAACCTGGTGAAGGATGCGTCGAACGTCGCTGCGGGCGAAGAGATACGGGCGCGGCTGCACCGCGGCGAGCTGCGCGCGACCGTCCGTAAAAGCTCGTAAACCCGGGCGAGAGCACGTTAAGATTGCATTACAATAAAATTTAGAGACTGCTGTCTCGTAAGGCGGACTCGTGTCGCTGTCCATGCTGGGACACTGGCCGCAGTTGTCGGTTACGTCAGTGATCGACATCCTGCTGGTGGCGTTCCTCATCTACGAGTTCCTCAACCTGATCAAGGGCACGCGCGCGGTGCCGATTCTGATCGGGATAGGCGGTCTGGCGGTTGCGTTCTACCTGGCGCACGTCTGGGAGTTGCGCACCGTCAACTGGCTGGTGGGGACGCTGCTTCCCTACGCCATCTTTGCGCTGATCGTCGTTTTCCAGAATGAGATTCGCTTTGCCCTGGCCAAGCTCGGGCGCAAGCTTACGGTTTCGCGCATTTCCCAGAGTATCGCTGAGTCGTACGACGACATCGTGCTGGCGGCCAACCTGTTTTCGCAGAACCAGACGGGCGCGCTGATCATTATCGAGCGCGAAATCGGGCTGCGCACCTACATCGAAAGCGGAGTACCGCTGGACGCGCAGCTTTCCTATGACCTGCTGGCGACCATCTTCCGCCCCAGTGCTCCGCTGCACGATGGAGCGGTCATCGTGCAGAAAGACCGCATTGCGGCGGCGGCGTGTTTCCTGCCGCTGTCGATGAACCCGGTGCTCTCGACCCAGTTGGGCACGCGGCATCGAGCCGGTATCGGCATCACCGAAGAAACCGATGCGATCGCGGTTATCGTTTCCGAGGAGACGGGCGCGATCAGCCTGGCGGTGGCGGGGAACATCGACCGCGACCTGACGGCGGAGGAGCTGCGCGAGCGGCTGAGCGAACTGCTGCGGCACTACGTTCCGCCGTCGGCCTTGCCGACGCCGATCACCAGTGCAACAACCGAAGACGATGAGAATGTTGGGCCGAACCTGGAGCGCAACCGCGGTGTCACACCCGGAGACTGAATTCAGCACAACGCCAGGACTCACTCATGAACTGGATACGCCGTCACATCCTGCACAACATTGCGCTCAAGCTGCTGGCGCTGGGCGTGGCGGTGCTGCTGTGGCTGGCGGTGGCGCGCGACCCGGTTGCCGAAATCGCGTACAGCGTTCCTATTGAGTTCTTCAATTCGCCGGAGCACCTCGACATCAGTTCGGAGACGCTGCCGCAGGTGCAGGTGCGCCTGCGGGGCCCGGTCAGGGTGTTGCGCGAGCTGGCGCCGTCGGAGATCCACGCCATGATCGACCTGGCGGATGCGCGCATTCCGGAGCGGACCTACGACATGTCGGCCAAGCGAGAGCGCGTGCCCAGCGACGTCGATGTGGTGCAGGTGATTCCCAGCCAGTTTCACATCAGCTTCGACGAGCACGCCACCAAGCAGATCGACGTTCACCCGCGCGTGACCGGCAGCCTGGCGCCCGGATACCGAATCGCCACCATCGCCGTCAATCCGCAAGTGATCACGATTGCGGGCCCTGCCAAGCATGTGAACAACGTAGAGGCCGCGATCACTGATCCGGTGGATGCCAGCGGCGTGGTCGGCCAAGCGACTTTTATCACCCACGCCTCCATCTCCGATCCGCTGGTGCGAGTGGTGAATCCCGAACCGCTGCACATCACCGTGACCACCGAACCGGCGCCCCGCAACCGATAGCCGGATTCTCTCATTTCATTGGCAGACTTCCCGCCGCCGGACTCCCAGGGGACAATCCAAGTAGCGGCGTCGTGTGCAGTACAATTTCCGTTCAACTCGGAAAGGGCGCTATCAGCAAATGAGGATGCTTTTTGGCACGGACGGAATCCGCGGAGTCGCGGGGGATCCGCCGCTGGATCACAACACGGTTTTCGCTATTGCGGCCGCACTCGGCAGGCACCTGGTGAAGGGCCACGGCCGGGCGCAGGTAGTGATTGGCCAGGACACGCGCGAATCGAGCGCCTGGATCGCCGACTCGCTAGTGCAGGGGCTCGATTGGGCCGGGGTCGGGTCGCAGCGCGCGGGAGTGATCACTACGCCCGCCGTGGCGCTTCTGGCGCGCGGTTCCTTCGCCGCCGGGGTGGTGATTTCGGCTTCGCACAATCCCTGGCAGGACAATGGCATCAAGGTGTTCGGCCATGATGGCTACAAACTGAAGGACGAACTGGAAGAGAAGCTGGAAGCCGACATCTTTGACCTGCTGCACGGGCGCATCCCCGAATTGAAAGAAGTGCCGGCGCCGCAGAAGCTGCCGCGCGACGCAAACGTTACTCATCCTGAGCTGCTTCGCAAGTACGTGAGCTGGCTGGCGGGCAATGTTGAACTGCAGTCAATGCGGGGGATGCGAGTGCTGGTGGACTGTGCCAACGGCGCTGCCACGCCGGTGGCGCACGAGGTGTTTCGCGCCTGCGGGGTAGCGGCTGACTTCGTGCACGATCAGCCGGATGGCCGGAACATCAACGAGCACTGCGGGGCGCTGCATCCGCAGGTGGTGGCGGCCGAGGTGTTGAAGGCGGGCGGCAAGTATCAGCTTGGCGTGACCTTCGATGGCGACGCGGACCGGGCGCTGTTTTCCTGCGCGGCGGGCAAGGTGGTAAACGGCGACGCGATCCTTCTGCTCGCCGGCCGCGAAATGAAGGCGCGCGGCTCGCTGAAGAACGACACGGTGGTGGCCACGACCATGTCGAACATGGGATTGGAGATTGCGCTGAAGCGCTCCGGCATCAAGATGCTGCGCGCGCCGGTGGGCGATAAGTACGTGCTCGAAGAAATGCACAAGTCGGGAGCCACGCTCGGCGGCGAACAATCGGGGCACATTATCTTTCGCGATGGGGAAGCCACGACCGGCGACGGCCTGCTCACCGCGCTGCGCGTGATGGAGATTGTCGGCAGATCGGGACGGGCACTGACGGAACTGGTGGGGGACCTCAAGGTGTTTCCCCAAAACATCAAGAACGTGCGGGTGCGCGAGAAGAAGCCGCTGGAGCAGATCGCCGAGGTGGGAGAGGCGATTCGCGCCGCCGAGCGCGAACTCGACGGCACGGGCCGCGTGGTTGTGCGCTACTCCGGAACAGAGGCCCTGGCGCGAGTGATGGTGGAGGCGGAGTCGGAAGAAGCCATGCTGCGGCTGACGGACCGTATCGCCGGCGCCATTCAGGCGGCAATCGGAACATAGCACGACAGGGACGATACTTGGATCCGACCACACGATTTTCCAACCGAGTCGCAGACTACGCCCGCTACCGTCCTGGCTATCCCGCGGAAATCATCACGCTGATGCAGCGCGAGTGCGGATTACAGCCGCGCAGCGCGATCGCCGACCTGGGATGCGGTACCGGCCTGCTCGCCAAGCTATTTTGCGAAAATGGCAATCGCGTTTTCGGCGTCGAGCCAAATGCACCCATGCGAGAGGCGGGAGCAGAGCATTTGCGTGGCTATTCTAAGTTCAGCGCCGTCGATGGCCGCGCCGAGGCGACGACTTTGCCGGCAACGTCGGTGGACTTCATCACCGCAGGTGAGGCGTTTCACTGGTTTGATCCTGCCCAGACGCGGCGCGAGGCCTTGCGCATCCTGCGTCCCGGCGGCTGGGTGATGATTGCGTTCAATGACCGGCGCTACGGGCCGGAGCCGTTTCTGGTCGGTTACGAGAACCTGTTGCTCAAGCACAGCGTGGACTATCCGCAGATCAAGTCACGCTGGGACAACCTGAAGTTGGAAGAGTTCTTCTGCGATACACCGTACCGGACGGCGGCTTTTCCGAATCAGCAGTTGTTCGATTGCGAGGGATTGATCGGAAGAATGTTCTCCGCCTCCTATATGCCGCAGCGCGGACACCCGCAGTATGAAGCGACGCTGGCCGACACGAGAGAGCTGTTCGATCGCCATCAGAAGAACGGGCGGGTGCAGGTCCTCTACGACACCAACCTGTACTACGGCCAACTCGCGCGGGAGGCGTAGCCGTGGCCAGCGGCATCCCGATCGGCGCCGAGGACCGTGTTTTCGTACTGACCGGAGCGGGAGTCAGCGCGGAGAGCGGCATTCCGACGTTTCGCGGCGCCGGCGGAGTCTGGCAGGGATACCGCTTCGAGGATGTGGCTTCACCACATGCCTGGAGGCGTGACCCGGCGCTGGTGTGGCGCTTCTACTCCATGCGGCGGCGCGCCGCTGCCGACAAGCGGCCCAATCCCGCTCATCTCGCTCTGGCCGATCTGGAAAAGCGGCTGGGCGAGCGCTTGTTCCTTTGCACGCAGAACGTGGATGAGTTGCACGAGCTGGCAGGATCGCTGCGTGCGGTGCACATGCACGGGCAGCTCTTCATGAGCCGATGCGACTCCTGCGAACGTCCGCCGTTCGAAGATCGGCGAAGCTACGACAGTCTGGACGAGATTCCGCAGTGCGAGTGCGGCGGGCGGATTCGGCCGCACATCTGCTGGTTCGGCGAGATGCCCTTCGAACTGGAGCCGATCTTCGCCGCGCTCGAAAAGGCGACGTTATTTCTTGCAGTCGGCACCTCGGGGGTGGTCGAGCCCGCGGCCAGCTTTGTTGCCCACGCCACCGGCAGAGTGCGCACCTGCTATGTCGGACCGGAGAAGCCGGCTAACGCCGCCATGTTCGACGAGATCTTTCTGGGCAAAGCCGGCGAGCTGCTGCCGCGGCTGTTCTCGACGGCGTCGATCGCCCGCTGAACCAAACCAGTTTCGGCCCTGTGTTGTCCGTCACATCCGGTTGCGCTCGGGTCCGCTATCTTCTCTTTGAGGAGCGAATGGATGCCCAAGCGCGTTTGTCCGTGGTGGCTGGGATACGTACTGGCATCACCGCTGCGGCGATGGCGGCTCAACCCCGCCGCGCTGCTGGCCCCGCATGTACGCGAGGGCATGACGGTGTTCGAGCCGGGACCGGGCATGGGCTTCTTCACGCTGGAGCTGGCCAAGCTGGTTGGACCGCAGGGGCGTGTGGTTGCGGTGGACATCCAAGCCAAGATGATCGAGCGGCTGCAGCGCCGGGCGCAGAAGGCGCGGGTGGCGGGTCGCATCGACCCACGCTTGGTCACGGCCGACTTCCTGGGTATCAGCGACCTGTCCGGCAAGGTGGATTTCACGCTGGCCTACGCGGTAGTTCACGAGATGCCTTCGGCGGATACGTTTTTCGCCGAGGCGGCCGCAGCGTCAAAGCCGGGCGCCCGGCTGCTCTTCGTTGAACCCGCTGGACACGTCACACAGCAGGAATTTGAGGACGAAATCAAGGCCGCGACTGCGGCGGGTTTTCGCGTGTTGGAGCGTCCCTCGATCCGCGAGAGCTATGCGGCACTCCTGCGCAGCGCCATTCCCGGAGACACCCTGCGAGGCGTGCCTAAGCTCCCGGACGAAAGAGAGCCTGGAAGGCGCGAGTGATGAGGTAGGCGGCGCCCGCCACCAGGTAGCAGATCACTCAGCCGTAGAACTTGGGAGGCTTCATCCGCTGGACGCCTCCTGAGAGGAAGCGCGGACAGGACTGTCTGCGGCACCAACGACAGGGTTTGGTCCAGCCTGCTGCCGTTTGCGGCCCTGAATTTCGATATAGACATTCACCAACGAGACTGCTGCCGGTGTGACACCGGGCAGGCGCGAGGCCTGGCCGATGGTGCGCGGACGCACGCGCTCCAGCTTTTCTTTCACTTCGCGCGAGAGGCCGCTGACGCTGGCGTAGTCGAACCAATCGGGAATGGTGCGCTGCTCGGCTTTCTTCAGCCGCTCAATGGCCTTCCCCTGCTGCGCGAGATAGCCGGCGTATTTGACCTCGGTCTCGACGGACTTCAGCTCGTTGCGAACAGCACTGCCAAGGCTAGTGGACTGTGAAACCCGAGACTGGTCGGAGTCGAAGAATCCCGGCATGAATTCGCGCAGGATCGGGGTGAGATCGACGATGTCGACCTCGGGGCGGCGGAGGAGTTGGGCAAGGGTGGAACCAGCGGCGGCTCTCAAGTCGAATAGGGATCCTTCCGCTTTCCCTCCCTCCCGCTGATCGGTCGGGATCGGTCGGGATGACAAATCATCAACTGTCGCTGCTCGTTGCTGCGCTGCGCGCTCGATTCGCTCCAGCATCTCGCCGCTGGTCTTCGTTTTCTCCAGCAACTGCTTGAGCCTGTCCATGCGTTGCTGCTTGGCGAGGTAGCCGGCCCAGGCAGAATCGGAAATCAGACCCACCCGTCTGCCATGGGGCGTCAGGCGGCGGTCGGCGTTGTCGATGCGCAGGTGGAGGCGGAACTCCGCCCGCGAGGTGAACATGCGGTAGGGCTCGTTGGTGCCCTTGCTGATCAGGTCGTCGATGAGAATGGCGGTGTATGCCTCGGTGCGATCGAGAATCAGCGGCGGCTGGTCCTTCACTGCGAGAGCGGCGTTAATGCCGGCCATGATGCCTTGGCAGGCAGCTTCTTCGTAGCCGCTGGTGCCGTTGATCTGGCCGGCGAGAAAGAGGCGGTGGATCTGCCGCGTCTCCAGGGTGCGCTCCAGTTCGGTGGGGTCGATGGAGTCGTACTCAATGGCGTAGCCCGGGCGCAGCATGTCGGCGTTCTCCAGCCCGGGTATCGATTTCAGAATCTCGACCTGTACCTCGACCGGCAGGGAGGTACTCATGCCGTTGACATAGATTTCGTGAGTGTGGAGACCCTCGGGCTCGAGAAAGAGCTGGTGGGTCTCCTTATCGGGAAACTTGACGATCTTGTCTTCGATCGAGGGGCAGTATCGAGGCCCGATACTTTGAATCTGGCCGCTGTACATGGGCGAGCGGTGTACGTTCTTGGCGATGATGCGGTGGGTCTCAGGGGTGGTGTAAGCGATATAGCAGGGCACCTGGTTGTCGGCGTGGGCCACGCGATGGGTGCGGAAGCTGAAGGGAGTGGGATCGGCGTCGCCGGGCTGCAGCTGGAAGCGCGACCAGTCGATGGTGCGGCCGTCGAGGCGCGGCGGGGTGCCGGTCTTCAATCGGCATCCTCGCAGGCCGAGCTGCTTGATGTTCTCGCCCAGGAGCACCGAGGGCGGCTCGCCGCTGCGGCCCGCCGGATACACCTGCTCGCCACAGTGGATCAGCCCGTTAAGGAAAGTGCCGGTAGTGATTACCACCGCTTCAGCGCGCACG
>Ga0335076_10002950_pt1 | contig 17004 bp, 15 predicted proteins | sample Lox_Sample_25_FD_206717 | JGI IMG/M metagenome (GOLD analysis project Ga0335076, IMG submission 206717) | Soil microbial communities from Loxahatchee National Wildlife Refuge, Florida, United States - Lox_Sample_2.5 | ecosystem: Environmental > Terrestrial > Soil > Wetlands | place: USA... | reverse complement strand
CATTCGGCCTTTTTTCACTTCCCAGCTGAGGAATTCCAGAATATGTCCGGCGATGCGCTTGGAAGCCTGATCGGGCGCTTTGAAGGCGCTGTTGCGGTCGGGTGCGTCTGTCAGCACAACCGCCACAACCTTCTCAGCAGGCACTCTAAGATACGGTGTGCCGATGCGTTGGCCGGGACGCACGAGAGGAATGGGTCCACGATTGGGCGGCGGCTGCAAACCGTAATAGATGTCGTGCATGCCCTCCAGTGCCGCCGGCTGCCAAGAATTGACCTCCAGAATCACGCGCTCGGCCTGATCCACCCAGGTTTTATTGTTGCCAATGGAGGAGCTCGGCACCACCCGCCCGTCTTCCAAAATGGCGGTGACCTCGATCAGAGCAACGTCCAGCTTCCCCAAGAATCCGTACTCGACAAACTGAGCCACATGGCTGAGGTGAATATCCATGTACTCCATTTCGCCGGCATTGATGCGCTTGCGTGTTTCCGGATCGGACTGATATGGCAGCCGCAGCTGAATGCCCCCCGCCATCGCCAGCGCGCCGTCGAGTTCCGGCCCGGTGGAAGCGCCCGTGAACACGCTCACCTGAAACTTCTGCCCGCGGAAATTGGCGTCCGCGATCCTGCGCGCCAGTTCCATCGGAACTGCCTTCGGGTAACCCGATCCCGTAAAACCGCTCATCCCCACCTGATCGCCCGAGCGAATCAGCGCGGCAGCCTCGTCGGCGCTCATGATCTTCTGCGCCAGGTTAGGGTTTAAGACCCGCATTGTGGTTGTGGGGGAAGGTGCGGTTTCTGACACAGTCGCCATGGTGAGCGCCTTTCGCTAGCCGAGAACAATCCTTGCTCAACGCTATCGGCGCGGATTTCGCCGGTCTGTGATTTCAATCACAATGTGGTGTGCTACGGCCCAATATTTAAGCATCCGCTAAGAGCGGCTTCAGGCCTGTAGAGAAGCGAATGGCGCAAACCCGCGGGTTCCGCGTTAAACTCCTCCACACCGCATGATTTTCTATCCCCACGCCGTGCTGGCAATCCCCATTGGACACCGGTTACGCCATCTGGGTGGGGTGGGACTCCTGCTCCTAGGAATCGCCGATAATTCACTGGTCCCGCTCACCGGCAGCATGGACGTGTTCACTATCTGGCTGGCAGCCCGCCATGTCGAGCCCTGGCCCTACTACGCGCTGATGGCGACCGCTGGTGCTGTCCTGGGCGGCTACATCACGTACGGTTTGGCCCGGGAGGGTGGAAAGGAGGCGATGCATCGCAAACTTTCGCAGCAATCGGCCGCGCGGGTTTCCCAGGCATTTGAACGCTGGGGGTTCGGCGCCGTCGCCTTGCCAGCCCTGATGCCGCCGCCATTTCCCTTTGTGCCATTTCTTTTGGCGGCAGGCGCGACGCAGTATCCCCGTAAGAGATTCCTCGCGGCGCTGATAGTTGGGCGTGGAGTTCGCTATACGATTCTCTCCGCCCTGGGATTCATCTATGGCGGGCACGTGCTGCGCTTCTTCCGGCAATACTATGCGCCGGCCCTGGGGATATTGATTGGACTGGCGGTTGTTGGAGCCATTGTGACGATCTTCCAGTATTTGCGACATCGCCGGAGGCACTCATCTGTCCGCGCTTCATGATTTGGATCAACTCCGGTTTGTTCGCTAGAATCAATCAGATCATGTCGCTGACCAAATCCCAGGCCCTCGACCTCTTTAACTCCGACGATCTCATAGGCATCGGCATGGAAGCCGACGCTATCAGGCGACAGAAGCATCCCGAGGGCGTGGTCACCTACATCATCGACCGCAACATCAATTACACCAACTTCTGCACCGAGTACTGCACCTTCTGCGCCTTCTACCGCCCGCTGAAGGGCCCCGCAGCCAAAGAAGGCTACATTCTGGACTTCGACACCATCTACGACAAAATCCGCGAGACCGTCGAACTCGGCGGCACCGGCGTGCTTATGCAGGGAGGCCTGCATCCCGACCTCAAAATCGACTGGCACGAGAAGATGCTGCGCGGTATCAAGCAGCGCTTCCCGCAGATTCACCTGCACTGCTATTCGGCGTCTGAAATCATCGCCATTGCCGAATACAGCAGCCTCTCTATTCGCGACACCATCCTTCGCCTGCGCGATGCCGGCCTGGACTCCATCCCCGGCGGCGGCGCCGAAATTCTCGACGACGAAGTCCGCTACAAAATCGCCCGCCTGAAATGCCTCACCGGCGACTGGATCAATGTCCACCGCACCGCGCACCAGATCGGCATGCGCACCACTGCGACCATGATGTTCGGTGTCGGCGAGACATACGAGCACCGCGTCAATCATTTTCAGGAACTCTACGACCTGCAGGAAGAAACCGGAGGCTTCACCGCCTTCATCCCCTGGAGCTTCCAGCCCCACAACACCGCCCTCGGCGGCCGCCACTGGGACGAAGCGACCGCCGTCGAATACCTGAAAGTCCTGGCCATCTCGCGCATCTTTCTTTCGAACTTCCTCAACGTGCAATCCAGCTGGGTCACGCAAGGCCTAAAGGTCTGCCAGATGGGCCTCCGCTTCGGCGGCAACGATGTGGGCTCGGTGATGCTGGAGGAGAATGTTGTGCGCGCGGCTGGAGTGACGAATTGCACGACTGAGGAAGAGTTGCGGCGGATTATTCGCGACGCGGGATTCCGGCCCGCGCAGAGGGATACGCTGTATCGGCAGTACTTTCTGAATTAAGAGGCTAGAGTGTTTAGTTCTCGACAAAAGGCCTCTACTTCGCCTTCTCCTCCGGGTTCTGGTCAGATTTCCTGAGCCGCTTACGCTTTACAATAAAGCGGTCTAAGTCATGCGCGAAATGATGCAGAAACATCATGGCCTCCTCGTCTACGGGACCACTTAGCATATCAGCGAAAAATGGACCATGCGTTGTCATCTTTAGCGTATTTGCGAGCGTCTTACGCGCCCGTTCTATGGCCACGGGGTCGTCAGCCTCGATTGCTCTGTACAGCTGAACGCCGAGCTCATACAACCAAGGGAAATCATCCCGGAGCGAGCTAAATAGTATAAGGATTGGAAGCCCTGCCGACTCGGGCGACTCCCTGAATGCCGGATGGTGAAGCAACTCCTCGAACATCATAGGATGAAATCGCCGCCGCCGTCGCATGCGACCAAACTGCGAGTCGGGGCCAAGCTGCCCCGCGACTCGGGAGGGCAGGTCACTGACGAGGACTTTTCTCTTCGAAAAATTTCGCGACTGATGTTTCCTCCGGGCGCGGTATTTGAGGGCTTTCTTTCTTTCGGTCCTTAAGGAGAGCAGCGACAGACTCGCGGAAGGCTTGGACCTGCCGCCGAACGGCTTCCTCCCTCGGAGCCGCTTGCGGGTGTCGTCGGATGAGCTGCAAGACCAGCCCTGTTATCGCGTTCTCTTCGTCTGGAACATTTTGGAATTGGGCAAAAGGTCCGGTTGCGGCCTCATCCAGAGTGACCCCAAAAGCGATCCCAAGCACACGTTCATTTGCCCCAAGCTTGCCCTTAGCCACCCCTGCCTCGTAGAGAATCCAGGGTCGATTGATGCTATGCGCTGTTAACAATGCAACCACGTCGGTCGCATCGTCGAGTTTTTGCATGATGGCGCGGTACCACTCCTGGCCATATTCGATTCCGGCGGTCCCCTTCCGGTCTGACGAGCGAAACGACTTCAGTATGCCGCCGCTTGCATCAGTGAGAAGGTTACTAAATGCTTCCGCAAGATCCGCGTCTCTCGTGTCATGACTAATGAACACGAGAGGATTCTCAGTGGGAGGCCGCTTTGGCGCCGGCGATGGCTGTGACTCAATTGCCGATACGGATTTCTTGCGAGACATCTGACCACCAATTTTTCGCGAGATAGACTAGCACAACCTGCATATAATCAAACACCTTTGTATACTGCCTTCCTTGGCAAAAAGCGGGTTCCTCACCGAGCCTTCGACTCGATTCGGAATGACATCACTTTTAGGCTTAGGTTCGTTCGTGAATTACGATTTCTAGACTTTCGTAAATTACGATTTCTAGACTGATGTCATTCCGAACCGGTGCGAAGCGGCGGTGAGGAACCTGCTTTTGCCCTAGCGTCGATCCGAACAAATCCTGTCATTCCGAATCGGGCCGAAGGCCCGGTGAGGAACCTGCTTTCGTTTGCACTCTCATCACGGCCGGCCGTCCCCACTCGGCCGCCAAATCCTCCCAGGTCGGATTGTTCTGCACGATCAGAGCGACTTTCTTCTCGCGCCTCCACTTCTTGATCTCGGTCTCGCGCGCAATCGCGGCCGCCACGCTGTGAAACACTTCGTAGCACACCAGCCGATGAATTCTGTACTTTCTCGTAAAGTCACTCGCCTCACCGGCTCTGTGGCTTAAAACGCGATTCATCAGAAATGCAGTCACGCCGACGTAAATAATGCGGCTTCTGCTGGCAAGAATGTAGACGTAGTAAAGCTTTTCTGCCATCACGCACCCAATAAGCAGCAGGTTCCTCACCGAAATCTTCGGCTCGGTTCGGAATGACATCAGTTTGGTGATCGGACAGAATGGAAGCTGTGACGATGCTCACGAGGCATCTGTGGAAATATGCGTGACAGCCGATAATTCTGGGTTGACGGACAGCCGGTGGCGCGTTTCCCTACACGGCCGCCGAAACACAAACGGCCCCGGATTTCGGGAGCCGTTCGCGACAGCGAGTAACTAGTTCCCTGCCACGGTACAAAATCATTATCGAAAGAACCATCCGATAAATCAAGTTACTTTAAGGAGGGTCGTACCCTGCCTTACGAACCCTCCACTTGTCCCTGAGAGACAATCTTCCCGAAGGAAGGTGGACCTGAAGGGATTCGAACCCTCACCGTTTCCGTGGCAGGGAACTGTGCTGCCATTTACACCACAGGCCCACGCCGCAAGCTTATGTCTCTCCGCCGTTCTGGTGAGCGCCAGCTGCGGAAAATTTTCTCATTTGAGTTTTGTTTCGGGAACTTCGCTACTCAGCTGAAGATGCAAACGGCCTCGGACACCCGAGGCCATTCGCGGCAGCAATCGCCGCGGCTACGCTATGAAATACTCCGTAGTAAACGAGCCGGCGAATTCTGTACTTTCGCGTGAAGTCACTTGCCTCACCGGCTCTGTGGCTTAGAACGCGGTTCATGAGAAATCCGGTCATGCCCGAATAAATGGCGCGGCTACGGCTGGCTAGGATGTAGACGTAGTACAGTTTTTCCTTTGGCATTCGTGATCTCCGGTGCAGACAGCAGGTTCCTCACCACGGCCCCGCGGCAGTTCGGAATAACATCAGTTTAGATCGCCTGGCGATAGCAAAGCTGTGACAGTGCAACACACGCGATCTGTGGAAATGCCCTCCCAAGCGCGAGGAAGTCGGCGCGATTCGCGGGCCGATCTCTGAAGCCCCAGCAACACACCAACTCACAGTTCAACCCATCACGCATGAGCGTGATTCAACTCACATCTCCTAACCTTTCGCAAAACTACGGTGGGGATACGAATCGCTGTTGGTTTAGCGCTGATCGGGGCGTGATGATGGCGAGGTCGCGGTTCCGGTCGCGCGAGACATGGCTCGTCGCAGTGATCGATATAGCAGGCAACTGATACGAGAAGCAAAGCAATCCTAGAAAGAAAGGGGCAATCGTGTTTCAAGTCGGGGACGTAATCCGCAATCGAATCACGCGCGAAGAAGGCCACATCGTACGGGTCGTAAACGGTTCTGACATCGAACAGACAACCGGCGCCGATAAGCCTGCCCAGGGCTTGGCTTATGTGGTATTGCTTCCGTCCAATGGGCACTGGCGGGAGAGAGAAGTCTTGTGGCGCGACTCCGCGGTCGATGCTGCCGAGAGGGGCTCCGGCAGCTCTGCTGACGAGACGGGTATCGGGGATTCCACAGAATCGATGGCCTGAGGCTTTATAGCATCGTCAAGGCCTTTTCTCTTGACGCTCTGTCAGGTCCACCGTTTGGGGGGTGGTCAGGCCGGAGCTGGGCACGAGCAGCGAACGAACCGGCCTTGCTGCGTCAATCAGCGGCAGCGCCTTGATTGCCGGGGTCGTCCGTTGGCTTGCGCCTTGAAATGCGGTTCGATGGCAACCCAGCGTCACGAATCTTATAGAGCAGCGCCCGGTAACTGATGCTGAGAGCTCGCGCCGCTTGTTTGCGGTTCCAGTGATGGTTCTGCAAGACTTTGAGGATGATCTTGCGCTCCAGCTCGCGCACTGCCTGTCGAGTGAGTTTTTTCAGGGAAATCTCGCCGTCCAGTGGAATCTCGGCGCTGAAAAAATCTGGCGCTTTGGGCTGCAGGTCGCTGGAGATAACCTCTTCGCTTCCCAGGATCACGTACCGCTTCATCAGATTCTCAAGCTCCCGGATGTTTCCAGGCCAGTGATACTTTCGTAAGACTGCCATCAGCTCACTGGAAATCGGCTTGGCCTTCGCGTTGAACTTGCGGTTGTAATATTCGAGGAAGTATTGCACCAGATCGGGGATGTCGGCTGCGCGATCCCGCAGCGGTGGAACGTGGAGGTTCACCACGTTGATTCGGTAGAACAGGTCGGCACGAAAGCTGCCGTTGTCGATTTCCTGCTCCAGCTTGCGGTTCGTGGCACAAACCACGCGTACTTCCACCTTCTTATCTTCCTGCGCGCCGATTCGGCAGAACTGGCCGTCCTGCAGCAACTGCAGCAACTTCGACTGCAGAGAGAGATCAAGTTCTGAAATCTCATCCAAAAACAGCGTTCCGCGATGCGCCATTTCCACCCGGCCTGGTTTTGTGCCGAAGGCGCCGGTAAATGCGCCCTTCTCGTAACCGAACAGTTCGCTTTCCAGCAGGGTTCCGGGAATGGCTGGGCAATTCACCTTGACCCACGGCCCGCTCCTCCATGGAGAAGCCGCGTGGATCATGCGGGCGATGATGTCCTTCCCTGTGCCACTCTCACCCTGGATGAGCACAGGCACATTGGCGCCAGCCAATTTCGTCAACCGGTCGCGGACGGTCTGCATCAGTTCGGTGCGTCCGAAGACGACCGATTCGGGAGGCACTTCCCCTAGCGGTTGAATCAACGAGCTGACCGGGTTGGAGTTGCTCATAGCCATCGGGCTAAGCGTGATTCAACGTTGATGTGCAGACGGTTTCACAATCGGACGATGCACCCCTGGAGCCAAACCCCCAAGCGGAGACTCCCCTGGCCACCAAAGTTACACTATCTTATTGAAGAAAATAAACTTACCAAAGATGCTGAGACGTTCGACGGGGTAATGGCAAACGGAGGAAAAAGCCTCCAATTGGATAGGTTGGGGTATGAAATACTTTTCACACGGAAGAAGCCAGTTTCCTTCGGCCCACCGGCGGTAACAAGCGAGAAGTAACCAGAGGTTTGGAAAACTCCAGCCCGCACAGGTTGTAGCCTTCGGCATGTTCGAGGCGTAGAACCTTAGCCCGAATGTTGCGGGCAGCCTTGGGCAGTGGAGTTGATGCCGCGAGTGGAGAACTGGGTATCTGGAGCGTAACCCGCGCCAATGACGGGAAAGCACGGCGCAAGGCAACCAGCATGCCGCCAGCGCTGACGTTTAGCGCCGTGGTGAACTCCAAAATCTCTCCTTCGCTGCCTTCGCGGCCGCGAATGAAAACCGGTATCGCCAAGGGCAACCGCGGCCACCGGCGACGCTCCGTTCCTGGAATTCTCCGCTGCAAATATCCCTCTTTCTGGCGCTTTAACCTTGTGTTTCAAGCATCTTAGGGGCCACATTACAAAAACAAGCCGGGCCATTCACCGAACTTCAGGGCGCTCCTTCGGTGTTTCACCCCCAAAGTCACAAAATCACGGAGCTTTTCCCTGTTCCGTGGCTCACGATGGCGAAGGACCAAGGGCTAGAGGCGTTAGTCCCATCCGGGAGATAAGTGCAAGGTTTTGCTACACTTGGGAAATGAACTTGCATTTTTCATTGACAACTTTCAGACCCCAGCTTACGATCACAAAACGGCATTCTTCGCTGACCAGTTGAGTGCTTTCCCTCCCCGCGTCTGACCGCGATGCAGGTTTCCCTATGGCTACTGGGCAGAAGAACATGCGGATAACCGATCCTCGCGAGGGCCCCGTTGACCCCCTGTCGGCTGCACCCGGTAACGAGAATACCGATGCGAAGGAATTAGCCCGGGCGTACGACGATCTCCGCGAGCGTTTCCAACGCACCACCAATGCCCTGGCTTCCGCCGCCCATGATCTGAAAACTCCGCTGGCCATTCTCAACGGATATGTCGATATCCTTCAGAGCGAGAAACTCGGCCCTTTGAACCAGCGCCAACGCGAAGTTCTCCACGACATGCAAGCCAGCGGAAAGCGCCTGCAGCAATTCATTCAGGATTTCCTCACCTACAGCGCTCTGGAAACAGGCGGCCTGAAAATGCAATTCGAGATGGGCGACATCAATCAATGCCTCTCGGAGGTCTGCCGCTTATGGTCGGGCCGTTTCCAGGAAAAAGGGCTGGCTCTTTACTTTCTGGCTAACGATAAGCTGCCGTTGTTTCCCTTCGATTCCCCAAAGCTGGAGCGCGTAATTTCAAACCTGCTGGAGAACGCCTTCAAGTTCACACCGCAGGGCGGCACAGTTTGGTTGCACGCCGAACCTCACATGTGGGAGCGGCGAGCTGCGGCGCAGCCGGCGACTTCAGGAGAACGGCGGCGTCAGAATCTGGCCCAGCCGAATTCAGTAAAGGTCAGCGTCTCCGACACCGGACCTGGGATTCCGCCGGAATTCCACCTGGAAGTGTTCGACGATTTTTTCCGCCTGCCCAGCAATGAGAGTCAGGAAGGCATGGGTCTGGGACTGGCTATCGCGCGGCGGCTGGTTAACGGCATGGGTGGGAAGATCTGGGTGGAAAGTGATCAGACCGGCTCCAAGTTTTCCTTTCTCGTTCCCTTGAAAGCACCCATCAACTCAACCGGTAAGGGAAAGCAGCGATGAGCAAGGCCTCGAATATTCTGCTGGTGGATGACGAACCCGGGATGCTGCGTTACATCCGGACTCTGTTGGAAGTTGACGACTATAAGGTGGAAACCGCATCCACCGGGGAAGAAGCGCTGAGCCAGGTGGAAAAGGGCCTGGAGCCGGATCTGGTGCTTCTCGACGTCCTGATGCCGGGAATCGACGGCCTGGAGACTCTCGAGCGGCTTCGTCAGATGAAGCCGGGGGTGAAGGTGGTGATGCTGTCGTGTGTGAGCGATACGCGTAAAGTGGTCCAGGCGATGCGTCTGGGCGCGCAAGACTACCTGACGAAACCTTTTCAGAAGTCCGAACTCGATGCAGTGCTCGACCAATGCCTGGGCCAGGGAAAAGAAAATTTTGCGGGAGAAGTCGAAGAACTCAACGATGATGTTTTCTTCATTGCCGCCAGCCCTGCCATGCGCAAGATTCGTTCGCAGGCCGCTCTGGTAGCCCATGTGGATATTCCGGTCCTGCTGTTGGGTGAGAGCGGCACAGGCAAGGAAGTACTGGCGCGGTTGATTCACAAGCTTTCCCCGCGCGCTCATCGCACCTTCCTCAAAGTAAATTGCGCCGCCGTTCCCGGAGATCTTCTGGAGAGCGAACTTTTCGGTTACGAACCCGGTGCATTTACCGGAGCGACGCATTCCAAACCGGGGAAGTTCGAGCTGTGTAACAAGGGGACGATCCTGCTCGATGAAATCGGTGAGATGCCGCCTCTGTTGCAGGCCAAGCTGTTGCACGTGCTTCAGGACCAGCAGTTTTCGCGGCTGGGCAGCCGGTCGGTAATCAAGGTCGACGTGCGCATCCTGGCGGCGACTAACATCGACATCCCACAGGCTCTTGCGACCAAGCGGCTGCGCGAAGACCTCTACTACCGCCTGAACGCATTCACCCTGCAACTGCCGCCCCTGCGCAACCGCAAGGAAGAAATTCCCATCCTGCTGAAGCACTTCATGACGCGGATGGCGGAACGCTACGCACGCTCTCCGTTGCCCCTGTCGTCCCAGCTGCTGGAGGCTTGCCAGGCCCATCCCTGGCCGGGCAATCTGCGTGAGCTGAATAACTTTCTGAAACGCTATTTGATTCTGGGAGACGAGAAGCTGGCCGTAGCCGAACTACAGCCTCGCGATGACGGCACTGGGGGCGCCCGCAGCGACTCGCGCAGCCGAAGCACTGAGGCAGGCGGAGGATTGAAGTCGCTGGCCCGCAGCGCCAAGGATGAAGCCGAGGCTGAGGCAATCCGGAAGGCTCTGGAGCAGACCAACTGGAACCGCAAACAAGCGGCAGCGTTGCTGCAAATCAGCTACAAGGCCTTACTCTACAAAATCCGGCAATATGGCCTCGCCGAGACCAAGTCACACCACAAGCTCTCAGCCGGGGCTTGATTCCCAGTTCAGCTCCCAGCTCGTTTCTACTGCACGGTTAGGTTGCAGGTCGCAGTATGGGTTACAGAACCGGAGGTTGCTATGACGTTGATGGTATACGTACCTGGTTGCGTACCGGCGGCCGCTATCTGTTGTGTACTGCTCTTGCAGGCGGGTTGAAGGAGGATCAGCGTACCTACCAGGAGTACCAGGAGTCCCCCAAAAATGCGTTTCCGACGTCCTTTACCGCGGGTTCCGAGCCCAACAAACATGAGGCCCGGGAGTCCTACCCAAAACACGTAATATAGGCTGTGGTTCATCTTCAGGTTGGCCGTCGGCTGGGTTCGCGCCGTGGTGGCCAGGCTGAGCGTGGTTGAGACCGGGCTTTGTCCTGGCGTGAGTGAACTGGTTTGGAAACTCGCGGTCGTCGCATTGGGCTGCCCGCTCGCACTCAAGGAGATGCTGGTGGAATAGACCGGGTTCGGGGTAAGGGTTACGGTGTAAGTCGCGGTTTGGCCGGCGGAAACCGGCTGGCTGCTGGGTGCAACACCCACAGAAAAATCGGATGCGGTAAAGGGCGCCTGCGCGGTGTCGTTATTAGGATTCGGGTCACTGTTGAGAGACGAGGATACGGTGGCCGTGACCTGGTAATTTCCGGAAGCGCTGGGAACCACGTTGAATGTTATGGTTGCGCTCGCGCCCGGCTGCAGCGAGTCGACCGTGCAGGTAATGTTGCCGCCACTCACCTGCGTCGTGCAGGTTCCCGTGGTGGCGCTAGCGCTTTTGAAGGCAACACTGGAGGATGAAGTCGATCCGGTAACCACGACGTTCGTAGCTAGATCCGGACCGTTGTTGATCACAGTAAACTTGGTCGTGACCTGATTCCCGGCGCCCACCTCGCCTATGGGAGAAACCGTTGGGGCCACACAGTTCATACATAAATCCGCAGCCGTACCCAGCTTCGCGAAAAACTCATTGCTGGCGCCGTTGCGGGTGGACTGCAGCGGGTTATCGGTGGGGAGATTGGTAGAGTCTGTGTCTCCGGCAAAATAAGTATTGGTGTTGCGGTCAGTGGTGATACTGGTACCGCGGTCGTTTCCGCTGCCCCCAAAATACGTGAGGTAAGAGCCGATTCCCGTCTGCCCGGCGACAGTGGCGGTGTCAATCCGAGCAAAGAATGCGTCCGTCTGTGTCCCGCCGCCGGTGCCGTTCAGAACGCTCTGCAACGCCCCGGCAGTAACCGGCAGGTTTGGAGAATTGGTCGAGCCGGTCACCAGCGCCCCGCTGGCTGTGTCGACGGAAAGGGCCAGGCCGTTGGTCGTAGAGCCGTCACTCGTGTTTCCTCCGATGTAGGAAAAGTAGGTCAGGTTCATATTCGTGGAACTCGGGTTATTGAAACGGCCTACATAGGCGCATGTTCCCCCGCTGGCCGGTGCACACGTGGACTGGAAGGCCGCCGTTCCGGTGGGGACGATGAAGTCAGTGGAGTTCGTGGTCCCGGTGATGTAGACGTTAGCCGCGCCGGAATCAATCGCCACGCCTGTGCTCGAGTCCGTGCCCGTGCCCCCCAGGTACGTGGACCACTTCAATTGTTGACCTTGCACGGTGTTGGGATTCAGCTTGGCCACGAATGCGTCGGCATTCGTGGTAGACGTAGTGTTCGGGCATGTCACAGGACTAGTAATGACCGTGGGCGGCGGGGTATCGAGACAGGGCTGATAGGCATTGAGAATGGGAAAATCCGGGGGGCGTCCAGTTCCGGTGAAAACAAAACTGGTCGTTCCCGAAAAATAGATGTTGCCCGACGCGTCTACTGTAATGCCTCCACCCACAGCGGTGGCGTCGCTCGGGGTTTCGCCACCGAAATAAGTCGAGTAGGCGATGCTGGCTCCGCCCGCGGTCACGGTGTTGACCTTGGTCACAAAAAACTGCAAGGGGGCCAGCGGAAAAGTCTGAAATCCAGTCTGCGCCGCCGGTGGCGCCTCGGTTGCCGGAAACAGATCGGTGATGCTCGGCTGATCGTTGGAGGTCGTGGTACCGGTGATGAACACGTTGCCGTTGGCGTCGATGGTCATGCCGCTAGAAACGTCGTTACCGTCGCCGGACAGATAGGAAGAATAGTTCAAAAAGCCGGAGCCGGTGGGGTTCAGCACGCTGACAAAAATGGAGGAACACGTGGCGGTGCAGGTCACGGTTTTTGTCTCCGGAGCGGTCTGGTAGGCCGTGGTCTGCGTGGTTGGGAAATCACTCGAAGTCGTGTTGCCCACCAAATAGGCGTCGCCGGAACCATCTACCGCCACGCCGGTCGCACTATCGGCGCCCGCCGTGCTGCCTCCGAGGAACGTAATGTAAGAGACGGAGGGCGGGCTGGTGGGTTCAATCTTGGCGACGAAAACGTTGGCGCCGGGACCGAGCTGTGTCGGAATCGTTCCAGTTAAAGGAAAGCTGTTGGCCGGCGAGGTTGTGGTACCCGCCAAATAGATAAACGACCCCGAAAGATCGACCGCGATAGACGGCGATGTGTCCGACCCGCTACCACCGAAGTACGATTCGATTTCGGGTATCGGGTCGATGATCAATTCGCGGGAGCGGTCATAAGGTCCAATCTCGAATCCGGCACGATTGCCGGCATGCACTACGAAGCCGCCGGAGACGCTCTGCTCACGGTCTCCAAAGCGCTGATAAATGTGCGGAGCGTGAAACAGTACGCGGTCACCTGCCTCGCCGTCCAGAATCAGGTCGCCGTTATGCAGCGCGAGACCGTTTGCGCCGTCAAATTCGATCTCGGCGCGGGAGGGGTCAGCACCCGCCGCCACGTGGAAGTCGTATTCCAGTCGCCCACGATTTCCGTAGAAGACCAGGTCGATGCCGGGATAAATGTCCTTGTACTGCACGCCAGCGAATTGCGGGATGTTGCGGCGCCATTTTCCGGGATCATTGCCGAGCAAGTAGTTGCTATGGCCGGGGAGCAATCCGGTTCCGTAAAGCGCTGCATGCGGGTTGGCGTTCACCAGCTTCACCCGCAGCGCGGCAACACGCGACGCGGATTTCGCCGGTGGCGCGGGCACGGCCAGCACAGCGCCCGCGGAATCGAGAAAGAGTCCATAGCCAATGCCGTGTGCCAGGAAGCGGACGTTCGCCGCGGCCTGGCCCTGGTTTGGTTCGAAAATCAGGGGCAATCCGCCGCCCCATGAGCGAAGATTGGCTTGGGTGTTCGCGGGGTTGCGACGCACAGAAAAGGCCGCTTGTACCATCGGAGAATCGGGAAGGTTGTTAGCCGCAGTGGGCGAGTGGCGGATGCCCGGTGCCAGCAAGAGGCAACCAGCCGCCACCAGCGTAAATCCAGCGCCAAGAGCCCGCGCCCGCCTGCGAGTCGAACCAAAACCATTTCCTATCACGCAATCCTCCGATTCATCCAGATCGTCCCGCTATAACCGAACCTGTTCAGATCTTGGAGAGAATTGAAACCGCGCGCAGGTCAGCCTTAACCCGGCGCCGGCGAAGCCGCCCGTTGTTTCCTATCGATGACTGGCGGAAAAATAAACAACTACTTAAACATCCGATGGATTGCCAAGTCAAGCGAGGCTCGCCCCTGCCCGCTTTCAAGATTCGTCAGATGCAGCAGAGTCCACTGAAAGATGCCACGAGCTACAACCCACGATGTAGAACATTCTGCTTAACACGAAAGTGGCTGAACGAGCTTGCAGAGCGCACCGCCGTGTGCGCTTTCTGCAAAGCATTGCACCCTGCCATTGCCTGCGGCCTGCGATTCCCGGCAAAGCTGCTGATTTGGCCGCCAGCAACTGTCCCGGCTTGGCGCGCAACAATGGCACCGCGATTGCTAAAAACATCATTCGAAGCTGCCGCCGAAGCATGCCTCTCCCCGATTCTGATAATTGCAGGCTGGGTCGGAAAGCTTCCCGGGAACATTTACCGATGCAGTTCCGGGAGCTTTTTGCTCTTGCAAACAGATGCCATTTCTATAAATTGGGGCTAGGAAAGCCGGAGTGGGGTTATTTTCGATCCGGCTGCAACCTGCGGCGGATCGTTGCAGCAGACTTGGGAGGAAATAGTTGCTTTCCGGGATGACACCTCGAATGGAGACAGACAGTCCAGAACGCAGGATGATGCGGCGCTTCGACATGCGCCTGCCTGCGATCGTGTCCGTGGAGGGTGAAGGTGATTTCCACACCGAAACCCAGAACGTGAGCGCACGCGGAGTTTTCTTCTACCTCGACCACCCTCTACCGACGGGAACACGCTTCGAAGTCACTCTCACTTTCCCGCCCCACATCACGCTAACTGACGCTGTCCGGGTGCGCTTCACGGCACGCGTGATCCGAATCGAACATCCGCTGCCATCGGCCCGCATCGGAACGGCCGCGATGATCGAAGACTATGAGTTTCTCCGCTCCGGTGGAACTCCCGATCTGCTCAACTCGCTGCCTGGAGAGTGGAAAGCGGCGAACTGAAGCGGCTTCCGCCCGTTCGACTTGCAGCTATCTTTGGCTGCTTTCGTCCAACTCTTTCAGTTGCCGGCGCAGGCGGGCCGAACGGCGCACCAGGCTGCCGATATATAGCGCGTGAATCGTCCATGTAGCGATGTAGGCAGCATATAGAAATTTGACGGCGTTCATTGCGGCACTCCGTTCAGGGATTCCAAGGCCTGCTCCTCCTCCACTTCGCGGTGAAGGGCCTCCAGCCGGTAGCGTGACCAGCACACCAGGAAGGCAAAGCATAGAAAAGCCAGCCAGTTGAGCAGCAGCACCTGCAGCATGCGGGGATCGATCGATCCGCCTCCCCCGATTACCGGTTGCGGATGCTGTGTGCGGAAAAACCAGATAGAAAAATAAACCAGCGGCACATCGAGCGCTCCAAAGACCGCCAGCGCCGCGGCCAGCATATGGGTCTGCGCGCTATGGGAGAAGCGGCGCAACATCAGATAGCTCACATAAATCAGCCACAGCACTAGCGTCGAGGTCAACCGAATATCCCCTGGGGCCCACCAGATGCCCCACACTGGACGCGCCCAAATCGGCCCGGTGACCAAAACGACGGTACAAAAAACCACGCCAACTTCCGCGCTGGTTACGGCCAAAACGTCCAGCGCCTGACCGGGAAACCACTTCCCGATCGCAAAATAGAAGACTGGTATCAGGACGATCGTGGTTGCGATCGCGCTCGGCCGCATCCCGGCTGGCAATTGCTGAGCCACTACAGGGATGAATGGGGCAACGAGTCCGACGATCCCGATCGCGAGGGCAATCCAGTTCGCTGCGCGCTTCGTCGACGGCTTCGCCCTGACCAGGTATTGCACCGAAGCAATGAAATTGATGAAGAAGAGGAGAAATGCCGTCCATGCCGAGGGCACGTGATAGTAGATGATGCGATACACGTCACCCTGTAACGCGTCGGTTGGAGCAACGATCAGGGCCTGATACCCGGCGTAGATCAGCAGACACGCTGTCAGCACCGCCAGGATGGGGAACGCCCGTTTCATTCTGCCTGTAAAACCGTCTCGAACAAGGCCAGACAAGCTGTAGTAAACACCACATCGTAGGTGAGAAGCAACACGATGTAGAAGTGCGCGGGATTGTTGCCGGTAAGAATTGCGGTTGTACCCGCGACCATTCCGAGCACGGCTGGAATGGAGATAGGAAACAGAAGCAGCGGTAGCATGAGTTCGCGGCTGCGCGTGCGCACCGACATCGCAGCAAAAAAAGTTCCGTTCACCACCAGCGCCCAGGTTCCCAGCAGCCCTACGGGAATCAACTGCCAGGCTGGTCCCAGTACGTGCAGGTTGTAAAAGACCACGAACAACGGCGTCATCAGGGCTTCGAGGAGGCTGACGAAAATGAAATTGCCCAGCACTTTGGCGAGAAAAAGAGCATTGGCCGGAGCAGGAGAAACCCGGTAGGCATCGAGCACCTGGTTACGCAACTCCCGCGCCCAGGTTTGATTGAGTGCCACCACGGCGGCAAAGAGAAATGCTACCCACACCAGGCCGCCAACAATGTGACGCGACTCCTCTGCCAGTGGATCGAAGGAAAAACTGAAGATCACCACCACCAGCAACGAGAAAAACAACATCGCGTTCAGCGCATCTTTGGAGCGCCATTCCAGGCGGATGTCTTTTGCCAGCGTCGCCAGCGTAAGGCGCCAGAGGGAACTCATGGCGCCTCCGGAGGAGGCTGCTGGCCTGAACTCTCAGCGGATGGATGTGCCGGGGAAAAATGCGTGCTTCGAGCCACGATTTTGCCGGCCTGCATCCAGATGAATTCGTCGGCTGTTGCCGTCAGCAGCGACGCCTGATGCGTAACCACAAACACCGTCTTCCCGGAGTCGCGCACCCTTTTGAGCAGACCTACCATTTCACCGGCGGAGTGGACGTCGACATTGGAAAACGGCTCGTCAAGCAAAAGAATCTGCGGGTCATGAAGAATCGCCCGTGCCAGGGACATACGCTGCCGCATACCTTGCGAATATTGGCCTACCGGCCTCGCGAGCGAGGGATCGAGTCCCACAGCCCGAATGACTGCCTGGCAGCGCTCATCGCCCGAAATGCCATACAAGCGGGCAAAGTAGCGCAGGTTTTCCATGCCGCTCATCTCGTCGTACAGCAGCGAAGGATGCGCC
>Ga0335076_10002949_pt1 | contig 17005 bp, 18 predicted proteins | sample Lox_Sample_25_FD_206717 | JGI IMG/M metagenome (GOLD analysis project Ga0335076, IMG submission 206717) | Soil microbial communities from Loxahatchee National Wildlife Refuge, Florida, United States - Lox_Sample_2.5 | ecosystem: Environmental > Terrestrial > Soil > Wetlands | place: USA... | reverse complement strand
CGCTCTCAGCAGTCGGGACGAACAGCTGCGGACTCTCCTCTCGCTCCAGACGCCCGACAATTACGTCGTCACCCCGACGACCAGCGCCTCGCTCGTCAGTCCGCGCAAGGGACTCAACCTCGGACTGGGAGTCGTTGCCGGTGTCGTGCTCGCGGTGCTCCTGGCCGCTGCCCTGGAGGCGCTCGACACGCGGGTGCGCTCCGGCGACGAGATGGAGTCGCTCGTCGACGCGCCCGTACTGGGCCGGCTCGGAACGCCGCGCTCGCGGAACACTCGCCGGGTGGTGTCGCTCGTCGATCCAGGCGATCCTGCCGCAGAGCCGTTCCGGATCCTCCGAACCAACCTCCATCTGCAGACACTCGTGCAGCCCGCACGAGTACTGATGGTCTCTGGGGCCACTGAGGGGGAGGGCAAGTCACTGACTATCGCCAACATCGCCGTCGCCGAGGCACGAGCGGGACGAAGCGTCATCCTGGTCGACCTCGATCTCCGTCGCCCCGCCCAGGACGTGCTGTTCGACACCGGTGGCCGGTCCCCGGGTGTCACCGACGTTCTGCTCGGAGATGTGTCGCTGGATGACGCGATGGTGGACATCCCGCTCGCCTCCAACAACGATGGCGGACGGAGCGAGGGCTCTCTGCGCCTTCTGCGATCCGGCGGGTTGCCCCCCGACCCGGGAGAGCTCGTTGCCTCGAATCATGCCGAGCGCCTGATCCAGAGTCTGCGCAACAAGGCCGATCTCGTGTACATCGATTGCCCACCAATGCTCGTCGCCGGCGACGCACTCGCGATCAGCCGCTATTGCGACGCCATCATCGTCGTCACGCGGCTCTCACAAGCCAAACGCTCGTCGTTGAACGACCTTGCACGGGCGCTCGCGGGAACCCCTGCGCGGGTCGCCGGGCTCGTCATCACCGGCGACAAGCGCGCCGCCGCGAAGACGTATGCCTAGCGTCGCGCTGATCGTCCGCTGCTTCAACGAGGAAAAACACATCGGTCGGCTGCTCACCGGAGCGCTCCGGCAGACGCGGCCGCCGGATGAGATCATCGTCGTTGACAGCGGCTCCACCGATCAGACGGTGAGTGTCGCCTCGGCCTTCGACGTGACCGTGGTCAGGATCTCGCCCGAAGAGTTCTCCTTCGGGCGAGCGCTCAACCGTGGCGTGAATACCGCGGCCGGCCACGACCTGTGTGTGTTCGCCAGCGCGCACGTCTACCCGGTGTATGACACGTGGCTCGAGCACCTGGTCGGGGCACTCCGAGCACCCGATGTCGCGCTGGCCTACGGACGCCAGCAGACCCCGCCCGGTGGGCGCTTCTCCGAAGCGCGGCTTCTGCATCGCTGGTTCCCATCGGACTCCGCCCGGCGGCAGAACCATCCGTTCTGCAACAACGCCAACGCCGTGGTCCGGCGGACGGTGTGGGAGGAGCTGCCCTATGACGAGGAACTCACGGGACTTGAGGATCTCGACTGGGCCAAGCGCGCCATGGAACGCGGCTATGCGGTCAGCTACGTGGCCGAGGCCCCGGTGGTCCACGTCCACAATGAGTCGGTCGCAACGATAGTCAATAGGTACCGGCGGGAAGCGGTCGCTCACAAGCAGATCTTTTCGGAGCAGCGCATGACCGTGGTCGAAGCAATGCAGTTGGCCGCGTTTAACGTGTGGGGCGATGTGCGGGCGGCCGCCGCGGAGCGCAGCCTCTCGGCACACCTGGTCGACATCGTGCGGTTCCGGGCAGCTCAGTTCTATGGGACGCAGCGCGGGTTCAGTCAGGCGGGTCCGGTTCCCGACGCGCTCCGCCGCCGGTTCTACTATCCGGCCGCCGACGGCCGGGCGCCCGTCGCTCCGGTGGACGGCAGGATCATCGAGTACGACGTGTCAGTCATCCCGTGAAGCCGATCGACATATCGATGCCGCTGACCGCCGACCTGCCGACCTGGCCGTCGAGCCCAGGGCTAACTATCCGCCGGCTCGCATCGATGGAATACGGCGACGAGGCCAACGTGAGCGCGCTCTCGATGGACGTGCACAGCGGAACGCATGTCGATGCGCCCCGTCACTTCGTTGCCGAAGGCCGCGAGCTCGAGGAGATGGGGTTGACTCCGTTCGTCGGCACCGCCGAGGTCGTCGACGTCACCCACGCGGAGGTGATCGACGCGGACGTGCTGGGCGCCGTTGTGCCCGCAGCGGCCCAACGGATTCTGCTGCGAACCCGCAACTCACGGATCGAGGGTTTCCGCCGCGGTGGCTTTCGCCCCGACTACGCCGCCCTGACGCCCGGCGGCGCTGCCTGGCTCGCGGATCGCGGAACGCTGCTCGTCGGGATCGACTACTTGTCGATTCAGCTCTACGACGACCCGCCAGACGCCCACACGACGCTGCTCGGCGCCGACGTGTGCCTCGTGGAGGGGCTGGTGCTCAACCACGTCTCCGCCGGTCGCTACCTGCTGGCATGCCTGCCTTTGCGACTCGACGGAGTCGAGGCGGCCCCCGCGCGAGCGATCCTGTTGCCGGGGGTGGCGACATGACAGACCGGATCGTCGCGCTCGTTCCAATGCGGCACACGAGCGAGCGGGTTCCCGGAAAGAACTATCGGGAGCTCGACGGTCGTCCGCTGTTTCACCACATCGTCGAGACGCTGCGATCGGTCCCCGGCATCGCGGAGATCGTCATCGATACGGATTCGCCCTGGATCACCGCCGATACGCGTGAGTCGTTCCGTGACGTGACGGTGCTGTCGAGGCCCGCCGCGTTGCTCGGCGGTGATGTACCGATGAACGCGATCCTCGCGCATGACGTTCAGCAGGTTCAGGGCGATGTCTTCCTGCAGACCCACTCGACGAACCCGCTGCTCACCGCTGCCACCGTGCAGCGCGCTCTGGGCACGTTCCTGGCGGCGCGGCCGTTGTACGACTCGCTGTTTTCGGTCACCGCGCTGCAGACGAGGCTGTGGGACTCCGGCGGCCGTGCACTCAACCACGACCCCCGAGTTCTGCTGCGCACACAAGACCTCGAACCGGTCTACGAGGAGAACAGCTGCCTGTATCTATTCGATGCTGACACGCTGCTGCGGACCGGCAACCGCATCGGCGAGCGTCCGCTGCTATTCCCGATCGATCCCCGCGAGGCCCTGGACATCGACGACGAGTGCGACTGGGACATCGTCGCCGCCATGGTCGCACGCAAGGCGGTGACCCGGTGACGCGCGCCCTCATCGCCTGCCTTCAGATGCAGGAGTCCTTCGAGAGCTTCCGGCCGCGCTTCGACGAGCTGTCGATCGAGTACGTGCTGCCGACTGTGCTGCAGCACATGACCGAGGCGGACCTGCTTCCCGTGATCGCCGACTTCGACGGGATGATCGCTGGAGATGACCACCTGACCGGCCGGGTGCTGGAGAGGGGCAAGCGGCTGCGGATCATCTCCAAGTGGGGGATCGGGACCGACGGGATCGATCTCGGTGCCGCGAGGCGGCTCGGCATCGAGGTGACGAACACACCCGAGGTGTTCGGCGATGACGTGGCCGACGTGGCTGCTGGTTACCTCGTTATGCTCGCACGCCAGCTCCACGTCATCGACCGGTCCGTGCGGGACGGCGAGTGGCACAAGCACCGTGGCGTGGCCCTGTCGGCCAAGACGCTCGGAATCTTGGGCCTCGGTAGCATCGGGCGAGCCGTCGCCCAACGCGGCCGCGGCTTCGGGATGCGGGTGATCGGGTTCGACGTCGCGCTGGCATCGGCGGGCCTGGCCGCCGAGCAGGGCGTCGAGCTGATGGCTGAACCCGAGGCTCTGTTCCGGTCCGCGGACTTCCTAGTCCTGTGCGCTCCAGCAACCCCCGAGACTCGCCACATCATCGACAACGCCGCGCTCGGGCTGATGCCGGTCGACTCCTATGTAGTCAACGTCTCGCGTGGTGCCCTTGTCGACGAGGAAGCGCTCGCCGATGCGTTGGGGGCCGGACGTCTGGCGGGGGCGGCGCTCGATGTCTTCGAACAGGAGCCGCTTCCCGCCGACACCCGACTGCGCGGACTCAGCGGATGCATCTTCGGCTCCCACAACGCTTCGAATACGGACCAGGGAGTCACCCGGGCTAGCGAACGCGCGGTCGAGAACCTTATTCGGGGCCTCGTCAGCCGCGCGTGATGTCCGGGACCCAGGTGCCCCAAGTTGCAGGCGGCAGACCGGGCCGGAGCGACGCGATCTTGACGGCCGGGCTGAGGCCCGGAGCCGACGTGACCCCGGTCGCACACCCCCCTGTGCAGCGGGTTGGCCGCTCGCTGAAGAGCGCCTGCGTGTTCGGCATCGGGATGGCGTTGCAACGCGGCGTCGCTTTCCTCCTGCTTCCGCTGTACACGCGGGCGCTGACGCCTGCGGAATACGGGACGCTGTCGGTGCTCCTCGCCGCCGGCGCGGCGGCAAGCATACTCTTCGGCTGCGGGCTGGATATGGGCCTGTTCCGATCGTTCTTCCTCTACGCCGACGACCCCCGGCGCAAGCGGGATTTCCTGGGCTCGATCTGGCGGTTCCTCATCGTCGCTCCCTTTGGGGCCTCGATCGTCTGCGCGGCGATCGCCGTCCCGTTGCTGGCCGGGACCACGCGGTTCACCCCGCTTGAGGTGCTCCTCGCCCTGCTCGCCGGGGCCTTCTACGTCGGCGCCTCGGCAGTCCCACTCGTCATCCTGCGCGTCGAACAACGGCTCCGTGACTTCATGACCCTGTCAATCGTCTACGCGGTCGCCACCCCGATGCTCACCGTTTTGCTCGTGGTGTGGCAGCACGACGGGATCGCTGGATGGTTGATCGCCGCCGTGGGCTCCAACGCAATCCTGCTCTTCGCCGCGACCCGGATCGTGCCATGGGACCGAGGCGCGCGCTACAGCGGTGACCTGGTGCGCGCCGCGGTCCGGTTCGGCGCAACCCTGATCCCGCACGCGTTCGCTCTCTGGGCACTGCTTCTGATCGATCGCGCGGTTCTCGCCGGACTAGTGCCGGCGCGGGAGCTCGGGATCTACAGCCTCGCCGCGAGCATCGGCGTTCCAGTGGCGATCGCCGTCCAATCGCTCAACCAGGCCATGATGCCCGCTTATGCGAACGCAGGGATCAACCCCGGCCAACGCGACCATCTCGCCGACCTGATCGTCGTCCAGATCACAAGCGTTCTCGCGATCTGCCTGGCGGGGGCGCTGCTCGGCGGTCCGCTCCTGCAGGTCATGGCTCCGACGGCGTACGACTCGGCAGCGCCGCTTGTTGCCTGGATCGTCCTCGGCTACGCCTTTCTCGGGTTGTACTTCGTCCCCATGAACGGGATCACGCTCGGCGCCGGACGCAGTGGCTTCGTCTGGATCGTCAGCGCGCTGGGCGCTGCGAGCAACGTCGGCCTGCTCGTTATCTTCGTCCCCCACGGAGGGATCACCGCGGCGGCGATCGCGTCGGCGGCTGCCTACCTTGTGCTGCTCGTCGGCATCGTCGTCTACGCGCGACGGCCTGAGAACCCGGTTCGCTACCGATGGTCACAGCTCGCGCCGGCCGGCGTGGTGGCCGGCGCTGTGTACGTCGGCGCCCGGTTGACGACTCCGGAGACAGGAGCGTCCTCCCTGGCGGTGCGGGGGACCTGGATCGCCGTGTTCCTCTTGACCTGCGCGGCTGGATACCGGCTGCGGTTCCGCCGAACTGCGTCCCCGGGCGTGGCCCGTGCCTGAGCTGCCATCGCCGCTGGGGAGGGCCGCCACCCGGATCGTCAGGCCGGCGGCCTCGCGTGTCGCCTCTCCCGTCTTCGCACGCTATTGGCACGCGCGTCGCTCGGCGCGACCGCGGGTAGTCGTCTACGCCGACTCACGGGCGACGAACGTAACCGGGCCGCTCGGTAAATCAGTGTTCCGCACCTATGTCTCCAGGCTCATGCGGTCCTACTGCGTCCAGCCCGTGGTGTTGCCGTTCAGCCATACGACCCTCCTGGACTTCGTCAATTTCTGGCACAGCCGTCCCCGGAGGTGCGAGGCGGTCGTCCTGCACTGCGGGATCGTCGACTTCTCTCCACGCCCGGTCAGCACGCTGTCGGGCATCGAGGCGGCCAAGTCCGGTGAGCCGGGATTCCGTGAGTTGTTTGCCCGCCACACCGCCTACCACCGCGCGGCCACAGGACCGGAGTATCACGGGGAACCGACAACGACCCTCTACTCCCCGGAGTACCTCGAGGACACCCTACTCCCAGCGCTCGTGTCGGTCCCGAACCTGGTCTGGGTGACGACCAATGACTTCGTGCCCGGGTGGGAGGGCACCTACGCTCGTGGTCGGCCGGTCGATATCGCGGCGCGGATCGCCGAGTTCGAGACCCGGATGCGACCCGCTCTCTCGAACGTCGTCGATCTCCACGCCTGGTCGGCCGCCGACATCCGTCGCTTCACCGTCGACAACGTTCACTTCTCACCATGCGGGTTCGACGAGGTGACGCGGATCCTCGAATCGGCACTGCGAGGCGTCACCGGCGACGCGCCGGCATGAACTTAGGCCGGTTGCGCTGGTTGATGCGTGAAGGAGTGATGACGTACGACCTGCGCCGGCACTCCGGCGGCGAACGTTCCACCTGGGATGTCACCGGTCACCACCGCGCCGGCCCCGATGATCACGTCGTCACCGATGACGCACGGACCGATCACCGTCACCCCAGCTCCGAGAAAGCATCCGCGCCCGATCTCGATATCACGGCCCTCGGTTGGGACCTCGTCAAACGGGGGCGGATCGTGCAGACTAGCTCGACGGCCGGCATGGAAGCGATGGATTCCCGTAAGCACCTGACAATCATTGGAGAACACCGTATCCGCCCCGACGGTGATCCGGCCCGACGCGACATTGAACACCGTGTTCACGGTCGAGCACCCCGGGCCGATCTGCAGCCGTGAGCGTGGACCGTTCACGAGCGCGTAGTCAATGTTTCGGAATCCGCAGAGGAGGCCGAGTCTGATAACCGGCAGCAGGAGCGCCCGCACCGCTCGCGGTTGGGCGGGGTGGGCTCGACGCCAGGGGTTGTGAAGGTGGCTGTACGGTAGGAACCGATCGAGGATGCGCCTGCCGGCGGACGACGCCATCACGTCGGTCGCCCGAATGCCTGCGTGGGCCCGCCTGGCACCCAGACGGCGAGCGCAGCGGCGGCGCCGCTGATGAGGAACGTCATGAGCAGGACCTCTTCGGCGTAGTAGGACGGCGACACTTCGGTGGCCCCCGACAGGACGATCACGAGGAGCATCGCGATCAGGGCGGCGGCCGGGGAGCTGGGCTCACGCCTGACGTGGCGGCCGAGCAGCAGAAAAGTTCTCCAGATGACGGCAACTAGGATGGCCAGTCCGATGTAACCCTCGTCGAGAATCGTCTGGAGCACGACGTCGTGGGTGAAGACGGTGTAGGCCAGGGGTTGGCCGGCGAAGACGAAGGCGTAGTGAATCGATGCTCCGCTCGGGATCTGCCCGCCGGCACCCCAGCCGATCAGATGCTGAAGCTCGAAGTGCCGAAGCACCAGCCAGGTTCCCTTCCAGATGTAGACGCGGCCGGTCCCGCTGGCCACGGAGCCGAAGTTCCCTCCTCGCCCAAGGACGTCGGCAATTCCGGTGTTGGCCAGGAGATCGAGGGCGCCGATGATGATGAGCGGGAAGAACGGGATGAGCGCCGCCACTCCGGAGGCGCCGGCGAACCGGCGGCGGAGGAGGAAAAGCGCGATGACGGCCGCGGTGACGGCGAGGGCCCCACGGGAGTCTCCGGCCAAAATCTCGTAGAGACAGACGACAATCCCGAGCCAGGCGATGGTCCGGGGCAGCCGCTCGGGCGATCGGAAGCGCATCACGACCAGTCCCGCGACGGACGCCGCCGCGACGATGCTGTAGAGGTTGATGCTCGTCGTAAGCGGGAAGACCTGACGGCCACGGCCCACTCCGACGAAGCCGAGGAGCTGGTCCTGGCCCCCGGCGGTCGCGCCCGCCGGCACCGGGTTCTGCATGCCGGCGAGGCTAAGCAGCAGGTTGACGACGGCGTAGACCGCCGGTGCAAGCAATACGCCAGTCAGACGTTCGTCGCGTTCTGCACTGTCGCGAGCGCTCGCCACCGCCACCATGCCGAAGGTCAGCATCGTGAGGTACAGCGCGATCTTGCCAATTGCTGAGGTGAGGTTGGAGTAGGCGCCATCCTGCGCACCGCGCACAAGCGCCAGACAGACGTCGCCGCAGTACACAAACGCCAGCAGCGCACTTCCGGTGATGAGAACGTTCCGTGCCTGGCGAGGCGCTGCCCACAGGATCGCAGCGAGAAAGATGAGTGTCAGGACCGGGATCGTGAGGGTCTTATGTGGGAGTGTGCTGACGATCCGGACCAGCGTGATGCTGCACGCCAAGATCCCAGTGATTATCCGCGACGCGATGACACGTCGATCGGCAAACGCCCCGCCGACAGCGACGCCACCTAGAGGCCGTGACGATGTCGCGACCGTGCCCCTGTGACTGTATCGAGCAGTCGTTGGCAACCGAACCCAAACGGTACCAGCGGCGGTGCCATCAACGGCCGTTCCAAGTGAAATCCGTCACCATTTTGCGCAGCTATAAGGAGGTATAGGATTAGAGTGCTTTTCGGGTGTAACGCCCGCACGAGTTACTCTCACCCTTCCATGAGCTGCGACACCCGCACAGTGGTCGTGACTGGAGCTTCCGGGGGTGTCGGTGGCGCGGTCTGCGACCATCTCCAGAGCGCCGGATGGAACGTCGTGGCGACCGACCGCCTCGCCTCGGATCGCGCCGGAGCGATCCAGCTCGATATCTCCGACAGCGCGGCGGTCGAGCGGGTTCTCGGGGCGCTGCCCCGGGTGGACGCACTCGTCAACAACGCGGCGATTCAGCTCTACCGGCCGCTGCTGCAGACCGGCATCGACGAATGGGAGGACGTCCACCGGGTCAACCTGCGCGCTCCCTGGCTCTGCGTCAAAGCGCTGCATCGTCAGCTGGCCGCCCGGCAGGGCTCGGTCGTCAACGTCGCCTCGGTCCACGCTGTGGCGACGTCCCTGTCGATCGGTGCGTACGCAACGATGAAAGGCGGCCTCGCCGCGTTCACCCGCGCGGCGGCCCTGGAGTTCGCCGGCGCCGGTGTGCGAGTCAACACGGTCCTGCCCGGAGCGATCGACACGCCGGCGCTCCGCGACGGGTTCGGGCGCCGGGCGGACGCGGAATCACAGCTGATCGCCCGCACTCCTCTTCGCCGGATTGGCACGACCCGGGACGTCGCCTCGCTCGTGGCCTTTCTCGTCGACGGCGGGCTGTCTGGCTTCATCACGGGCGCCGCGATTCCGGTCGACGGGGGCGTCCTGGCGCAGCTCTGCTCAGAATGAGCGTGATCGCAGTTCAGTCCTGGCGACGCGCCCGCGACGCGGCCTCCCGGTACACCTCGTCATACGCGGCCCCGACCACCGCCGGGCTGCGAGTCGAACGGCAGAAGGACTGCCCGGAGGTCCCGAGGCGCTCGGCTAGGCCTGGGTCCTCAAGCACCCGCACGAGGGCGTCGGCGAGCCCGTCACGGTCACCGACCTCGACCAGAATGCCACCGCGTTTCGCGAGCCGCGCGTTCGCCCCAACCGGGGTGGCCACGAATGGCCGCGCCGCCGCCATCGCCTCGAGTAGGAACATCGGCATGGCCTCTGCGCGCGACGGCAGGACAGCGACGCGCGCGTCCTGAAGCAACTCGCCGATCGCAGCGGGACTCCGCGCGGGCAGGACCGTCAGGCCGTCGCGCGGACGGGGCGTGAGGTCGCCGTCGGGCCCGACGACTAGACATCGCGCGGACGGAACCCTGTGGTGGACGAGAGACCAGGCGCTCTCCAGGACGTCGATGCCCTTCCGCGTGCCGATCTCTCCGGCGAACAGCGCGATGCGATCGGTTTGCGATGCCGGGTGAGCGTCCTCCTGAATCCGGATTGGGTTGGGGACGAGTCGCGTCAGCGCATCGGGCGCCAGGTCACGCGCCGCCGCCTCGGCGTCCTCAGAGAGCGCCGTGACCACGCGGGCGTGACGAAGGATCCGTCGGACGAAGTCCGGATTGCGGCCGGCGAAGTCGGCGAAGTCCGCGCCGTGCAGCGACGCGATCGTCGGCAGCCCCCGTCTGGAGGCATCGAGCAAGATCGCGCCCTCGCGGATCAGGCTACCGCGCGTGGAGAGATGCACGTGGACGACGTCTCCGGGCCCGAGGCGCTGTACCACCCCGAGCGCTGCCAGGGTGAGCCGCATCGTCGGGCGTCGATCTCCGGGGATCCACGTCGGATGCACGGTGACCAAGTCGGCTCCGATCTGGAGCTCCGCGAATAGCGCCAGAACGGTGGCCATCCCGCCGACATGGTCTGGATGAGGACCGAAATGATGAGCACGCATCCGCGGCTATCCGTGGCCGTTCCGGAGCTCGGCGTGGAAGCGGACGACGCGCGTCTGGTGCTCGCGCCCTTGGATGAGGTCCAACAGCGCGGTCAGCCGATGGTAGGTCGCCAGAAGCTCGCGTCCACGGCGGTTGAGCGAGATCGACACCTGCCGGGTGCGACCACCGGCGACGAGGACCCGTCGCATCGCGATCGTGACCGCCCGCTGCGCCGTCGGCTTCGTTCCTCGTACGATCACTCCGACAACCCGCCCGTTTGAGAGCCTTTCCGTCACGGTCAGGATCAGCGCGTCCGAGCAGGTCTGGCGAGCGGCACCGCGGCAGGCGATGGCCAGCACGATCTGCGCTCCTCTGACGCGCACCCCGGCGAGAGCGCTCGTCACTGCAGTCGGCTTGCCCGACGTCGGAGCCTGGGTTGGAGACGTGGTGGGCTTCGGCGAAATCGTCGGGCCGATGACCGCGGTGGTCGTCGGCGAGGCCGGATCGGAGACGGTCGTCTCAGCCATCTGTGCGCCACAAGGCGACGCGGTCGATGGATTGCTCGCGTCCCCTCCGTAGTTTGCGTACCACCAGTAGTCACCCGCCGACCCCGGGGTGAAGGAGCCGGATGGGCCGTACGATCCTGCCGATTGGACCGTGGCGGTCCCCACGACGGTGCCGCCCGCCGCGCACGAGCTTGGCGGTGAGCTCTGGGGGCCGAACACGGAGACGGTGATCGTTCCGCTGGCCTGAGCGGAGACGTCGGTCAGGGCCGCCGTCAGCGCCGAGCTAGGAATCGCGGTCTCGGTGGTGCCGGCGGGAGGTGCCGTCAGAGACAGGGCGGGTGCGGTGACCACGGTGTCGGCCATCGAGAGGTCGCACGCCGAGGTCGCCGGGGCGTCCCCCAGATCGCCTCCGTAGCTCGCGTACCACCAGTAGCTGCCAGGACCGGCCGGGGTGAAGTCGGCGCCCGAGGTATAGGTTCCATCGCCGGCGACCGGCTCTGTGTCGACGGTCGTGCCGCCAGCGGCGCACGACGCGGGCGGATTGGCCTGCGGTCCAAACACGATGAACGACACTGTTCCCGTCTCGCTGTTCCCACCCACGAGGGTCGCTGAGAGGTCCCCGCGGGGGATGACGGCGCCCAGTTCGACCCGAGCCGGGGGTGCGCTCATCGTGATCGTCGGCGTCGCCGGAGACATCGGGGTGCCGTTTATGTCGGCCGCGACGGAATTCCCCGCCGTGTCGGTGTACCCGATGGCGGCGGCGCAGTCGCCGCCGGTCGCGCAGGCCGCCGTCTCCCGATCGGCGAACGGGAACGTCGCGCCAAACGGCAGCCCGGCCTCCATCCCCGGGGACCATGCGCCGCCAGACTGCGACAGAAGAAGAGGATGGGCGACGAAGGAGTCGTCGAGGTAGTTGCCGACGGCGGCGCAATCGCCGGCGTCGGCGCACGAGACGGACAGGACCTGGACGAACAGAGTCGCCCCGGCGTCGGCGGGGACGGTCGGGGCCACCCCTGAGGCCCAGCTTCCTGAGGACTCGGTGACCATTAGTCCCTGCAGGTCACCCGAGGTGTCGTTGTAGGATCCGACGGCGTCGCAATTGCCCACCGACGGGCAGGAGACCGACGTCAGAGAGACGCCGGGGTTGCTCGCGGCGTCTGCGGGCAGCGTCGTAGCGAGACCCGTCGTCCACGTGCCGCTGCTCTCGCTGAGCAGGAGACCGAGCGTGTGGTTGGACGCGTCGTTGTAGCTGCCGACCGCGCTGCAGTCGCCGCTTGAGGCGCACGAGACCGATGTCAGGGAGACGGCGGGGTTCGCCGCGGCAGCGGCCGGGAGGAGGGCGGCGATCCCAGTGCCCCATGCCGTGCTGGTCTCGGGGATCTCCAGACCCTGTTGATGCCCGGAGGTGTCGACGTAGCTGCCGACGGCGACGCACTGTCCGATCGCCCCGCATGAGACCGACGTCAGGTTGACGGCCGGCTCGGCCGCGGCGTCGCCCGGGAGCGTCGCCTCGGCGTCACGCGCCGCGCTTGTGCCCCAGGCGCCGTTGATCTGGCTCAGGAGCATTCCCTCGGGGTGACCGTTGTTGTCGAGATAGGTGCCGACGACTGAGCAGTCGCCGGCAGCGGCGCAGGAAATTCCGTTGAGTGAGATCCTCGGATCGGCGCTGACGTTCACGAACGCGGGGTGGATGAGCTCGATTCCGCGGGCCCATGTGCCGTTCGTTTCAGTCAAACCTACACCCTGGGTGTGGCCGGCGGCGTCGATGTAGCTCCCGATGGCAGTGCAGTTGCCCGCGGATGCGCAGGACACCCCTGTTAGCTTCACCGTGGGATCGCCGGCTGCGTTCGTCGGCAGGATCGCCTCCGTTGCGGTGCTCCAGACGCCGGCGGACTGGATGGCCAGTAAGCCCTGCCCTCCGCCGGACGCATCCGTGTAGGTACCCACGATCGTGCAGCTCCCGGCAGACGCGCAGGAGATCGCTGTGACCGTGACCATCGGGTCCGAGCCAGCGTTGGCTGGGGGCGCGACCACGGCGCCGGGAGCCCACATCACCGTGGCACCGGCGCCCGATGCCTCCAGCAGGCCGGCGCCCGCCACACCCACCATGAGGATGACAAGGGACCGGCCGATGCGAAGAAGCGACGATCGCAGTGGACGGCGCTCGATGGCCGCTCGCCCCCACGCAGAATCCATTCCTCTGACCATCAGTGGCTGGAAAAGTAAGGACGCCGCGATCGGTCACAAATCCGGTCTGGAACCTTTGCAGCGGTTGGGGGTCGCCATGTGAATCATTTGCGCCGCCCGTTCGATAGTCCACATTTCTGCTGCGGTAGGCCGGTTACCGTTCGCGCTTTGCTGAGTGCGATACGTGATCCGGTCCGTTCTGACGTGAGCAGGTTCTTCCGAGCGAAGCGGTGGGCACTGCTCGCCGACCGATACCCGGATCTGTCGGACATGACCGTGCTCGATCTCGGTGGAACCGAGGAGTCGTGGGAGCTCGCGCCCGCGAGGCCCGCGCGATTGCTAATCGTCAACCATCCGGATGCCGTGGCGGACCACAAGCGCAACACCTACCTCGGTGACGCGTGCGATCCAGAGCTCCTAGCCGGCGAGCAGTTCGACCTTGTCTACTCCAACAGTGTCATCGAGCACGTGGGGGGCCACTACCGCCGCCAGCAGTTCGCTGACACCGTGATGCGACTCGGTCAGCATCACTGGATCCAGACGCCGTACCGATACTTCCCCGTCGAGCCGCACTACCTCTTCCCGGGGCTGCAGTTCTTTCCCGTGTCGGCGCGAGCCCAGATCACCCGGTGGTGGCCGATGGGCAATCTCACCAACGTCAAGACGGCCGACGAGACCGCGGAGTGGGCCCTGGCAATCGAGCTGTTGTCGCGGACCTCGATGGCTCACTACTTCCCTAACTCCGAGATCATCTCCGAGAAGCTTGGCGGGCTCACGAAGTCGTTGATCGTCGTCGGCTGAGGTACCCGGCCGCGAAAGGATCGCCGCGCGAGTGGGCTCGACGCCGGCTGGGCCTTCGCACGCCGCTGGGGCGGCTCGGTCGCCGACATCTGCGCGACGTACTCTTCCGTAGTGATCGCGGATCTCGGCACGCAGCTTCACTGACTGCGCCTGGTCAGCACGTGCGGCGCCGTGCGGAGCAGGAGCTTAACGTCAAGCCACAGGGACCAGTTGGACACGTACGGATAGTCGATTGCGACCGTCTCCTCCAGCGGGACGCGGCTCGATCCCAAGACCTGCCAGTGACCGGTCATGCCCGGCGTCAGCACGGGGCGCCGGCGATGCCACCCCACGACCGGCTCGTCTTCAGTGGGGATCGGCGGGCGGGGACCGACCAGGCTCCTCTCGCCACGCAGGACGTTGATCAACTGTGGGAGCTCGTCGAGGTTGGTCCGCCGCAGAAAGCGACCGACCCGTGTTATGCGTGGATCGTCGGGGATCTTTGAAGAAGCCTTCAGCGGCTTTGTTGTGAGCCGCCAACTCGGCTTTCCGGGCCCCGGCATCGGCGATCACCGAGCGGAACTTGAGCAGCTCGACCGGACGTCCGCCGCGGCCTACGCGGCGATCTCGACGCGCTTGTGCGGGACAAGTTCGGTGACTGTCAGGAACTAGTCATCGGGCTCCCCGGATCGGAAGCGGTCGGTCTCAACTGGCGGATGGACAATATCGGCGTCACGCCCATAGATCTGCTGTATCCGACGCTGGGTGCTGCGTGAGTTCGCCCCGTAGTGAGTCACCCGCTGCGACACCTTCCTGCCCCAGCGCCGGATTCCGGCGAGCACGCGTCCCAGGGCGGGTCGGATCGGCGGCGACACCTCAGCCATGGCGCGCCGCCGTTCAAACCAGGCGTAGCGAAAAGGGGTGTGACAGTAACACACGTGACCGGCCCCATTCGCGGGGCGCACACCGTGGCCGAACGCGCTGCTGCTCGAAACCACCACCGGATGATCCTTGACTGGGAGGCCTTCGACGGCGAGCGGAAAAAGTGGAAGCAGTTTGCGAAATTCCGCCTGATCGATACCAGTGCGCTGCAATGGAGATGTGTTCACGGGGTGACCCGTGAACCGATCCTCGGCACCCTGGCGGTCGTAAAGCAGGGGTGTACACCCTGTATGGGCGACTTCTCTTACTCCCCGCGGAAAGGCGCTGCGTAACACCGCCGATCATGTCGAGCTGTTGCCGGAGTACGGCCGAAGCCCGTTCAAGGCGCTCGCGAACTTGCCCGTCGCGGCGCGGCTCGTGCTGCGCCGGCGCCGCAAGACGGTCGTCACCTCGGGTGCCGGGGTGGTAGCTCCGTTCTGCATCCTGGCAGGGCTGATGGGGGCTCGAGTCGTATACCTCGAGACGATGGCTCGCGTGAACAGCCCGAGCATGACCGCGCGTGTGCTCTCGCGGATCACCGCGCGGGCGTTGGTCCAGTGGCCCGAGCTCGCGGAGCGGCTGCCGCGAGGACAGGTGTGTCGGCCGACGCTGCTCGAGGGCCTTCGGGAGGGCGACCCGCCGCCAGGGACGGGCACGTTCATCGCTGTCGGCACCCACGCGCAGCCATACACCCGGTTCCTCGACGTGGTGTCCCGCGGCCTCGACGAGGGGCTCCTGCCGATGCCCGCGCGGCCGCAGGTGGGACAGGCCGGGTGGAGCGCGGATGGGACGGCGGTCACTGACTACATGTGTCCGGAGGAGCTGGACGCTGCCGTCCGCGCCGCCGACGTGGTGATCTGCCAGGAGGGGCAGGGATCATCTCCTCGGCGCTGGCGGCGGGCCGCAGGCCGATCGTCGTCCCGCGCCGAACGGACCTCGGAGAGCACGTCGATGGCCATAAGTTCCAGCTGACGCGGAGGCTCGCCGACTCGGACCTCGTGGTGACCGCGGAGGGGCGGATCGTGCGGGACCACGTGGAGGCTGCCCAAGCCCCGGTCCGCGTGCCGAGCGAGATCCGCGAGCGCCCGTCGGCGGTCGAAGTGCTGCGAGATGCGCTCGCCGCTGCGGCTCGGGATTCGACCTCTCCGCTCGCGTAAGTACGCTCTGCGCGGATGCAGTTGCGGAACGTGATCCCGGCGGTGCCTGCGGGCGAAGGCGACATCGAAATCACCGGCCTCGCCTACGACAACCGCGCCGTCGGGCGCGGCACGCTGTTCTTCTGTGTACCCGGATTCACCCGCAATGGTCACGATTTCGCCCAGGACGCGATCGCCCGGGGCGCGGCGGCACTGGTGGTCGAGCGCCCGCTGAACCTGGATGTCCCAGAAATCAGGGTGCCGAGCGTCCGGGCCGCGATGGCGCCGGCCGCGGCCGCGTTCTACAGCGACCCGACGGCGAGCTTGACGACGGTCGGGGTGACCGGAACGAACGGTAAGACCACCACGGCGTTCCTGGTCCACGCCCTTCTCGAGGCCGATAGACGCCAGTCCGGGCTGCTCGGCACGATCAAGAGCGTGATCGGTGGCGCCGAGCGCCCGGTCGAGCGGACCACGCCCGAGGCCATCGACCTGCAGCGGACGTTCCGCGAGATGCTCGACGGCGGCGACGTGGCGTGCGCGATGGAGGTCTCCTCGCACGCGCTCGAGCTCCACCGCGCCGACGCGATCCACTTCGCGGCCGCGATCTTCACGAACCTGACCCAGGACCACCTCGACTTCCACGGGACGATGGAGGAGTACTTCCTGGCCAAGCGCCGGCTGTTCGCGGACGGCCGGGCCCGGCACGCTGTGATCAACATCGACGATCCGTACGGCGCGCGGCTCGCCACCGAAGTCGCAAACCCGATCACGTTTGCGGTGGACCGCGACGCCACGTACCGCGCGAGCGATGTCGACACGGACCTGACCGGCTCCCGATTTACGGTGACCGGCCCCGACGGCGTGACCGACCTGAAATCGCCGCTGCCCGGCTTGTTCAACGTCTACAACGTGCTCGGGGCGCTCGCCGCCGTCCGCGCGCTCGGCGTCTCTCCGGAGGCATCAAAAGCGGCAATTGAGACGACCGGCAGCGTTCCCGGACGCTTTGAGCCGGTCGACGCCGGCCAGGATTTCGCGGTCCTCGTCGATTACGCGCACACCCCTGACTCGCTCGAGAACGTCCTGCGTGCCGCCCGAGGTC